>FSWQ01004778.1_pt1 | contig 11220 bp, 6 predicted proteins | sample 1637691 | NCBI WGS metagenome assembly FSWQ01 (sample SAMEA3914814, study PRJEB12502) | metagenome | biome: forest; material: soil | place: USA | collected 2011-09-16 | depth 0.1 m | reverse complement strand
GTCGGGCATCGAGCTCCACAGGAAATACGACAAGCGGGAGGCCAGCTCGTAGCCGCTGAGCCGGCGCACGATGGGCGATTCGGGTCGAGTGTCGAGCTCCAAGCGGAACAAGAAATGCGGCGAGAGCAAGACGGCGCGCACGGCGAGCTCCAGCGCTTGCTCGGTGTCGTCACCGGCCGCGAGGGCCCGGTTCACCAGCGCGGCGAGGCCCGCCACCTCCTCGGCGCGCGCCGGCCTCCGGAAGGCGCGACCGGCAAAGTTACTCAAAATCTCGCGCAAACAGGGCTCGCCGCCGCGTGCGGGGTCGCAGATCAACACGTGCCGGCGGCGGGCTTCGGCCTCGGCCGCCGTGTCGAGCGGGCCCTCGAGCGTCAGCGAATCGACGAGCAAATTGCGATCCAAGCCATGCGCGCGATCCTGCGCGTCGTTCAGGAACGTGACTTCGATGGGCACCGTACCCGGGCTGAGCGCAAGCTCGGTGCTGAACACGCCTGGCGCTTTGGCGACGTTCGGCACCTCGACGCTCATCAGCTCGAGGCCCGCGCTGCTCACGCGCATGCGCACGGGCTCACTCCCGAGCTGTTCACCCCACGCGCGCACGGTCAGCCGGTACTTACCGTGCGAGGCGAGCTCGAAGGGAGCGAGCACGCTGCCGTTGCTGCTCAGGTTGAAGGCCGTCGCGCGTTGGCCACCGAAGCTACTGTGCAGCGTTTCGCCCTCGACGACGAAGCGCTGCGCGGGCGGCGGTGCGGGCGCCAGCACCTCTGCCGCGAGCAGCTCTGCTGCGCGCTCGTACAATTGCAGCTGCACGGGCGAGATGCTCAGCACACCGGCATTGTTGTCGAAGCCGAAGCCGTGGTCGTCCGCGGGAAAGCTCGAGGCCAGGTGCTGCTCGGTGCCGAGCAGCTCGTGCACGGTGCGATCGTACTCCGAGCGATTCATGCGATGCACGAGCGCGTGCCCCGGATCCTGCGCGCTATTGGGGGACACTGCCTTTCCCACTACGGCGTCGAGCCGAGGCGCGGCGCTGCAGGCGAGCAGCCCGCCACACACGAGAGCCGCGAGCGAGCGCCGGATCTTCACGGGGAGCTCGGGTTTAGCACGCGGCGCTCAGCCACGCTCCTCCAGCACGTCGTGCGCCGCGCCCACGCCCACGACGCGGCCGCCGCGCAGCAGCGTGGTTTCGCCGCCGATGGCGCGGGCCAGCGCCCGGTCATGGGTAACCAGCACGATCGGAATGGCCAAAGCTTTCACGTGTGCCGTCAACTCGGCGCTGAGCTCTTGCGAAAGCTCGCGATCGAGCGCGGAGAACGGCTCGTCCAAGAGCAAGGCCCGCGGCTCGCTCGCCAGCGCGCGCGCCAACGCCACGCGCTGCGCTTCGCCTCCGGAGAACGTTCGGGGGTAGCGACGCGCCAGGTGCTCCACGCGCATGCGGGACAGCCAGGCTGCGGCTTGCTCGTTGCGCTGCCCCTTGGGCACGGAGCGCGGGATGCCGTACGCGACATTGCCGAGCGCGTCGAGGTGCGGAAACAGCGCCAGCGATTGGAACACCAGAGCGATGCGGCGCTCGTTCGCAGGGCGGTCGATGCGCGCCTCGGAGTCGAACAGCGCCTTACCCGCGAGCACCACGCGCCCCACGTCGGGCCTCAAAAGCCCGGCAATTGCAGCCAGAACCGTACTTTTCCCCGAGCCGGAGGGGCCGAACAGGATGCTCAATCCGGGCCCGAGCTCGAGCGACACCTCGAGCGAAAAGCGCGGTTCGGGCCCTGGGCGGGAGAGCCCGAGCCGCGCACTCAGCCGTACCTCAGAACTCATCGCGCCGCTGCCGAGTCAGGTAACTCGCGCTGACCAACACGATCACCGAAAGTGCAGTCATGAGCAGCGACAGTCGCAAGGCGTCCGAGTCGCGACCCGCGATCACCGCGCCGTAGATCGCCAGCGACGCTGTGCGCGTCTCTCCCGGGATGTTGCCTGCGACCATCAGCGTGACCCCGAAGTCGCCCAGCGCGCGCGCGAAGCCGAGCATGATGCCTGCCAAGATGCCGCGTCGAGCGAGCGGCACGCTGATGCTGAAAAAGGCGCGCCACGAGCTTGCGCCCAAGGTGCGCGCAGCGCCGATCAAGCGCACGTCGACTGACTCGAGCGCGGCGCGCGCGGCTTTGCAAATCATGGGCAGCGCGCCAATCGTGGCTGCGACCACGCAGCCGGCGCGCGTGAACACGAGGCTCGTGCCCGTGAGCGCTTCGAAGGCGTGTCCCACGAAGCTCTTGCGGCCGAGCAGGACCAACAGATAGTAGCCGAGCACGGTGGGCGGCAGCACCATCGGCGCGGTCAGCGCCGCATCGAGCCACTCACGCCCCCAGACGCGCGGCATCGCCAGCAACGCGGCCAACGCGACCCCGAGCAGCGTTGCGAAGCAGGTCGCGAGCGCCGCTACCTCGAAGGACAAGAGCAGCGCGTCGAAGTCGATCAAGGCGACTTGGCCAGCGCCTCACCAGGCATCAAAAACCCGTACTTTCGCAGGATCGCGCGGCCGGCGGGAGCCTTCAGGAACTCGGCCAGCTTGCGCGCGGCCTCCGGGTTCGTGCCGTGCTTGCAGACGACGAGCGCTTGATCGAGCGGGCTGTAGGCGCTCTCGTCGACCAGCGACCAAGTGCCGGTGGGCGAGCCGAGCGCCAGCGACAGCCCGACGATCGCGACGTCGGCGTTGCCGCTTTGCGCCAACTGCTGGGTCTGTTGCACGTTCTCGCCGTAGACCATGCGCGAAGCGACCGCGCCCCACACGCCGGCCTTCGTCAGCGCTTCGCGGGCAGCCTTGCCGTACGGCGCGTGCTCCGGATCGGCGATCGCGATGTGCTGGAAGCGCTCGTCGCTCAATGACGCGAGCGTGAGCCGGGCGCCATCGCTGCCTTTCACCCAAATCACGAGCCGCCCGCGCGCATAGGTTTGCAGCGTGCTGCCAGCGCAGGCCCCGGCCTTCACCACCTGCTCCGCGTACCCGGTGTTTGCAGCCAAAAACAGGTCGAACGGGGCGCCCTGAGCCAGCTGACGCGCGAGCAAACCGCTCGCGCCGGTGGTGAGCTTGAGGTCGCTCGGTGTGCCCGCCGTAAACGCTGGCGTGAGCTCGGCGAAGGCGTGTGCCAGATCCGCGGCGGCCGCGACGCGTAGCGGTTCGGGCGGCTTGCTCTTGCACGCGGCCAGCGCGAACACGAACAAGGCCACGAAGCGCTTCACGAGCTCACTCCTTCGCCTTGCCGAAGATCTTCGAGCCCGGTGGCACCGAGCGGACTAGCCATACGTTGCCGCCGATCGTCGAGCCCTCGCCGATCACGGTATCGCCACCCAAGATCGTCGCGCCCGCGTAGATGGTCACGTTGTCCTCGATCGTCGGGTGGCGCTTCTGACGCTCGGGCTCACCGCAATCCGAACGGCGCGTGCTGAGTGCTCCCAGGGTCACGCCTTGATACATTTTCACGCCCTTGCCGAGCACCGAGGTCTCACCGATCACGACGCCGGTTCCGTGATCCAGGAAGAACCGCTCGCCGATCTTGGCGCCCGGGTGAATGTCGACGCCGGTCAGGCCGTGCGCGTATTCCGCGATGATGCGCGGCACGATCGGCACGCGCTCTTGGTACAGCACGTGAGCGATGCGATGCGCCGTGATCGCCTCGACCACGGGATAGCTGAACACGATCTCTTCCACGCTCTTGGCGGCGGGGTCGCCTTCGAAGGCGGCCAAGATGTCCCCGTTCAACATGCGGCGCAGCTCTGGGATGCGACGCAGCAGGCGCAGCACGACCTCTTCGCTCCAGCCCGGCGGCCAGGGCGCTTTCACCATCCCCGCGCGCTCCTCGTAAGCGAGCGCGCGTGCGATCTGATCGACCAAGATCTCGCACGCGGGATACAGCTGTTCGCTCAGCGCGTAACGCAGGTTGGCGCGGGTGAGCGAGCGGTGACTGTAAAAGCCCATGTAGATCACGGGCTTCAGGTGGTTGTAGGCCTGCACCACCTGGCGCTTGTTGGGCAGCGCGGCGCTCTCGAGGTTGTTGATCTCTTCGGGGCCGTCGTAGCTGTCGACGACGGCGTCGATCACGTCCTCCAGATCACGGGTGCGCAGCGGGGAAGACATGTGCGAAGCCTAACCCGAGGTCAGTTGGTCGTCACGACCACACCTAGCGTGGTCGTGTATTGCGTGCCCTCGAGCTCCCGCACGCCGTGGGGGAAGATCTTCCGGTTCGACCAATCGAGGCGATTGTCCAGCCGTAGCATCAGGTTCGCGGTCGGTAGGTAGTCGAGCGTCAGGGTCGAGCTGGTGATGCTGGCACCCGTGATCGGCGTTCCGTTGACCGAGCCGGTAGTGACGCCGTCTTTGTCGCGGTAAGCCTCTTGGCGTGCAGCTAGCGCGAACTTGGGCGTTACCAAGTAGCGCGCGCCCAACATCGCGCCGAACCACGAGTGCGAGGAAAAGGTCGTTGGATCGACGGCATTGCGCAGGCTTTCCGCGCCCAGGCTGCCGTTCAGTACCAAGTGCAGCGCGTCGATCGGGTCCGAGGTGAACAGCAGGTCGACGAAGTGGCGCCAACCCTTGGTATTGCTGGTCGGGCGATCGATCGTGCCGGACGCGGCGCCGGTCGTGCCCGGCGAACAACCGCTGGGGCTACCCGGATCGAAGACCGTGCCGGCGGCGCACGTGACGCCGAGCGTGTCGTTCTGCTCCGGGCCACCGAGGTAACCGAGCGATGCCGAAATCCATTCGTGGGATTCGCTGCGCGGCGCATGCACGGTCGCCTGTAAGCCAAAGGTCTTGCCGCTGTTGTTGTCGATGGTGTTGTTCCAGCCATTCACGACCAACGCGCGCAGGTTGAGGTTGTCCGTGACCTCGGCGTTCACGCGCAAGCCGGTGTGGAAGGCGGGTTGCCCGAGCCAATACAACACGCCACGCGTGTAGTTCATGTTGTCTTGGCTCTCCGCGACTTCAGCGCCGTAGATCGTGTCGAACTTGCCGAAGTCGATCGTGACCGGGCTCGAGCCGCCACCGGGACGCCACGAGGCGAACGCTTGTTTGATGTTGCCGAGGCCGTAGTCTGCGTCGCACTTCGGGCCCAAACAGCTGGAATTGTAGCGTTGGGCGCTGGGCCCGAAGCGCAGCGCGAGCGTGCCGCCAACCGGCTCGGCTGCGTGCGAGATGTCGAGCCCAGCCCACGCCAACGCGAAGCCGTTCGAAGTGTCGAACGCGCGCACCACGCCGCCACCGCTGTTCTGCGGCTTGGGCGAATTGAAGTTCCAAGCGAAGTAGGCGTCCGCGAACAAGCGCACGTCGAACGAGTCGTACCACTCGTCCTCCGTCGTCTCCGCCTCGTGAGCGATGGGCGCGGGAGTCACCGCGGGGTCGGGCAATTCTGGCAGTGCGGACGGCGGAGGCAGCGGCTCCGCGGGTGCGACGTTGATCGCAGGCTGCGCGGGCACGACGGGCGCGGGCACGACGGGCGCGGGTGCGACGACCGGCGCCGGCGCGGCAGCGGCCGGGTGTGGCGCGGCCGGGGCCACCGGTACGACGCCCTGCGCCAACGCCGGCGCTGCAGACACCACGGCTGCGAGTGACAGCCCGAGCGAACCAAAGCCAACAGCCCAATGTCGACGCAGCACCATCTCCGCACTCCTAGGAAAAGCCAGCGAACTGGAAGCCCTTCTACCATCACTGTTCACGGTTTCGCCGCTTCGTCTCAGCCTGCGACCGCTCTGCAAACTGTGCGAAGCGCCGCAAACGTTGCGTCGACGAGCGCTGCGTACTCGGCCCGGCCAGCGTCTCGGAGCGGTGCGTCCGTTCAGCAAAGGTGGGCGCCCAACTGCAACAATTTCCCACACTTACCGACATCACAATTTGACCAGTGGGCCGGAATCCCACAAACTTCGAACGGGGGTTGCTCATAAGGAGTACGGCATGGAAAACGCAGGGAGCGCGCCCATGCCGAGGTCGACGTGTGCGCCCAAGTCCGCGAGGCGCCCACCCTTGTCTCAACTCAAATTGCTTTGGGCCGCTATGGCTCTGTCTCTAGGTCTGCTCAGCTGCAGCTCCGGTCCGCATCACAGCGCGGGCATCGGAACTCCTGACGGCGGGGACACCATGGCCCCGCCCACTGTCGGGGCCTGCGAAACGCCGAATCAGGGCTGCGCCTGCGAGACGGAAGACGAGGTCGTCGACTGCGGCCAAGTCACGCGCATCTCGGGCGACTACATCTCGTGCTCGATGGGGCACCGCACGTGCAAAGGAGCCGAGTGGGGCGCGTGCATCGGCGACAGCATCTCGACCTTGCACGCGCCGGCGCCGCAAGAGCACATCTTGGGGCTCGGTACGTCGACCGACTGTACGATCGCCAACCCGTGTGACCCTTATTGCCGCACGGTGGTCGACACCTCGTCGGACTTGCCCTTACCCGATGGCGGCGTGTTCTCGGCAGATGGCGGCCTGCACGTCACGCCGCACGAAGAAGTAGCAGCCGGCGGCTCGTGCACCGGGATGGCGCTCAAAACCACGCCGCAAACGGTGACGGTCACCGGCTTCTCGACGCCGCCTGCCGGGCTCCTCGGCGAGTACTTCAATCAGCTTTCCGACACCGCGCCGCGCATCCCGCAGGCCTGGATCGCGACGTACAGCCGCAGCGATCCCAATGTGGATTTCGTGTGGAGCAACGGCAATACCGGCATCGCTGCCATGCCCACCACGAACTACTCGGTTCGTTGGACGGGCATGATCACGGCTCCGTCCACCGATGCCTACACCTTCTGCGCGACGGCCGACGACGGCGACCGGCTCTGGCTCGACGGCACGTTGGTCGTCGATGGCTCGAACCACGATGGTGCCGAGCATTGCAGCACGCCCATCAGTTGGAGCGCGGGCTCCAAGCACGACTTTCGCTTCGAGTTCTTCAACTATCTGTCCACGGCCGAGGTGCACCTGCGCTGGCAGGTCGGCGCCGCCGCCAAGGCCATCGTTCCGGCGAGCGCGTTCTCGCGCCCCTCGACCCCGATCTTGAGCGCCCCCGTGCAATTCGAGATCGTGCTCAGCCCCCCGAACTGCTTTCCCGGCACGCCCACGCCGGCTTGGGCTCTCGATCGCCTGGACATCGCGACCATCGACACGAATGGCGTGGTCGGCCTGATTACCCCGGTGGCGGGCCCGATCAATGTCACGGCCTATCTCGGGCAGCTGACCGCGACCGGTGTGCTCAACGTCAAGCTAGCGGTCGCCGACAATGCGACGGCGCCCGCGAACAGCGTGACCACGTTCGCCACCGCCCCGTCCGTCGCTGACCCCGGGAAGTTCCTGTACCCGTACGACAACACGGTGCTTCCGCTCGCCCTACGTGCGCCAGTCGTGCAGTGGGATCCGAAGGCGAACGCCGCGAGCGCGGTGAAAGTCGCGTTGCGCTATCCGGCAACCGGCGCTGCCAGCTTCGATTGGTCGACCATCATCCCGGAGCCGAACCCCGCCCGCCTGGTCATTCCGCCGCAGGTCTGGAAAGCGTTCGAGCAAACGGCCAAGGGCCAGTCGGCCCTGGTCTCGGTGCAGCGCATCGTGGGCGGCACGGCACGCTTGCCGATGGCGCGCACGCTGTCTTTCTCGAACGCCCCCGTGCGCGGCAAGATCTACTACACGCAGTATCACCGCGGCCTCGACGCCAACCAAATGGTGGCCGACCCGGGCTCCGAGAACGGCGCCGTCCCCGCGTTCAACAAGGTCGAAACCTGCCCGGTGTGTCACACGCTGTCGGCGAACGGCAACGTGTTCGCGATCGCCAGCCAATACGGCTACGAGAACAGCGACAACGGCGTCAAGCACTACTACAGCAGCACCCTCGGCGGCATCTCGTCCGTGGATCCCTTGACGGGCAAGCTCACGCCCCAGGCCGACTTTCCAACCGCGAACATCGTCAGCACCTACGCCGACAGCATGGACGACTGGCGCGGCTTTGCCTGGGCGCCGCTCACCCCCACCGGCTCGTACGCGCTCGTCGCCGACAACATCTGGGGCAACACCAAGCAATCGCTGGTGGGCATCGACGGCAACAATCACAAGACCAATACGGGCTCGGCGATGCTCTCGGGCGGGGCCGGTACCGGCCTGCTCGCGCAATACTTCTCGAACGCGGGTTTCACGGGCACGGTTTGGAAGCGCCTCGACCCACAGCTCAACTTCGACATCGCTGGCTCCCCGGGTGGCTTGATTGGCGCGGATTTCTCGGTCCGGCGCTCGGGCCAGATCCAAGCCTATTTCAGCGAGAGCTATCACTTCGAAGTGATCAGCGCGACGACCGACACGTTCACGCTGACCGTCGGTGCTCAGTCGACCGCGGCCACGCCGGCTGCTGCACCGCTGACGCTCGACGTGGCCATGACCGCCGGGCAGCTCGTCACGTTCGGGCTCGACGAGGTCAACTCGACGGGCAACGCCAACGTGCAGGTCTATTGGAGCAGCCCCTCCACCCCGCGCGCGTTGATCCCGCAATCTCAGTTGTTTCCCCCGGTTGGCTACCCGGTACACGGCGCCAACGTGACGTACTCGGACGACCTGACTGCTCAGACGCGATCGGTGATCGAGCCGGATATCGCGTCGAAGTGGGCCCACACGCCGGCGCCGAACATCACTTCGGCCAAGTGGACCTCGACCTGGAACGCGCAGATCGAGTCGCCGTATGCGGGCGCGATGCAGCTCTGCATCACCGCTGGCGACGGCGTGAAGTTGACGCTCGACGGCACCACGACCGTGTTCAACAGCGCAGCCGCGATTGCCAACAGCTGCGTCGCCGTCGGCACGTGGGCGCTCGGCCAGCTGCACACGATCAAGATCGTGCATCACGTCGACCCGACGGCCACGACGCAGCTACTCCTGAGCTACAAGTACAACGGCGTTCAGGAAGTCATTCCCAGCACCAATCTCTATCCGGTCACGCTGCCCCCGGTGAATGGCAATGGGCTGACGGCCACGTACTACGACTTGGAGGCGTTCGACCTCGCGTTGCCGGCGACGCAGACCAATCCGCGCGCGTTCCAACGCATCGATCCCAACATCGACTTCGACTGGGACGTCGGGCGCCCGAACTACTCGGTGATCTCGGGCGATGACGACTACAGCGCGCGCTGGACCGGCACGATTACCTTGCCGTGCGACGGCATGTACGTCTTCTCGACCAACGGCAACGTCGACGACGGCGGGCGGCTCTGGATCGACGACTACCGCGTCATGGGCCGCTGGAACTACGGCCCGCTGCGCGGCGCGAAGTACCTGACCGCCGGTGACCACGACTTCAAGTTCGATTGGCACGAAGGTGGCGCTCAGGCCGTGGCGCGCTTGATGTGGAACCCGCCCAGTTGCGCGGCGTTCACCTCACCGGGCGAGCAGATCATCCCCAGCAGCGCGTTCAAGCCGAAGCCGACCTACAACCGGACTACCGGCTTCGTGGTCGACGGCGGCGACAACTGGAACGGAACGCATTACTGGGTCTGGAAGACCTCGACCAGCAGCACGAATCCAGCTCCGCTCGACGTCACGGGCGACAAGAGCAATTGGGGCCTCGCCGGAACCGCAATGATGGTTCCTTCCTTCTCGCCGGACGGCAAAAAGCTGGTCTACATCGACGGTGACTCCGCGGATGGCGCAGGCTGGCGCAAAGGGCTCAGCACGTTCGATTTCGACGAAGGTGGCAAGGCATTCTCGAACCGCCGCTTGATCACCAGCACTTGGCCTCTCGGGGACGCGATGAAGTGGCCCACGTTCGAGAGCGACTCGCGCAGCGTGATTTACCAGACGACCACGCCCGGCGACGCCTGCTGTCGCAACACCTGGACCCACTACGGGTTCATGGGCCCAACGAACTACTACGAGGACCCAGGCCGCTTGTGGTCGGTCGACACCGCGATGAGCCCGGGCACGCCCGTCGAGCTGGCGAAGCTGAACAAGGGCGAGACCGCGACCGACGCCAACAAGTCCTACCAACCGACGATGCTGCCGGTAGCAGCCGGCGGCTATCGCTGGGTCGTCTTCACTAGCACTCGCCCCTACGGCAACACCCTGAACCTGCCCGCGGTGCAGCAGGACTTCAGCGATCCGACGAAGTACTCGAACCAAACGCCGGCGACGAGCTACACGGCGATGACGAACTACAACCAGATCCAGAGCCAGCTCTGGGTCTCGGCGATCAACGACTCGACCTCTGCGGGCGCCGATCGCAGCCACCCGGCATTCTGGCTGCCAAGCCAGAATTTCGCGGCCGACGCCACCAGTGGTTTCATCAACGAGCGCGGCTTCTGGGTGCAGGACGCCTGCCACCCGCCGGGCACGAGCTCGGGCTCGACGTGTGAGGTCGACGAAGACTGCTGTGGCGGCGCGGCCACACCGAAGAGCAGCGCTTGCCGTCTCGACGCGCCGCTCACCAACCCGCCGACCAAGCACTGCCAGAGCGTCCCCACGAACGGCGACTGCGAGCACGCCAACGACTCGTGCGGCTCGACCAGCGACTGCTGCGGCGGGCTCGTCTGTGTGGGCGCCGTCTGCACTCAGCCGCCGTCCGTTCTGACGTTCGGTAACGCCAACTACGAGCGCATCTACAAGTCGGATTGTCCCGATGGGACCAAGGTGGTTTGGCGCTTCTTCGATTGGAAGACCGTCACGCCCGCGACCGGCTCGAAGATCGAATTCTGGGCCGAAACCGAGGCCGATCCGACGATGTTCGTCACCTTGCCGGTCGCGCCGATTGCCATCACCGCGAACAACGTAGTGGACGTCGGCACCGCGAGCGGCCCGCCGGTGACCCTGTTCACCGGTAACTTGGTGGACCCGAAGCTCGAGGACAAAATGCTGAAGTCCCAGCTGTACCTGAAGGTGACGGCTCGTTTCGTCGTGAACACGGAAAAGACTGCCAGCCCGGTGTTGACCGATTGGCGCGCGAGCTATAGCTGCGTTCCAGCCGAATGATTCGCTCCTTCTTCGCGTACCGCTCCACGGCGACTTGCATTCAGGGTGCCCTCGCCGTGTGCGTCGGGCTCTCGTGCTGCGCGCCGGGTTGTTCGGATTCGAAAACGCACCCCAGCCTGATCAGCGAGGGTGGGCAGTCCCCAAGTGACGGCGGCCGCGGCGGCGCCGCTGTGAGCGGCGGCGCTGGAAAGCCAAGCGTTGGTTCCGGCGAGGGCGGCAGCGGCGACGCGGGCGAGGGCGCGCTCGGC
>FSWQ01003996.1_pt1 | contig 11221 bp, 9 predicted proteins | sample 1637691 | NCBI WGS metagenome assembly FSWQ01 (sample SAMEA3914814, study PRJEB12502) | metagenome | biome: forest; material: soil | place: USA | collected 2011-09-16 | depth 0.1 m | reverse complement strand
TGCTCGGGCTGTGGGGTAAAGACACCGCGTGGAGTTTGGGCGAGCGCCTGCCCGTGATTCCCGAGCGAGAGCCCTCGCCCGAGCGCTTGGAGGGCGTTGCCATCACGCAGCGGCTCGACATTGCCGCCGCCAAACGACAATGGGCGCTCTTGGATGACGCGCTCCGTTTGGCTCGCTCTTCGCGCTACACCGGCCTCGTCAACGTCGGCGCGCACGTGCATCAAGACGCGGATGGCCCGCGCTTACTCGGCCCAACGCTGGCCATCGAGCTGCCCATTTTCAATCAACGGCAGGGCATGATCGCGCGCCTTTCGGCAGAGCGCGAACAGGCGGCGCGGCGCATCGAGGAGCTGGCCGTCGATGCTCGCTCGGAGGTGCGCGTCGCGCTCGCCAAGCTCGCCGTTGCGCGGCGCGCGTCGGACGAATATCGCGCACGGCTCTTACCCACGCGCGCGCGCGTGCTCGAACAAACTCAGCTCGAATACAACGCCATGCAGCTCGGCCTGTACGAGCTCTTGGCGGCCAAGAAAGAACAAGTCGAGAGCTCGCGCGCGTACATCCAGACCGTGCGCGACTACTGGGTCGCCCGAGCCGAGCTGGAGCGCGCGCTCGGCGGCAAGATCCCCAATCGCGAGTCTACCGCAACTCAACCGAGCGCCCACTAGGAGCAAGCGATGTCCGATCACGATCCGAACTCGACCGATGCCAAGCTCACTCGTCGTCAGGTGCTGGGCTCTGGTGCAAAAAGCTTGGCGGCCGGCGCGCTCGTCGCGACGCTCAGCCGGGAAGCGCAGGCGGAAACAGCGCCCGCGCCGCTCGCTGCGCCGCATGAGCCGGTTGAGCCGGTTGAGCCGCAGGCTGCGTGGAGCGGTGCGGCCCGCAACTATCACCCCGTGGTCGTGCCCAATGGGGCCAAGTTGCCGTGGAAGTGGGTCGACGGAGTGAAGGTCTTTCACCTCGTCGCGGAAGAGGTGGAGCATGAATTTGCGTCCGGCCTGAAAGCCTTGTGTTGGGGTTACAACGGCCACGTGCATGGTCCCGCGATTGAGGCCGTGGAAGGGGACCGAGTGCGCTTTTACGTGACCAATCGGCTGCCCGCGCCGACTACGGTGCATTGGCACGGCATCTTGCTGCCCAATGGGATGGATGGCGTGGGCGGGTTGAATCAGAAAGCGATACAGCCGGGCGAGACGTTCAAGTACGAGTTCACCATTCGTCAGAACGGCATGGGCATGTACCACGCCCACCACGACGAGATGACGCAGATGGGGCTGGGCATGACGGGCTTGTTCATCATGCACCCGCGGCGTCCGCAAGGACCGGCCGTCGATCGCGATTTCGCGTTGATGCTGCACGAGTGGCGGATCGTGCCCGGCGCCAAGCGGCCCGATCCGAACGAGATGTCGGAGTTCAACTTGCTGACCATCAACGGCAAGGTGTACCCGGCGACGGACCCGCTCGTGGTCGAGCGAGGTCAGCGGGTCCGCATTCGCATCGGCAACTTGAGCGCGATGGATCATCACCCCATTCACTTGCACGGCTATCGTTTCCACATCACCGAGACCGACGGCGGCCTGACCCCAGAGTCGGCGCGGCTCTTGGAGACCACCGTGCTCGTGCCCGTGGGCAGCACAAAAACCGTGGAATTCGTGGCGGATGAGCCAGGCGACTGGGCAATGCACTGCCACATGACTCACCACGTGATGAATCAGATGGGCCACAACATCCCGAACATGATCGGCGTCAAACCGAGCCAACTCGGTGCCAAATCCGATCGACTCTTGCCTGGCTACATGAGCATGGGCGAGACGGGTATGGGTGACATGGCCGACATGAGTATGGCCGTGCCGAAGAACAGCATTCCAATGCTGGGCGGCCACGGTAAGCACGACGTGATCACCATGGGCGGCATGTTCACGATCCTCAAAGTCCGTGATGGCTTGAAGAGCTACGCCGATCCGGGTTGGTACGACGCCCCGAAGGGCACCTTGGCCGAAGCCGCGCTCGCCGGCGATCTGAACCGCGACGGCATCGATCCGAGCGCGCCTCCGCGCGGGCTCAGCGACGCGAAGGTTCGTTTTGGTTGATGAATGCAAGGAGAGCCGCGATGACGACACCGTTGATCAATGAAGAAGCGGCCGCCCCCGTGAAGCTGCGCGATCCGGTGTGCGGCATGATGGTCGATCCGGAGCGTGCGCGCGGCGGCACGGCGGTGCACGAAGCGGTTAAATACGCCTTTTGTGGGCCGAAATGTCGCGAGCGATTCGTTGCGGAACCCGGCAAATTTTTGGGGGAGAGCGGGCACGGGCACGGGCACGGGCAGGAGAGTGTGGCTCCGAAGGCCGGCGCCGGAACAATCTATGTTTGCCCGATGGATCCCGAGGTGCGCGCTAATGCGCCGGGCGCGTGTCCCAAGTGCGGCATGGCGCTCGAGCCGCTGACGGTCTCGCTCGATGAAGCAGAGAACCCCGAGCTGCGCGATATGTCGCGGCGATTTTGGATCTCGGCGGCGCTGAGCTTGCCGCTGTTCGTGATCGCCATGGGGGACATGTTGATGGGGCATCGCGGGTCGCACTGGCTGCCCATTGGGTCGAGCGGCTGGTTGGAATTGGCGCTCGCAACTCCGGTTTGCTTGTGGGCAGGCTTGCCGTTTCTCGAGCGCGCGCTGCGCTCGCTCGAGCGTCGGAGCTTGAACATGTTCACGTTGATCGGGCTGGGCGTGAGCGTCGCCTACGGTTACAGCGTGATCGCGCTGCTCGCGCCCGGCCTGTTTCCCGACACTTTTCGCGATCATCAGGGCCGAGTGGGGCTGTATTTCGAGGCCGCGGCCGTGATCGTGACCTTGATCTTGCTCGGCCAGGTGTTGGAGCTGCGCGCGCGCGCCCAAACGGGCGCCGCGCTACGTAAGCTGCTCGGTCTCGCGCCCACGACGGCGCGTCGCATCGACGTCAATGGTCGCGACGAAGACGTCTCGCTCGCGGCAGTGCGCGTCGGTGATCGATTGCACGTGCGGCCGGGCGAAAAGGTGCCGGTCGACGGCGTCGTGGTCGATGGTTCGAGCTACGTCGACGAAGCGCTCGTCACGGGCGAGCCGCTACCCGTGCGCAAGCGCGCCAGTGACGGGCTGATTGGCGGCACGCTCAACGGTTCGGGCGCGCTCTTGATGCGCGCGGACAAGGTCGGCTCCGACACGTTGCTTTCGCGCATCGTGAGTTTGGTGGGCGAGGCGCAACGCAGCCGCGCGCCGATGCAACGCCTCGCCGATCGCGTGGCCGGCTACTTCGTGCCGATGGTGATCGCGATTGCCCTACTGACCGCGGCAGTTTGGGGAATTTTCGGACCAGAACCGCGATTTTTGCATGCCATCGTCAACGCCGTCGCGGTACTGATCATCGCTTGCCCGTGCGCGCTCGGCCTCGCCACCCCAATGTCGATCATGGTCGCGATGGGCCGCGGAGCGTCGGCGGGGGTACTGTTCAAAAACGCCGAGGCCATCGAGCGGCTGCGCCAAGTCGACACCGTGGTCGTCGACAAGACCGGCACACTGACCGAAGGCAAGCCGCAGCTAACGCACTTGGTCGCGGTCGATGGCGTCGACGAGTCGGACTTGCTGCGCGGGGTGGCGAGCCTCGAGCGCTACAGCGAGCACCCACTGGCCGCCGCGATCCTGGCGGCCGCATCCGCACGCGGGCTCGAGCTTCTGCCCGTCCAAGGCTTCGAGTCGAGCGCAGGAAGGGGCGTGTCTGCCAGGAGCGAGGGGCGCGCGCTGGCCGTTGGCAATCGCTCGTTGCTGAAAAGGCTCGGCATCGAAACGAGCCCGCTCGACGAGCAAGCCGCGGCGCTTCGGCGCGCGGGACAAACCGTGATTTTTGCCGCGTTTGACGGAAAGTTGGCAGGTTTGCTCGCTATCTCGGATCCCGTCAAGGAGAGCGCGGCCGACGTGATCGCTCGCCTGCACGCGGCCGGCTTGAAGGTGGTGATGCTCACCGGCGACACCCGGGCGACTGCGGAAGCCGTCGCTCGTCAGTTGGGTATCGATCAAGTGATTGCCGAGGTATTGCCGGATCAGAAATCCGACGTCATTCAGCGGCTGCAGCGCGAAGGGCGCATTGTTGCCATGGCCGGCGATGGCGTCAACGATGCTCCGGCGTTGGCTCGTGCCGACGTCGGCATTGCCATGGCCACGGGCACCGACATCGCGATGGAGAGTGCCGGCATCACGCTGCTCGGGGGCGACCTGCGCGGCATCTTGCGCGCGCGCACGCTGAGCCGGCTCACGGTCGCGAACATCAAACAGAATCTGTTCTTCGCGTTCGTCTACAACTCGCTGGGCGTGCCGCTCGCCGCGGGGGTACTGTACCCCGTCTTCGGCTGGTTGATGAGCCCAATGCTCGCGGCGGCGGCGATGAGCTTGAGCTCGGTGTCGGTGATCGCGAATGCGTTGCGGCTGCGCAGAGCCGTGATTTGACGCGCAGTACTAGCCGCGTCCGAGGAGCTGCGCGATGCGCTGGACCAGCTCCACCGAGGCCTCGATTTCCTCTTTCTTGAGCGAGACACTCTCCACGTTGCAGCCGAGTGGGATCTGCTTCGAGCGGGCGAAGTCGAGCAAATCGAGAAACACTTGGCAGCACAGGTCGACCGAGGTTCCTAAAATGTCCTTGGCGTTGAGCAGCTCGTTCTCGAGCCAGCGAGGCACCGAGATCCCCAGCCAGCGCAAGAACTCGAGGGTCTTGCGCGAACCGCAGGGCGACAGGGTGACCAAGATCGGCGGCACCGGTCGAGCGGCTTCCGCCGAGCGATAGTACACGTCGCTCAATAAGTTTTTGCTGGCCGTCGCCGAATACACCGCCTGACTCACGAAGAACGAGCAACCCGCCGCGACCTTATCGAGCAGGCGCCGCTCTTCGCCGCCCTTCGTCTCGTGGCGTTCCGCGATCAGCACGCCTCCAACCGGCAATTGCGGCAGCTCGGCGCGACACAGCGCATAGGCTTCCGACAGCTTGCTTCGCGCGGGCTGGGTGCGGCTGGCGGCGCCCACCAGCACCGTGAGCCCGCCCTGTGAATCCACGCGCGCGAGGCTGGCCCGCACTTCGGCCGGTTCGCGCGGGGCCACGCAGCGATACACGATCTTGGGCAGCTTCAGCGCGCCCAAGTAGTCGAAGGCGTAGTCCACCGAGTCCACTGTCTCGATGAACGGGAAGGGCCGCGTGGCGTCGGTTCGCGTCGATTCGTCCTGCAAATCGTAGATCAGCACGCCGTCTATGGGCAAGGCCGCAATCCGTTCGCGCTGCCGGGCGGCCACCTCGCGTCGCCGGGCCTCGTCGAACGACTGCTTGGGCGGCGTGATGCCGTACGTCAAAAGCCCAGCCCGACGATCTAAGATGGCTTGTCGCATGGCTTCGTCCTAGCGCTCGACCAGATCGAGCTTCATCACGAGGGAGAGCGTGCCCACTCGATTCACGATCTCGCTCGTGGTCTCGAAGCCCAGCCTTCGATACAGCCGCACCGCGGGGTTATCGCCGCGCACGCTGAGCGAGATGCCCTTGGCGGCCGGCCGGCACACTTCAATCAGCCGGCTGAGTGTCGCCGTTCCGACGCCTTGGCCACGCTCAGCGGGAACGGTACCGAACGCGAGTTCGAGCACGCCGTCCGCGAGGAAGCCGTCGTCGGTGGCGGGGAGTTGCCGCACCCAAGCGCAGCACACCGGGAGCGCGTCCAACTCGCGAATGGCGACGATGCCGAGATCGCTCGCGCGGCCCCAGCCTTGCCAGTACTTGGTCAGCTGCTCGTCGACCAGCGCTTGCTGAATCGGCTCGTTCGACTCCGCCATGCGCGCCGCGAGCGTCAGGAAGCTGAAAATGAGGGCCGATTCGTGGGCAGCGACCGGGCGCAGGCGGAAGGCGGACACCGGCCCGCTTTTAGCACGAAGCCGCGCTCGGACGCCGAAGGCTGCGCCGCCTTCGGGCGCACCCCGTGACCATCAACCCAAAGGATCGAGAGTAGAGCGGGGCGCGCGCGAGATCAGGCGGCGTTGTGCACGCCGAGCCAGTCGTTGCCGCGAGAGAGCTCGGTGATGCGAGCCTTCAGCTTCTTTTTGGCGCGGGCCTCGAGCTGGCGCGCGCGTTCGCGGGAGACCCCGAGCTCGCGACCGATGTCGGCCAGCGAGAGTTCGTCCTCGCTGTCGGCCATCAGGCGCTTCTCGACGATGTACCGCTCGCGGGCGTCCAAGCCGGTGAGCGCCTCACTCACGGCGTTGCGAGCGTAACCATCGACCTCGGAGTTGGCGAGGCCATCCTCTTGATTCGGCTCGCGAGCGATCAGCGTGTCGCCGAGTGTCGTGGCCGAATCGCTGAACACCGGTGTGTCGAGCGAGACGTCACGCGCCTCGAGCGAGCGCACCATGGCCACGACCTTGGCTTGGGGCATGTCCAAGGCTTGGGCGAGCATGGCGTCGGCTTGTTCGCCGTCACTCACCAGGTTGGCGATGCGGACGCGCTCGCGGCGCAGCTTGAAGAACATCTTGGAGCGCAGGGCGCCCGAGCCGCCGACCATGCTCCAGGAGCGAATCACGTGATTGAGAATGTAGGCGCGGATCCAATACGAGGCGTACGTCACGAAGCGAGTGCCTCGCTCGGTATCGAACTTGGAGAGTGCGTGTACCAAGCCGAAGTTGCCCTCGGCGACGAGTTCGGCCAGCGGCAGGCCGTAGCGGTGGTACTTGAAGGCGATCGAAACGACGTAACGAAGGTGCGCGCGAACTAGCTCTTCACGGGCTGCTTCGTCGCGGTCGGTGAGCCAGCGCACCGTGAGCGCGTGCTCTTGTTCCCGCGAAAGCTCCGGATAGGCGTGAGCTGCGGTGATGTAATGCGTGAGCGAAGGGTCGGTTTGACGGGCCATGTTCTCTGACTTCGAATCGATTGTGCTCTGCTTACGCGGCGATTTTCGTAATGGTTGCGAGAAGTTTTGTTAAGACGAAAGGCTGTACGCTCGACCAAAGCGGCTGGACGCACGCGCAAGAGTGACGTCTCGAAGCGAGTCGATCTCGGCCTGGTTCTCGTCCTGGCGGATCTCGGCGCGGTTTTTCCTGCATCCCCCTTACGTCGATCCAGAGGCCCGCAGATCGACACGCCGGGGATCGTTTTTTCAGTCGAACAGTCTGTTCGGCTGTGGGGATTCGGCCCGGCGGCACGACCCGCATGCCGGAGCGCGCCAGAGCGGTGCCACCGTGGCTTCGAGCTGAGCCAGCAGCGCGCTGTCGCAACCTGACGCGGGTTGGCGAATCGCCGCGACCCGCACCGGCTCCGTATTCGGTGCCGGTGCGCCACTCCCCAGGATTATCAGCTGAATTCGCCGCGTAGACCCGGTGGCACGCGCGTTGCTCTACGCAGCACAGAAGTGAATCGCTGGAGGCAATACCGATGTCGATCGACGACAACACCGTAGTTTATGTGATCATCGCTTTGGCGATCGTGGCAATCGTGATTGTCGGAGCGCTCGTGTCGCAACGCCGCACACGCGCCCGCAGCGCCGAATTACGGCGCCAGTTCGGCCCCGAATACGACCGTGCGATCGAGCAAAATGGCAATCGCGCCAAAGCCGAGCGGGCTCTCTTGGCGCGTGCCCGGCGTGTGAATCACTTTCGATTTCAGGAGCTCGGCGCGGGCGATCGTCGGCGCTTCGAGGCCACGTGGGCGCGCATTCAAGCGCAGTTCGTGGACGACCCCGCCGTCGCGGTAGCGAGCGCCAATCAGCTGATCAGTGAGGTGATGCGCGCGCGCGGCTATCCGACGGACGACTTCGAACAGCGCGTCGAAGATCTGTCGGTGAATTACCCCACCGTGGTTCAGCATTACCGCGCTGCGCACCAGCTCGGCCTCAGTGCGCGCGCCCGCAACGGCCAAACCAGCACTGAAGATCTGCGCCAAGCGGTGGTCCACTACCGCGTGCTGTTCGCGGAGCTGCTGCAAGATGCCAACGCTCGCGGCGGCGTGTTGCGCGAATCGCACGCTTGACCGCGAGGCCGGGGTCTAGCGCGCCGCAGGCTCGAGCGCGAGCCAACGCTCGAGTCGCTCGTGCGGCGCGCCTCGCTGGCGCGCTTCGGCGGCTTGGTCGACGAGGGCCGCGATCTTGCGTTGACGGAGCGCGGCGCGACCGCCAGCCGCCTGCCAGAGCGCCTCGACCTCGCCGGCATCCAGGGTGCGAACGTGGCCGAGCGGGAGGCCTGCGTCGCTCAGCGGGCCGATGCGATAGCGATGCAGATGCACTAGATGCAGGCCGAGCGCGCGGCACATGTGCCGGATCTGGCGTTTTTTGCCCTGAGTCAGGGTGAGTTCGAGTTCGGTTGCGTACTCAGTGCGGGCACGGATGCGAGCGCTCTGCGCCGTGAGCCGTTCTCCATTGTGAACGACGCCGGTCTGGAATTGTTCGAGGCGCGGATCGTCGTTGCTCAGCGCTTCATCGAGCCACAGCCAGTAGCTCTTGGTCGTATCATGGTCGGGGCGCAACACGGCCGTCGCCAGATCGCCGTCGTTCGTGAACAATAAGAGGCCCGTCGTTTCGCGATCCAAACGGCCCACGGCGAAGGAGCCTCCCGGCAGTGCGCGTAGATACGGCGCGAGATCGCTCGTGCCACGCGGATCGCTCGCCGTGCACGTCACGAACTTCGGCTTATTGAGCAGCGCGTGGCTGAAGGCTCGCGCCTCGCCAATCAGCGCGCCGTCGAGCAGCACCTGATCGTCCTCGAAGACCACGGCTTCGAGCGCCAGCCGGCGCGGCTCGCCGTCGCCCGGGCTGACGACGCGCAAACGATCCGCGGCCCAGCGTTCATCCACCTCCGCCAACGACAGGCCGAGGCCCTCGGCGGCGCGTTTGCGCAAGCGCCGCGGCACGGGGCGCAGCGCGGGGCGGCTCGGCATGCGCTTCACGTATCAGGCGCGCTGGCCAAAGTCGCGCCCCGCTGGCCAATCTCCGACACCTGGCTGGCCGCGGGCCGCCATGCGGTGCTCCTTCGCCGCCATAGGCTCGCGGAAAATCCGCAAAGAAGGCCAAGCCTTAACCGCAACGCCTCGTCCGGCACGGTTGCTGCGTAGTGTGGCGCAAACGTCCACTAGGAGCTGCCCATGATCTACGGTTTGACCTCACTCGGTGTCGTTCACACGGCCATCAGCCTCGTCGCCCTGGGGGCAGGCGCCGTGTCTTTGGTTCGGTACAAAGAGATCGCGCCACAGACCAGCGTGGGCCGTCTGTACGTCGCAACCACCACTTTGGTGTGCCTGACCGGATTCCCGATCATGCAACACGGCGGCCCCGGCCCCGCGCACGTGCTGGGCGTGCTCACGCTGCTCACCTTGGCGTTCGCTTGGGCCGTGCCGCGCTACGGCCTACTCGGTGGCAAAGGCCCGGCGTTGGTGCGCCTCGCCTACTCGACGACATTTCTATTCCACCTCGTGCCCACGCTCGCCGAAAGCACCACCCGCTTGCCGTACGGCCACCCGTTGTTCGCGAGCCAAGACGCCGAAGGCCTCAAACCGTTTACGACGGCGCTGTTCCTGAGCTTTGCCGTGCTCGCGGCCGTGCAGTATTTCTGGTTCCGCAGCCAGAGTCGCAAGAGTTTGCCGGGCGAGGCAGCGCCGGTGCGCGCCGCCTGACCATCACTCGAAAGGCGGCGACCGAAAACCGCGCGCCGCCCGGGCGTGGTTCGACCAAGATGTGGCCATGGACGAACGCCTGGCACGCCACGATTGGGACTCAGCGCGCGTCGAACTCGACGCGCAGGGCTGGACGGTGCTGCCCCGATTGCTCTCGACGGCCGAGTGCAGCGCGCTCACCGCGCTGTACGATCTCGAGGAAGCGTTCCGCAGTCGAGTGGTGATGGCGCGCCACGGCTATGGCAGCGGTGAGTATCGCTATTTCTGTTATCCGCTACCGAGCTTGGTCCAGGAGCTCCGCCGTGAGCTCTATCTGCGGCTCGCGCCGATCGCCAACGCCTGGTACGAGCGCATGGGGCTCGAACCGCGCTTCAGCGCGTTGCACGCGGAGTTCCTCGCGCGCTGTCACGCGGCGGGTCAGCTGCGGCCGACGCCGCTCTTGCTGCGCTATGCGGCGGGCGACTACAACTGCTTGCATCAAGACTTGTACGGCGAGCACGTGTTTCCACTGCAAGTGGCGCTGCTGCTCTCCGAGCCGGGGCGTGATTTCACGGGCGGCGAGTTGCTGCTCACCGAGCAACGGCCGCGCGCCCAATCGCGCGCCACCGTCGTGCCCCTCGGGCAGGGCGACGCGCTCGTTTTTGCCGTGAATCAACGCCCGGTGCGGGGCACCCGCGGCGATCATCGCGTGACGATGCGACACGGCGTGAGCAAAATCCTGCACGGCAATCGCCACACCTTGGGCATCATCTTCCACGACGCCGCCTGAACGTTCGGCGTCCCGCGCCGGACGCGATCGCCGTGTGACCTTCAAGGGGATTGCCCCGCGCCCGATTGCGGCGCAATCCGGCGGGCGCGCGTCCGCGCGCCCGGGCCCCCAAACGTCGGCCTCCGGCCGCCGTGGAGGCCCCACGATAGAACCTTGCCCTGCGTCGCCGATCGCGGTACCCGGGGTGCGCCATGGCGGACGACGCTGCTCATGGGGATAAGGCTCCCCCGTCGACGCCCAGCGCCGAACTCCCGCCCGCGACCGCGACCGCGCACGCAGACGATCCGCCTTCACACGATCTCGCCGCAACCGGCGAAGCTGAGCTCGCCGTAACTGGCGAAGCTGAGCCCGCGGCAACTGGCGAAGCTGAGCCCGCGGCAACTGGCGAAGCTGAGCCCGCGCTCGAACCCGAATTTCGTGCCCCGCTGGCTGCTCGCAGCGAACCCTTCGTCCAAGAGCGCGGGTTATATGACGCGCCGCGCGCGACTCGGGCCTGGTCGCCGCTGCGCCGCTCGTTGTTGCTCGGCGTGGGGATCTTCGCGCCGTGCGCGGTGATCGCGCTCAGTCTGTACTTCATCGTGCGAGGAGGGACGCCGCCTGAAGCGCTCTCGGCCGCGGCGGGCGGGCCCCCGTTGTCGCCGGACGCAGGCGGCGTGCCGCAGTTGGGCGAGGGGCCAGACGAAGAAAGTTCGGCGGTCGCTGCGGGGCCCTCGGCGAGCGCGAACGCCGGGCTCGAAAATTCGGCGATTGCCGTGCCCGGCTTCGAAGACGAGGGAAGCGACGAAGAACCTACGCCGGCAAAGCC
>FSWQ01004530.1_pt1 | contig 11247 bp, 4 predicted proteins | sample 1637691 | NCBI WGS metagenome assembly FSWQ01 (sample SAMEA3914814, study PRJEB12502) | metagenome | biome: forest; material: soil | place: USA | collected 2011-09-16 | depth 0.1 m | reverse complement strand
TTTCAATTCTTGCTGACCCTCGAACAAGGCTGGAACGCAAGCAAACGAAGTGATCAATCATGAGACGCATACACGCTAAGTTTTGCGCGCGGAAGGTGCCCTTTCTGACTAGCGCTCGGTCGTCTTTACGCTCCTGTGTCGCAGGTTCCTCATCCGCTCTCGCGAGCGCGATCGCGTTGGGCGCGTCGTTCGCGCGTGCGGACGCTCTCTTCGCGATGCCATGCCCGGCATCGCCGCACTTGGTGCTCACATCAAGAACAACGGAGATCCTGGATGGCTCGTCCTAGGAAGAGGCGTGCGGCGCTTCTTCGAAGCCGTGAGGTCTGGCGTCTCGCTGTGAGGTGCAGTGCACCACTGACGAGCGCCCTCCAACCACCGAGTGTGACTGCCCGCCCGGATCGCCGCCGCAGATCAGCCCTGCGAGTCGGTCTCGCGCGCGGAAAGCTTGGCGTGCATTCAATGCATGCATTCAACGTCGTTCATTTGAGGCATTTCCGACCTCTTCCACGCGATCGTAGGCCGGCTCACGCGTCCGGCACTGCGCCGCGCATGGAGAAATCCACGCAGGTCGTCCCTCAGCGAGAAAGAGAGCTGACTCCGAAGGCCGCACTTCGTCCCTGGCGTCCACAAATCCCCGCGTGTTTTGAATCGGGCCGAGCTTGGTCGAGGCGCGTCGACGGCCCTCAGTCGAGTGAGTCGTGTGTCGTCACCAGCATGCTGCACCGCTGCAGCGTCAAGCATCGCCCCCCACGGCTTGACTGAGCTCTGAGCACGCATCGCAAGTTCGCCAGGTTTTCTGTGCCGGGAGGATGCGCCTGCGTTCGAGTCCTCGACGTGGCGCGGGGGTCGCTTGCGGTCGAGCCCGAACCTCTGGTCCGATTAGACTGCCCTCGTCCCGGACAACACGCAGCGCGTATACGGACGCGTCCGTGTACGCACTACGTGTTCTGCTGTGAAAGGGCGTCCGCTCAGCGATTCTTCAAGCTCCGCGCTGCCTCGGAAGTCTGCCAAGCCGTCGCGCGCGATCACTCGACCGCAAGCGCAAGATTGGGTTCAAGTCTCGACGAGATGCTTGGATTTCTCCAAGTGCCGCGGCGGGGCGGACGCGTGAGTCCCTCAAACGAACGGCATTGGTGTGCATTCACGCTGCGTTTTCCATGCGGAAAGCCGCTCGAGTCCCCTTCGCGCGCTCGCTCTTACCGAGCGGCTTCGTGCCTAGCCGGGGGCGCCCCTACGAGCGCGTGCTAATGAGGCGTCGCGATGTCCGGTTCTCCCATTGTGCCCACGGCTGTATCCGAGCCCGATCGAGCGAGCTCGGGGCGGGGGCGCATTCGTTTTCCTGATGAATTGCCGATCTCCGCGCGCGTGGCAGACATTGCGGCGGCGGTCACCGCGCATCAGGTGGTGATCGTCGCGGGCGCGACGGGCTCTGGCAAGACCACGCAGCTACCGAAGATCTTGCTCGACATGGGACGCGGCACCGAGGGCCTGATTGGCGTCACGCAGCCGCGGCGGATCGCGGCCACGAGCGTCGCGGCGCGCGTGGCGAGCGAGCTCGAGTGCGAACTCGGTCAAGAAGTGGGCTACCAGATCCGCTTCGAAGAGCGTACGAGTCCCCGCACGTACGTCAAGTTCATGACGGACGGCATCTTGCTCGCGGAGATCCAGGGCGATCGCTTGCTCGCGCGTTACGACACGCTGATCATCGACGAGGCGCACGAGCGCAGCCTGACCATCGACTTTTTGCTGGGTTGGTTGAAGCGCATCTTGCCCGAGCGACCCGAGCTCAAAGTGTTGATCAGCTCCGCCACCATCGAGACGGAGCGCTTCTCTGAGTTTTTTCATGGCGCGCCGGTGATTCAGGTCGAGGGTCGTACGTTTCCCGTCGAGGTGCTGTACGAGCCGCCGGAGCCGGATCTCGACCTGCCCGAGGCGGTGGCCAACGCCGTCGCTTCCGTGACTTCGCTCGATCCGCGCGGCGATATTTTGGTGTTCTTGCCCGGCGAGCGTGAGATCCGCGAGACCGAGCGCGAGCTCGCGGCGCGCGCATTGCGTCATACGGTGGTGCAGCCGCTCTATTCGCGGCTGTCCGCGGGCGATCAGCGCAAAGTATTTCAAAGCATCCCCGAGCGCCGCGTGATCCTCGCGACCAACGTGGCCGAGACGTCATTGACCATACCGGGCATCGTGTACGTCATCGATACGGGCGTGGCGCGTCTGTCTCGCTACGAGCCGCGAACGGGCACGACCAGTCTGCACATCGAGGCCGTCTCCCAAGCCAGCGCCGACCAGCGCAAGGGTCGCTGCGGCCGCGTGCGCGACGGCATCTGCGTGCGTCTGTACGACGAGGACAGCTTCGCGGCGCGCCCCGCCTTCACCGATCCGGAGCTCAAGCGCACCGGTCTCTCGGGCGTGATCCTACGCATGAAGGCCTTGGCGCTCGGCGACGTCGAAGACTTTCCGTTCCTCGACCCGCCGCATTCGCGCGCCATATCCGAAGGCTACCGCGTGCTGCAAGAGTTGGGCGCGCTGGACGCGGAGCGCGTCCTCACGCCGCTGGGCGCGCGGCTCGCTCGTTTTCCCGTCGATCCGCGGGTCGGGCGCATGATCTTGGCGGGTGTGGCCGAGGGCTGTCTTCCGGAGGTCTTGATCTTGGCGGCGGCGCTCAACATTCAAGACCCGCGCGAGCGACCGCGCGGTTTGGAGCAAAAGGCCGACACGCTGCAGCGTGCCTTTCGCGATGAGCGCTCGGATTTCCTCGGCCTGCTCAAGCTGTGGGCGTTCGCGCGCGAGGCATTGAACAAGGGCATGTCGGAGCTGCGGCGCAGCTGTCGCGACAACTTTCTGTCGTTCTTGCGCATTCGGGAGTGGGCTGAAGTGCATCGCCAGCTCGAAGACGTCGCCAAAGAGCTGCGACTACAGGTTCCGAGCGACCGAGGCGCACCGGGCCAGCGCGTCGACTTGGACGTGCGCATCCACCGCGCGCTGCTTACCGGCCTTTTGTCCAAGATCGGACAATGGAATCCGGAGGCGCGTGTGTACATCGGCGCCAAGCAGACGCGCTTCATGCTGCATCCGTCGTCAGCGCTTGCCAAGAAGCCTCCGGCCTGGGTGATGGCCTTCGAGCTGGTCGAGACCAGCCAGCTGTTCGCGCGCACCGCGGCAAAACTCGACCCCGAGTGGTTGGATGAGGTGGGCGCTCATTTGCTCAAACGCAGCTACTCCGACCCCCACTGGTCGGAAAAGGCGGCGCGCAGCTCGATCAAGGAAAATGCGACGCTCTTCGGTTTACCCGTATTTCGGGGGCGCAGCGTGGACTATGCGACGGTTTCGAAGGGCCGTGCGCGGCTGATGTTCTTGGAGCACGCGCTGGTGCGCGGCGAGTATCGCACGCAGGGGAAATTTCAAGAGCACAACCGCGCGCTCTTAGCCGAGGTCGCGCGTCAGCGCGATAAAGCGCGTCAGAGCCATCTGCTGGCGGACGACGACGCGCTGCTCGGCTTCTTCGAGCAGCGCGTGCCGGACGACGTGGTCAACGGCAAGACGTTCGAAGCCTGGCGTGCCCAGGCCGAGGCCAAGAACCCAAACATCCTGTGCCTCGCTTTGGACGACGTGCTGACGCTGGAGCAAGCGCTGTTGCCCCAGCACTTCCCCGATAGCTTGCGCCTGCACGGTGCCCCCGTGGCCGTGAGTTACCGCTTCGATCCGAGCGCGGACGACGACGGCATCACGCTCTCGGTGCCACTTCCATTGCTCCTCCAGCTCGACCCGGGTGAACTCGATTGGACGATCCCCGGTTGGCACGAGCAGAAGATCACGGCGCTGCTGAGTGAGTTGCCGCGCGCGCAGCGCCGCGAGCTCGCTTCGATCCCGGAGCTTGCCGCAAAAATTGCTGCGCAGCTCGAGCCGTTTCAGGGCCCGATGTTGCCCGCGCTATCGCGCGTCGCCTCCGAAGTGTGCGGCCTCGAACTTCCGCAATCGGCCTTTCGGCTAGACGCCGTGCCGCCGTACATGCGGCTCACGTGTCGCGTGGTGGGCGAGGGCGGTAACACCATCGCTTCGAGTCGCGACGTGGCGCAGCTGATCCAGCTGCACGGGGGGCAAGCGCGCGAAGCCTTGCGTCGCGTCGCGCCGCCCCGGGCTTGGGAGCGCACCGGGATCACGACTTGGGACTTTGGCGATCTGCCGCCGTTCATCGTGCGCCGCGTATTCGGCGCCGATCTGCGCTCGTATCCGGCGCTCATCGATCGGCAAAAATCCGTCGATTTGGCGTTGCTCGAGACCGAGCAGGCCGCGCAAAGCACGACGCGCCTCGGTGTGCGCCGCTTGCTCGCGCTCGCGGTCCGTAGTCCGCTGTCTGTGTTCGCCAAGCAGTGTCCGCCGCCGCTTTCGACCCGCGCCTCGCCGCTCGTGCCACGCAGCGAGGTCGAGGCGTTTCGCGAGTCATTCCTGGCGCGGGTCGTGGAAGAAGCGTTCGCGCTCGGCGAGAGCGCGACGCTGCCGAGAAATCAAGAGGCATTCGCGGCGCTCGTCGCAACCGGTACGCCGCGCATCGCGGCTGCGTTCAAGCGCCTCGAGCGCGCGACCAGCGCGGCTTCGGCCGAGCTACAGAACACGAAGCGGGCGCTGGACAGTGCCGCCAAGCACCCGAGCGGCACCGCCGCCAGCGCGGAGATTCGCGCCCAGCTCGAGCAGCTGTTTCCGCCTGATTTACTGACGACGGTGGAGCTGTCGCGGCTCGAGCAATTTCCGCGCTACTTGCGAGCGGCCCAGGCGCGGCTGACCCGCGCCATCGTCGACCCCCGCAAAGACGCCGATAAGTTCGCGCCGTTCGCGCCGCTGTGGAGCGCGTTTTTGAACAAGCAGAGCCGTGCCAATGATCGCGAGGCGGCGCGCGCGCTGCGTTGGGCGTTCGAGGAATTGCGCGTTGCCGTCTTTGCGCCCGAATTGAAGCCTGCCGCGCCCGTCAGCCTGGCCAGCCTCACCGTGACTCTCTCAACGCTGCGCTAAACGGTGGCGGCGGGCGCGCTCGGTGGATTGCTCGCTCGCTCACGGACCGCGCCGCGTAGCGTGTTCACCACGTCGTTCAAATTCACGGGCTTGACCAAAAAGCGATCCGCACCGAGCGACGATAGCAGCTTCCACTCTTGCGGCCCGCCGGACGCGGTCATGACGATGATGGGCACGTTTTGGGCGTCCGGCCGCGCGCGCAAGAGTGCCGTCACGGCCACCCCGTCCAAGACCGGCATTTGCAGATCGATCATGACCACCGACGCGGGCTTGAGCATGAATGCGTCGACCAACGCGCGCCCATTGTCCACACACACGATGTCCGCATCCGGAAACTCGATGCCCAACTTGAGCGCGAGCAAATCGCGAAAGTCGGCGTCGTCTTCGGCCACCAAAATGCGCACGGGTTCGACGCTCGAGGCGCGCGCTTCTTTCAACGCGCGCCGGAACAAATCAGCCGAGTAGAAGCGGTCCTGAGGCTTTTTCGCCATTGCTTTCAAGATCACGTCGTCGAGAGCCACGGGCAGGCCGGGCCGTCTACGGCTGGGCGGTTCGGGCTTTTCGGTGGCGTGCTTGACCATGATCGCGAGCCCGGTCTGGCCTTCGAAGGGCAGCGTTCCGGTAAGCATTTCGTACGCCATGCAGCCGAGCGCGTAGATGTCACTGGCGGGGCTCGCGGGCTGTTCGCTGTCGAAGGCAAGCTCGGGCGCCATGTACTCGGGCGTGCCGGCGACGACCTTGCTCACACCGCCCTCGATGTACGGCGTGGCCAATCCCAAGTCGGCCACGCGCACGCGTGAACGCTGATCGAGCAGCACGTTGCTCGGCTTCAAGTCGCAATGCACGGTGCCCGCGTCGTGAATCGCCGAGACGCCCTCGCACACGTCGTTCAAGATCGCGAGTGCCTCGTCGACGTCGGTCACTCCGTCGCTGCGGGCGAGCCAATTGTCGACGGTCTGCCCGTCGACCAGCTCCATGACGAAGTAGGGCATCGCGTTGTGCTCACCGAAGGCGTGAATGGCCAGCACGTTGGGGTGGCTCACGAGCGCCATGGCGCGCGCTTCTTGCACGAAGCAATGCTTCAGATCATCGCCGAAGGCGGCCGAGTTCACGAACTTTACCGCTACCTTGCGATGCAGTTGCAAGTCGAAAGCGAGCAGCACCACGCCCATCGCGCCTCGCCCAAGCTCGCCCAAAATTCGGTACACGCCTCCCACGACGTCGCCGATTGCGGGCAGCGCGCTGTCCTCGGTCTCTCGCAGGAAGTCGTCCACCAGGCGATCGAGGTCGCTCAGCTGCGGCATAGGAAGCAAAGCCATAGCGAGGCCTCTTTGCAAGTTGCAAGCCGGCGCAAACCCGAGCATTTTCGCATGGACTCAGCGCTGCGACTGAGACTTTATGACTCAGTAGCCAGCGCGCTGCGGCGAGCTGCTACCCTGCGCCGGTGAGCGCGAAGGCCGCGGCGGCATCGGAGATTCTGACCCAAGCGAGGGCGCTTGTCGCCCAAAACGCCTGGGCGGACGCCTGCGACGTGTTCGCCCGAGCCGACGCGACTTCGCCGCTCGGTCGCGAGGACCTGTGGCGGCTGAGTTGGTGCGCGGGGTTGTCCGGGCGCGACGCAGAGATGTACCGGGCTCTGGAGCGGATTTACGACGACGCGGAGCGCGAGGAACCCGCGGAAGGGGCGCGGGCCGCCTTCTGGTTGGGTTTTCGTATGCTGGGCACGGGAGAGGCGAGTCGCGGCAGCGGCTGGCTCGCGCGCGCGGAGCGCTTGATCGAGCGCGTGGGCGGTGATTGCGTCGTCAGCGGCTACCTGCTGCTGCCCGAGATTCGCCGCAAGTTCCAAGCCGGCGAGTACGAGCTAGCGTATCGCGACGCGCTGCAAGCGGAACGAATCGCCGAGCGCTTTGCCGATGAGGATCTGCGCGTCTTTGCGCGCAACCTGCAGGGGCGCGTGTCGCTCCGGCAAGGGCAGCTTGCGCGCGGCCTGAAGCTGCTCGACGAGGTCATGCTCAGCGTCACCTGCGGCCAACTCTCGCCGCAAGTGTGCGGCTTGATCTATTGCAGCGCGATCGACTCGTGCCAAGCCGTGTACGCGCTCGATCGGGCGCGCGAATGGACGCTTGCGCTCAGCCGCTGGTGCGACGCGCAGCCGCAGCTGATCACCTTCACCGGCGCGTGCATGGTCAGTCGCGCCGAGATCTTGCAGACCGGTGGACAGTGGCCGGAAGCGCTGCTCGAAGCCGAGCGCGCGACCGCACGCTACCTCACCACGTTGGGGCCCGCGGCAACCGGCGAGCCGCGCTATCGTCAAGCCGAGATCCAGCGCCAACGCGGAGATTTAGCGGCCGCCGAGCGCAGCTACGCCGACGCCAGTCAGTGCGGCCGCGATCCGCAGCCGGGGCTGGCGCTGCTGCGTCTGGCTCAGGGTCGGCCCGACCTCGCCCTGCATTCGATTCGACGCGCCGCGGGCGACGCGCGCGAGCCGTTCCAGCGCGCTCGCTTGTTGCCGGCGTTGGTGGAGGTTTTGCTCGCCGCGGGTGAGGTCGAGGAGGCACGTGCCGCCTCGCTCGAACTGGACTCGCTGGCGGGCGCATTCGGCAGCGATCACTTGCTCGGCCTGGCGCTCGAGCAGCGCGGCGCCGTCGAACTCGCGGAGGGCGACGCGCGGGCTGCGGCGGCGACGCTGCGCGCGGCGTTTCAGCGCCTGCAGGCGGTCGGAGCCCCACACGCGGCCGCGCGGGCGCGTGTGATCCTGGCCTGCGCGTGTCAGGCGCTCGGCGACGAAGACGGCGCGTTGCTCGAAGCTCGTGCCGCGCGCGACGTCTTCGTGGCGCTCGGTGCTTCGCTGGATGTGGCGCGTCTCGACGCGCTTTCGGGCAAGGCGACGAGCGCAGCGGCGACGACCGACGGCGGCCTCACGGTTCGCGAGTTGGAAGTGCTGCGCTTGGTCGCCACCGGCAAGACCAATAAAATCATCGCGACTCAGCTTTGCCTGAGCGAAAAGACGGTGGACCGCCACCTGAGCAACATCTTGTCGAAGCTCGCCGTCCCCACGCGCGCGGCCGCCACGGCTTACGCCTACGAGCATCATTTGCTGTGAGCGAGCGGCGCATGGGTACAATTACCCAGCACGATTTTGGGTAAATTGCGGGGTTCTCCCGACGCGCTCCGGCGCCGAAGGGCCTACTTCTCGACTTGCCGCGGCGGGCATCCACCCGAGCCGAGCCGCGAGCTCAGGAGAGAATCATGAACCGCTCACTACGTGAACTTGCCCCGCAACTGCCCGCCGCCGTTCGAGAGCAACCGCTCGACGTGATCGTCATTGGCGGCGGCCAAGCCGGCTTATCCGTCGGCTACCACCTCGCTCGGCGCGGCCTGCGCTTCGTCATCTTGGACGAAAGCCAGCGGATCGGCGACTCTTGGCGGCAGCGCTGGGACTCGCTCAAGTTGTTTACGCCCGCGCGCTTCGACGCGCTCGACGGCCTGCCGTTTCCGCTCGCGCCGAACGATTTCCCGACGCGCCAGCAAATGGCCGATTACCTCGAGAACTATGCCGCGCGTTTCCGCCTTCCGGTGCAGAACGGCGTGCGGGTGGAGTCGCTGACCCGACGCGGCGCGCGCTATGTCGTGAAAGCGCGCGGCGTCGAGCTCGAGGCCGCTCAGGTCGTCGTGGCGATGTCGAATTACCAAGTGCCGCGCCTGCCCGAGCTCGCGGGCCAGCTGCGTCCCGACATCGTGCAGCTTCATTCGAGCGCGTATCGCAATCCAGACCAGCTGCGCGAAGGCGCGACGTTGATCGTCGGTGCGGGCAACTCTGGCGCAGAAATTGGCCTGGAATTAGCGAGTCTGGGCCGCAAGGTGTGGCTTGCGGGGCGCGACACCGGGCAGGTGCCGTTTCGGATGAGAAGCTTCTGGGGTCGCTGGCTGCTCGGACCGCTGCTGCTGCGCTTCGTGTTCCACCGCTTGCTGACCATCGCCACGCCCATGGGGCGTCAGTTGCGAGCCAAGCCTCACGGCGGCACTCCCTTGATCCGGACTTGGCGAGACGATCTGTCGCAAGTGGGCGTCGAACGCTGCCCGCGGGTCGAGGGCACTCGCGCGGGATTGCCGGCGTTCGAGGACGGCACGACCCTCGAGGTTTCGAACGTGATCTGGTGCACCGGCTATCATCCAGGCTTCTCGTGGATTGATTTGCCGATTTTCGACGAGCAGCGGCTACCACAGCACGTGGCGGGGGCCGTGCCTGCGGCTCCCGGTTTGTACTTCGTCGGCTTACACTTCTTGTATGCGATGTCCTCGACGATGATTCATGGCGTGGGCCGCGACGCATCGCGCGTGGCGCATGCCATCGCACAGCGCGTCGCGGCTCGGTCCGCTCAGAGCGCGGAGTGCCCGTAGCAGGCCTTCAGTCTTTCGTACGAGTAGAAATGGCTGCCGGCCGCGTAGCAAGCGCTGTCGCAAGCGGCTTTGAAGTCGGTCTCACGTTCACGATACAGCATCTTCACGAGCAGTGTGCCGCTCGCGTCGCGCACCCGTGCGGTGCCCAGGTAGTTCGTCTTGAGCTCGATCGTGGTGAAGCTCGTCGAGCCTTCCGGCAAATGCGCGAGCGCGCGGACACCGTGAACTCCGCCTTCAGCAACCCTTGCGCGACCTCGGTGACTAAGATGCCCAAAAGCCCCGGCAAGTGCTCGCGTCCGAGTTGATTGAAGTAGTCCGGAGTCAGCGTAACGACCATCGCAGAGCGGTTGCTTGGCCTTGCCGCGGCGTAAACAGCGAACCCCCCAAAAAAATTACTCGCTCGGCACGCAGCTGTAGTTTTGGCGCCAGTTGCTGAGGGTCGGAGCCGTGGTGAGGGCGCTGTTCGGGATCAGGCGAATCGTGACTTTGAGGTACTGCTGGGATTTCAAGCCGGCGGCGATCAGCGCCGCACCCACGTCGGCGCCGGTCCAAGTGGTGATGCTCGCCCCGCTTTCGCTGCCCAAACTGACGACGCCTGCGGTGGTGATCGCGCTTGGCGCCGTGGCCAGGGTCGCGAAGTTCGTGCCGGTCGCCGAGGTCTGCGCGTAGAACTCGATCTTGGAGTCGCTGGGCGTGACCGTTTGCCAGTCGAAGAAACGCCACACCGGTTTCGTCCCGTCGCCGCAGCTCGCGACGTAGCTGCGTTCGTAGTTGGCGGCACCGAAGGTCAAGATCGGCGGCGTGGCGGCGCAAGCGCCGCTGATGCACACCGACCCCGTGCAGCAATCGGCGTTGGCCGTGCACGCCCCGCCCTGCGCGACGCACGGCCCGACCGCGCTCGGCGCCGCCGTGCAATGACGAGTCGGCGGATCGCTGAGCGGCGTGTCCAAGCGGCAGACCGAGGTCTTCGGGCTCGCGCTGCCGCCGCAGCAATCCTCGTTCACGTCGCAGGCATTGCCGTTGCTCAGGCAGCTATCGAGCACCCAAAACCCGCGCTCATTCACGTAGCCGCTGGCGGCGTTGGCGGCGTAGTTCTGATTCGGTAGCCAGAAGCCCGGATGGCTGCGATCCGCGGCCGCGCTCGGCGCATCGTCGATCGCGGAGACCCAGAGTTGGCTCTGCAGATCGCTATAGTTCGTCATCGACGTGTAGCTGGCGGTGCTCGAGTAGTTGGACTGCACGCCCTCCACGTTGAAGGTATTTCCGTACGGGCGCGTGCTCGTGTACACGACCCAGCGGTAGCCGCCGGCGGCCTGCGGCGCCATGGTCGGTTGATAGGCCTTGTTGGCATCGACGGCGCGCTCACCGGCGTTCAGCGCCGTCAGCGCGACCGGCGTCGGCGTGGCGGCCGTCGCATCGACCGACCACAGACGCCCTGGGTCTTCGTAGTAGTTGGTCGGCCCCATGTAGCCGTACTTGGTCCAAGCATTGCGACAGCACATGTCGGCCGGCACGGTGGATTGATAGATCAGGCTGCGCGAATCACTCTCGAACGTCGGCCACTTCAGTGCATCGCCGAGCGGCCAGGTGTTCACGATCGAGCGCCGGTTCTTGAACAGCTTGCCCGTTTGGTCGAAGTCGAACGTGCTGAGCCCCTTGCGCCAGCCCGCGCCGCCCGCCGAATCACCGTCCACGAACACCAATTTGCTGGCGTCCGGCGCGAACGACGGCACCATCATCACGCTGTTGGTGAGGCCCCAATTGCTGGCAGTGGCCGTCGAGACGTCGACGGGGTCCGTATTTGCGGTGCTGGGTGTCTGCCAGACGGTGTACTTC
>FSWQ01000249.1_pt1 | contig 11253 bp, 5 predicted proteins | sample 1637691 | NCBI WGS metagenome assembly FSWQ01 (sample SAMEA3914814, study PRJEB12502) | metagenome | biome: forest; material: soil | place: USA | collected 2011-09-16 | depth 0.1 m | reverse complement strand
GGCAGAACCCGTTCGGTAACCGTTCGCCCTGAGTCAGCCCAAGACTTCGCGAACTTTCTTCGCGAGCTCGAAGGGGCTGAACGGCTTCTGAAGCATGGCTTCGCTCGCGGCGCCGTCCACGCGATGCAAAGCGGATTCCGCGTGACCTGACATGAAGAGGATGGGCGGGGACGGCGTATGTTCGCGCAAGCGCTTCGCCAACGCGACCCCGCCCAGCTCCGGCATGATCACGTCGCTAACTACTAGATCCACGGCCGAGCTCTCGAGCGTTTTCAAGGCTTCCAGTCCGTTGGCGGCTTGCAGCACTCGATAGCCCTTGGCTTCGAGTGTCATGGCCGCAAAGCGGCGCACCGATTCCTCGTCCTCGACGAGGAGTATGGTTTCGTGTCCACGCAAGGCTTCGGATTTTTCCGCAATCAGCGGCGTCTCCTCTTGCGCGTCTCGATCAACCAGCGGGAAGTAGACGCGAAACGTGGTCCCGACACCTTCCTCGCTGTACACCGAGATGCTGCCGCCGCTTTGCTTCACGATGCCGTAAACGACCGACAGCCCGAGGCCGGTCCCCTGCCCCGTTTCCTTCGTGGTGAAGAAGGGCTCGAACAGCCTCGCTTTGACTTCTAGACTCATGCCGCTGCCGGTATCGCTCACCGCAAGCATGGCGTGCGGCCCGGCGGAGCCTTCGAGGTGCGTCACCCAGTACCCGGTGTCCAGCTGGACGTTTCCCGTCTGCAGCCGCAGCGTGCCGCCATCGAGCATGGCGTCCCTCGCGTTGACGACGAGATTGAGGATCACCTGCTCGACCTGTCCGCGGTCCACCTTCACCAAACCGAGGTCAGAGCTCAAGGCCTGTACCAGCTTCACGTCCTCGCTGATCAAGCGTTCGAGCATTGGACACATGTCTTTCACGATGGTGTTCAAGCTCCAAACCTTGGCTTCCAGGTGTTGCTTACGACTGTGGGCCAAGAGTTGCCTGGTCAGGGCGGCAGCGCGTTCGCCTGCCTTGAGAATCTCGCGCAAAAGATCGTAGGTCGGGTGGGAAGCGTCCAGCTCTTCCATGGCGATCGAGCTGTAGCCGTTGATGGCGGTCAGAAGGTTGTTGAAGTCATGAGCCACGCCGCCCGCCAATCGCCCAATGGCTTCCATCTTCTGGGATTGACGGAGCTGCTCTTCCACCACTTTTCGTTCGGTGATGTCGTTGATGGTGACGAGGAAGCATTTCTCGCCGCCCACGTCGAGCGTGACCACTGAGTAGAGGGTATTGCGCGGCTGCCCGGCCTTGGTGCGGATCTCGATCTCCAGGTCATTGACTGCGCCCGCCTCGGCGAGCCGACCCAGCAACATGGCACGCGGCTGCGCATGCATCAGTCCGACATCGAATGTGCTGCGGCCGATGATTTCGTCGCGTTTGTAGCCGAGGAGCTCGAGGTTGCTTTGGTTGATGTCGACGAACCTCTCGTCTTCGATCCGCACGATGGCCATCGGCGTCGGGCTCTCGTGAAAGGCTTTGGAAAAGCGCTCCTCCGCTCGCCGACGCGCCATATTTTCCCGCTGCACGTCGGCATACAAGCGAGCGTTCTCCAGCGAGATGGCCGCCTGTGAGCCAAGCAGCTCGAGGACCGCGACGCGATTGGGCGTGAAGGCGTGAGGCGTCAGCCCGTTCTCCAGATACAGCACACCGACCAGCGTCGACTGCTTGATCAGCGGAAGTGCCAACACGGACCTCGGGCGCTGACGCGCGAGGTACTCGTCACCCGAATAGGGGTTGGGCGACAACGCTTCGTGAATGAGCACGCTCTGCTTGGTTCTGGTCACGAACTGGATCAGGCTCTGCGGTAAGGGCACGCCCGCGTACAACTCGTGCCTGAATCGCACTTCCATTCCGTCCTGCCGCACGGCAACCTCTGCCTCCACGACCGGGCGCTCGCCCTCGACCAAAAGCAGTAGTCCTCGATCCGCGCCGGCGTGCTGCGCGACCATCGTGAGCAGTTTCTGCACGAGTCGGCTGAGCACGATCTCCCCCGAAACAGCCTGCAAGGCCTTCACTACCGTCGTCAGGTCAAGCTGATCCAGCGGTCCGCCCATGGTCGCATCGGGCCATCGGGCAGGCGGCGCCTTGAGCTCGGGATAGCGTAAATCCAGCTCGCTCACCTTGCCGAGCGCGCCCCAGCGCAGGTACGCCGCGCGCGAGTCGACCAGGTAGTGACGCGCGGTCTTGTCTAGACCACGGCTGAAGTGAAAGCGCGCGGCCACCTCGTTGGCCAGGCTTTCGATGTTCAGCAGCCCCCCATCGCGCGCAGCATCGATGGCCTGGTCGTAGAGCTGCATGGCCTCGATGTCGCGGCCGTCAATCCTGGCTGCTTCCGCCTGTAGCAGAGTGTACCGACTGAGGAAGTTGCGCGGGCAGCCGTCCGCCCACAGACCCAGCTGCCGAAGGGTGCTATCGATGATGCCGCGGAGCTCAGGGCGTTCGTTGGCTGGCGCATCGCAATACGAGGCCGCGGCGGTCAGCGCGTGGAAGAAGCAGTGGGCGGTCCAGCCCGTGAAAGACATCACGCGCGCCAGCGCGGGTTCCACCTGCCGCGCGCAATCGAGGGCCAGCTCGAATCGTCCATACGTGTAAGCGAGCATCTGCTTCATGATGAAGTACTGCGCTAATTTCGTAGGTACTCCCTGCCTGGCCACGAAAGCGACGGTCTGATCTTCGTCGAAGGTCTCATCGCTGAAGCTCACTGGTTCGCGCGTCAAGCCCTTGAGGCAAAGCAGAAAGTGTCGCTGCAGCTCGATGTCGATCCGAGCCGACTCGTTGCGGCTCTGTCTCGCGAACGCGGCGCTCCTCTCCGCGTAAGCCAGAGTGTCGTCGATGGGCATTCCGGCGTGGATTCGCTGCGAAACCGCCAACGATGCCGCCAGGCCAGCGAACACGAGATCGCCGACGTTCAATGCGGAAACGAAGGCTTCGTCGAGCAGAGCGACGCTGTCTCGGACCGGCCTTCGCCAAGGATGAATGAACACGGCATGCACGAAAAGGAGCGAGCCCCGCAGCGTGGCGTCGTCGAGCTTCTCATTGAGGCGTAGCGCCGTCTCCGAAAAGGCGAATGCGAGCCCAGCGTCCTCGAACACTCGGCTGTGGGCATAGTGAACGTAAATGGAGCACGCGTTTTCGGTGTTGCCGTGAAAGAGCGATGCGTTGAGTCCCTTGAGGATCAGCAGCGGAAAGAGCTGACGGTCAACGAGGTTCAGCGCTGCAGCGAATCCGCCAATCAGGCCCAGCGTTGCGCGGGCAACGGGGTCTGTGGCTGCGGGCGCGTCGACCAGCTCGGCGATTGACCGATCGTGCAGCTGCTCCTCGAGTAGCGTGGTCTGTTCCGCTAGCGCGGCTTGTAGGGCAGCGGGCGACTCTGGGATGTCCACGCCAAGGGCCCTCAGACCCTCTAGCCCGGCCCTCACTGCGTCGTGAAATCGGCCGGCAACCTGATACAGCTTGATGCGCAATTGCTGAACCCGAGCGCGGTCCAGATCGCTGCTGGCCTCGAGCAGGGTTTGGTTGAACAACTCCTCGGCGCGCTCGAAATGACCGACTAGGTATTCGCACTCGGACAGCGCCAGAAGCAGCTCGAACGTGTGTGCTTCATCGGTCTTCGATGTGCCTGCGGAGAGCAGCCCGACCGCCGTTTCGAAGTAGTCGCGCGCCAGCGCGAACGAGCTTGCCGCCCGCGCGCGCTTCCCGGCCACGGCGCTCAAGCGCCCAATGACGCCCCTTTCGTCTGGGTCGCTGACGAGGGTCAAGCCGCGGTTCAACTGATCGAGCAGCTGGAACGCCGCTTCATCCGCGTCGACCTTCGTCATTTTGGCCAGCAGCACGCGACCGATCCGCAGGTGCTCATGAGCTCGCTGCTCTTCGGGTACGAGGCAGTACGCAGCCGCCTGAATGCGATCGTGCACGAACCTGTACGTATCCCCGCGACGCGAGACGAGCTCCGCCAGCACCGCCTGGCGCAGGCGCTCGTGCACCTGGTCCTCCGTGATTGCCTGAAGCTGGGCCAGCGAGCTCACATCCGAGGTGATCCCCAGGCAAGCCATCCCCTTCAACCCCTCGAGCGTTGCGGCGGCGAGTCGCCGCAATTTGCCGATCATGAGCTCAACGACGTTGTCAGTGAAGTCTTGAGCGCGAATGGCCTCCAGGTCCCAAGTCCAAACCGTGTCACCCCCGTGGCAGCGAACGAAGCCCAAATCGTGAAGGAAATTCAGGAACTGGATGGCGAAGAAGGGGTTACCCGCGGTCTTCCCGTGCACGAGTCGTGCGAGGGGTTCGGCGCGTTCGAGGTCGCAGTGAACGGTGTCTGCGATGAGTTCCGCCACGTGCACTGCGGACAGCGGCTCGAGGACCAGCTCGTGCGGCGCTGCCGCGCCCTTGCGGATGATCTCCAGTGTCAGGGCCAAGGGGTGCGCGGGCGTCACCTCGTTGTCGCGGTACGCGGCGACGAGCAGCAAGTTCTTCACGTCTGGCTGGGTGCACAGGTACTCGAATAGTCTGTGGCTCGCGGGGTCTAGCCATTGCAGGTCGTCCAGAAAGAGGACGAGAGGCTGCTGCTGCCAAGTGATCGCACCCAGGCATTGCCGAAATACCTCGTTGAAGCGATGCTCCGCTGCAGGACTGGACAACGCCGGAACCGGCGGCTGCTTGCCTATGATGAGCTCGAGCTCCGGCACCAGCTCGACGATGAGCTGTCCGTTGACTCCCACGGAACCCCGAAGAGCCTCCCGCCAGGCTGCGACTTCGATTTCCCCCCGCGCGAGGAGTCGATGAACTAGCCCCTGCAGCGCTTGCGCGATAGCGAAGTAAGGGACGCCCTTGCTGTGCTGATCGAACTTGCCTGAAGCAAAGAGGCCGCGAGCTGGAAGCATCACCTCCTGAAGCTCGTTGACCAACGAGGACTTGCCGACGCCAGAATACCCGGACACGAGCACGGTGCACCGTTGCCCAGTTGCTTCGACGGAGCCAAAGGCGGCGAGCAGGGCGTCCCGCTCGCGCTGACGCCCGTAGAGTTTCTCTGGAACCAGCAATCTGCTCGAGACGTCCTTCGTGCCCAGCGGAAAGGCGGCGATGTGCCCCAGAGTGTTCCACTCCTGCGCGCACCGCTGCAGATCCACCTGCGCACCCTTGGCGGTCTGGTAGCGTTCCTCGCTGGCCTTCGCCAAGAGCTTCATAATCACAGCTGAAATCTGGCGCGGGATGTCCTTCACACGCTCATGCGGCGGCACGGGCCGCCTGGCGATGTGACAGTGCATCCACTCCACTGGATCTCGAGCCGCGAAGGGCAGATCTCCCGTGAACAATTGGTAGAGCGTGACACCGACCGAGTACAGATCGCTACGCGAGTCGATGGACCGGTTCATGCGACCCGTCTGCTCGGGAGCCATGTAAGCGAGCGTGCCTTCGACGGTTTCGCAGGGCTCGGCGGTCCGATGCTCCCGCGGCAGCTCGGATGCGACGCCAAAGTTCATCAATCGAAGCTCGCCCGTGCTTGCGTCCACCAGGAGACTGGCTGGCTTGATGTCTTTGTGAATGAGCTGACGCCGATGGAGCTCATCGAGAGCACCGCAGAGCGACACGGCGATGCCCAGCGCTTGGGCCAAGGGGGGCCGGGGTTCGAGCAGCCGTTCCAGCGTTTCGCCGCCCGGATCCGCGAGGATCAGCGTCGTCTGACCCTTCACCGTCGAAAGCTCCAGAGGGATGACCGCCCAGGCGGGGTCGAGCTTGCTCCGGACTGCGTACTCGTGCTCGAGCCTCGCGAGGCTACTTGGCGGCGCGTGCTGCAGCACGGAAGTCTTGAGCAAGACGCGAGCCGCAGAGCTATCCCGGAGCCCGCGGAGCAGCACGAGGGTTTCGTCTTCCTGCAACGTTTGCAGTGAGTGGTAGCCGGGAATCGTGGGCATTGGTGCCAGCCGTGGCTCTCCCTTCGCGGCGCTCGTCCGCACGTGACCCGCCTGCCCGGCCACCGTAGGCGAGCCCAAGACTACATAATTGAGCCACCATGCGGGCGGAAACACCATACTGATCCGCGACAGTTGCGATGGCCGGCCGACGACCGTCGTTTTCCGGCTCCCGGTCATCCTGTCAGCTCGTTTTTTGGCTGAATCCAGCCACTTCGGCCCGATTGCCGGAGTGCGTTGCTGGAAGAGCGTTCGCTGGTCGCCCGGGATCGTGCGCTTTGACCCGCGCGTTCCAGTCGGTGAGCAGGTGTGACTCTGTGCGTGTAGTCGCTATTCCTTCGCTGTTCGAAACTTTCATTCGACACAGCTCGCCGGTCTAGCCTGTGCACCGGAGACCCGAATGATGCCAACGCCTCCGGTCGGCGGCGCAGGCCTCGACCACGCACGCTCGCTCAAGAACCAGGCGGCAGTGCTCGTCTGTTTCCTCGTCGCCTTGATCGACGGCTACGACACGTTGATGCTTTCGTTCATTGCGCCGCTCATTTCGCGAGAGTGGTCCATGCCGCCCGGCAGCTTCGGCAAGATCTTCGCGGCAGGTTTCGCTGGCACCGCCGTTGGCGCGTTCACGATAGGCGCGGCAGCGGATCGCTTCGGGCGCAAAAGGCTGCTCGTATTGGCACTCGCCCTGGCCGGTAGCATGACGTTGCTCTGCGCGTGGGCCCCGACACCCTGGCTGCTGATGTCGTGGCGCTTCGCGGCTGGCATCGGTCTCGGCGGTGCGATACCCCCCGTGTCAGCCCTCGCCCCCGAGCACGCTCGCCCCGACCGGCGCACCGAAACAGTGTCGCGCATGTTCCTCGGTTTTCCCATCGGCGCCGTCGCTGGCGGTGCCCTCACAGCGGCATTGATGCACTCGCTTGGCTGGCGCGACATGTTCATTGGAGCCGGCGCGCTTGCCTTGGTGGCGCTGCCTTTGACGCTGGTCTTCGTCGATGAAACCGCAAGCGGCGAGGCGGCCGCCGCAGATCGAACGCTCGCGAGACGCTCCATTTCGGAGCTCTTCGCGCAAGGTCGCCCGCTGGGCACCGTTCTCCTGTGCGCCGCGGTGTTTCTCATCTTGCTGGTGAGCTATTTCCTAGTCAGTTGGACGCCCAGCGTGCTCGCGTCGAGCGGTATGAGTCCGCAGCGCGCGGCCCTGGGCGTGGTCGTCGCCAACATCGGCGGCATCGTCGGCGCACTGGGCATGTCCTTCCTACTCGTACGCCGAGATCCGTTCCTGGTCATCGCCGCCGCTTTGGGCTGCGGCGCCTTCCTGATCCCGCTTTTCGGCTTTCATGTCGTGAGCAGTAACACGGCCTTCGCTCTACTCTTCGCGATCGGGCTGCTGGTGATCGGCGGACAAATGAACATTCCAGCCCTGTGCGTCCACTACTATCCGCCAGCACTTCGCGCGACGGGCGTAGGGCTGTCGATGGCGATCGGTCGACTCGGATCCATCGCGGGGCCGCTACTGGGCGGCTTCCTCGTGGCCGCGCAAAGACCCTGGAGCGAGCTATTTCTTCTCGCGGCCGTGCCGCTTTTCGTCGCTTCGGCAGCTATCGGGTGCGTTGCGTGGACGGCGAAGCGCGGCTGAGCGCGATTGGTGTGGCAAAGGTACGCCGCACGGCTCGACCGCTCCCCCCGGCACACTCTTGATCGCGGCCCCAACGCGCCGCACGCCCTGATCGAGCCGCGGCGTCCAAGGAGATCCGCAGCTGATGCGGAGGTAGCTGCGATAGCGATCGTCGATGGCGCACAGCTGACCGGGCATCACGGTGACTCCGAGGCGCAGGGCGGCTTCGTACACGGCCAATGCGTCCCGCTTTTCATCGAGCATGACCCAAATCAGAAAGCCGCCTTCGGGCGAGGTCATTCGGCAGCCGGGTGGCAAGTGCTGCGCCAGAGCACGGGTCAGCGCCACCATCTGGGCCTTGAGCGCGAGCCGCAACTTGCGAATGTGGCGACTGTAGGAGCCCGCCGCCAAGAACTCGGCAAGCACCAGCTGGTTGAGACCGGGCGACGCGATGATGCTGCCGAGCGTGAGACCACTCGCTTGTCGGAGGTGGTGACCTGGGATCATCCAGCCAATGCGCAGGCCGGCGGCCAGCGTCTTCGACATCGACGAGCAATAGATGATATCGGCATCGTGAACGAGAGCTGCGATCGGCGGCGGCCGACGCGGCTGATGGTGGAGATCGCCGTACACGTCATCCTCGATGATGGTGAAACCGCGCTTGCGGGCCATCTGGCCAAGGCGAATCTTGTGCGCGTCCGGCATCGTTCCGCCCGTCGGATTCTGGAAATTGGGCGTCACCAGAACAGCGCGGATGCGATGGCGACGCGCCGTACGCTCGAGCAGATCGAGATCGATCCCTGTCAGCGGGTCCACCGGCACCTCGATGATCTTGAGACCTGCCCCGCGGAGCAGCTGCAGGAAGCCAAAAAACGTCGGCGATTCCACGGCGATGATGTCCCCCGGCTTCGCCACCGAAGCGATGGCGATGCGGATAGCGTCCAGACAGCCTGAGGTCACGACGACGTGCTCGACCGGAACCGTCACGCCGAGCGGCAGCATTCGTTTGGCGATCTCGCGACGCAATTCGAGAGCACCGTTGGGCGGGCCGTATCGGGCGAGGATCTCGGGGCGCCGCCCCAGCACTTCCCTGGTCAAGCGAGCCAAGTGCCGGAGCGGAACGAGATCGGGCCCGAGGACCGCGCCGCCGAGCGGAACCAGACTGGGATCGGCGGAGACCGTCACGAACTCGTCGGTGAGGCTGTCGAAGGGGACTGGGCGCGGATGCAGGCGGCCGCGTTCGACCGGAGGCGAGGCAAACACCCGCTCGGGCGGGGTGGCGAAGTAGCCCGAACGGGGGCGCGCTTCGATCAGCCCGCGCCTCTCCAACTCGGCAAAGGCTTCGCTCGCCGTGCCGATGGAGACCGTGCGCTCCCGGTGCAGCTGCCGCACCGACGGCATACGCTCCCCGGAGCCGTAGGCACCGCGGCGAATCTGCGCTTCGAGCTCATCCGCCAGTTTTTGATACAGCAGCGGCGCGCTGGAGCGAGAACGATCATCTGTCATGGTCGCCTTCATCATCACCTGTATCTGTCACATCTGCACGTCCGACCGTAAACTGGTCACATGATTTCGATCACGCGCGCTCTCGGGTTTCTGATCTCCGTGGCAGCGGTGATGCTCGCGTGTGCAGGCCGCGAAAGTGGGCGCAACTCGCCGCGGCTCGACGCGGCGGCCCCGAGCGATCCCCCCGCCAAATCCGATGCGACAGCAGGCGGCGCGACGGCGTCGGTCAGTCCAGACGCATCTGCCGAGGCATCGGCTGGCACATCTACCGCCGCAACGATCGATGCCTCAACCGGCACAGCGACCGACGCAGGCGCGTATGCACCGGCCCCCGCTGTCAGCGCCGTCTTCGCCGGCGAGAAGCACAGCTGCGTGCTCTTCGTTACGGGCCGAATCAAATGCTGGGGCGATAACACGTCTGGGCAGCTCGGCTTGGGTGACACGCGCGCCCGCGGAGATCAGCCACAGACCATGGGCGCCAACTTGCCGGTCGTGAACCTCGGCACCGGCCGAACCGTCGTGACCCTGGCACTCGGCGGGCAACACACCTGCGCCCTGCTGGATCACGGACAGATGAAGTGCTGGGGCGACAACAGCTACGGCCAGCTCGGCGTCGCTGGAAAAGCCCTCCGACTCGGCGACGACTTGGCCGAGATGGGCGACAACCTACCCGCGCTTGACTTCGGTCCTCAACGAACCGTCAGCGCCATCGCAGCCGGCCCGTCCCACACCTGCGCCATCCTCGACGATGGCTCCCTCACTTGCTGGGGACAAGATCTTTACGGCTGCCTCGGACTGGGTGGAAGGCTCCAACCACCGCCGCCTTGGACCAACGGATTCGTGGCGATCGATCTTGGCACCGGACGCACTGCCACAGCCATCGCCGCAGGCGGCGCAGCCGCGGTCCACTCCACCAGCGCGGGTGACTTCTTTTGGAACAGCGCCTTTAGCTGCGCCGTCCTCGACAACGGGCAAGTGAAATGTTGGGGCGGCACGAACCCCTACGGCACATTGGGAGCCGACGTTCGGCAACGGGGCGCCTTGCCCAACGAGATGGGCGACAACATGCCGGCCGTGGATCTAGGCACCAGCCGCGCCAAGCGTGTGGTCATCGGTAGCGCGCATGTGTGCGCCTTACTCGACGACAATCGCGTGAAATGCTGGGGCGTCGAACACATGGACCAAACCGGCCGGGGCGACCCGCTCGTCAGTAAGGGGCTCGATGGCGGTTCCTTTCCGGAGAACGATCTGGGCACGGGGCGCACGGCCTTGTCCGTCGTTGCCAGCGGCACCACCGAGTTCATCGACTTCGCTCACACCTGTGTCTTGCTCGACAACATGCAGATGAAATGTTGGGGCAGCAACTTCGACGGCGAGCTGGGTCAAGGCGATACGCAGGGCCGCGGCGGCGTCGACGCCAAGGGTGTTTCGACGATGGGTAACGCCCTCTTGCCCATCGACCTCGGACGGGGCCGCCACGCAACCGTCATCGCCACCGGCGGCAACCATTCCTGCGCGCTGCTCGACAACGCTCAAATCAAATGTTGGGGCAGGAGCAATACGGGCGAGCTCGGACTCGAGAACACCGCTCCCCGCGGAACCGACAGCGATATGGGCGAGCGTCTGCAACCAGTCACTCTCTGGTGAGCAACGCGCAGTCTCCATTTCAGGAAACAGGGGTGGAGGCGCCGGGAATTGAACCAGATTTGTGGCAGCTCGCGATCACGGAGCAGCATCGATCCGGCACGATCGGCACCGGTGGCGATCCAGCCAACGTGTCAGATCGTGCCTCTAAGTGCGCGATCGCGCGTCGCGTTGTGACGGAAGCGTCCGAGGCGTACGAGCTGTCCAACGTGGTCGAGACGGCGTTGGCGCGGGCGCTGGTTTTGGCGGCGGAGGCAAAGCGGTGGGACGTGGTCACGCAGATTGCCAACGAGCTGGAGGGGAGGCGAGTGGGCATGCCGCGGGCACGGCGTCGTGAACCTGGCTAGGTAGATCGCCCATCCAGCTACGACCTGAACATGCGCGATAGAATCGAGGGCCGCATGACGATGAAAGGCGCCCCGTCGGGTTCGGGCGCGGGCATGATGAATGCTCCATTTTCTAGCTTCTTCATCAGCGTTCGGTCGCCGTTGGAGTCCGTCGAATAGATCAGCAAGCAGTCGTGGCTCCTGTTCACGAACAGGAAGGCGGTCGAGAAG
>FSWQ01003940.1_pt1 | contig 11269 bp, 11 predicted proteins | sample 1637691 | NCBI WGS metagenome assembly FSWQ01 (sample SAMEA3914814, study PRJEB12502) | metagenome | biome: forest; material: soil | place: USA | collected 2011-09-16 | depth 0.1 m | reverse complement strand
GGCAAGAGGAGGCGCAACACGCCAAGCTCGACACCTTGGTGGCAGCTGAGCTTGCCAGCAAGGCCAGCCCCGCCGAAATCGAACAAGCCATCGATGACTTCCTGAAGATTGGTGGTCTGCTGGAGAGCAGCCTGCAGCAGCAGGTTCAGCTCGACCTGGGAACGCTGGAACGTGCCATTGGACGCACGCTCAGTGCGGGGCAACGCCAAGAAATCGAAGCCGCGCAGCTGAAGTCTTACCGTTGGACATTCCTGGTTTCCGGGCTCGAACAGGCCAACTTCGTGAAAGCCGTTGGGGATTTGAGCCTGGCGGGGTTGGGGCGCGTGCGGGAGGTGTCACGCGCCTTGAGCTGAGCTACCGAGGCCACCGTCCGCCTGCTGCGAGCGGTGGCCAATGCCTCAAGATCTGCCTGCTTTACGCAGTGAACGCAGCCAGGGCGCGAGCAGCTTTCGAGCTCGTGCGCCGAGCACGTCTATCGTGACTTCAACGCCCAGTGCCCTCAGCCGCGCTGCGCCTCCGCCGCACACTTGCGAGTTGGGGTCGGCACAACCGACGACCACGCGTGAGACGCCCGCGCGCAGCACGGCGTCGACGCAGGGCGGTGTTCGCCCGAAGTGATTGCATGGCTCGAGCGTTACGTAGAGCGTTGCGCCGACGGAGAGCACGGAAGCCCGCTGCAGCGCGAGGACTTCCGCATGTGCTTCACCCGCACGCTGGTGATAGCCCGACCCGACTATTTCCCCGTGGCGGACGACGACAGCGCCGACAGCGGGGTTCGGCGCTGGCTGGCCGTAGCGCGCCAACGACAGCGCGACGGCCATGAAGTACTCGTCGTTACTCGCGCTCTCACGGTGCACCGCTACGGCATGTGTGGAGTAGGCGACGGAGCCCAGGCTGCGCGCGGGGGTCACGGCAGGGCCTCGATCAGGCGCCGCAACGCCTGCTCGAATGCGAAGCGCGCCGGTGAATCCAACTCTAGCCCGGCGGCACCGCCTTGCAGGAGCTGAACGTCGCCCAAACCCAAGCTGGACAGCCCGATGCTGCCTCGGAAGAACCGGTACAAGCGCTGAAAACTCTCGTCGACTTGGCTCAAATGCCCTTCCAGACGCGCGGTGGTGATCGCCAGGAGGGCCTTGTTTTCCAGCGCATTTGGCGCGATCAGGTCGATGATTAGCTTGAGCGCACCGGCGTAAGTTGCCTTGTACACCGGCGTGGAGAAGACCACTGCACTCGCGCCATGCACGCTCTGCAAGAAGCGTTGCACGGATTCACTCTCGGCTCGGCCGAACACCAGATCTTCCAGCGGGAAGCTGCGAACCGAGTAAGTTTCCAGCGCGAACCCGCGAGCTGCAAGCTCGGTACCAAAGGCTTGCAGAACCACGCTGGAACGCGAGCTATCTGCGGGGCTACCCGCCACGAGTACAGCCGTGTGTGCCATGGAAACCTCAGAGGTTGACGTAAAGTAGCACGTTCAAACTACGATTGAGCTTTTCGGACGCGCCGGACACGGAGCGTGACCACGACACGTATTCACCGCCGAACGACAAATGGTCGTTCAGCTTCAGACCAAGTGCCGGCACGTGCAGCCACTCCTTCACGGTCGTTCCCTTGTAGTTGGCAGCGCTGAAGTTGTAGCGCGCGGTCAAACGGCCATACGTGTACTCAGCGCCGATCTCGTAATAGTCGATGTTACGCGATGCTTGACCAGGCACCGCTGCAGTGGCTCCGTCCGCCGGGGTGCCAGCAATCGGATAGTCCGTCACCGTTTGGCCGTGCTGGTGCAAGAACTCTCCCCACAGCCCGGCCCCCGCCAAGGTGGCTTTGAAATCCACACCGTAGCGCAGCACGTCCTGATCGGAAATCGCGGGGGAATCAGCGGTCAAACGCTGCCCAGACAGCCCCACGCGCGCCAAGCCATCGGTCCCGAATTTGGCGTATGGGTCGACACGCAACACGACTTCATTGCGGCGCCGCGAATCGGGGATGGAGATCGTATCGCGACCAGGGAGCGACACGTTGGTCGAGCCGTCAACGACGAAGTATTGAGCTGCGTAACCAACGCCCCAAGTTGGCGAGAGCGCGAACTTGCCCTCTAGTGAGCCACCGTAGTCCGGCGCCAGCTTTAGCCCGTCATAGACCTGCACGTTGCCCCAGAAGGAATTGTCCCAGAACAAACCGAGCTGGCTGTAGACCTTGCCCAACTTGAAGGTGTGGTCGCCGAAAGTGAATGAGCCGTAGCCCTCTTGGATCCAGGCCGTGCCGCCAAAGAAGGAACGCAGCTTGGTATCGCGAAAGCGCGGCTCGACGTGAAACGCGAAGCCGTCACCGAAGCTCGAATCGAAGGTGAGTCGTATGTTGTAGAACTCGAGGTCGTTCTTCTGGCCCTTCTGCGTGGGCTGATAAAACCAAAGAATTCCGCCGCCGCCAATCTTGAGTTGGTCCAAGACGGGCGTCGCGGCCTCCGCCTTGGCTGGCGCAGTGTCCGCGTCTTTACTCGAGCTGAGTGCCGCTGGGGCCGGGGGCGCATCTGCCGCGCTGGTTGTGCTGCTACCCGTAATAACGGGCGCGGCAGCGGGCTGATTCGTTGGTGCTTCCTTGGCGGGCTGCGCTGCCGGCTGGGCTGCATCATTGGGCGTAACGGGTATGACGGGCGGCGCCGCTGGAGCTTGCGCATGGGCAAGCGCAGGCGCGCCGAAGCTCGCCAATGTGCCAAGTACCGTGAACAAGAACGGATTCGAACGCGTGATTTTCAAGGGATCCTCCAAGTGGCGCGCTCGCGCGAATGCATCCCCGCAGGCCGGGCTCCAGGTGGAGACCAGCGAGTGTTCATGCGCTGCGAGCGCCAAGCGTAAGTAGGTGTGACTACGAGTTGACTGATTCGGCTGCTGCGAATCGAGCGCGCTTTCGCGAGAGCGAATTCTCGCCTGGGCCGCGCTGCGGAGCGCCCAGATAAAGCTGTTTTACCGCGTCGGACGCAGCGAGCTCCGCACCCGACCCGCTGAGTTTGACTTGGCCATTCTCGAGCACGTAACCGCGGCTTGCATAGCGCAAGGCCAGGGTCGCGTTTTGCTCTGCGAGCAAGAAGCTGACGCCGCTTTTCTGCTGTAGTTCTTTGATGATCTCGAAGATCTCCTCGACGACTTGCGGGGCAAGGCCCATGGACGGTTCGTCGAGGAGCAGCAACGTGGGCTCCGCCATCAACGCGCGGGCAATGGCCAGCATTTGCTGCTCGCCGCCGGAAGTTAGCCCCGCAAGCGAGCGGCGGCGCGCTTTCAGGCGCGGAAATTGTTCGTAAACCTGCGCGAGCTTGCGGGCGAGCTCGGCTCGGCTCGGCCTGCGCACGAGTGCACCCGCAATCAGGTTCTCTTCCACGCTGAAGTGCGGGAAGCAGTGCCTGCCTTCCAGCACTTGCGCAAGCCCTGCCTTCACCAGCTCACGTGGCGCGCGCCGTTTGCTGTCCTGACCGCGGTACGAGACGCTGCCGAGCGTGATCGCACCGCGTTCAGCGGCGAGCAGACCCGACGCTGCTTTCAGCGTCGTGGTCTTGCCTGCCCCGTTGCCACCCAACAAAGCGACGATGCTCCCATGTTCGACGTCGAGCGAGACGCCGCGCAGCGCCACGATGATGCCGTCGTAAGCGGCATGCACGTTTTGCAGAGAGAGCACCGGTATGGATTGAGAGGTCACGCAAGCTCCAGGTGGCGAGTCGATGGCGAATTACTGTTCGGACGCAGCCGAGCAGTCACGCGGCGTGATGCCCTTTTCCTGGGCGTATTTGGCGGCCGACGCCTCGATGATGGGGCGCAAGAGTGCGCGATCCGCGGACACCCAATCACTGATCAGCTGCCACTTCTCGCCATCCCACTGTTGGAAGCGCACTCGCCCACCGCCCTCGTGATCCGCGCACGAGAGCTTGATCGGCTGGAGTAAGCCAAGCGCACCGAGCTCCTTGAGCTTCGCGTCGTCGATGTCCAGGTGCTCGAAGCCCCAGCGTGTTTCCTCGCCCGTCAACGGCCGCTTGCCGAATTTGCCTTGAGCGATGCGTACGGCCTCTACGTTCAAGATGCCGTTGATGACGCCGAGATTGTAGTAAACGCTGCCGAAGCGTTTGGCGTCTTCCAGATTGCCCTTTCCGGCATCGACCACGTACTTCTTGATCGCTTGAACGACCGGAAAATCCGTACCCGAGGGGTGCGTGGTGATCGAGATATAGCCCTTGCCAGCACTCCCCGCGGGGCGCACGTCTTCTTCGGAGTTACTCCAGATATTTCCGATGATGTGATCGACGGGGAAACCGGTCTTCGTTGCGGTCTTGATGGCAACGGGGTTCATCACGCCCCAGCCACGCAGGATCACCCAATCAGGCTGAAATTGTTTGATCTGCAGCCACTGTGATTGTTGCTCGTTGCCGGGGTGCGGTACCTCGATGTGCTTGATCTCGAAATCGTACTTTTTGGCCAGAATATCCAGCACGGGCTGGGTTTCTTTGCCGTAGGGCGACCCGTGATACAGCGTGACGATCTTCTTGTGCGCGAGCTTGTCGGGGCCGCCCTCGCGCGTCGCGATGTAGTTGATGATGGCGGAAACTTCGCTGTACGGGTTGAGCTGGAGCGGGAATACGTATGGGAACACGCGCCCGTCCGTGGAATCCGTGCGGCCGTGGTTGATGGTGATGAGTGGGATTTTGTCTGCCGCCGAGCGCTCCAAGGTGGCGTACGCGATGCCAACGCTGAGTGGGTTGGTTGCGGCGGCGGGAGCGCCGTTGAGGCCCTTCTTCAGGCGCTCGTAGCACTCCACCCCGCGTTCGACGACGTACTCCGTTTCGCATTCCGACCAGGTGAGTTTCACGCCATTGACGCCGCCATCCCGCAGATTGACGAGATTCATGTAGTCGATGAACCCGCCGAAGAAGCCGGTGCCGCCCGCCGCGTACGGGCCCACGCGGTAGCTTTGCAACGGAAAGTATTGCTCTGCAGCGACGCTCGGCTTGGCCGCGCCGAGAGTAGCGTTCACTGAAGCCGCAGGGCTTGCCTGCGCCGTGCTTTCGGCGCTCTTGTGGCACGCGCCGAGTAACACCGGAAAAAGGGCCAGCAAAATGGAGCTCTGGTATCGTTTCACGTCATTCTCCTAGTTTTTACGAGCTTTGCGCTCGCGCAAGCTATGTTCAAATGCCAATCGAGCTCAGTGCTCGAGTGGCCAAAGCGAGATCCGATGTCGGGCGCTGCGGACGAGGCGCGCGAGCCCCTCGGGTTCCTTGATCAAGAAGAAGACGATCAAGCTGCCGAACAAAACCTTCTGTAGATTCTCGACGTGACCGGGTTCCACGATTCCGGACAAGTACGTGGACGCCAAGTTGCCGAGCAAAATCGGAAGCAGGACGATGAACGCGGCACCCAAGAATGCCCCAAGCAAGCTGCCAAGCCCGCCAATGATCACGATGAACAAGATCTGAAACGACCGATCCAAGTCGAAACCGTGCGGTTCGACCGTGCCCAAATAGGCGAAGGCCCATAGCGCACCGGCAACGCCGCAATAAAACGAGCTGACCGCGAACGCTTGTACTTTGGCGCGCAGGATGGGAATGCCGATCACCCGCGCGGCTGTATCCATATCGCGCACGGCCATCCAATTGCGTCCGGTCTGACTGCGCACCAAATTGAACGCCACGAGCGTCAGTGCCAGCACCACGCTGAGCGTCAGCAAGTAACGGCCGACCGGTGAATCGAAGTTTTGGCCGAGCACCACGAGCCGCGGTGCCGAGATCACGCCGGAGGCATTATCGTTGGAAAACCAGCCAAATTTGGTGAAAACCCACTCCACGAAGAACTGCGCGGCGAGCGTGGAAACGAGCAGATAGAAGCCCTTGATGCGCAGGCTTGGCAGACCAAAAATGACCCCGACCAAACTCGCGCATAGGCCACCGAGCAGCAAGCTCACCGGCAGCGGCAGACCGGGCACACGCAATTGAAAGTCGTACGTGGCGAAGGCGCCGACGGCCATGAACGCCGCCGAGCCCAAAGACAGCTGCCCCGTGTACCCCGTCAGCAGGTTGAGCCCCAGGCCCGCCAGCGAAAGCACGAGGAATGGGATCAAGACTGCGCTGAATAGATAATCCGTACCGGCGAGCGGCACGACGACGAAGGCGAGCAGCAAGAGAACTACCCACGGCAAGCTGCGAGTCATTGCGGGCCATGTGCCAACTCGCAGGGGCGCGCGCGAAACAGCGGCTGACTCTCGTTGAAGCGTAGTCATGCGCGCTCCACTCGGACTTGTCCGAATAGCCCACTCGGCTTGACGAGCAGAAACAGCAGCGCCAAGAGGTACGGGAACCAGTTCTCGATGCCACCGCCGAAGTAGGGGCCGATGTACACCTCTGCCAGCTTCTCACTGGCACCGATCAGAAGCCCGCCTACGATGGTGCCTGCTATCGAATCCAACCCACCGATGATCAGCACCGGAAGGGCCTTCAATACGATCAAAGACAGCGAAAATTGCACGCCCAGACGTGAGCCCCACAGCAGCCCCGCCACCAAGCCCACCACGCCCGACACTCCCCACACCACCCCCCATACGCGACGCAAATCAATGCCTATGGCGAGTGCCGCGAGCGGGTCGTCTGCCACGGCGCGCAGCGCGATCCCCAACCGGGTGCGATTGAACAGGAACGCGAGCACGGCGACCAAGCCACCCGCAGTCACTGCCGCGAACAGATCCAGCTTGCTTACCGAGACATGAGCCAGGGTCATCGGCACGTCCTCGATGCCCAGGTCGAGCCCGTGAACTTGTGCTCCGAATAGAGTTTGCGCCAATCCTTCGATCACGAAGCTCAGGCCCAACGTAGCCATGAATAGCGTCATCGGTGGGCGGTTGATTAGCGGACGCAAGGCGAAGCGTTCGATCACCACGGCCAGCGCCAGCATGATGAGCAACGTCAGGACGAGCGCCAGCCAAAAGGGCACACCGTGCTCGACGAGCGTGACGAACGCTAACGCGGCGAAGAGCACCATTGCGCCTTGAGCGAAGTTGAATACGCCGGAGGCCTTGTAAATCAGGACGAAGCCCAGCGCGACGAGCGAGTACATGAGCCCTGCGAGCAAGCCGCCCACCAGCACTTCGATGAAGAACTGCATGCTCGGTCCTCAGGCTGCGCTGGAGTGTGCAACACCCAGATATGCGCCAATTACTGCGGAATTCTCGCGTACCGCTTCGGGCGGGCCGTCAGCGATCTTGCGGCCGTAGTCCAGCACCACGATGCGGTCCGAAAGCTCCATCACTACGCCGATATCGTGCTCGATCAAGATCACTGTCGTGCCCAGGTGGTCGTTTGCGTCGGTGATGAAGCGGCTCATGTCCCGCTTCTCACTTTGATTCATGCCAGCCATGGGCTCGTCCAAGAGCAGTAGCTTTGGCTCTGCGGCCAAAGCGCGCCCGAGCTCGACTCGTTTTTGCAGGCCATACGACAACTTACCGACCACCGAGTCACGCACGCTGCGGATGCCCAGTAACTCCAGAATGTCTTCCACTTGGCCGCGTTGCGCGGCTTCCTCCTTGCGAGCGCTCGGTAGCGAGAGGGCGTGCGCGATGAGCCCCGTGCGAGTCTTGAGGATGCGCCCGGTGAGCACGTTCTCGAGCACGGTCATGCCTTTGAACAGGGCTAAGTTTTGAAACGTACGCGCGATTCCACGCGCGGCCGCGTGCTGCACCGGCAGGTAGCGGTACTCGACACCGTCGAAGTGGATTGCGCCCGCGTCGGCCCGATACAGCCCATTGAGCACGTTGAGGAGCGAGCTCTTGCCGGCTCCGTTCGGCCCAATGATGGCCAGAATTTCGCCTCGGTGAAGCTCGAAGCTCACGTGACTCAGCGCGTGGACCCCGGCAAAAGACAGGCAAATGTCGCTGACGCGGAGCAAGGGTGGGCTGGAAGGCGAAATGGTCATGCGTCGGTCGCCCTAGGCGCTTTGACGGACGAGCTCGGTCACGGCTGCTGTCGTGTTCGAAGGGGGAGTAACCAGCGGTAGGGGCGCATCGAGTGCAGTTTGCTGGTCGGGGTTCAGTGTGTCGTCGATGCGGACGCCCAACCCGGCGAGCAGAAGCGCGGTAGTGGATTGCGGCGCGCCCCCGAAGGCGACCGCCCGGTGCCAGCGTGACACGCCCAGCGCGCGGCGCAGGGGTCGGATGACCGAGACTGCGGCGAGCCAGCGAGACCAGCCGGTTACTGGCGGAGCTTGGCCATTGACTCGCAGCGCCCAATCCACGAGCCGGCGCCGGAGGCTGCCCGGCGCAGCGAAGCGACTGCGCACGGCTTCGGCCCAGATATCCCAAGTTGCCGGCGAGGCGACTCGAACGCCGACGCCCAGCTCGCGCGCATCCCGCGCTGCACTTTGCATTTCCTCTGGAATTCCGAGCTCGAATCCTTGCTCGAGCCAGCTCGTGAGTAGCAACACCGCGTTCGCGTGAACGCTGACGTCGAGCTCCGAGAGGCAACGGTCGCGCGTTCGTTCCTGGGACTGAGCCCCAGCCGTGCTGGCCTCGTTCGAAGTAAGATCCGATGCGTTGACGACGGCGGATCCGGATTGTTCAGAAAGCTCCTGTGCGGAGGCTACACCGCCGCCGAGTGACAGTGCAGCGAGCGTTGCCAACACCTCGTGCGCGTTGGACTGCCCCGTGATCAGCAGGCGGCTGTCGGCGCCGAAGCCGCGCTGTGTCAGTGCGCTGGCGAGGTGCCACACCTTGCGTTCGACACCGGCCCAGGTGAACGCATGCCATGCGCCACGTTCCTTGAACGCCAGCGCAACTCGGCCACCGTTCGCGTGCACGCGCTGCGCCAACAGAGCGGGTAAGGAGCTCATCTGCTCAGGCAGCCTTGGCTTTGCTGGCTTCCAACTCGCGCACCAGCGGGAGCACGTTTTTGCCGAAATATTCGACTTCTTCCAGGTAGTGAAGGAAGCCGGCCAACACCAGATCTACACCCACCGCTTTGAGCGCCACGATGCGCTCGGCAATCTGACGCGGCGTACCGATCAGATTGGTGCGAAAGCCGTCGTTGTACTGCACGAGGTCTTCGAAGCTGGACTTTGCCCAGTTCCCTTCGCCCTCGGGGGAGGATTTGCCCGCTTGCTTTGCCTCGTGACCAAAGGCATTCACGGCTTCCGGATCGGCGTTGTCGATGATCTCCTTCAATACATCGCGCGCTTCCTGTTCGGTGTCGCGCGCGATGATGAAGGCGTTCACTCCGACCTTCACTGAGTGCCCGTTGGCGGCAGCCTTGGCGCGAATGTCGTCGACTTGAGCCTTGATTCCCTCGACCGTGTTGCCGTTGGTGAAATACCAATCGGAAACGCGCGAGGCCATGTCGCGCGCGGCACGCGAGCTACCGCCCTGGAATATTTCGGGATGCGGCTTTTGCACCGGCTTCGGCTTCAAGGAGTATTCGTTGAAACGGTAGAAATCCCCCTTGAAAGTGAAGCTTTCTTCCGTCCAAATACCTTTCAGGCAGCGAATGAACTCTTCCGAGCGGCGGTAGCGCTCATCGTGCTCGAGCCACGGCTCGCCGATCGCGCGGAACTCACCCTTGAACCAACCGCTGACTACGTTGACCGCCAAGCGCCCTTTGGTCAGAATGTCGATCGTTGCCAGTTGCTTGGCCGCGAGCGCGGGGTTCCAGGGTCCGGGAAGAAGTGCGGCGATCACGCGCAACTTTTCGGTCGCAGCAAGCAAAGCGTGAGTGAACGCGACGGGCTCGTGCTGGAATTCCGCCCCGTAGCCCGCCGTGAAACGAATCTGACTCAGGGCGTAGTCGAAGCCGTTTTTCTCGGCCAAGCGAGCGAGCTCGATGTTGTAGTCCAACTCCCAACTCGTGCGTTGTTCGATCTTGCTGATGACCAACCCGCCGCTGACGTTGGGCACCCAATACGCGAAGCGAATGCCGTTCTCTGAGTCTTGATTGACGCTTGCCATGTTCGATTCTCCGTTAGGATGCAGATTGCATGCCGAACGCCGCGGCCCGGTGACGCGCGTCAGCCAGCTCAGTGTTCGACGATGATTGTTTGGCAGCGCGCACTTGCTGCTCCGACGTTGCGCGTGCCGCAGCAGCTTCGCGGCGATATTCCACGAGCTCTGCGATGGTGACGTACTGCAAGCGATGGCGGGCAGCGAAGCGCAACAGCTCGGGCCGCCGAGCCATCTCTCCATTCTCGCCGACGACCTCGGCTAGCGCACCGAGTGCGGGAAACCCTGCTAGCTCCGCCAAGTCGCACGCGGCTTCGGTGTGTCCAGGTCGGGCAAGCACACCTTCTGGCCGCGCGCGCAGCGGGAATACATGTCCGGGTCGCGCGAAGTCGCCCGCCACGCTCGAACGATCGGCCAATGCTCGAATCGTCGCGCTACGGTCGCTCGCGGAGATGCCCGTCGTGGTCCCGCGCAGGTAGTCGACCGAGACGGTGAAAGCCGTTTGCTGGGACTCGTTGTTGCGCGGCACCATCAACGGCAACTCGAGCTCGTTCAGGCGCTCCGGCTTGGCACCGACGCACAATAGGCCGCTGGTATGACGCACCATGAAAGCAATCTTTTCGGGGGTGGCAGCGCTCGCCGCGAGGATCAAATCCCCCTCATTTTCGCGGCTTTCATCGTCTGCCACCACCACGAGCTCGCCGCGCGCAATAGCGGCAACTGCCGCCCTGACGTTGGAGAAACGCATCTGACGCTGTGCTCTTTTCATGAGTAAAAGGTAGGAGTCGGCAACTTGCCGGTGAGCGCCCATTCGCCCAACTCTTTGAGTTTGTAGTCGACCGGGTCATGCAGAGTGTGGGTGCGCGCGTTACGGAAGAAACGGTCCATTGCCGCTCGCCGCGTGGTGGAGCGAGCGCCCATCACGTCGAACATGCGCACCGAGACGTCCAGGCTGACGCGCGTCGTTTGCACTTTGGCGGCCGCGACGCGCACGGCGACTTGGCCGCGCTGCGCCTCGCTCAGGCTCTCGCCACCGCCAAAGCCCTCGTCCAACGCACTTGCAGCGTGATCCGTGAGCACACGCGCGGCCTCCAGCTCGACCCACATTTCGCCGTATTGACGAAGCACGTACGGGTCTTCTGCGGCGCTAGCCACACCTGAAGTGAGCCATGGCTTGCGTTGATGCAGTGTGTACTCGCGCGCCGCTTCGAGCGCGCCCTGAGCAATACCCAGGTACACATTGGCCAAGCTCAGCTGCGCAATGCACGGGCGCAGGGCCGCGAAAGGGCTGCTGAGCGGTCCAGGGTTGGTCAACAACTCG
>FSWQ01001167.1_pt1 | contig 11276 bp, 13 predicted proteins | sample 1637691 | NCBI WGS metagenome assembly FSWQ01 (sample SAMEA3914814, study PRJEB12502) | metagenome | biome: forest; material: soil | place: USA | collected 2011-09-16 | depth 0.1 m | reverse complement strand
GCGCGATGCTGGGTTGGACTGTCGTTGTGTTCGTGGTGTGGGTGTCGGCGTGGCAATTCATGCGCGCTCGAGATCGTCGTGCGGCCGCCGGCCACCGGTTGGCTGCTCGGCGGCGCATTCGGGCAAGCGCGGTGCCGCGTCCGTCAACGACGGCAGCAACGTCTGACCGTGACCCGGATCAAGAGTGAGCTCATGGAAGAATCGGAGATGGGGTGGACGGGTGGTAAAGTGGTACGCATGCGGTTCGTTCTCCTCATCGCAATCACCGGCGCGTCGCAGGCGTGCGCTCGCAATCCAACCGGGCAACAGCCGAGCCCGCTCGCTACCACCGCTGCTACGACGTCAGCCCAAATGGGCAGTGCTTCAGCTAGCGCGCCGGGACCCGAAGCTCCCGGCGTCAGCGAACAAGTACTGAAGGATCGCGCGTCCTGCGATGCCGGAAGCTACAGAAGTTGTGCGCTGGTTGGCTGGGCATACTACACGGGCGAAAACGCTCCCCTTGACCACGCGCGGGCGCATGATTTTCTCAAGCTGGCCTGCGATCACGGTGTCGAAACCGGCTGCGTTCCGCTCGGCTACATGTACCAACAAGGAGATGTTGTCCCCAAGGATCTCGAGCGCGCCATCGCCATCTTCAAGCCGGCATGCGAGCAAGGAAAGCTCGAGGTCTGCATCGGCCTCGGTGAACTATACGAAAAAGACAAAGCCGACACCGCGAGCGCCGCAACCTGGTTTCACCGCGCCTGCGCAGGCGCCAATCCCGACGGCTGCGCGGCGGAACAGCGACTCAAGGCGCACTGAGCATCCAACCGATGATCGAGAAAGCTACTCCCAAGCCAAAGGGCGGATTGGGGTCGAACCCTGAGTGCGCGTTCGATTCAAGCCTTCTCGACCAACCAAGGTCGACACGACGCTCGCCTTGTTGGCCCCTACGGTCGCGTTGCTCACGTTCCCTGAACGCTTTGCGAGACCACCCAATCCGCTTTACTTCTACCTCGGCCGATTGGTCCCGCGACACGCCTGGGAATACCTGCCGACGGGATGCATGGGCCAGCCCTACGGGCCACCCGAGCTCGTACGCGCCGAGCTCTGGCATGATTGGGCGGCCGACTTCTTCGTCTTCGCTCTAGCGATGGCAGGCGTCGCATTGCTCGCCACGCTCTCGACTGGCGTAAGCGTCATGCACGGAAGACGCGCGCCCCTGCTACCCGCTTGGACGCTGTTCACCGCGCTGCTTTCGGTGCTCACTTGGGCAGAGTCTCTGTGGTGTGCCTTGAGCGCCAAGTGAGAACTCAGTCGCCTACTTCGAAGCAGCAAGCGCTCTCAGAGCTGCCCGCAACGAACTTGCTTGCCGCCCCAGCCGCGTTGGTCGAGCTGCGCGACTCCCGGTCCAACTTCCCCAGAGCCTGCGCCAGTCGTACTTCGAGGCCGAACCAGGTCCGGATGGCGTCCTCTCTCGAGTAGAGCGTCTCATCGAGGTCGAGTAGTATGCCTTGAAGCTCGCGCCCGAATGTTTAGGCGGGGCCGGGGCGCGATGGTTTCAACGTCTTCTCAGCACCCATGAATGATTTAGAGCTCTGGCAGCGTTTCACCGTGCAGGATCTCGCCCACGCAGAATGGGACCAGACGAGCTCGGGTGAGCGTCTTGAGCGCTGCCCCGAGCTCATGAACCGTTCGATCCCGCTCGAGCACTACTCCAAAGGGCTGCTTTTTAGTTCGCGTGCGCGGGCCATCTTCGTGGAGCCGGACCTAGAGCCCCTCCGGCTCCGCTGACCATGAACGCCTACGTCTATCGCGTTGGGCTCAGCTCACACTTGCTGCTCATCGAGCAATTCGAGGGGCACCTGCTCGTTGGTTTGTCTCCGTTTGCGAACAGCGACAGCGGCGTGTTGGTGGTGCACGAAAGCGGCATCGTGCGTAACGTCGAGCGTCCCGTGCTGGCCGACAAGGTCCGCTCGTTCTGGGCGTTCTTGCTCGCTCAGGAGGAGTCCATTCAATACAGCTATGGGCTCGCGTTCGAGGGCTGCGTCCCCACTGGAAGCTCCGGAGGACAGAGCTGCTCCTTCAACGGCGAGCGGGCTATCGTCAGCTGTGGGCCGGGCTACTGCCACATTGTCGCGACGGATTTCACGGCGTTCACCGAGGAGGAAATGGTCGCTTTGGCAAAAAAGAACGGCTTCGATAGGGCCATCTTGCGAGGGACGCCGATGCACGCGACGAGGCGCACCCTTCACGACCTCCGAGACATGCAGAGCGTTGCTCTTGGTGGAGAGAATGGCGGACCGAAGGGTGTGCGCGCCACGCGGCGCCGTAAGCCCACGGCCATCGTCAGGAAGCTTGCCGGCTTGCTCGCCTTCCTAGAAAGCTCGACGGCAGCGACGGTCGAGGTATCGGTCGTGCAACGCTACAAGCCGCCGGGGTGATTGAGGGACGGGTGAGCGGGCTTGTCAGCCCGCCGAAACGATCAGCCGAATTCCGCGTGGCGCGACTTCGATGTGGACGCGGTGACTTGCGGGCCACTCTTCGCCGTCCAATTGGGTGGCGAGGGGGGCGCCGCCTTGGGGTTCGAAGATTTCCAAATCCATGCTCGAGGCGCGCAGCGTTTTGGAGTGCTCGAGGCCTATGTCTTCGAGCATGTCTTCGTTGAGGGGGACGAACTCCAGATCGCGGATTGCTTTGGAAACCCAGTCGTTTTTGCCGACGAACGGGACGAGCTCGAAGATGCCGTCGTCGTGCCGGGAGGTTTCGTCGAACACCCAGGCGCCCGCGTAGATGCGCGTGTTTTTGACGATGAGATCGCTTAGGCCGTCAAGCTCGACGCGCTGTCCGTCCAACGTCGCAACGACGCGCAGCCGATCTTCGATGACGTACGACTCGAGGAATGTTTTCAGGAACGCCCCGGCGTAAACAGCGTGGTCGCGATACAGCTCCTTCAGCGGGCCCAGCGTCTCGACGAGCGCGCGGTCCTTGTTTCTTTGCGCGAGCACGCGCGCGGAGAGGCCCCAACCGCACGAGTCGAAAAAATAGTCCGCGGCGGCGGAACCTTCGGCGCGATAGATCCCCACGTCGAGCCGCGTCTCGTGACCAGCGCAGATCACGTCCACGTTGCGAGCAAGCGCGCCCTCGTCCGCTTGCAGACCGAAGCTCTTGCCTTGGTCGTTGGCAGTGCCGGTGGGCAGCATCCCCAACGCGACGTTTTCGCGCTGCGTGCTCGTGTAAAGCCCCGCGGCAACCTCGCGAAACGTGCCGTCCCCACCCATCGCGATGACGGCGCGGTACGAGCCAGCCTCCAGCGCGGCATGCACGGCCCCGATGGTTTTCCCTCCGGGCAGTGTCGGCAGAAGATCCGCAGCGACACCCGCGTTCTTCAGCAGCGCAAGCGCACGCTCGATACGCTGCTGATTCTTCCCGCTCTGCGCGGTCGGGTTGCCCACGAGGAGATGAGTGGCCATCGCTCCCGAGTATAGCGAAGGACACGAGCTTTGGAGGCACAGACGGCGCGGATCTCCCCCGCGCGCTCCCGCCACATTCACGAGCTTCGCCGCCGCCCACACAGGCTCTGGCGTCCTTCGTTGAAGGCCGCTAGGTTGGGCGGACATGGGCATTGGTTCTGAGGCGGTCGACTTGGGCGCGCGTGACTTGGGGAAGCGGCTGTACTCGCCGCCGCAGATTGGCGCGGCCGCGTTCATTGGCACGCCGTTGCCGGCGTGTTGGATGCTCGCGCAGAATTACACGGTGCTCGGGAAGCGCAGCCAGGCGCGACGCGCGCTGGTGTATGGGCTGTTAGGCACCGTCGCCCTGCTTGGCCTCGCGTGTATCTTGCCCGACAAGTTTCCGAAAATGCCGTTGCCGTTGGCGTACACGTTCGCCATTCGCGAACTGGCGAAAAAGCTGCAGGGGGCTGAGGTGAACGCTCACCTTGCGGCGGGTGGCGCGCGCCAATCGAACTGGCGAGTGCTCGGAGTGGGAGTCGCCGGACTGGCGCTCGTTCTGGCCACCTTCGTGGTCCTAGTGCTCGTGTTCCCGAAACTAGCAGGCGAGTGAACACGAAATGACGCCACCCGCGCGCTCTGATGCCATGCCGGATTGCCGTGTCCAAACAGCCGCGTAAGAAGAAACATCGTCAGAGGCCGATTGCGGTTGCTGATAGTGACACGCCCCGGCGATCCATCCGCCTGACGGTCGAAACCCTCGAAGTAGCGCGTGGGCACGATGGCTTTCTGCGCGGCAAGCCTGAGCCCGTGTTGCTGATTGCGGCGTACAGGGCCAACGGTCTGGCCCCCGCGCTACTCGTGGGGCGGATCCTGGTCCGCGCCGAGGTGAAGAGCGACATGCCGTGCAACGTTGCTCTCGGTGAGCAGCAGCTCCACTACGACGCGCGCTTTGCGGTCACCGAACGCATCGTGGTGCTCGTGATCGCCGTGGAAGAAGACTCGGGTGACGGCGTGCAGGCCTTGTACACGGCGCTCGAAACCCCAGAGCAGCTCCTACTCTACAGCGCGGGTGATTCAGTGCCTGCACCGCGCAGCCTGAGTGATTGGGCGGGCAACGACTGCTCTGCGCCAGCAGCACCCACGGTGGAGGTCTTGTCAGCGTCCACGCGCCTCGAGGAGCTTGCGAGCTCAGATAAATACATCTCCGCAGCGGCATTCAGCGTGTCCACGCAGGCGCGCACGGACGAGGTTTGGCGCTTGCCGTTCGTGTCGCGCGACGCACGCAACGATTGGACACTCGTGCTGCGCATGCATGTGTTCCCTTAGCCAAACATAGTCATTTGTCTGGCCGAGCACGCACATATCCGTGGAAAGCTGCGGCCGCGCCGTGAGTTTTTATTCGCAGCTTGCACGGTCTTGCTCTATACGTCCCAAAACGTGGTGGTGATGTTCAAGCCAGGGGTTGTGTTGTCCGCGGTCGTAGCGCTCGCGTGTTCGAGCTGCTCTTTCATCTTCGTTCATCCGCCCCACCATGCGGATGATCAGCTCACGGGCACTCCCGGCCAGTGCACCTCGAGCCCGGTCGCTCCCATCGTCGATGCGGCGATCGGTACGTTCGAAGTGGTGCGCACGAGCGTGGCGGTATCCAACGACGAGCGCGACTATCAAGGCGCGCCGATCAGTCGCAACGCTGACATTGGCTTCGGCGTGGGCTTCGCAACGCTGTTTCTCGCGTCCACGATTTACGGTTTCTACGAGACCAGTCAGTGTCACGCCGGCCACCACGTTACGCCGCCGGACGGGTCGGAGCCCGAGGGCGCGCCGGCGGTAATAGGCGATCCGCACAGCGGGGCAGTTCGCGCTCCGGCGGCCACGAAGTCCACGCGACCGAAATCGCCCGAGGAGCCCTAGCTCTGGGCTACGCGCCGACCCGCGCGCGCCGCGCCCGCTAACCCCCAAAATCTTGTAGTCTTGCGGGGTGAGCTACTTGTTTGCACCGGAGCGGCGTGTGGTTGAGGGGTTCGTCTTGCGCTCGTATCAGCCGGGCGATGGCGCGCTGTTGACCGACGCCGTGGACGAATCTTACGAGCACCTGCGCCCGTGGATGCCTTGGGCGCAACCGCATCAACCGGTAGAGGAATCGGAGAAGCTGGTCCGTCAATTTCGCGCGCGCTACCTCTTGGCAGAGGACTTCGTGATCGGCATCTTCTCACCGGATGAGAAGCGCCTATTGGGCGGCACCGGCTTCCATCTGCGTGAAGGTCCACTATCCGGCAAGTGCGCCGAGATCGGCATGTTCATTCGGGACAGTGAGGCGCACAAGGGGTTGGGCAGCGGCGCGCTCGCGAGCATGCTCAGTTGGGGCTTCACTGAGTGGCCGTGGTTGCGCCTGTCTTGGCGTTGTGACCAAAGCAATTTGTCCTCGATCCGCGTGGCGGAGAAATGCGGACTGCGTCACGAAGGCGTACTGCGCGGTCAACCCGCGGAGGTCGGTGACCGCCGCCGCGACACCGTCTGCTTTGCGATCACCAAGGATGATTGGCTTGCTGATTCGGCCAAGTGAGCACGCCCTGATTCGAGATGAAGACGCTGATCGCGCCTGGCACTAGCCTTGCTACTACTTAGCGTGAGTCGAAAAAGCGGGCGGAATGTGTGCCGTTCCGTGCCAAAATCACCTCGGGGGTGATCCAATTGTCCGGGTCACGAAAAGGAGCCGCCATGCGCAATTTTCTTCGGTCGACGTTCATCGGTGTTGCGGCTTGGGCAGCGGGCAGCTTTTTGCCCGCGACGGCGGCGGCCTGCGGCGGCTTCTTTTGCAATACGGCGCAGCCCGTCAATCAGGCCGCGGAAGGCATCATCTTCGCGGACAACGGCGACGGCACTGTGACCGCGGTGATTCAGATCAAGTACCAAGGTCCCTCCAAGAATTTCTCTTGGCTGCTGCCGATCTCGTCGGTGCCCAAGAGCGATGCGGATATTGGCATCGCCTCCGAGATGGCCTTTCAGCGTTTGCAAAGCGCCACCAATCCCCAATACACGCTCACGGTGAGGGTCGAAGGCAATTGTCAGCAGAGCGATAGCCCCGGTGGGTTTGCAACGGGAGCAGCCGGCGCCGCCAGCGTTAGTGGCGTACCGCCGCTGCAATCGGGCGGTGGCGGCGTGACGGTGGAGGCCTCGGGCGTGGTCGGGTCTTTCGAGTGGACCGTGATCTCGCTCGACAAGAGCCTGGCCGACCCATCCGATGTCGCCACCACTTGGCTCAAAGACAACGGCTACGACGTGCCGAGCGGCTCGTCCAAACTGCTCGGCCCGTATCTGCAAAGCGGTCTGTATCTGCTTGCGCTGCGCCTGACCAAGGGCGCTGATTCGGGTTCGATTCGCCCCATCGCTCTGACGTACAAGGGCACGCAGCCGTCCATCCCAATCAAGGTTACCGCCGTGGCCGCCAACGACGACATGGGCGTGTTGACCTGGGTGCTCGGCAAGTCGCGAGCGGTACCGCAGAACTACTTGTCTTTGGAGCTGAACGAGGCGCGCATCAATTGGTTCAACGCGGCCAACAACTACAATTCGGTCGTGACCGCCGCTGCCAATGACGCGGGCGGGCAGGGTTTCGTGACGGAATTTGCCGGACCGAGCACCGCACTCAAACAAGCTATTTGGCTCCCCTACGAAGAGTCCACTTGGACGCAATTCCAGCAAACGACCTTCCAAAGCTTCAGTGACTTCTTCACCCGGGCCTATCAAACGTACGGTTCTTACGATGGCTTCTGGGACGCCACGCGCGCCGTAGTGACGCTACCCACTGGCCTCAGCTTCGACGACTTCAAGTTGTGCCCCAACTGCTACGCGAACCAGATCCAGTTCCAACCTTCAGCGTACATGGCAGCGTTGGATAAGAGCGTGATCCAACCGATCAAGCTGGTACAAAACCTGGTCGACGCGCACCCCGAGCTATCACGCATGTACACGACCATGTCAGCAGACGAGATGACGCTCGACCCGCTATTCACCTTCAACGCAGACCTGAAGGACGTGAGCAACCTGCACACGGCGGTGCGAGTAATCGAGTGCAATCCCTCGGTGGATCAGTTCGACGCACCATGGCGCATCGAGCTCCCGCAAGGTGGCGTCGTGCGCGGTTCCGCGAGCAGCCTTGGCTCTTGGCCTGCCGCACTCAGTGACTTACCGCCCAATCGCGTCATCGTGCGGACCGGCAGCAGCGGTTCCGGCAAAGTGGTTGAAGACAATTCGACTGCAATCAACGACCAATTGGCTACCTACAACGCCACGATGCCCGCAAACGGCAGCGGCGAAGCCGGCGCCGAGAGCTCGGGCGCAGGAGCAAGCAACAATAGCGGCGCAGGTACGGGTAACGGCAACAGCGCCGGTAATGGCAATGGCAATGGCAATGGCGCGGGCAATTCGGCAACCAATCCGAATGGCAACGCCACGCCCAACTCTGCGAGCGGCGGGTGCAACGTGGCCGGCGGCACCCCACTTACCGCCCTGATGGTCGCAGCCGCCTTCGGCGCAATCGTGCTGCGCCGCCGTCGTCGGCTGAGCTGAAACGCGGCTGGCGCGGCTCGCTGGTACGCTCTGCCGGCGGCCCCAAATCCCGTTAGCCTTCCACGAATGGGGATGACCTCTCATGAGCGATACTTCCGCAGCGCACTCTTGGCGCGGGATGGGTCCAAAAAGACGAAGAGGGTGTTCGAATTGAAACCTCGATTTCGCGAATTTCGAGGGCGTCCTGCGAGTCAAAGGGCTGCGTTCAGACGCGGGGCCATATTCTACTGTGGACCATCGCGCACGAGCACTAGTACACCGAGATGCCCAACGTGAGCTCCGGTACGTAGCTGCGTTCGCTGAGGCTGCTTGCGGGGTGGGCGGGCAATGCGGCGATGCCGCCGCGCAGGTTGAGGGCGAGGCGCGTCGTCCAGTCGACTTGTGCGAGGAAGCCCAGCGCCAAGTAGGGACCTGACCAGCCGTGCGATCTGTCGGGGCGATCCTGGATCGCCAACGCGCCGCCGAGCTCAGTGTAGAAACCGGCGTGTAGGCGACCCGCTCGAACCGGCAGCAACTCCAGCTCGGCCCCGATGCGTCCGTTGAAGATCGCGCCGCCCTTTGCGTAGCCGAACGCAAACTGGTCCGCGAACAGCAAACCGAGCCTTTGCGTCGGGAAATACCCGATGCCGGTGCGTGTTACGAAACCAAAATCACGAGTGCCGGAGACGGTGTTCAATCCGGCACTGCCGAGCTCCACCTCATACGCCAGGCCCTTTCGGTCGAGCGGAGCGCGATCCAGACGCAACACGTTGGCGTCATGATCGACGATGACGGCGTGCTGGGCGCCCGAAGCGTCGCGCTCTGTGAGTGCGGAAAGCGGTAGCCACTCGTTGCCACCAGGCCTGACGAGCAACAGCCATTCGTCGGGGTGCACGCGCGCCCAACCGTCGAAGCGCCGGCCCTCGACCGCAGCGAGCCCGATGCCGACACCGTTCGCAATCGCGGCCGCGATCACGGCCATGACAATTGCCTCCGAAGCATCACCACCACCACCGCCGCCTCCACCCCATGAGCCGCCACCAGCGCCTGAGCTAGACCCACCGCGCACGGGGGCGCGCACTGTCCCCGCATGCTTCGGGCCCCACGCCACCGAGGTGGCTGGGCTATGCGGCAGCACTCCGCGCACGCCACTCGCCACGCGAGCACCGCGCTCGTCACCAATGCCGATCGAAGAGCTCGTTTCGTGCCCACTCACCGGTTCGTCAGCGACGTTCTCGTAGTCCACCTCGTCCTCGCGCAGCGTCGTTTGCTGAAGTACCCGCAAGCGCTGGCCACGCTCCTCTGGTCGCTCTCGCGCAACGCGCTCGAGCTCCGCCCGCGACACCTGATAGTTGCCACTCAGGCACCCGCCAAGTGTGAACAACCCGACGCAACCCACCAAGAAAGCCTTCACGAATCACCCACCTAGCAAGTGCCGATCCACCCAGCAAACACGCTGCTTGCCAGTCCACCGCGCGGGCCGTTCACACTACCTGCCCCCTCAGTGTGGTATTTTTTGAGTCGCCCCCTGTGCCCCCTCGACCCGAAAAAACCCGCCTCGCCGCCCCGTCTTACGCCGCTGCGAAGTGCAGTTAGCGGCACCGCTTGCTCGCTGGAAACGCTGCCATGGTCTTGGGCACTCAGCATTTTTGTTGATGGTCACGCGCCACGCCTACCCCGTCATAGCCTTCGGCGACGAGGTTCGGCTTGCGCGCAACGCGCAAGAGGCACAGATCGCGGACAAACGCTGGACGCTACGGGCAACGGCGCGATAAAAGCAGCGCACCCTGCGTTCAGTACGCGGGCCCCTTACCAACGAGTGAGATCTTGAAAAGCCTTACCTTCGCCCTCGCTTCCCTGTTCGTCGTGTCCGCGTCAACATTCGGCGGCTGCGACGGCGGCGTTCGCGCCGTAGTCCCACTCCGCGATGACGCAGGCGCGGGCGGCGAGGCCACTACTGAGGCCGGCAGCGGCGCAGCCGAACCAACAGCAGGCTCAGCCGGCTCAACTGACGCAGCTGAGGGCGGCTCAGCAGGCATCGCCGAAGGCGGAGCTCCCGCAGGCGGAGCGAGTCCATAGGCGCGCGCCTACGCCCCGTAGTAGGCGCCGAGAGCAATGTTCGCGAACGTTCCGTCGGGGGCTCCGCTTGGTGATAGAAGTTCTCGAGTGACGCCGGGGAACCCTCTCCTGTTTGCGTTGGTGGCGGCGGCCCCTGACTCCGCCGCACGACCGCTCCCTCACGGCCTTGAACGAGCGGCGGCGTGAGCGCTCAACGCTGGTCGTGTCGGTGGGGGGACCATGAGATCACCGTCGAGAACGCGGACCCGTACGAGGGGCGAGTGCGGCGCCTGTCGGTGAACGGAATCCTCGTCGATGAAGAGCGAGGCACCTGGCTCGTCAGCGACCGTCCGCCTCGCCGGGTCGAGGCCGTGCCAGTTTCTTACCTGTGCGCCCGGGTTTCACTGGCGAACGTCGATCACGTCGTCGAAGCACCTATGGGTACGAGCGGCGGCACGCTGGCGTGCCGAATCGTCGTGGACGGCGAAGTGGTGGGAGGCGATCGGGATGTCGAATTCGACACGCCGGAACCAGCGCGCTGGGAAGAAGCGCGGCGTGTCGGGCGTGCAAGTTTCACTGCGAAACGCGGCATCCGTCCGGCGATCTTCATCGGTGGGCCGCTGCTGCTCGTCAGCTGGCTTGCCGGGCAGCCGATGCGCGTCCTCGTGACGGTGTCTCTGTTGACCGCTGTCCTGGGCTTCAGCCGTGGTGATCTTCTCTGGAAAAACGCGGAGCGCCGCTACCAACGTCGCCTGCAGAAGTTGGGTGACCCGACCTGGGCGGGCGAGCTGACCTTCCCGCGGCAAGTGGCCAGCCTGATTCTCTTCTCCGTCGGAGGATTCCTGTTGCTGGTCGCTGTCGTCGCCCTTCTCGCGTTCGCCACCGCGCTCCGCAACAACGCAGCGCCGGCAACAATTTGGATCTCAATACCGCTTGCCATCATCGGGTTGGGACTGTTCTTGCTGTTCAAGGGAGCGGCACTGCGCGCGTCGCGAAAAGCACCAGACGGACTCCACGCCGTTGCTCCGCCGCGCGATGAGACCGAAGGCTGAGTTTCGCGCACCTGCATCGGGCGAACGGTGCTCTGACACGCTCGTCAGCTGGTCTGACCAGGCCGGTAACGCTACGGCAACGCGGAAAAACCGCCCCCTGACGGAGCTGACGCGGCGCGGCGCGAGTCTTGCTCGACTCTGTGGCGGTCTCGGGACAGAGTCCCGCCCGAATGGCGCATATCCT
>FSWQ01003486.1_pt1 | contig 11283 bp, 8 predicted proteins | sample 1637691 | NCBI WGS metagenome assembly FSWQ01 (sample SAMEA3914814, study PRJEB12502) | metagenome | biome: forest; material: soil | place: USA | collected 2011-09-16 | depth 0.1 m | reverse complement strand
GGCTAGCCTGGTGTTCGCAGTGGCCGCGTTCTGGGAGCTCGCGGACACGTTCGGCGCGGGCCACTTTGCGTCGGCGTCCGCCGTGTGCACCAGCGCCGAGAACATGTGGCGCTGGGGTGTGCTCGGTCCCGTCCCGCGCGCGCTCAGCGGCCCGCCTGTGCCGAGCGACTTCTATTGCCACCACCCGTGGGGCATTTTTTGGGTCAGCGCACTGTTCATGAAGCTGTTCGGGCACCACGCCTGGGCTTGCCGCCTGCCGGCGGTGATCCAAAGCGTGCTCACCGTGCCCGCGCTGTACCTCGCGGGACGCGCGCTGTGGAGCCCGATCGCCGGGGCGGTGGCCGCGCTGAGCTTCGCTACGTTACCCATCGCGCTCAGCTTTGCCGATTTCAATTCGCTCGAGGTGCCAGTGATCTTCGGCGTCACGTTGAGCATTTGGGGCTACGCACGCTTCCGGCAATGCTATCGCAAGCGCTTTGCGGCGCTGGCCCTGTGCGGCACTTTTTACGCCGTTTGTTGCGATTGGGCGGCCATCGTTTTCGGTGTGGTCTGGCTGGGCGCGCTGTTCGTGAGCGTGTTCGTGCTCGGGCGCTGGAGCGCGCCCGCCGACCGCCGCCGGCTCGCGCCCTTCTGGGGCTTGGCCGTCGCGCTGTGCGCGCTGGCGATCGGCGCGCACCTGTACGTGTTCGCGCAGCTCGGACAATTGAACGAACTGTTCATGCAAGGCAATGTGCGATCGACGGGGGCCAATCTGCCGCTCGCGGGCGTGCTTGCGGGGCGTCAATTTTGGATCGAGGTGTCGTTCACGGGGCTCGCCATCGCGCTCGGCAAGTTCGCCTTGCCAGTGCTCGCTTTGCGCGTGCTCGTGCGCCAAAGTGACGTCGACGTGCTGCCACTCGCGGTCTTCGCGATGGCGGCGTTTCAATACGTGGTGTTCAAGCAAGGGGCGGACATTCACGTGTTTTGGCCGCACTACTTTGCTTTGTACTTTGCGCTGGGCTGGGCCGGCTTGATTCAGAGCGCCTTGGACGTGGCGCCGCGCCTTGCCAGAAAATGGCCACTATTTGGCCGAGAATCGCCGAGATACGCTGGCCTCGCGTTGGGCGCCGTCGTGCCGCTGCTCATTTTTCCCGACGGGCTGCGCGCGCTCGGCTACGCCCATCGCTCGGGCGGTCGCTTCAACGAGAACGGGCACCTGACCAAGCCGGACAAGGACAAGGTGGCCGCGCTCGAGTGGCTCAGCGCGCGCATGGCGAACCCGAGCGGCGTCGTTCTGCATCCGTCGATGCGCCAGTCGCTATGGGTGGATTGGTCGTTGCAGCGCCCGGTGACGACGGTGATGCATTTCCCAACCAGCGCCTGGACTCCGCGCGATCGTTACTACATCGCCGATCTGCGCTTCATGAATGCGGCCGAGCAAGAGGCGCTCGTGCAAGGCGCGGCGCCGGTCGTGGTCGGTTCGTTCTTGTCCATCGATCGCGCGGCGCCCGCCGCGAACTTGCAAGCCTGTGCCGTGCAGCGTGTAGCGCCGTCTTGGCTCGAGGCCTACTGGGTATCGAGCAGCCACGCCTTGCGTCGCGTGGCCCCCGATCCGTTCGCGACTTGGGAGCTGCGCGATCGCTTTGGCCTCACGCCGAACGAGCCCCCCAAGGCGGAGCCAAACGGTTTCGAACAGCTCAGGATCGCCCACAATATCGCAATTGCGCGCGGAGATGAGTTAGCGGCCGCGCGCTTCCGCGCGCAAACGTTGGCCGGCATCTCGGAGCGTCTCGGTATGACCTTCGCCAATGGCGACGCTTACCTCGGCTCGAGGCTGGAACACGACGGATCGCTGGTCGCCACGATGTATTTCAGTGCGGCCGGCCCCGACGAGAGCGAGCCGGAGTTGTTCGTGCACTCGACGATCGAGAGCGGCGCGTTCGCCTCGTTGGTCCCCAAGGACCGGATCGCCGCCGAAGTGGCGATGCCATTTGCCATCCCCGCCAGTCGCTGGAAGCGCGGCTACCTCTACTCGTCGGTGACGGAGGTGATCGAGCGTATCGGCGGCGAGGTTTGGCGGGCAACCTTCCACGGCGTGCACGGCTCCCCTCAATCCCAAGCCGCGCCCGAATTCGAAGTGCTCTTCTTGTAATAACCAGCGAACGCTACTCAAAAGCGCTCGTCGCCCTCCAGCAGCCAAGGCAGCGCGGACACGATGCGCGCCTCGACCCGCCCATCGTGGCTGTGCCCGGCGCCCGGCACGTATTCCACGCGCGCCGGCACGCCCGCGAGCTTGAACCAATAGGCGCTATTTCGCGCGGATCCCGCGCATTCTTTTCGACCGCACACGAACAACACGCGTTCGCCGCCGCGCTCGCGAAAGGCGCGGGCGCGCGCCACGCTCCAGTCCGCGAAGCCGCCCTCCACGAGCACCAGGCGCGTCACTTCAGCCGCGTGATCGACGAGCATCAGCGCGCCCATGGTCGCACCCTGCGAAAAGCCGGCGTACAGCACCGGGCCCTCGGCGATGCGTTCGGGATAACGCGCGCGCAGCGCGCTGAGCGCAGCAAAGGTCTCGCGCTCCAGAGTGGGGTGGTCCGGGTAGTACTCGCCGTCGGCCGGGCTCGGGCCACGCGCGCGACCGCGCACGCACAGCAAGAGCGCCTTGCCTTTGACGATGCGCGCCCAGAGCTCGCAATGCGCCTCGGCGGTGCCGCCCGCGCCATGCGTGACGACCAGTACGGGCGCTTTGCCGTCACCGTCCGGCAAATGCACGAGTGACGGCGAAAAGTCCGCCACCTCGAGCGGCACGAATTCGGAGTGACGCGCCGCTCCCGCGCTGAGCAACGCCAAAGCCACGAGCCACGGAACCCGCCACATGAGCCTCAGCCCCCGAGGTACGACATCTCGAGCCGCGGCAAGCGCACTTTGCCGGTGGCGCGCAGCTCCGAATAGCGGTCGGAGCGGGCGCGCCAGAAGCGCTCCAAAGCCTCGTTCAGCGCCGCGTCATCGTTCGAAGCGCGCAAGAGCGAGCGCACGTCGCTGCCCACGCGCGCGAACAAACACCCAAAAATCTGACCATCCGCGCTCAGCCGCAAGCGCGCGCAGTCCCCGCAGAACGGCTGGGTCACGCTAGTGATGACGCCGATCTCCCCGCTGCCGTCGCGGTAGCGGTAGCGCTTGGCGACTTCGCCCGTGTAGTTCGGGGTGAGCGGTTCGAGCGGCAGCTCCGCACCGATGCGAGCCACGATTTCCTGCCCGCTCAGCACGTGGTCCATGCGCCAACCGTTGGTCAGCCCGACGTCCATGTATTCGATGAAGCGCACGATGTCGCCGCTGCCTTTGAAGTGACGCGCCAGCTCGACGACGGTGTGATCGTTTACGCCGCGACGCACCACGGCATTGATCTTGATCGGGCCGAAGCCGGCCGCGTGCGCGGCGTCGATGCCGGCCAGCACCTCGGAGACCGGCAACTCGGAGTCGGTCATGCGCGCGAACACCTCGGGCGAGACCGAATCCAAACTGACGGTCAGGCGATCCAAACCCGCGTCGCGCAAGGCGCGGGCTTGCTTGGCGAGGAGCGAGGCATTGGTGGTGAGCGCGAGCTCGAGCTCGGGTGAGCGCCTGAGCAGCGCCACGAGCTCGTGCAACTCACTGCGCAGCAAGGGTTCACCGCCGGTCAAACGCACTTTGCGCAAGCCGAGCGGCACGAGCGCCGCGACGACCCGGGCGATCTCTTCGAAACTCAGGATTTCCGCGCGCGGCAGGTAGCGGTGCTCCTGATCGAAATGCTCGCGCGGCATGCAGTAACGGCAACGGAAGTTGCAGCGGTCGGTCACGCTGATGCGCAGATCCGCGAGGGGCCTGCCGAGCTGATCGCGTACTGCTGCCATGACTCGAGGCATAGCATTGCCAGCGAGGCTTGGCTGTTTCGAGCGATTTCCCGGGTCCCGGCCGCTCAGCGTCGCGAACGGCGCCCCGAAGTCCTGCTATCTTCTGGCTCGTGAAACTCTACTCGTTCGACGGCGTAGACACGGCGCTCGATCTGCTCCCGCTGGCGGCGCGCCGTGCCCTCGACGCGGCGGGGCTCAAGCTGTCCCTCGAGGCATGGCGGAACCTACCGCTCGACAAGCGCCGGCTGGTCAGCGAGCTGGGGAGCGCCGCCACGGTCGACGTGCCGCGCGTCGCGAGCGCGTTGCCAGACGGCCAAACGGCGCCCATCGAGGCGTCGCCCGAGCCGGGGCCGAACGCAGTGCCGAGCGTCTTGTCCGAAGCGCTCGGCAATTCGCGACCCATCTCGGCTGCGCTGTGGAGCGCGCTCTCTCCGCTGGATCGTTACGCGCTGCTGAAGGTCGCCAGTCGCGGCAAACCGGAGCGCCTGAACGCGGCGTATCTGGAAATCGTCGGGCATAGCGCGTTGTCGACGCACCTCGGGCCGCAAGGCGGCGCGCGCATGGTGGATGTTTCGCAAAAGCCCGCCTCGCACCGCAGCGCGGTCGCTGAAACGCGGGTGATCATGAGCGCAGAAGCGTTCGCGCGCGTGAAGAGCGCGACGGCGCCCAAGGGCGACGTGCTCGGCACGGCACGCTTGGCGGGCATCATGGCCGCCAAGCGCACGGCCGAGCTCATCCCGCTCTGTCATCCCCTGGCGGTGACCAAGCTCGAGCTCAGCCTCGAGCTCGATGACGGCGCGTCCGCCATCGCCGTGCGCGCGACGGTCGAAGCCTTCGACCGCACCGGCGTCGAGATGGAGGCGCTCACCGCCGTGTCGGTCGCGGCCTTGACGGTCTACGACATGCTGAAGGGCATCGATCGCGCGATGGAGATCGGCCCCACGCGTTTGGTCAGCAAGAGCGGCGGGCGCACCGGAGACTTTGCGCGATGAGCTTGTTCGAGATCCGCGAAAGCGCGCTCTCCCTCGACGAAGTCGTCGCCGCGGTGACCCGCCCCGAAGCGGGCGCGGTGGTCACGTTCGTCGGCACGGTGCGCTCTGAAAACGGCGGTTTGCCGGTCACGCGCCTCGAATATCAGGCGTACGCGTCGATGGCCGCCAAAGAGATGGCCCGCATCGGGGCTGAAATCAGCGAACGCATTCCGAGCGCGCGCCTGGCGGTGCTGCATCGCGTGGGCTCACTGCAGGTCGGGGACGTAGCCGTGGTGTGCGCGGCCAGCACGCCGCACCGCGCCGAAGCCTTCGAGGCGTGTCGGCTTTTGATCGACTGGATCAAGGCGCGCGTCCCGATTTGGAAGCGCGAGCATGGTCCGAGCGGTCCGTACTGGGTCGGCTGGGAAGACGCGCGTTGCGAGCCCGGATCCGACGGAGCGCACGCTCACGGCCATCGTCACGATCAGTAGTCAGCCGCGCATGTCCTCGGGGGTGTCCCAATCGCGCAGGGTGTGCGCGCGGGCGCTCTCGATCTCCAACCGTTCCACTTGCTCGCCCAAGATTTGCAGCACGTACAGCAGCGCGTGCTTGCCGAGCGCGCGCGAGCGCTCGATGGCGTGGAGCGTCGCGCTCGGTTCGTAGGCTGCCGCGAGCGGCTGAAAAAAGGCTTCGACGAAGGGCACTCGCGCGGCTCGTGTGAGCGGCGCGCTCAGCGCGGCGAGCATGGCTTCATCGATGAATGGCAGATCACAAGCGAGCGCCAGCGCGGCGGGGCTGCCCGCGGTCTGCGCATGCAAGAGCAGGCCGCGAAGGCCGCCGAGCGGCCCGATCCCACTCGGCTCGTCTGGCAGTGAGGGCACGCCCAGCGCCGCGTAGGCCGACGCGTCGCCGACCAAGTACAGCGCTGCACTCGGCGCCGCCGCACGACACAGTCGCAACAGGCGCGCGATCAGCGTCTCACTGCCGTCCGGCACGAGGAGCAATCCCTTGGCCACGCCGCCCATGCGTTTGCCGGCGCCGCCAACGAACAACCCGATCGTGAGCGGTGCACTCATTGCGTCACAGCTCCGCCAAACGAATCATCTCGATGCTGTCGCCGGCCGCGAGCCCCGCGCTGTCCGCGGGCAGGATCAAGAGCGCGTCGGCGTGTGCCAAGCTCACCGCCGAGCCGGACGCCTGGTTCGAGGCCGTGATCGCCAAATCGCCTTCTAACAGCGCGCGATAGAAGCCGGTTCGCCCTGGGTTTTGGCGCAGCGCACTGTTCAGACGCGCCCGACCGCGTGCCGGCACTGGCTTGCGATCGCCTTGCATCTTGCGCAAGAGCGGCATGCCGAACAGCGCGAAGGTGAGCTGCGCCGACACTGGGTTCCCGGGCAAGCCGAGGATCAGCGTTTGCCCGAAGCGACCGAACGCGAGCGGCTTGCCGGGCCGGATCTGGACCTTCCAAAATTCGAGCTCGACGCCCACGTTGCTGAGCGCCGCCTTGACCAAGTCGTGCTCGCCCACGCTCACCCCGCCGACGGTCAGGAGCAGGTCCGAACCCTGTAGGGCAGCGCGGATCGCGTCTTCCGTCGCTTGCAAGTCGTCACGCGTTCGCGGCACGATCACCGCTTCGGCGCCTGCCGCGCTCACCAGCGCGGCCAAGCTCGGCCCGTTCGAATCAGGAATGCGGCCCGGAACATCGAGCGACCCCGGATCGCGTAGCTCCTCACCCGTGCACAAGATGGTCACTCGCGGTCGCCGCGCGACGAGCAGTTGATCGCGATCCACGGCCGCAGCGAGCCCAATCTGAAACGCACTGAGGCGCGTGCCTCGCTCGAGCGCGACGCTGCCCGCGGCGAGATCTTCCCCGCGGCGACGAATGTGAGCGCCGAGTGCCGGCTGCGCGGCGAAGCGCGCGCGGTCGCCCTCGCGGGTCACGTCCTCCTGCATCACTACGCAGTCGGCGCCGTCGGGGATGGCAGCTCCCGTAAAAATTCTACACGCGCTGCCGGCGGCGAGTCGCGGCGCCAAGACGCCCGCGCGGCTCTCACCCACCACGGGCAACTGCCACGGTCCGCTGCCGCTGAAGTCGGCGCGCGCGACCGCATAGCCGTCCATCGCGCTGTAGTCGAAGCCGGGCAGCGGCGAGCGCGCGACGAGGTCCTCGGCCAGCACTCGTCCGACACCCTGCGCAAGCGCGACACGCTCGCTGGTAACGGCGGGCGCCGCCTGCAAAATGAGCTTCAAGGCTTCGTCGAAGGGGAGCATACGGCGCCGATACTAGCGCAGCCCCAAATTTCCGGTGTGCCGCAAGCGTGTGGCTGGAATTTGGGTTGGAATGCCGATGGGAGGCAATCCGTCTCACGTCAGTGACGATTGATGTCTCGCTGACTCGCGTTGCGCTGGCGTCGGGGTTCTTCCTGGCACGCGGGTTGCTCAGGCACTGAGGAAGAAGCATGATCAACAAGATGGACAAGCGAGTGGCCGGGGTCGTGGCGTTGCTCGGGTTGGCATTTGCTAGCGTGAGCCGGCCCGCACTCGCGCAAGACGGCAGCAGCTGGTTCGACGACGGCACGGCCAGTGACCAGCGGCCCGCGCCGCCACGGGCCACTCAGTCCGCGCCGCTCGCCCCGACCGACATGCCGACCGACGCGCCGCGGCCACAGCCGCTCAATGGCGCTCCCTCTGTCCCCGGTCCGCAAGCGCCCCCCGGTCCGCAAGCGCCCGGTGAGCAGGCTCCCAGTGAGCAGGCCCCCGCCGAAGAAGACAACGTTCCCGAGACCGATCCGCGCGCTATTACCGAGTTTCGCCCCACCCTCGATCCCTACGGCTCATGGGTCGAAGACGAGAAGTACGGCACCGTCTGGGTCCCCAATCGCGACGCGGTGGGTGATGATTTCGCGCCGTACGTGAGCGCCGGCCACTGGGCGTTGACCGACGACGGCGATTGGATTTGGCAGAGCGATTACCCGTTCGGCGGGGTGGTCTTCCACTACGGTCGTTGGGTTTGGGTACCGGGTACCGGTTGGGCTTGGGTCGCGGGCCGTCGTTACGCCAACGCTTGGGTCACGTGGCGGGTGTCAACGGACGATTACGGTTACATCGGCTGGGCGCCGATGCCGCCCGCTTGGGGCTGGTACGGCGGCAGCGCGATTTCGCTCTGGTGGTACCCGCCATCGGCCTACGTCTTTTGCCCGACGCGTTATGCGTTTTCGTACCGCGTGAACTCGTACATCGTGCACGATCGCTACGTGATCCACGACGTGGCCAATCACACGCGCAATTATTCGGACGGCCGCGCCCAGCACCTCGCCGCTCAGCCCCGCGTTTTGCCCGCGAATTCGGCGGCGCCGCGCGGCCCGTCGCTGCAGAGCGCGCGCATCCCCGCCTCGGCGGCGCCGTCGAGTCGCGTGCCCATGCGCTCGGCCTACGCCGGCCCGCGTCCGCAGAACCTGTCCAGCGCCGGGCGCTCGCCGAACTTCAGCCAGCGCAATTTCAGTAGCGGCTCTCGGCCGCTCTCGCCGTCCACGTACCCAGCGGGCGGCAGTTACCGTGGGCCCTCCGCCAATCCAAACTACGCGAACCCGAGCATGTACGCGCGGCCGCGCCAGAGCTACAGCACGCCCAGCGGCGGCTATCGCAACGCGCCGAGCGCCGCTCCTCGCAGCTATGCGCTGCCGTCCGCGGGCGCGTCGCGTTACAGCGCCCCCGCCACGACGTACCACGCGCCCTCCACTTACCGCGCGCCACCGTCGTTCAACTCGTCGTCTTATCACAGCGCGCCCTCGTTTCACTCGGCGCCGACTTTCCGTTCGGCGCCGTCGTTCAACTCGTCTCCTGCTGTTCATTCGGCGCCCTCGTTTCACTCGGCTCCATCGGGTGGGGGGCGCTCATTCTCCGGTGGTAGGCGTTGATTCATGCGTAGCGCACTTCTCCTTGCCCTTCCCCTCGTCCTCTCTTTGAGCGCGTGCTCTTATGACAACGGCGACGCGCGCCGCGTCTCGGACTACACGCTCTCGCCGTCCGCCTCGGCATGCGACACCTCGCAAACGCCCGCCCAGTCCGCCATCGACGCCGACCGGCAGATCGAGGTGGACGCCGGTCAGGGCGCAGGCGTTTTCGTCGAATACAGCAGCGGTGGGCACTGGATCGTGAGCACTAGCTGCGACACCCTCAGGACGAGCACCAGCTGCGCGTGGGACATCATCGTCACCCCCCAAGACGGCTCATCGCTCAGCAACGTCACGGCGACGGATCTCGAATCGGCGGACAGCCTATCCGCCTACGACGCCGCGAGCTACCGGCTGCGCGCCACCACCAGCACCGATCTCGACGGCTTCAGCTTCGACTCCGACCCAGGCGCCGCCGTGCGCGTCGACGCGTTCCTGGACGGCGCCTGCGCCGTCCAATACTTCTACTGGGTCGGCGACGGCGCTCTGCACAGCGGTTCACCCACGAACCCGATCGACCTCGTTCCGTCCGCGAACTAACGCCCCGTTCATCGTTCTTTGATTGGGTCGCCTCACGGCCGCTCCCATGCGCCAGTGCGGGGCGGCACAGGGCTCACCCGCGGCCATCTCTGACCGCTACTTCGTTGACGTAGAGAGCGACCCGAGTCCCTGTTGCGTGAGGAGGGGCGCTCTGGTTTGCGCGTCGCCGTCGCCTAGTCCTCTCGCGGCTTGCGCTTGCGCTTCTTGTTTGCGCGCCGCCTCAGTTTGTCGAGCGCGCGCGGGGTCGCGAGCGTCAGAGGTTTGGACTGCAGCCCGAGCAGCGCTTCGCTCTCTCGCGCGCGCTCGCGCGCAAGTTCCATGAAGCGCGCTTGGCTGCGCACGGCGCTGCCCGTGGTCTCGACGCGGCGATAGATGGCGTCAGGTTGCAAGCGCCAGCTCTTGGTGTTGTCCGCGTGCATGGTGGAGAGCACCTCTTCCATGACTCGCTTCTTCAGTGACTCGTCCAAGATGGGGAACAGGACCTCGACGCGGCGCCGGAAATTGCGCGGCATCCAATCAGCGCTGGAGCAAAAAACTTCGTCCTGACCGCCGTTCACGAAGTGAAAGATGCGGGCATGCTCGAGGAAGCGATCGATCACGGCGTGCACCCGGATGCGCTCGCTGATGCCGGGCACTTCGGGCCGCAAGCAGCAGATGCCGCGCACGAGCAGTTCGATTTCCACGCCCGCTTGCGAGGCGGCGTATAGACTCGCGATCACGTCGCGGTCGACCAGCGAGTTCATCTTGGCCACGATGCGCGCGGGGCGCCCGTTGCGCGCGTGCTCCGCCTCTCGCGAGATCAGCCCGAGCACGGCTTCGTGCAAGCCGAGCGGTGAGACGATCAGGCGATTCCACTTCACGGGCGCGCTGTAGCCGGTGAGCATGTTGAAGAACGAGGTCGCGTCCTCGCCGACGTCTTCGCGGGCGGTGAACAGCGACAGATCTTCGTACAGGCGCGCGGTCTGTTGGTTGTAGTTGCCGGTCGCCAAGTGCACGTAGCGGCGCAGCCCGGTGCGCTCTTTGCGGATCACGAGCAGCACCTTGGCGTGGGTTTTGAAGCCCAAGAGGCCATACATCACGTTCACGCCCGAGCGCTCCAGGGCGCGTGCCCACTGGATGTTGCTCTCTTCGTCGAAGCGCGCTTTGAGCTCGACCAAGGCCGTCACTTGCTTGCCGAGCTCGGCGGCGCGCTGCAGCGCCTTCACCAGCGGCGACTCACCGCCCGTGCGGTACAGCGTCTGCTTGATGGCCAGCACCTTGGGGTCTTCGGCTGCTTGCCACAGAAAGTCGATGACGGCTTCGAACGACTCATAAGGGTGATGCAAGAGCACGTCGCGCTCTTGGATGGTGTGAAAGAAGTCATCCGAGTCGCGCAGCGGCGGCACGTATTGCGGGGTGAAGGCTTCGTCGCGGCGCTCGCGTCGGTCGTCGTTCGCGGTGAGCTCGGTCATGTCGCCCAGGAACAACGCGCTGCTCACGGGGTACACGTCGCGCTGGGGATTGATGTCGAGCTCTCGGCACAACCAGTGCAGCGAGTCCGAAGGGGCTTCGCCGCTCACTTCCAGGCGGACCGCGTGGCCGCGTTCGCGGCGGCGCAGTTCGTTCTGAATCGTGAGCAGCAGATCGTCGGCGTCCTCGTCGTCGATCTCGATGTCGAAGTTGCGCGTGACGCGGAAGGCATACGCACCGGTGATGCGCATCTGCGGAAAAATCATGCGCGCGTGACGAAAGATTAGATCTTCCAGGGCCACGAACGCGCGCCGCGTGCCCTCCACCGGCACGCGGATCATGCGCGGCAACATGGTCGGCACTTGCACCAAGCCGAAGGCGGGCTCGGTGGTGTGCGCGCGCTTCTCGAAGATCACGCCCACGTTGATGCTCTTGTTGCGCACGTGCGGGAACGGGTGCACCGGATCGATCGCGATGGGCGTCAGCACTGGGAAGATG
>FSWQ01002677.1_pt1 | contig 11297 bp, 8 predicted proteins | sample 1637691 | NCBI WGS metagenome assembly FSWQ01 (sample SAMEA3914814, study PRJEB12502) | metagenome | biome: forest; material: soil | place: USA | collected 2011-09-16 | depth 0.1 m | reverse complement strand
CGACGCGCCCCCTGCACCTGACCGAAGCCGGACAGGCGTACTACGAGCGCGCGCGCGTGGCGCTCGGCAGTTTGGAAGAAGCGGCGCTCGCGGCTTCGAACCTGAGCGTCGAGCCGCGCGGGATCGTGCGCATGACCGCGCCGGGCGACATGGGCGCCTTCAACCTCGCGGGCATCGTGGCTCGCTTCGTCCGCAAGTACCCGCTCGTGCACGTCGAGCTGTCGCTGACAGGGCGCACCGTCGACCTGGTCGGAGAAGGATTCGATCTAGCCCTGCGCGCCGGCAAGCTGCGCGACTCGAGCTTGGTGGCGCGAAAAATTGGTAGCGACTCGCTGGGGCTGTTCGCGTCCATCAGCTACCTGCGCAGGCGCGGCCGTCCGAAGACGCTGGCCGAGCTGGCGCACCACGAGTGCGTGTTATTTCGAGCGACCAACGGCAAAGCCGAGTGGCGCTTGACGGGGCCGAGCGGCGAGCAGCGCGTCACCGTGCGCGGGCCGATCAACGCCGACGAAATGGGCTTCGTGCAGCAAGCCGTGTCGGCCGGGGTGGGCATCGGCCTGGTGCCGCAGATCGGCATCCGCCTCGAGGCCAAGGGCGGAGATCAACCGGAAACGGTGCGCCTTCTCCCAGAATTTTCGCTGCCGGGCGGTGACCTCAACGTGGTCACGCCCTCGGCGCGTTTTCTGCCCGCGTCGGTCACGGTGTTTCGGGATTTCTTGGTCGCCGAGCTGACTCAGCTTTGGAATTCGCTGTGAAACTGGCACGCGCCGTTGTGCTACACCCCGCGCTGTGCCGAGCTTTGCCTGTCAGAGTTGTGCCAAGGAATTTGCAGTTCCCGAGGCCACGTTAGCCAAGTATCCAGGCTGGTCTCCGAAGTTGTGTTTGTCCTGCAAGAAGCAGGCGCCGTCGCCGGTGGCGCGAGGTAAGACGCCGGCCCAGCGCGTGACGCGGGCTCGGTCCTCGTCGGGCTCGCGTGAAGAGAACCTGAGCGTGGCCGAGGTGCTGGCGAAGTACACGAGCGGCCCGCTCGACGGCGTGTTCACCGACGGTGCCGCCGAGCCCAATCCTGGTCCGGGCGGCTGGGGGGCGGTTTACGTGGCAGGCAACCAGGTGATCGACGAGCGCTGGGGCAGCGAACCGCACACCACCAATAACCGCATGGAGCTGAGCGCACTGATCAACGCCTGCGCCTTGGTGCCCGAGGGCAAGAATGCCGTGCTCTACACGGATAGCCAGCTGTGCGTCAGCACCGTCAATGAATGGGCCAAGGGTTGGGAAGCGCGCGGCTGGAAGCGCAAGGGCGGCGAGATCAAAAATCTAGAGCTCGTGCAAGAGCTGTACGCGATCTGCAAGCGCCGCCCAGAACTCGAGCTGCGTTGGATCGCCGCGCACTCCGGCAACCGCTGGAACGAGTACGCGGACGCGCTGGCGACCGCCTACCGGCGCAAGGTGCGCTAAGGGCCCTAAGGCGCCACCACTCGTACGCTGCCTTCGGCGCCCACGTGCACCGCGACCGGTGCTTCACCTCGGAACACGAGCAGCGCGCTGTCGTCTGCGTAGAGCGCGCTCAGCTCGCCGGCGTTCGGGCCACCGAAGTCGGGCGCGTCGAACACGATCACGTCTTTGGCCGTCGGCAAAGCCGATAGGGGCGCGATGCGCAAGCGCGTTTCGCCTAGCGCCGAGCGCCACATCAGGAGCATTTTGTCGCCCAGCGGGCCCGCCGCCCACCACCACTTGCTTTCGACTCCGGCAAGCTTCACCTCGTTGACCTTGCAGCCCCCTTCGTCGCAATCGACACGGCCGACCAGCACGCCGTCGGCGACCGATTGTGCGTAGCCGAGGCTCGCGCCCGTCTTCGTGCACACCAAATCCGACTCGATACCGCGCTCGAATGGGATCGCGACGGAGCTCGGTTTGCTCCACGCCGTGCCGGTCGGTGAAAGGGTGACCGTGACTTGCGTCTTGCCATCAGCGGTGGGTTTGGCGTTGTGCTGTCCCGCGCGCGCCGCGAACGCCGCGACCGAAAGCGCCGAGTTGCGCCGGCAACCGTGCAGGGCGCCCGAGAAGCTGCCCTTTTCGGTCGCCACCGTGCTGAGCTTACTGCCCACGAGCGATTTGGCGACGAACTGCGCGCCGCCCTCGGCGTCCTCCAAGTAAACGACCTGATTGCCGAGTGCCAACGGATCACCCACGGGTGTGGTGATGGGCAGCTTTACCGATTTCCCGGCCTTGCCGTTGCTCAGCAACGTGACCTGAAAGCCTTGGTCCTTGTCGCCGCGTTCGACGGCCAGGCCGTCGCGCACCAAGCGCAGCGCGCCCATGCCGCGCACGTCCGACTTTTTGCCGGTCTTCAAGTCGTAAGCAGACAGCCCTGCTTCGGTCAGACCCGCGGCGTACACGCCGCTGAGATCGCTCACCAGATCCACGCTTTGCGAGGGCAGTTCGGGCATGTCGGCCGCGCCGTCGAAGCAGCTCACTTTGCTCAATCCGGCCGTGAACTCGCAGCCGCGCGGGCGTGCGCGACCCTCGCGCGGCTTGAGCAGCAAGCTGGCACGACCATCCGGGGTCAAGAGCGGCCCCACCATCGACAGCGGTTTGTCGCTGAAGCTCTTCCAAAGCGTGGCATTGAGCTGGGGGGCAGGGGCGGCGTCCGGAACGGGCACGCCCGGCGCGGGATCGTTCTTCAAGCCGGCGGCGCTGGCGCCCTCCCAGAGTTCGGTTGCGACCGAGATCAACGAAGCATCGGTGGGCGGTGAGCAAGTGCCCTTCGTGTCGCCGCAGCCGAAGCGTTCGTGCAGTTTGCGTTTGAGCTGCGCGCCCTCGCTGCTCGAGCCGAGCGCCGCGTACAGGTCGTCAGCGGGTCCGCCGCAGCGCGCGGGCCAGCCGTCTTTCTTGCTCAGCGTCGCGCTGTTGCCGAGCTGGATCGAGCGCAGCTGTTGAACACGGGCCGTGAGCGCGCTTTGCGCGGCCGGGCCGGCCAGGCAAGTGCTGAGCGCACTCCACGACTTCTGCGTGTCGGCGTCGGAACAGGCGCTGAGCCCGAGCGCGAGTAGCGACGTGACCAGCGTGGCGCGGCAGTGACCCTTGAACAGCGAGGCTCGCTTCATGCGCCGGAGCCTAGGCGATTGTTCGCGTCAGCGAAACAGCGCCAAGACTTCGTCGCGAGACTCGATCATCTGATCCCAAGTGGTGCGCAAATCCCCAGCGCTGAAGCCGACGTGGCGCGCCTCGAGCGAATGCGAGAGCTCTTCGATCACTGCCTCGTTCACCGCAGAATCGTGGCGCAATCGGTACTCGAGCCGATCGGCGAGGCGTATCACTGCCACCTGCATGCCGACGGTGCCGCCGCCCGCGTAAGCGCGCTCCGGTTGATGGTGCCAGGCCACGACTTGTGAGATCGGCTCCGGAATCTTCCAGCTCGACAGGACGTGCGCGCCGAGCACCGCGTGGTCGTAGCCGAGGCGCTCGCGCTCGATCAGATGCAAGCGATCGGGCGAGTCCAGCGCGTCGGCGGGCAGCCCGTCATATGATTCGATGCCGGCCTGCATGCACAATAGCTTGCCGATGTCGTGCAGCAGCCCGGTCAGGAACAGTTGATCTCCCGAACGCAGCTTCCATTCATCGGCCAGCGTACGCGCGATGGCGGCCGTGCCCGCGCAGTGGTTACGCATCGTCGCGCCGCGACTCTTCACGTCGCGAAACATGTCCATCGTCGCGACACCGACGACGATCTCGCGCACGGTGTTGCGACCCAAACGAGCGCAGGCCATGAGCACGCTCTCGCAAGGGACGAGCCCGCGGTACAAGGCGGAGTTGGCAATGCGTAGGAAGGTCGCGGCGAGCGCCGGGTCCTTCATGATCACGCCTTCCAGATCGGCAGTTCGGTAGTCTTCGTCGCCGAGCAAGCTGAGCACTTGGCGGGCGACCACGGGGAAGGGCCTGATCTTCGCGCTGAGTAAGACCGCGCCGGCCAGGCGGTGGGCGGCGAGATCGGCGGTGTGCGCCGGGTGTTCGTCCTGATACCAAAGTCGATCTTGAACGACTTCTCGCGAAAGTTCGTGCACGCGTTGCAATACGGTCCGGAGTTCGGCCGACTTAAGACGACCGAATCCGGGGAGCGACGCACAGCGGAGTTCTACGAGAAATGAGGCTCAGGGCAAGGCGGTCCAGAAGCGACGACGGGGGGAACGGAGCCGTGTCCGCGTCATCGTCGCGCCGCCACCGACTCACAGGCCTCGGCTAGTAAGGCCCGAGTGAGCCGCCTTCACAGGTGTAGCTCGAGGCGAAGGAAGGGCTCTGGCAACGGTTATCGACGCAGGTGAGGCTGTCGAGGCAACGCGTGCACGGCTCACCCAGCGTGCCCCGCTTTTGACACGTGGTCTGGCAGTAGCCCGTCGAGCCGCACTCCGAGTCGTCGCTGCAGGGAGCGCCCAGCGCCAGCACCGATTTGCACTTGGCGATGTCAGCCGAAGCGTCGCAATACACGCCGTCGTCCTCGAAGCACAACCCGAGCATCGAGTCGGCGGCGCCGTAGGTCGTGGACGTGCAGTCCTCCCCCTTGCGACAGGTGAAGTTACAGGCTTCACCGGCCGCGTCGTGCGGGATCTTCTTGCACACGCCCACCGTGCCGCCCTGCTCCGTGATGAGGCAAGTGTTCATGCCTCCGTCCCGCGCGCACTCCGAGCCGTTCGTGCACGGGGCGTTCTCCGCGCGTGTCCCGATCACCACGCCGCGACAGGCGTCGAGCACGGAGTTCTCTTCACACAGGGTCGCCGCCGTTTGGTAAGCGGCAAGACACGTCGCGAGCGCAGTTGCATCGAGCGTTGCCGCGCCGCTCGCTAGCGAAGCCACGGTGCTGTTGTTCATCGGGAACGCGGACTCGCAATCGTCGAGTGTTGCGGGTTCGCCCTGTTTTGCACAACAGCTGCGCGCGGCCGCACAAAACGCGGTGATGGTCGGCTGCAGCTGCTGCACGGTGGCCGCGCCAGTGCCGCCGGTCCCACCGCCGCCTGCCTTGCCGTCTGCGCCCGCCTTGCCGTCTGCGCCTGCCTTGCCGTCTGCACCACCGATGCCCGCGCCGCTCGCGCCACCGAGCGCCATACCGGTGCCCCCTGCCGACACGCCCGTGTGTCCCGCGCTCGCGCCGCCCACTCCTTGGCTCAGGCCGCCTTGACCGCCCGCCGCCGAGCCGCCACCGGCAACGCCTTTTGGTGAACTGGTCGCATCAGTCCCCCCGCAGGCATTGGCCGCCAAACCCAGCACCAGAATCATAAGAAAGCAACGAGACCCAACGCTCATGTCAATATCCCTCCCAAGTTGCCGAAAGCGTAGCGCAAGCTCGCGCTCTGCCAAGGCGCGCAGTTGAGCTCGATACCGATTCTGTTATTGAGATAGCGCGGGAGAGCGCGGAAATGGTGCCGGACAAGAGCGACGCGACTGCAGAAATTCGTGTTCTTCGCCGCGAGGCCTCGCATGCCGTCGCGACGGTGGGGCGCACGCTGGTCGTGCTTTGGCAAACCGAAACCAGCGCCCACGCCGTCGCCGAGCTCGCCACGCTTCTCGCACCGTTTGCCAAAGAGGTCGGCCGCTTGGGTTTGCTACAAGTGATCGGCGATCGAGCCGTCGTGCCCGACGGGGCTGCGCGGACTGCGCTCGCGACCCTGTTGAAGGCGAACGAAAGCCGCCTCGTCGCGTCGGCGGTGGTCTTCGAGGGGGCGGGCTTTCGAGCGAGCGCGATCCGCTCGATCGTGATCGGCATCTCGATGCTCTCGCGCCCGAAATATCCGCACACTGTATTTGCTTCGACGACCGCCGGCGTCGCTTGGCTCAGCCGTCAATTGGACGAAAGTTGGCGCGACACCGCGGACGGCATGCAGCGCGCGATCGATCGTTTACGGCACTGTGATGTACGGTAACGCGCTGGCCGCTCGGTTCCTTCAGCCGATTTACTTTCGTGACCAGGGGTAGCGTAAGTCGGGCGAGCCTGATATCTGACGACAATGCGATCATGGCTGGGCTGGGTAGGGGCGTTTGGGCTCATGGCGGCATGCGTCGGGTGTTCGAACGCCAAGCGTGACTTCGGCCATGACAACGGCGAAAGTGGTGGCGACGGCGGCACTGACGACCGCGCGGGCGGCGCTGGTCGTGCGGGCGCTGCGGGTGCGGGTGGCCGCGTGACACCCGCTGGCGGTCGAGCGAGCTCTGCAGACGCGGGTGAGGCAGGCAGCTCGGATGCGGCAGAGGCGGGCGCGGCCGGCGCGCTGTCCGAGGGCGGCGCGCCGGACACCGGTCTGCCGCTGAGCATCGTCTCGGTCACACCGGCTACGCCCAGCGCAACCACCGACGACACGGTGAGCGTGGAGTTTTCGCGTCCCGTCACGGCGAACAGCGCAGGAGCCGGGATCAGCATCACCGATAGCCGCGGCGCGGTGGCCGGAACGTTCGCGCTCGCGGGCAATGTCGTCACGTTTCAGCCGCGCGGCTCCTTGTGCTTCGATCAAAAGTACCAAGTCTCGGTCAGCACTCAGGTCAAAACGTCCGACGGCGTCGCGCTCGACGCGTCGAAGACATTCAAGTTCTCGATCCCGGACGGCGCCTGGGAAGATCCGCAAATGCTCGATACCAGCGCGACCTCGAACGGCGGATCCCCCGCGGCTGCCACCGATGAAGTGGGCAACGCCATCGTCGGCTGGTCTGGGTCGAGCCCGCTCGTGAACTACTATGACGCGCAGGCGGCGGCCTGGAGCGGCCCCGTGGCCCCGACGTTCAGCGCCCCGAACAGCAATTCCGGCAAGATCTTGGCGACCGCACTCAATGGTCGAGCGATGCTCTACTATGCGGGGTATGGCATTGCCGAGCGCGCAGCAGGCCAGACTTGGACGACCACGGCAGAGTCTGCGCTGCTCGGCACGGCAAACCATCTCTTCGATGCGTCGCTCGCGCTGAACCGCGATGGTTCGGCGATCCTGACCTGGGACAACCAGAGCGGCTACGACCCGGGCAGCGTGTTCGCGGCGATTCGGGCCAAAGGGGCAAGCTCATGGCTCGCTCCGAGCGACGCGCTCTCCGGTGCCTGGTCGATCACGCCGCACGCGCACCCGATGCCGGACAACTCGTTCCTCAACATTTACGATAAGCGACCGTCGGCAGGTGCGTTTGGGAACCTGGTCGCGCGGCGCTACCAAACCGCCAGTGGTTGGGCGACGGAGCACGCGATCCGAGCCGGTGCCACGCCGCTCACCGCTCACGACAGCTTCGGCAACTTGATCGTGATGGCCTCGAATGGAACGTCCGTGGCGACCTACTCCTTTGCTGACGATGCCTGGACGCCTGGTCCCGATCTGCCCCCCGTCGTCAACGTGAGTGCGCGGTTGGCGTTGGCCGGCGATGGGACGGCGTTCTGCCTGTATACCGAGCAGGACTACGACAATATGATCTTCCGCGTGCTCGTGCGTCGCTTCGTCGACAATCAGTGGTTGCCAGAAGTCGAGCTGAAGACGTCCGACACGAGCACGCCGAGTTCGGTCGACATCGCCGCGGACGACTGCGGTAACGCAGAAGTATTGTGGAGCGACGGGAGTTCGCTCACCGCCGATGGCTTTTCGGTGCACGCACGACGCTACACGCCTGCCAGCGGTTGGTCCCCCGACCTGTACGTCACGACCGCGCCCTTGCTCGGGAGCATGAGCATGAACGGTCGCGGCCAAGCGACATTGCCGATCGGGACCGCTGGAACGACCGCGGGTACTTATCTTCCGCAGGCGGCTCGCTTCGAATGAGGACGCCGCGCGCCCTTCGTCTCCCATTGAAGCAACCGCGTTCGCACGAGGCAGGATTTTTCGGCGTTTACGCGGGAAGTTCACGAACCTGGCACCGGTGCCACATTTTTCTCGGAATGGCAGGATATTGAAAGATCGTTCACTAACGAAAGAAGTCATAAATTAGCGAAAAGTGGGACCCGAATCGCTAGACCGAGCACAGCTCTTGGTACAAGGTGTGCGAACTATGGCTAGCCCCTTGAGTCTGAAACAGTTGAGTAAGATGGCGTTGCGACTGATCCCCTTCGCGCCACTCGCGTTGCTGGCAGCCGCAGGCTGCTCTTCGACCACGTCCCCCGCGCCGGGCTCGATGACCGGCACAATTCCGGGTCATACGGCAGGCGCCGGTAATGTCAGCACGGCAGGCGCCGGCAACGTCAGCACGGCAGGCGCTGGCAACGTCAGCACGGCAGGTGCCGGCAACGTCAGCACGGCAGGCGCCGGCAATGTCAGCACGGCAGGCGCCGGCAACGTCAGCACGGCAGGCGCTGGCAACGTCAGCACCGCGGGTGCAACCGGTTCCAGCGCGGGAGCGGGCAACGTGGGCGCTGCGGGCGGCGGCTCGACCACGACCGGGGGCGCGGGTTACTGGACGTCCAAGGACTGGCACGGCTGCGCTTGGACGGGCAAAGGCACCGCCGGCACCACGACCGTGACCCCGATGGATTTCACGACCAAAGCTGCCGCCGATCCGTATTGCATCAGCGGCACCGTGGGCGCCGAGCCGACGTACGCAAGCGTTGCGCTGCTCGGTTTCAACGTCAATGAGCCGAGCACGGACAGCTGCGTGTACAAGGCGGTCGACACCACGAACGCGGGCCCGCCCTCGGTGGTTCCCACTGCGGCTGGCATCGCCATCAACTTCGTGAAGAAGGGCACCGACACCAGTTTCACCCTGCGCATCCAAATCCAGGGTCCGAACGGCGCCATGGACGGCGCGGCCGGCGCGGCCGATCGATGGTGCTCGACCATCACCGCGGTCCAAGGCAAGGTGTTCGTGCCCTGGGCCTCGTTTACCCCGAGTTGCTGGGAAACGACGGCCGCCGCCATGGGCACGCCGTACGCAATGCAGCCGATCTCGGCGGTGGTCTTCACCGTACCCGGCAAGCTCACCGACACTCCATACAACTTCTGCGTCAACGGCTTGGCCTACGGCTCGACCGCTGCGGACGCGCCGGATGGTACGGCCGTCGCTGGTGACCAAACCGGCACCGTCGGCGGGACCGGCAGCACCGATCTCGATTTCGCGCGCGCCAAGGTCAACGTCGGCGGGCACGACTACATCATCCAGAACAACAACTGGGGCAATCCGAGCGGTACGGATTTGATCCTCTCGTACAAGAACAATAGCTTCAAGATCACGAGTGGCAGCGGCTCCGGCGGTGATGCACCCGCTTCTTTCCCCTCGATTTACATCGGCAACAACGGCAACACGGCCAACGGCGTGTACAGCACCAAGCCGGGCGACAATCTGCCGCTGCAAATCTCGGCCATCGACAGCATCACCAGTACGTTTCGCTACAGTGGCTCGACCAGCACGTTCAACGCGACCTACGATATCTGGTTCGCCAATGCCATCCCGACTGCGCAGTACAACGACGGTATCGACGGCTTCGTAATGATTTGGCTGCGCGATCCGAGCGGCAAGCAACCGATCGGCTCGCCGCAGCCCAACAATCCCGTGACCATCGCCGGCAAGACCTGGAACGTTTGGAAAGGTCCGCGCGGCGCAGGTCCCATGGGCTCGCAGAGCAGCGCGCCCGTCGTGTCCTTCGTGAACGTCACGGAGGACGACGACAGCCGCGCGCAGAACTTCACCAACGTGAACATCAAGGACTTCATCGACAAGGCGGTCAGCAGTTACGGCCTGTCGAACAGCATGTACTTGACGGACGTGTTCGGCGGGTTCGAGATCTGGAACGGCGGCTCTGGGAACAACCTGGGCGTCGACGAGTTCACCTGCGTCGTGAACAAGAAGTGATGAGCTGATCGTATTCGGGGGGGCCCGCCCGCCCGAACGCGATTGCCAAGAGTCGAGCGCCCTGCGCGTCCACCCGAGTTTCGGAGGGCGTGCCCGGCGCTCGCTCCCATTTTGTAGTTCGAGCCTCTCGAGCTCAGTTCGCCTTGTCTATTATAGTGGCGGGTTGTGCATCATGGTGTATCCTCGACGTAGGTACCCCGATGAGCTCGGTTTTAGTCATTTCCGGCAGCCCCTCCGCCACTTCGCGCACCGAACGCTTAGCGCGCTCGATCGCGGCGCGCATCGCCACTCGCGACGTACAGGCCTCCCTGCTCGACGTTCGAGATCTTCCGGCCGAGGACCTGCTGCACGCGCGCTTCGATGCCCCGAGCATCGTCGAGGCGACAGCGCGGGTGGCGGCCGCTGACGGCGTGGTCGTGGCCACGCCCGTGTACAAGGCCGCCTATTCCGGATTGTTGAAGACCTTCTTGGACGTGCTGCCGCAGTTTGCGCTGCGCGGCAAAGTCGTGCTGCCGCTGGCGACCGGCGGCTCGATCGCGCATGTGCTGTCCATCGACTATGCGCTGCGGCCCGTGCTGAGCTCGCTCGATCCGTTGCACGTGGTCAATGGCTTGTTCTTGCTGGACAAGCAGATCACGATCGTCGAAAGCGGCGAGGTGCAGTTGGAGGCGGAGGTCGAGCAACGGTTGAATGGCGTGATCGAACAGTTCTTACGTGGGCTATCGCGCGTCGCAAGCTCCGGCATCTGAGTCCGCTCAGTCGGACGCCGGGGGCGGCAGCGACAGCCCACCGCTCGCCCGCCGAGCGCGCTTTCGTTCGTACATTTCGGCGTCCGCGCGATCCAACAATTGTTCGATGGACTCCGCGTTTTCAGGATGGAAGAACGCAGCCCCCAGGCTGAGCGACAGAAAAAACGGGCGCTCGCCGGAGCGATTGAGCTCGCTCAGCGACGCGCGCACGCGCTCGCGGAGCGCGGCCAGCCCGCCCTCCACGAAATCGAGCGCAAAGACCACGAATTCATCGCCGCCGAAGCGCGCGATGACATCGACCTCGCGGCATGCGCGCTGCAGCATGCCGGCCGTATTCTTCAGCGCGCGGTCTCCCTCTTCGTGCCCGTGCTGGTCGTTGATCTCTTTCATGCCATTGAGATCGCAGAAGATCACGGCGGCGCTGCGCTGTTCGCGGTTGGCCAGCCGTAGGCCTTGTGTCGCAAGCTCCAGCCAGCCGCGCCGGTTGTACAGACCCGTGAGCTCGTCGCGCAGGGACAAGTGGCGCAGTTGCTCGGTTTGCGCGGCCAGCCGTTCTTCGGCCAAGCGGCGTGCCGTCACGTCACGCGCCGAGCTCTGCACGCCGATGATGTTTCCTTGCGCATCGCGTAGTGAACCAAAATTGATCTCTAGCCAGCGGTAGCTGCCGTTTTTGTGGCGCAATCGATACTCGAGCGGTGTGTTCTTGTAACGCTCGGAGATGGGCTTGCTGCGATTGGGCGCGAGCAGCGG
>FSWQ01002212.1_pt1 | contig 11318 bp, 10 predicted proteins | sample 1637691 | NCBI WGS metagenome assembly FSWQ01 (sample SAMEA3914814, study PRJEB12502) | metagenome | biome: forest; material: soil | place: USA | collected 2011-09-16 | depth 0.1 m | reverse complement strand
TCGACGGTCGCATCATCGACGCGAACGACGCTTTCCTCCGTATTGTCGGGTACGACCGGCAGGATGTGGCGGCTGGCCTCCCGCGCTGGCCGGAGCTGACGCCCACCGACTGGCACGCGACAGACGCGCAGCGCGTCGGCCTAGTTCAGGCGACGGGCGTCGCGGAGCCGTACGAGAAGGAGTTCTTCAGGAAAGACGGGACGCGCGTCCCAGTACTAGTGGGCAGTGCACTGTTCGAGGACGGACAGAACGAGGGGGTCGCCTTCGTCGTCGACTTGACGGAGCGCAAGCAGGCAGAAGCGACCGCGCGCGACGGCGAGCGACGATACAACGAAATGCGCACGCAGCTTGCCCACGCGAACCGCGTCGCGACGGTAGGACAATTCTCGGCGTCAATTGCCCACGAAATCAACCAGCCGCTGGCCGGTATTCTGTTGAACGCGAGCGCTGGCTTGCGCATGCTTGCCGGCGATCCGCCCAACGTTCAGGGCGCGCGGGAAACGCTGGGCCGCACGGTGCGCGACGCCAACCGCGCATCGGACGTCATTCGACGATTGCGCGCGCTGTATGGCAACACGACGCCGACCACGGAACCGTTGGACCTCAACCAGGCGATCCGGGAAGTACTGGTGTTGTCGAACGCCGAACTTCAAGACGACCGTGTGGTGCTGGATCTTCGGCTGGCCGATGACCTTCCGGCGGTCGAGGGCGATCGCATCCAGCTGCAGCAAGTACTGCTCAACCTGATCAGGAATGCCGTTGACGCGATGTCGACCTCGGAGGGACTGCCCAGGCGGTTGCGGATCAGCACTGAAACCGTCGAGTCGGGAGCATTGGTCGCCGTCGAGGACTCTGGTCCGGGCGTGAGCCCAGAGGACCTCGCTCACATCTTCGAGTCCTTCTACAGCACCAAGTCGGGTGGCTTGGGCGTTGGCTTGTCCATCTGCCATGGGATCGTCGAGGCCCATCGCGGCAAACTTTGGGTAACGCACGCGGTGCCTCGCGGTGCGATTTTCCGCTTCACCTTGCCCGAAAGCGTATCAAGCTCATGACCCAACCGAAGCAAGCGAAGTTGGTCGGCGTGCTGTACCTAGTCCTGCTCAACCTGATTTTGAACGCCATTGATGCGATGGCGAGCGTGCAAGACCGGGCTCGTGAGCTCGTCATCCACACGCAGAGCAGCAAAGTGGAGGAAGTGCGCGTCACCGTCCATGACTCGGGGATTGGGCTTCAGTCCGACAGTATCGAGCGCGTTTTCAAGGCATTCCATACGACGAAGCCGGTCGGAACGGGGATGGGGCTTTTCGATCAGCCGATCCATTGTCGAAAATCACTCCGGGCGGCTGTGGGTCACCGCGCATGATGGCCCCGGCGCCAGATTTCATTTCGCCTTGCCGATAGTAACCCGATGAGCCGATGAGCCGACCAGCGACGAGCGCGCGACTGGACCGATACGCGCGCTGAGGCCGAAGCCCGCGCGGCCTGGATTCCCGGGGGGTGCGACGCCCAGAGCGAGCGGTCACTGTGCACTATTGGGCAGCGGGCGCGCGTTTGAGCACGACCGCGTTTAAGCACGACCGCGTTTGAGCATGACGTGGACACGACGAACCCCGTCAGCGTGAGACCACCTCAGCCGCTTGGCGGATCAGCGCTGCGACGGCATCCGGGTGCGAGACCATCGCCAGGTGGCTCGACTTCAACTCCACCGTAGTCGCGCCCATTCGCTTCGCCATGAAGCGTTCGAGGTCGGGGTTGATCGCCGCATCGTTGGCTGCGACCAGAAAGAAAGAAGGGATCGTCTTCCAGGCCGGGGCGGGCATACGCACGTCGAAGATGGAGCCGAGGATCGGCCTTTGCGTCGCGGCTAGCACGTTGCGCTCGGCGGTGGGTACGTCGCTGGCGAAGATGTCGAACTTCGCGGGGTCGACGCTGAGAAACCCGCGTTCGTCCTGCTCGATCGCCGTCGAGAGCGGAGGTGGAGCGAACTTCGCGCCCGCGCTGTTGGCGGTCTCGCCCTCGTCGAGCCCGAATGCCGCGACGAACACGAGCGCTTTCACCTTCGCGCTGTCGTGCGCGGCGGCGCCGATCACCATCCCTCCATAGGAGTGACCCACGAGCACGACGGGGCTGGTCTGTCCCTCGAGCACATCCTCGGTCGTCGCGACGTCCCCATCGAACGACTCCATCGTGTCCTCCACCGCGACGACCGTATAGCCCTCGGGCTGGAGAAGACCGATCACTTGCCCCCACGACGAAGCGTCCGCGAACGCGCCGTGTACGAGCACGATGGTCGGCTTCGCGTCGGGCGTCATTTCCGACGGTGTGGATTGCGCCTCCCGGGCGGGCGCTGCCGTCACCGCCGGCGCCGCGCAGCTCGTCGCGCCGAGCATCAAGACTGCCATCCACGCCTTGCATTGGTTCATCGCCGCGCCATCCTCTCCGTCATTGCCGTTCGCTCAGGCTTGCGTCTCGGTGGCTCCGTGCACTGATCGTGCCGCACTGTGATTCGCGGCAACCCGCCGCACCGGATGAGATCCACGTCGACACCTCGGGCTCGAGGGGCTCGTGGTCCCGTCCTCACGGAACGGGACCCGCGCTCGGTCGGCGAACCCGGTCCCGCAGGAATTTCCCGATGCGCTCGGTGGCGTCGGTTGCCTCGGGGGTGCCGAGCAAGAGCTGGTAGACGTGCGGAAGCCCCTCGCCGATCTCGAAGCTGACGTCCACACCGGCCTTGGCCGCTGCCGTTGCGAGGCGTTCGGAATCGCTGAACAGCAGGTCGGCCGTGCCGGCCTGCACGAGCAGAGGTGGGAGCCCGGACAAGGAGGCAAACAGCGGCGACGCCAGTGGCGTTTTGGGGTCTGCCCCAGCAAGGTAGTCCGAGGCGAACTGACGGAGCATGGCGGGGGTGGAGATTGGATCCTGATCAGCGCGCTGGGTCATCGAGGCCCCAGAGCTGGTGAGATCGACCGTCGGGGACATCAATACGGCGGCCGCGGGCAATGCCTCCCCAGCGTCACGCGTGGCGACGAGCAGGGCCACGGTGAGCCCTCCGCCAGCCGAGTCACCGGCCACCGCTGTGGATTTTGCGCTGAGGTGCCCGTCGGCGCGAAGCCAGCGCCACACGGTGAGAACGTCGTCGATCGCGGCGGGGAAGGGATGCTCCGGAGCTAGGCGATACTCAGGGAACAGCACCCGCATCCCGCTAGCCTGTCCCAGCCGCGCGGCGAGCTCGCCGTCGCTGCGAAGCGACCCGAGCGCGTAACCTCCGCCGTGCATGAAGAGGAGCACCCGCTCGCGGTCCGCTCCGGGCGCGGAAAGCCAGTAGGCGCGCACGCCGGCCGCGTCCACCTGCGTCACTACGACGTCGTCGGGGATCTGATGAAGGCAGCCGGCGGGTGCGAAAGAAGCGCGGCGCAGTGCGAGCGGGAGCTCTGCGCCGCTCGCACTGGCCTTCTGCTGATTCATGAAGGCGTTGATCAAGTCCTCCATCTCCTGGCTTGGCATGTCGGCATCTCCTCTGACAGCGGCTGAACGGCTATCGATCGCTCGAAGTTGAGCAGGCGCGACGCAAAGGGCGTACCAGGGAGACTCCATGACGCCGTTGCGTTCGGATGCTCCGGTTGCGCCACGCCTCATGGCGGCCTTTGGACTGGATGGCGGCCTTTGGACTGGCGGTAACCGTGAAGGCCGCAAACGCGGCGGACACTGATTGCGCTGCGCTGGTACGCGGGTTGCTCACCGATACGGGCACGAAGGAGCCAAACATGAATTCGAACACGACTGACTCGCTTGCGGGATCCGCGTCCACCTCCGCGGGGGCCATCGCCAAGGGGGGGGCGGAGCCGGAGACCGTTCCCGCGGAGCCTTCCGAGCGGGCGTTCGCCCTGCTGGAGGATCCACGGCGCAACAAGGGCACAGCTTTCAGCAAAGAGGAGCGACGCCAGCACGGGCTCGAAGGGCTTCTGCCGTCTTCGGTCGAGACGCTCGAGCGGCAGGTCGAGCGTGTCATGCAGCACCTGGACGCCAAGCCGACTGATCTCGAGCGGTACATCTACCTCATCGGGTTGGCTGACCGGAACGAGACTCTGTTCTTCCGTACTGTGATGTCCGACCCGAAGCGCTTCGTTCCGATCCTGTACGACCCGACCGTTGCGGATGCGTGCCTCGCGTTCGGCCACCTCTACCGTCGCGCACGCGGTCTGTACATCACGCGGGACATGAAGGGCCGTGTGGCCGACGTCCTGCGTAACTGGCCGGAGCGGGACATCCGATTCATCTGTGTGTCGACGGGCGGGCGCATCCTGGGCCTCGGCGACATCGGCGCCAACGGGATGGGCATTCCGATCGGCAAGCTGCAACTTTACACGGCGTGCGCTGCCGTCCCTCCCGCTGGCCTTCTGCCCGTGCTCCTCGATATCGGAACCACCAACGACGCGCTTCGCGCAGACCCTCTCTATTTGGGTCTGCGCGAGAAGCCGCCTTCCGCGCAAGAGCTCGACGAGCTCACCGAGGAGTTCGTCCAGGCGGTGCAACAGGTGTTTCCCGGTTGCTGCATCCATTTCGAGGACTGGAGAGGAACCGATGCGATCCGGATGCTCAACCGCTACTCGGAGCGGGTCCTTTGCTACAACGATGACATCCAAGGCACGGCGAGCATCGTGCTGGCGGGCCTCACGACGGCTCTGAAGATCGTCGACTCGCCCTTGACCGAGCAGCGCCTCTTGTTTCTCGGCGCGGGGTCGGCGGGGCTCGGCATCGCCAGCATGATCGTCTCCGCGATGCAGCTGCGCGGGCTCTCGCAGGACGCCGCGCGTGCACGGATATCCATGTTCGATGTCAACGGACTGCTGGAACCCTCGCGCACCGATCTATCAGAGGCGCAGCGGGTATTTGCACACGAGGCCGCTCCCTCGAAAGACCTTGCTCAGAGCATCGAAGCCTTCGAGCCGACCGTCCTCATTGGCGTCAGCACCAAGGGCGGGGCTTTCAACCAAAGGGTCATCGAGACGATGAGCCGATTCAACCAACGTCCCATCATCTTCGCGCTGTCGAACCCGACCGACAAGGCCGAGTGCACGGCCGAGCAGGCCTACACGTGGTCGAATGGCAATGCCCTCTACGCCGGTGGGGTACAGTTTCCCGACGTCAACTTCAACGGTAAGACTTTTCACCCCGGGCAGGCGAACAACTTCTACATCTTCCCCGCCATCGGGTTGGCCACGTACGTAGCTCGCCCGCGACGACTCACTAACGAATGCTTCATCGTCGCAGCCGAGGCGAGCGCCGACCAGGTGGGGCCCGAGCTGCGCGACAAGGGAATGCTGTTTCCGAGCCAGTCCAACATCCTGGAGACCGAGGTGACGACCGCCTCTCGCGTCGCGGAGTTCATGTTCGACAAGGGCCTGGCCCAGGTCGAGCGGCCGCGCGACATCCGTGCCTGGGTCGAGGGCCAAGTCTATAGGCCGCAGTACTGAGAGCCGCCATGGACGCCAAGGCGCATCCTGTCCTGCGCGACGTCCCCATCGGCATCGATGCGATGGGTGAGCGGCGCGAGACCGATTCAATGGGCGGCATCGATGTGCCGGCCAACCGCTACTGGGGTGCGCAGACTCAGCGCAGCCTGGTGCACTTCGCCATCGGCGACGACCGCATGCCGAAGCGCGTCTATCACGCGTACGGTTACGTGAAAAAGGCCGCGGCGCTGGTCAACACTACGGCTGGACCACTTCCGGAGTGGAAGGCTGAGGCGATCGTGCGCGCCGCCGACGAGGCGATAGCCGGCAAGCTCGACGAGCACTTTCCGCTCTATGTCTGGCAGACCGGCTCGGGCACCCAGTCGAACATGAACCTCAACGAGGTGCTCTCCAACCGAGCCATCCAGCTTCTCGGGGGGACCATTGGCAGCAAGACGCCCATTCACCCGAACGACGACGTCAATATGGCGCAATCGTCGAACGACACGTTCCCGAGCGCGATGCACATCGCGGCCGTGATCGAGCTCGAACGACATCTCTTGCCGAGCGTCGCGAAGTTGACGGCCGCCATTGTCGAGAAAGCCCGGCAATGGCAGGACGTCGTCAAGATCGGGCGGACGCACCTCGAAGACGCGGTCCCGCTGACCGTCGGCGACGAATGGTCGGGGTGGGCGTCGCAGCTGCACGACGCGACGGAGAATGTCCGAAACGGGATGACCGGTCTCTATCAGCTGGCCGCCGGCGGGACGGCCGTCGGCACTGGTCTCAATGCACCGCCCCGGTTTGCAGAGCAGATCGCGGCGAAGATCGCGGAGCTCACCCAGTTGCCCTTTCGGACAGCTAGCAACAAGTTCGCCGCGCAGGGGTCACTTGACGCCATGGTGACTGCGATGTCGACGCTACGTGGGGTCGCCGTAGCGCTGATGAAGATCGCCAACGACATGCGCTGGCTCGCCTCGGGCCCTCGCTGCGGTTTGGGCGAGCTCGTCCTCCCGGCGAACGAGCCAGGATCGTCGATCATGCCCGGAAAGGTGAACCCAACGCAGTGCGAGGCGATCGTCATGATCTGCATTCAGGTTATCGGCGAGGACAACGCCGTCGCCTTCGCAGGCAGCCAGGGCAACTTCGAGCTCAACGCCATGCGTCCGATCATCATCAACAACTTCCTACATTCCGCGAGAATCCTAGCGGACGGCTGTGAAAGATTCCGAACGTTCTCCGTCGAGGGGACGGAGCTCAATCGCGACCGAGTCGCGGAGCTCGTGGACCGATCGTTGATGTTGGTAACGGCCCTGAGCCCCGTCATCGGCTACGACAAGGCCTCGGCCATCGCACACCGTGCCCTCGAACGGAACGTCACACTGAAGGCTCAGGCGCTAGAGAGCGGGTGGATCGACGAGCAAACGTTCGACGAGGTCGTCGACCCGCAGAAGATGGCGCGTCCCACGTAAGCGTGCGCAAGTCACCCGCCGAGCGCATCAGCGGGCATGAACCTGCACTCGTCCGCCGCGTTCGGCGAGCAGCCCACGCGCCCGCTCGACTTCTGCTGCGGTGCCGCTCGCGATGAGCAAGAACTTGTCGGCCTTTACGTCCGCTTCGTAGCGAATGACGCTGTCTTTCGGGAGACCGAGGCTGCCGAGAGCCGCCGCGAGCGCGGTCGTGCCGCCGCCGAGCGCTGCGCCGACGGCAGCACCTTCGAGACTGCCCATCAAAAGCGAGCCGATGATCCCGCCCGTCAAGATCGGTCCAATCCCGGGAATCCAAAAGAATGCCGGCGCAAACAGCAAGCCAAACACTCCGCCCCAGAACGCGCCGTTTTTGCCCCAATATCTGACGCGGTCGCCGGCGTTGTAGAAGCCGACGGCGTGCTCCTCCGTGTGGTAGTCGCGTCCGACGATGGACAGCTTTTTCATGTCGAAACCCGCGTGCTGCAAGTCAGCGATCGCGAGCTCCGCGCCCTGATGCGTGTCGAAGACTGCGATGCAACTACTCTCGTCGATGGTATTCATCTCGGACTCCTATTCGTGATGTCGCGTGAGCGACGTTCTGGCGTTAAAATCGAATAAGCTTGTTGACGCACTGACACCGTCCTCACGGACGATCGGACGGAAAGCCGAAGCTCAGACTGGAGAAGACCGTTTCGAAGTCCGTCTCTTCAGAACGAGGTAGTGGCTTCGTCCAGATCACATTCAGTAGCCACGAGCCGGAGCTCGGCATGGTGAAACTCGCGCGCCCGTCGTGATCGGTTCGGCGCACTTCCAGCGGTGAAGCGTCATTCTCGAGGTTGGTGAGCTTGACGAGTGCACCCGCCAGCGGGCGTCCTTCGTAGATCACGCGGACCGGTAAGGTTGCAGGTCGCGGAACGTCATACGGACTTACCTCAGGGACGATTTCGAGGGGCAGACCAATCGGTTTGCTAATGAGTCGCTGCGAGCCAGCTCCAAGCGGCCCGACTTGTAGGAGGGCTTTCGCGCAACGGCTGTAACGTTCGGAACCATCTGCATCCATGAGGTGCAGTCGCGCCCGCTGCTCCAGCGCGGGTGTCAGCCCCTCGGCTTTGAGGTAGTCGTTGAAGCGGATGGACGGGAGGTGCGTCTGTGCGTGGTAGTCCGTTTGCAAGATCAGCACGTAGCTGCCGGGCTTCTTGAGCTGGAGCTCGCCGTCCTCGGCGGCTTCGCCCAATCGGAGTTGCTTGCGCAAGTCGATCATCGCCCCCTCCGGCGTCAACGCTTGGAAGCGCGTAATCCTTCGCGCGGGGATGGGCGAGCGTTGCCGGAACGGTCCGTGGCCCACCTGTAACGTCAGGGGAATGAGGGCGTCCGGATCCACCCAGTAGCCCTTCGGTTGCAGCCAGAAGTCGTGCGCTGAAACCAGCGAGGCACGAGAACACAACACCAAACCCAAGAGCAGAGTCACGCTACGGCGATTCACGTCGGTTTACTCCAGGTGATCCGGCAGGTAGCCGGGACTTACGGGCAATAGTTGAAGAGTGATCGCGAGAACCGCGACCGCAATGATCCAACTCGACACCACTTTGACCGGAACTGAGTCGTATCGCTGAGCCACCCACGAGGCCGGCAAGACGACCAAAAAACACGGCAGCGCTCGCAGCAGGTCGAATCGCGATCCAGACAACGAGATCACCGCACTCGCCCAGATGCCGGCATTGACCGACAGCACGACGGCTGCGAGCAGGCCGAGCCCGCGGACGAGATGCACAGTCGCCGCCGTTGCGATCACGGCAATCCAACAACCCAGGAAGACACTCTCCAGCCAGGCTTGGGGTAGAGGCACGAAGGTGAAGACTCCCAATGTCGCCACGAGCGCCAGCAGGCTCCATGGTCGAGCGTTGCGAGGAGCGCTCGCCAGCGCTAAGCCGAGCGCTACGAACAATAGCGCCGCCGGTACGCCGCCCACCCTCATGTGCCGAGCGCCCGATACAGAAACCAAATCCCCAGCGCCGCAATCACTCCGCCCAAGCTGCGTATCGCGACAACCCCCTTGGGCCCGTTACCGACGAAGCCGATGCCGATGCCCGATACGTGCAACAGGCCAGTGGCCAGAACGAAGCCCGCACTGTAACCGATAGGGTCGGCCGCCGAAGGCAACTCCTTGCCGTGCGCGTAGCCATGAAATACGGCGAATACGGCGACAACGAGCGACGCGGCCCACACCGGTGCTTTGAGTGACAGCGCGACGCAAGCGCCTAGCACCAGCACAGAAACCGCTATGCCAATTTCCACTGGCGGCAGCTGCACTCCGAACATGCCCAAGACCGCGCCTGCGACCATCATCGCCGGAAACACCACGGGCAATACGTGGATCAACGGTCGACCTAGGAACGCTCCCCAAAGGCCGACCGAAACCATTGCCAGCAAGTGATCGAGTCCGCCGAATGGGTGCATGAAGCCGGACACCCAACCACCGGGCAGCCCCGTTCCCACGTGCGCCGACGCTGAGTTGCAGACGAGCGACGCGACTCCGAACGATACGACTACCCAAGCGGCGCGAGGTGCTCGGACAATGCGTGGCTCCGTACGCTTTCCAATGTGCTTGGCCCGCATTGGCCGCTAGTGGTTGACGCCGTGGGGGTCCGGCGCCGCGAGGAATGGAAACACAGTCGCCGATGGACGGTGCTCGTCCTGCGGCAGACCATCACTGACACCGCTCGTGGTCCCGGCGATCACGAGCGACCTCCAGACATTGGACGTATCGTAGGTGGGGGCGCGGCCACCGCAGTCGGTGGTCGGCGTCTTCGTGCTGCCCAGGCTCGCGAGCTCAACCGCGAAGAACTGCGTGCAAACACTGGAGGCGCTGTTCACCCAAAGCCGGTCATCAGCAAAAACCTTCGCAAGTGCGTTATAGCGCGACGGCGACTCCGTTGCTCCGGCGATGAGTTGGTTGCCGCAGCGACCATCCAAGGAGTCCTGAAATGCGAGTGATTTCTGGAGGTCCGGGATGAAGCCGGCAGCAGCTCCTGACGGCGCCTCATTGAACTCCTGACGCCGGAGACCGCTGGAATCGTCAGTCGAAAATGGGGCAACGCCGAGCAATGTATTGGTTACGAAAGGCCGCGCCATGCGGTCGAGTGGTTTCCCGGCAGCGGAGGAGGTCGTGCCCCACACCGCGAGCAGCTTGCCGCCTGAGGAGACAGCGCTCAGGTCCACCGAGATCACGATTGCCGAGACAGTCCAGTCACCGAGAAAATTTTGAGCAGGCCCTCCATCGGTGTGAGTCATCTGGTTGTGGATTTCCTTCGCGGTCGTCTCATCGAAGTGTGCGCACCCGGCCGTGTCCACAATGGCGTTCTTCTTCTTGGTGGCCTGGGTCGCAGCTTGATAGGCGCCGAGCAGCCCCTTGATGTTGTTGTAGAAGGGGTCGTCACGCAGGCCGGCGTACACACGGAACAAGTGATTGTGCCCTTCGAGGCCTGCTGGGTTAGTCGGATCCCCAGATGCCGAATCCAACCTGCCGACTTCGCATTTGATCGCGTTCGCAGCGTCAAAACGGCACTCGATGGCAGTCGAAGCAGTCGTTTGCCCGAACACCTTGCCGCTATCCACGTGAAGCACGTATTGGACCTTGTTGGAGAAGGTGTGCCCCTGCACCGTCATGGCCAGGTTCAACTGCCTACCTTCAGGTGACATCCAGGCGTACACATCCGCCACGTCCGCCTGTGGGTTCGCTACCGTCGAGGGCGAATCGAGATGGTCGGAGGCTCGGGCGAGGGACGCCAGCGCGCTAAATGAGCCGAGCGCAAGGAGCAACACACTGAGTCGGCGCGCGCTCCAGCGCCAACGAGCGTTGGGACTGCCGAGCTTCCTCCCATTGAAGCGGTGCTTTGGCGTGGTTTTCGGATCAGTCTCGCTCGTCAGGAATGGCATGGCTGTCTTCCGTTGAAAGGCCCGCGCTGGGGAGCGCAGTCTTGGTCCGCTGTTACTTGGGTAGCGATAGGCAGATCCGGAATTGCACTTTGGTGTTGCGCTGGGCCACTCGACGTCGTCGTGACGATGCGCGGGGAATACTGTGCCAGCCAACTCTGAACGAGCTGCTCCGCCTCCTCGTAACTAATGCCACGGCGCTGCGCGACGAAAGCGTCGAAGTCGCACGGAGGGTCAGCTGTGTTCATGGCTTTTCCGAGTCCTCGCCTCGCTGGGCGGAGCTCGAACTTACAATGGCGACAAGAACGGTCGCAGCCATTGCACGATGGTGTCGGTGCTCGTGCGCCGCGTTGGTGGGCGTCACGCGAGACGGCGCACTCGGCTTCGGTCCGCTGACGGCGCCATCGGCCGCCGGCGAGCGCCGCGAGCGCACTCTGGGTGGCCAGCTCACCCTGGGCACCTA
>FSWQ01000991.1_pt1 | contig 11331 bp, 8 predicted proteins | sample 1637691 | NCBI WGS metagenome assembly FSWQ01 (sample SAMEA3914814, study PRJEB12502) | metagenome | biome: forest; material: soil | place: USA | collected 2011-09-16 | depth 0.1 m | reverse complement strand
CCGCCCCGCATGGCCCCCCGCCCCGCCATTCGTCCTGTTCCGCGCGTGATTCTGGCGGCATTCGCGCTCATCGGCCTGATGGCCGGCAGCTTGCCTGGGGTTGCGTCAGCCCAATCGACTGAGGCAAAAGCGGCGGCGCGAGAGGATGAAGAGTCCCTCGGGGCTGTCCCCAGTGTCACCCTCGACCAATATCCGCCTCCTTCGGCGCGGACCAACCTGCTGATCGCGGGCGTGGCCACGACGGCTGCCTGGTACGGCTTGGCGCTCGGCTCGTCCTACTTGTGGCCCGACACCGTGGGTGCAAAAGACCTGAGAATTCCGGTGGCTGGCCCTTGGGTAGCGTTCGCGCACAGCGGCTGCGGCAACGTTTCGGACTGCAGCAAGGCGATCGTGGTGCTGCGCGCGTTCGCAACGCTCCTGGACGGCATCGGCCAAGCCAGCGGGCTCGCGATCGCCGCCGAGGGTTTGTTTCTGCCAACACAAGAACCAAAGCGCAAGCGCGCGGAACTGAAGCCAAATCGTGTCGAGTGGCGGCCGACGTTCGACGCCGGGAAAAACACCGTCGGCTTTGGCGTGCTAGGCGTATTCTAACGGCGCTCTGCGGCGGTGCTCGTCGCAAGTGATTACGATGGCTCAGATGCACGCGAGACAAACGCATGAAACGTGGAACACGTGATGGAGCCACGGTGAGTCGGCGAACCAAGTTCGTCCTGGTCACAGGCGGGGTCGTCTCCTCGATCGGCAAAGGTCTCACCGCTGCCTCGATCGGCGCGTTGATGGAAGCCCGTGGCCTCACCGTCACGCACATGAAGCTCGACCCGTACATCAACGTCGACCCCGGCACGATGTCGCCGTACCAACACGGCGAAGTGTTCGTGACCGAAGACGGGGCCGAAACCGACCTGGATTTGGGCCATTACGAGCGCTTTACGTCGGCCAAGCTGACGCGCCGCGCCAATGTCACCACCGGCCGCATCTACGAGGCGGTGATCACCAAAGAGCGCCGCGGTGAATACTTAGGGGCGACCGTGCAGGTGATTCCGCACATCACCGACGAGATCAAGGCCCGCATTTACGATGCCACGAGCGACGTCGACATCGCCATCATCGAGGTCGGCGGGACCGTGGGCGACATCGAATCTCTGCCGTTTTTGGAGGCGATTCGCCAGCTGAAGCTGGAAGCCGGCAACGGCAATGCGCTCAGCGTGCACGTCACGCTCGTGCCGCACATCGTGACCGCGGGTGAGCTCAAGACCAAGCCCACCCAACATTCCGTGCGCGAGATGCGCGAGATCGGCATTCAGCCGGACATCTTGATCTGTCGCAGCGATCGTCCGCTGGCGCACGGTCTGAAAGAGAAGATCGCGCTCTTCTCCAACGTCGCGGTCGACAGCGTCATCTCCGCCGTGGACGTCTCGTGCATCTACGAGCTGCCGCTCGTGCTGCACGCCGAGGGACTGGATGACCAAATCGCCGAGCGCCTGAACATCTGGTCCCGTCAGCCGGACCTGACCACCTGGATGCGCGTCGTGGAGCGCTTCAAGAAGCCGGCCAAAGGCTCGGTGCGCATCGGCGTGGTCGGCAAGTACGTGCACCTGAAGGACAGCTACAAGTCGCTGAATGAAGCCCTCGTCGCGGGCGGCCTCACCAACGACGTCGCGGTGCAACTCGAGCACATCGACTCGGAGCAGATCGAGCGCGGCAGCGCGCCCGCGTTGCTCAGCGGCTTGGACGCCATCTTGGTGCCCGGCGGCTTCGGCGATCGCGGCGTGGAGGGGAAGATTTCTGCCATCCGCTACGCTCGTGAGCAGGGCGTGCCGTTCTTCGGCATCTGCCTCGGCATGCAGCTCGCGGTGATCGAGTACGCGCGCAACGTGTGCGGCCTGAAGGGCGTGAGCTCGACCGAGTTCGAGAAAGAATGCCAAAATCCGGTGATCGACCTGATGCCTGACCAACGCGGCATCAAGGACAAGGGCGGCACCATGCGCCTGGGCGCTTATCCCTGTTCACTGAAGGCGGGCAGCCGCGCGCTCGACCTGTACAAGAGCGAGCAAATTTCGGAACGGCATCGGCATCGCTTCGAGTTCAACAACGAGTACCGCGAACAACTGACGCGCACCGGCCTCGTGCTCAGCGGCACGAGCCCCGACGATCGCTTGGTCGAAATCGTCGAGCTGCCCGAGCATCCGTATTTCGTCGGCTGTCAGTTCCACCCGGAATTCAAGAGCCGGCCGATGCTCGCGCATCCGTTGTTCCAGGGCTTCGTGGCCGCGGCGGCGCGCCGGCGCGACGAGATCGCCGCCTCCGCTCGCTCTGAAGCCGCACAGACCGAGTCTTCGTCCAGCGTCAATTGAACAGTGGGCGCTTCTAAAGTCGGCTTGCGTGGCTCACTTTCGCTGCTGCTGCTCGTTTCGTGCGCGCAGCAGCCGCCGGTGCGCACGGCCCTGCAAGGAAACCTCGCCGAGCTGAAGCGTGACATCCTGAGCGCGCAACAGTCCGGCAAACTCGGCGATCGCGACGTGGTGAAGCTCGCGCAAGCGGTGGGCGAGCGTGAGCTCACCTCCGCGGAGGGCACGAACGGCGCCCTGCGCGTGCGCGGGCTCCTGCGCTGTGAGCACCCGCTGCGCGCCGCGATCGGACGCCGCTCCGAGAGCGAGGACGACGTCGCGGCCGAGCTGTCCCTGATTCTGCTCGAAGCCCACGCCGCCGATCGCGTCGCGCTGCTCAATCGCTATGCGCAATCGCCGAACGGCGCCTGGCGCGCCGTCGCCGCACGCGCCGCCGTGCGCCCGGTCGACACCGATCTACGGAAGGCCTATTACTTCGATCCCGACGAACGCGTGCGACACGCCGCGCTGTTGACCGCGCGTGAAGTGCACGAAGCAAGCGAGCTCGAACCGCTGCTCGAGGCCGCACGGCTCGACCCGAACCCGGACAACCAAAGCTTGGCCGCGCGCGCCGCGGGCGCGATCGGCGGCGAACGCGCCGTGCTCGCGCTGAGCGACTTGTGGGCCCGCGCCGACGACACGCTACGCATCGCCATCGTCGACGCCTGGAGCGAACCCGCCTCGTTCAGCGCGGGCGGTGAGCGAGAGCTGGCGCGAGCCGCCGCCGGAGGCGGCCTCGCCGCGGTGAGCGCCTCGTACGCGCTCAGTCGCAGCGGCGGCACCGAGGCAAGCGCGGCCGACGCGCGCTTGCGCCAAAACATATCGGGCGGCTCGGACGACGAAAAGCGGCTCGCCCTGAGCGTCGCGCCGTTGAACCCAGAAACCGAAGCCGCGATCGTCAAAGCCGCGCACGACCCGAGCCCCGAGCTGCGCGTGGTCGCGCTAGCGCGGCTCAGCAAGATCGCCGCGCGCCGCGCCGACTCACTGCGCGCGCTGCGCGATTTGCTGAGCGCCAAGCCGAGCTCCGAAGCAGAGCGCCACGCGCGCGACGCCGCCTCGAGCGTGCTCGCCGACGCCGGCGACACCAGCGTCGCGCCCTCGCTGATCAAAGACCTCAAGAGCGCACAGCTCGAGGCCCGCTGGCGCGCGGCCCACGCCCTCACCAGCCTCGGTGACTACACGAACGTCGCCAGCGCGCTGGCCGACGACGACGCCAACCTGCGCACCGATCTGGCGTGCAGCATCTTGGCGCGCGAGCTCGCCCAGCGCTGAAGGCTCGCACGGACGAGCAAGCTCAGGTCCGTGCGCTCAGTTTGCGGGATAAAGCGCGGTCAAACTCACCAAGCACATTTCGTCCAGCGTGCTCTCCCCGAGCTTCACGTCTTGGGGCGCCTGCAGGCCTTGCTCCAGTAGCGACGTCGCCAGTTTGTCGTTTCCCATGGTGTTGTCGTAGGTGCAGCGCACGGTGAGCTTGTCACCCGCATGCACGACGGGCAGCTGATCGATGGGCGCGTCGTAGTCGTAGCGGCGTTGCCAATCGAAGTCCCAGTGGGGAATTTGCATCAGGCACTCGGTGTCCCCGTTCGCTCGCGTGAGCGTGACCTTTTCATCGACGCCCACGTAGTGCATGTGCCCGCCGATGGCGTACAAGCGCGGCGCGGCGGTCGTCTGCAGATTACTGAACGTGAGCTGCATCGTCTCGGTGTGCGCCTTGGCGTTGGCCGGGATCAAGAAAACCGGGCCGCTCGCGGGGTCGTCGGGACCGGGCAAGAGGCCGTCGCCGGTGGCGGCCTGCTTCTTGAAATTGCCGATCAAGGCCGTGACCGCGTTGTACGCGGGGGCGCTGTCGCTGAAGCGAAGTTGCAGCCGCGTGGCGTCGCTCGCCACGTCGACCGCGCTGTGCGGGTGATAGTGAACTTGCATCACCAAGAGTGAGCCGGCCTTGACCGGAGCCGCAATGTTCGACGGGTACTCCATGGGCACACCGCCCGGCGTCCAAGCCGTGAGCAAATCGGCGTTGTCCACGCCGGCGCCCCCGAAGCAGTCGTAGCTCATCGAGCCATCGGCCAGCGCCAAGCTGCTGCGATCGGGATCGGTGAACACCAGCACGTGGTGCACCACCGCGCTGTTGCCGGGCACGACGAACACGCCGTTCACGAAGCTGTCCTGGCTGAGCTTCGGATCGAGCACGAAGCAGCGGAACTCGTCTCCGCCCGGCGCCAGAGTGTAGGGCGTGGCCGGCTGCAACTCGAGCTGCACCCCGGGCAAACCCGGCACCGCGGCGCGGGCTTTCGGCGCGTCGTTGGGATCGCCCTCGGCTGAGCCCCCATCCGACCAAGCTTTGAATACTGCGATCTCGTCGTCCGTGAGGCGAGTGTCGTCCTTCCAACCCAAGGGGACCGTGCACTCATCGGTGTTCAGCGCGTGCCACGGCGGCATGATGCGGTTCGCGGTTTGGTCCACCATCAGCGCCCCGTACGGCTGCGAGTCGGCAAACGTCATGAGCGGAAAGGGCGCGATGCCTCCCGCGACGTGACAGCTCTGGCAACTGCGCTGCAGGATCGGTTCGACGTCCTTGTGGAAGGTCACGCCGCTGAGCGCCGGCGCGCCAGCGCCGCCACTTCCGCTCGAGCTCGAGCCGGTCGCTCCTGCGGCTCCTGCCGAGCCCGCCGTAGCGGCGGCGGAAGGCGTGCTCGACGAGCAACCGAAGATCAGCCCCGCGCCGAGCAAACCCAACAGAGCGGCGCACGCCCGTTGCACCGCATCGCCCCAACCCACACAAATTCGATTTGCCATCTCGAGCTTCAGGGTGCCGAGTCGACGCCGCTCGGTCAACGGCGCGGGCCGCAATTCAGTATACGAGTGGAATACGAGTCCCTACGTTTCACACAGGATTTGCCGCTGTTGGCGCGGTCGCCAGCGTAAGCCCATGTGCGCGGCGAGCCTGCCGCGGGCATGATTGCCGGATGGGAAAGCTGATTGCAGGCACGTGGACGGATCACCCAGTCGCGAGCGCCGACGACAAGGGCCACTTCATCCGCGAAGACACCAAGTTCCGCGGCAGCGTCACGGCCGATGGCTCGAGCGGATTTCGCGCGGAGCCCGGGCGCTACCACCTGTACGCGAGCTTTGCCTGCCCGTGGGCGCACCGCACGCTGATCGCGCGCGAGCTGAACGGCTTACAAGACGCGATCAGCGTCAGCATCGTGCATCCTCACATGGGCGACCGCGGTTGGGAGTTCGGAGAATTTCCCGGCGCGACGCCGGACGCGCTGCACGGCTCCCGCTACTTGCACGAGGTCTACACGCGCGCTGTCGCCGACTACACCGGGCGCGTCACCGTGCCCGTGCTGTGGGACAAGCAACGCGGCACCATCGTGTGCAACGAGTCCCGCCTGGTGATGCGCATGCTCGATCGCGAGTTTGGAGCATTCAAGAGTGGCGAGTTCGATCTCTGCCCGGCCGATTTGACGAGCGCCATCGACACCGAAATCGACGCGCTGTACGGTCCCGTGAACAACGGTGTGTACCGCGCCGGCTTCGCCGTTCGACAAAGCGCGTACGAAAGCGCGGTCCGCGAGCTGTTCGGAGCGCTCGACCAATACGAAGCACGGCTCACGAAGCAGCGCTATCTACTCGGCGCGCGCCTCACCGAAGCCGACCTCTGTCTGTTCACGACGCTGCTTCGCTTCGACCCCGTGTATCACTATCACTTCAAGTGCAACCTGAGCCGGCTGCGTGATTACCCCGCGTTGTACGGCTTTCTGCGCGACGTGTACCAAACAGCGGGGGTCGCGAGCACGTGCAACCTGGAGCACGTGAAGCACCACTATTACACGAGTCACCCGAGCATCAATCCGAACCGGATCATCCCGCTCGGGCCACCGCTGGATTTGCTCGAACCCCACGGACGAGGCTGAAAGACAGGGGCGCGCGCGGCTTTCCACTCCGCACGCGCCCTCCGCAGAGGCCCTCGCTTCAGATCGCGCCGTTCTCCCACGGCCCCGTGATGGCGAGGGTGAGTCCAGGGTACTGCACGTTCAAAAATAACCATTTGCCGTCGGGGCTGAAGCAAACGCCCGAGAACTCGCTCGCGTTCCGTGCAGCGCGCTACGACGACTGAAAAGCTTATTTTGAAAAGACATACTTAGTCACTCCGCTGGATTCTCGTTCGTTACGGAACGCAGTCCAGCGCGCGCCGGTGTACTAGCGGTGACAAGGCCGTCTCACTCTCGTGAATCGCTCCCCAAAAAGGTTTCAACCAGCCCGCGCGAGGAGTCGGGCGGGCGCGGGCTGCTTGCTCGATATCGACTCATTCGCGCGATCGCCGAACAAACCTGTCACGTTTACTTCGATGCCGACTCGGGCGACGGGCCGCGGTTACTAGAGACAAGAAGCAACGCTTTTCCGATTTATGTAGTCCGCTCGAGTGCGCGGGTCGTATCTCCACTGCCTAGTCGGCATTCCTTCGAAAGGACGGAGATGTTCAAAAAGATATTGGCGGCGAGCGTGATGCTCGCGGCGATGCAGGGCTGCAGCAGCGACAGCGATTCCACCCTCGGCACCAGCGCGGGAGCGAGCAACTCGACCCCACTCGGCCCCGGTGCGGCCCTGAAGTGCACGAGCAGCGGCAAAGACGCCTGGGACACGTTCGGCGCCGACGCTTTCGTCGCCGTCAACGAGTCGATCGTCTCGCTCGTGCTCGCCGACACCAGCGGCAAGCTGGGGGATTCGTTCGGCAAGATCGGCAGCGGCAATCCGCCGTCGACCGCGGACGACGCGCCCACATTCAAGGGCAAGTTGGCGGCGTTCCTGGTCTACGCCTACGGCGGCCCGACGAGCATCAAGTACACCGATGGCAAGACCTACTCGGGTCTGCAAGACATGGCCACGGCGCATGCCGGGCTGGCGATCACGGCCGATCAATACAACTACTTCATCATGAACCAAGTCGTGCCCGCGCTGACCATGAACGGCGTCTCCACGGACGACGTGTCCAGCTGTTTTGCGCCGGTGGTGACCGACCCCGCCTTCGTGGCGTCCATCGTAGGGAAGTGATGGCAAGCGCGCTCTCTCGACCGATGACCATCGCTTTCGCCGCCTCGCTGCTCGTGGGCGCGCTCGGCTTTGCCCACACGAGGACGGGCGCGGCCCTCGTTTCGGGCGTCAATCGCATGGTGCATGGTCATTGTCCGTTCGGCTACGATCAGGCGATGAGCCCGGCCGAGCGAGAGCGCGCGCGTGCCCGGTTTGCGGTTCTGCATCGGGCCGAGCGACGGGCAACGAATCGCCCAGCGCTCGGCTTCACGCTGGACCAAACCACGCGCCCCGAAGTCGTCGCCCAGCTCGCGTCACAAGGCGTGCACTGCGTCCCCGGCCAGGGCATGTCGGATCTCACGTGTCAGCACGTGCCGAGCGCGGCGCTGCCGGGCGGCGCGCTGCCAGCTCCGGAGCGGACGCTGTGGTTCACCTTCGGCACGAAGGCTCAACTGCTATCGGTGGTCGCGGTTTCGCAGGCTCCGAGCGCCCAAGTGATCAGCGACGCCTTCGTCGGCACGGGCAACGCGCTCAAGGACCACGCGGGCTCTGCCACGACCCGGAGCGGAGGCGCGGACCCGCAGACGCTTTCGCAGGGGCTACTCCGCCAAGCCAGCGCGGAGTTCGAGTTCAGCAACTATTACGCCGTGGAACGCGCGGCCAACATGGGCAAAAGTTACGTGTTCACCGAAGAGTACCGCTCACTCCCGGATTGACTCTACCGAGCGGCCCCATACGACGCTTCCCACAAACTCCGGTGCGCGAAGCGCCGCACGCCTCGCGCCCCAGCGCGCGCCAAACACCCCAGCCGCCCGCCCGAGAGCGAAGTCGTACGACGCTGCCCACAAACTCCGGTGCGCGCGAAGCGCCGCACGCCTCGCGCCCCAGCGCGCGCCAAACACTCCAGCCGCCTGCCCGGAAATTCGTCGAGCTTTCTGACTTTGGCACGATCAGATCACGATCAGCGAAAGAGATGGAGGCCTACGACAAACTGACCGCACAGGCGCCTGCTTTCCACGGGCAAGGCGCGGGCGGCCCAGCAGTTACCAGCCGAACCTGCGCAAACGAGAGTCTCCAACCGCGCGCCGCAGGCGCCGCGCGTCCCTTAGCGCGCGCTAGATCGCGATCGACTGCCAGTCGCCGCGCCGGAACTTCCAGACCATCACCGAGGTCAGCAGCAGCACGTACACCGCGGCGGAGGCCCAGATCCCGGTCAAGCCGAGGTTCAGGGTGATGCCGAACAGCCAAGCCAGCGGCACCAGGCAGAAGAAGTGCAGCACGAGCTCGACGAGCATCACGAACTTGGTGTTGCCGGCCCCGAACAGGGCCTGAGTGAGGATCATGCCCACGGCGATCAGCGGCGTGCACAGGCCCATCATGCGCATCGGCGCGAGCGCGGTCTCGTACACGGCGGGGCTCTGAGTGACGAGATGCAAGAGCGGGCTCGTGAGGAACACGCCCTCCAGCAAGCCCACCACGCCGAAGATGATCAAGCCGAGGCGCACCGAGACCCAGCCAAAGCGCGTGGCCATCTCTGGTTTGCCCGCGCCGAGCGATTGACTCACGAGCGTCGCGGTCGAGGTACCGAAGGCCAGGCATGCGGTGAACGTCAGCTTCAGGATCTCGACGATCAACGCGGTGGCGGCGCTGTTTACGGCTTCGCCGTGGCCACCGGGACAATCGGAGCTGAGCACCGCGGAGTGCGACACGGCGTCCAAGTGACTGACGATGCCCGAAAACAACGCGAAGCCGCTCATCACGGCCACGGTGGCGACCGCGCTCGGCACGCTCAGCCGCAAAATATCGCCCATCACGCCGCGGACGACGCGCGTCAGGTCGAAGGGGCGGAACGTGGTGCGGTAGTACGACAGCCCGGCCCAGCCGGCCATGATGAACAAGCCGACCCACGACGAGGCCGCACCGGCTAGGCCGGCGCCCGTCATGCCCAGGCGCGGCGCGCCCCAGTAACCGAAAATGAGCGCGATGCACAGCACGACGTTGATCACGTTCATGACCACCGAGGCCACCATGTGCACGTGCGTCTTGCCGATACCGTCGAAGAAGGCCTTGAACGAGAAGGTCGCGGCCATGCTGGTGATGCCGAGCAGCCGCCACTTGAGGTAGCCCTGCGCGGCCTCGCGCACTTCCGGCACGCGAATCAGCGCGTTGAGCGCGAACGGCATCACCAAATAACCGAGCGCCGTGAACACCGCGCCCGCGAGCAGCGCGCACACCCAAGAGTTGACCAGCACCGCGCCCGCGTCGTTCGACTTGCCCTCCGCGAAGCGGCGCGCCGAAATGGCCTGCGTGCCCACCGAAATCGCGCTCAGCGAACCGCCGAACATCCACAGCAAAATCAGCGACGGTAAGAGCGCGGCTTGCGCGGTCGACGACTCCGGGCAGGGCAAGCGCGAGAAGAAAATGATGTCGACTTCGTTGACCGCGCTCTGAGCGAGCATGGCCAGCACCGTCGGCAACGCCAACTTCAAGATCACTTTCACGGGTGAGCCCGTGGTGACGAGCGCTTTGCTGCTGACGCTGGGAGGAAGAGCCATACCGGAGACCGAAACGAGACTGCGGCGCCGTTCTAGCACCAGAACCAGGGGCGAGAGCTAGCTTCTAGTCCGCGGCGTAAACCAGCCGCATTCCGCCGCGCAACCGCGGCCAACACGAGAGCGGCATTCTGGCTCGGAATAAAACTCAGCCGTATTTGTTTTTTTGATGGTCACGAAGCGCGGCCTAGCCCGTCGCAGCCTTCGGCGTCGCGGACGCCCGCCCGCGCATCACGAAAATCGAAGCGCGCCGCCGAAGGTCATGACGGCCCGCGCCGTGGCGCGTGACCATCAAAAAATCACAAGCCGGCGTCTAAATAAATCGACGACAGTGCCAGCTCGACGCCGAGGCAAGGGAGCTCGAGAGGCTGATCGTCAGCGATGACTTCGGTTCGGAAACCGCGCTCGGTACGCTCGTGCAGCTCGACACGCCGTGAAGTTTGCGAAAAGAGCAGCCCCGCCTGAAGTGAGTCGATCTGCTTGTATTGCTCGAGCTTCTCGCCGCGATCGTATCTGGCCGTGCTGTCACTCAGGACTTCAATCACGACCTTGGGATTCACCACTGTCGAGCTATCTTCCGGATCGCGCTGGAACTCTCCGCAAACTACGCTCACGTCCGGGTATGTCGCGAGGCCGGTGGAAAGCACGCGCACACGCAGGTCCGAGCTGAACACGCGACACGTTCCTCCACGTAGCTTGGTCAGCAGCGGCGCACCAATCGCCATGGCGAGCGCGGCGTGTTCCGGCGTGCCACCAGCCATGGCGAAGATCTCACCGTTGAAATACTCATGCTTCACATTCGCGAATTCCTCGAGCTGGAGGTACTCGCGAAACGTGAAGATGTGGTGGACCGGCTGCGTCACGCGGAGAGCTTAACACGTGCGCTGCGGACCCGCCCTGGCGAGCCCGCACACCGCGAATCAGCTGCTACTTCTGCAGCGCCACGCGTTCCGTGCCGCCGAGTTGGTTCAACATGGCCTGAGCTTCCGGCGAATCCGGCGCGGCCTTGAGCACGCTCTTCACGAGGTCGAGCGCGCGCGGGCGATGGCCGGTCTTGCGCTCGAGGCGCGCGAGTTCGAGCTTGGACTCGCTGCTCGGGTCGACTTGGACGAGCTGACGCGCGACGCGCACCGCCTCACCCCAAGCGCGATCTTGCTCGGCCGCATTGGCCAGCTCACTGAGTAGCTTGGCGTCGTTGGGCGACTTTTTGGCGGCGCTACGCAGCAGATTCAAGGCCTTCAGCTTGTTGCCTTGCGCGACGTATTTGTGCGCTTCGGCGATGGCATCGGCCGCTGCCGACGGCGTGTCGCCCGCGCTCGGCGTGCTGACCTGAGCGACGGCTTCGGCCTTTTCGG
>FSWQ01004631.1_pt1 | contig 11333 bp, 8 predicted proteins | sample 1637691 | NCBI WGS metagenome assembly FSWQ01 (sample SAMEA3914814, study PRJEB12502) | metagenome | biome: forest; material: soil | place: USA | collected 2011-09-16 | depth 0.1 m | reverse complement strand
GGGCAGCGCGGAGGCCATGTCTGTGCCGAAGTCACGCCTGGCGTCGCCGAAGTCGTGGTGTGCTGCGGCTTCGATCAGGTGAGTCGCCAAGGCTTCGAAGCTGTCTTGCTTGGCCGCCTGGGGAGCGACGACAGCGTCTTGCTTGGGGGCTTGCGGGGCCGTCACGGGAGTCGTGGCGCGAGGCGCGCTCGGCGGCGCGCTGCGCGGCGGGGCCTGCGTCGAACACGCGCTGACGGCGGCCAAGGCCCATAACCCTGCAGCGCGACCCCACTGCTGACGAAGAATTGCCTTTCGAGCCCCAAAACACGCCATGGGGACAGGCTATGAAGCTTGCTCGATCGACGCAACCCAGCGCCGAGCTAGCCCGAGCAATTACCCCGCGAACGGGCTGATCGGGCCGGACGCTTGACCCGCCCTAGCCCAACCGCTAGTGAAGGCCGGCGATGAAGGTAGCGAGAGTTCATTCGAGGTGTGAGTGCCAGGCCCATCTGAGTGCCGAGCTGGACGAGCAGCGCGTGGCGCTGCGCGGCTGGGCGGTGGATGCGCGCAAGCTGCAGTTGCCCGCGCCGGCAAACTCCATCGGCGCTGAGCGCGAGCGCTTCGACGTCGGTTGGGCGTGCCCATTTTGCACGCGCAATACGCTGCGTTCGTTTACGGGCTCGGCGCTCGTGTTCCTCGAAGCAACGGCTCAAGCAAGCTGAGGCAAGCGCTTTCGGGAGGTCGGGTTACGCCGCGCGACCCAGACCCAGCCGCGCGATGACGTTGCGCAGCGTGTTGGCGCGACCGGTGTCGTGCTGCCGTTGGCGAAGGTACAACGCCTGCCCGAAGGCACGCTCAGCCTCTTCTAGACGATTGGCTTTGACGCAGGCCGAGCCGTACAAGGCCCACAGCTTCGGGTCCGACTCCGCGAGCAGAGCGGCTTCTCTCAAGGCGACCAAGGCCTGACGGCGCTCGCCACGCTGCTGCGCGCGACGCGCACGGCCAACCAGCATTTCGGTGCGGGAGGGGAAGCCGGGAGGATTCGAAGACTGGTTCATGGCGGGTTGCGCCGGCTTGATGCGAAAGCTGTGCCAGGTTTATGGCGCTGCCACTCCCCTCGACTTGGACGCGGCGCTCACGTGGATTCGCACACTTGGCCGTCAGGCAGCGCTGAAACCGAGCGTCTTGGGCGTGACGAGAGCGTCACGGTGTGCGCCCTGGCGTTACACCGCGTCAACGATCTGTCAGAGCGACGCTTCGTAAAGCGTCAGCAAATCGTCGCGAGTGCACGGGCGCGGATTGCTACCGTGACACGCGTCCGCGAAGGCCTTGTCTGCCAGCGCCGCCAAGTGCGAGCTCTGAATGCCGACCGAGCCCAAGCCTCGCGCGAGCCCGAGCCGTTCACGCAGTTCTTCAACTGCCGTGGCGCAGGCGAGCGGGCCGTCCGCGGCGCCGAGCAGCGTGCCCACGTGCGACACGCGGTCCGGCACGGCCGCGGCGTTGAAGCGAAGCACCGCTGGCAGGCACAGCGCATTGGCCAGCCCGTGATGCAAGCCGTGTTCGCTCGAGAGCGGGTGCGCGAGCGAGTGGCAAGCGCCGAGGCCCTTTTGGAACGCCACCGCGCCCATCATGGCTGCCTTCATCATCATGCCGCGCGCTTCGAGATCGCTGCCGTCTTTGGTGGCTCGCTCTAGGAACTCGGCAGCGATGTCGATCCCGGACAGCGCAATCGCATCCGCCATCGGGTGATCGCCCTTCGATAGATAAGCCTCGATGCAATGAGTGAGCGCGTCGAAGCCGGTGGCAGCCGTGATCGCAGGCGGCATGGATTGCGTGAGCTCGGGATCGAGCAATGCGACCCGCGCCAGCAACCGGGGCGAGAAGATCACGGTCTTGCGCTGCGTCGAGCGTAGCGTGAGCACCCCCGAGCGCCCGACCTCGCTGCCCGTGCCCGCGGTGGTCGGGACGGTGATGATGGGCGGGATATCGGCTGGCACGTGCCGGCCGCCGTCGATCGCGTCGTCCAGCTCTTCGAAGGGCAGCGCGCAACGCGCGCGCAGCGCGATCAGTTTACCCGCATCCATCGGTGAACCACCGCCCAGCGCGAGCACGCCGTCGGCGCGGTGCTCGGCGTAGGCACGCGCGCCGCCCTCGATGTTCTCTTCCGTCGGATTGCCGTCGACGCCGGTGTACGTCTGCACGGCGATGCCCGATTTCTGCAAGGCGGCGCGGATCCCGTTTGCGAGCCCGACCTTTTCTACGCCCGGATCGGTCACGAGCAGCAGGCGCTGAATACCGAGCGCGCTGGCTTCTTCACCGACGCGGCTGGAGACGCCGGCGCCAAATACGATGCGGGTGGGAAAGCTCCAGATTGCCGTCATGCGTGTTCCTTACACTGCAATCCTCCACGGGGGGAGTGCTGCTCAGATAATCTCGAAGTAACGTTTGAGTTCCCAATCGGTGACGGCCGCCTCGTACGCCCGAACTTCCCAATCGCGGCTGCGCACGTAGTGATCCACGAAGGCCGCGCCCAAGATGTCACGTGCCGCCGCGCTGCCCTCCAGCACGGCGTTCGCCTCGCGCAGGGTGCGCGGAATGCGCCCGGCGCCGGCCGTCCCGGCGTCGCCTTGGGCCTCGGGCGGCAGCGCGAGTTTGTGCTCGATCCCCCACAAGCCCGCGCCCAAGGTCGCCGCGAGAGCCAGGTACGGATTCATGTCCGCCGCCGGTTGGCGGTGCTCGACCCGCAGCGCGCTGGGATCCCCTGCCCCAATCACGCGCAGCGAGCAGGTGCGATTCTCGATGCCCCAAGTGGGCACGACGGGCGCCCACATGCCGGGAACGTAACGCTTGTAACTGTTGATCGTGGGCGCGACGACCGCGGTCAGTTCGTTCATCAACGCCAATTGTCCGGCCAGAAAGTGCTCCATCAACGGCGAGATGCCGCGCTTGGCTTTGGCATCCGCGAACAGGTTTTTGCCGCCCTGCCAGAGGCTCTGATGGAGATGGCCACTGCATCCGGGTAAATCCGCATTCCACTTGGCCATGAAGCTCGCCGTCAAACCGTGGCGATGAGCGATCTGTTTGAGCCAGGGCTTGAACAGCGCGGCTTTATCCGCGGTCGCCAGCGCGTCGTCGTAGCGGATGGCGGCTTCGTAAACGCCGGGGCCGGTTTCAGTGTGTAAGCCTTCGAGCTCGATGCCCGAAGCGCTCATCGAGTCCAGGATGTCGCGCATCAAGTCCGAGTCTTGGCCCGAGCGCACCCAGCTGTAGCCGAACATGCCCGGGTCGATCGGCGTCAGCCCGCGAAAGTCCTTCTGCACCAGGCTGTCGCGCGTTTCCTTGAACACGAAGAACTCGTATTCGGCGCCCACTTTGGCGGTAAAGCCGAGCTTTTCCGCGCGCGCGAGCACGCGCTTCAACACCGAGCGTGGACACGCGGGGTGCGGCGCGCCTTGACCGTCGCGAAAGTCCGCCAGCATCGCCACCACACCGGGCTCCCAGGGGATCGGCCGAGCCGTGTTCGGGTCGAGCACCGCTTGGGTATCGGGGTAGCCGGTATGCCAACCGGTGACTTTCGCGTTGTCGTACAAAGCGTCTGCCACATCCCAACCGAAAATCACGTCGCAAAAGCCGAAGCCCTTGGTCAGCGCGGACTCGAGTTTGTCGAGCGAGACGTATTTGCCGCGCAGCACGCCGTCGATGTCGAAGCCGCCGATCTTTGCGCGCTGAAAGCCGCGGCCTTTTAGCTCGGCCAAGAGCGTGCGCGCCGTGGCCTTCTCCGCCGCGCCCCCCGCTTCGATACGGACGCGAGGTTTCTGACGGGTCTTTGCTTTGCTCATGTCTGACCTTCTCAGTGACTTGCTTCTCGTGCCAGCTCTCGCAGCCCGAGCCCGAGCGCCAACAGCAACAACGCACCGGCAAGTAAGCTCAACCGCAAACCCAAAATCTCCAAGACCTCACCGGTCAGCGCAGCATACACGGGGTCGAAAAGAGCGACCGCAATTGCGCCCGCCAAGACCCCGAGGGCCGGGCGCAGTCGTCGCGCGAGGGGGCGATCTTCGGGCGACTCGAGCGTGACTTTTGTGACGAAGCCGGTGTCGAACGGCGCGCCCGCGACGGGAGGCGGCGGCGGAATGGACCCCGAGGAAGCCGCGCGCGGCACGGGCGAATTGCCGGAAGCTCGGGGCGGCGAGCTCGGGCGCACGGCGCGCGGCGGCTCGCTCTTGCCGCTGATACCGAGCATCGGACTGGAACCGCGCGTGCTCATCACACCGCTCAGCGGCAAATCGGCCGCGGCCTCGCGGACCGCCGCCATCGAGCCCGATAGCCCACTCGCGCTCACGCGCACCGCCGCCAAGCCTTGCGAGCTGACGGTGCGCCGTGCCACGGGCTCGCCAGCGGGCAAATCGAGATCCAAATTCAGACCGCTGCCGTGGGCAGCTTCATCGAGATCCAGCACGCTCGGGGGCGAGGCGTTCGGCACTCGGATCGCGTGCGCGCCGCTCGGGCGCCGCAGCACCGTCGGCGGACCGAGATCCAGATCGGGCACGTAGTGCGCTCCCGACACCGCCGCCGCTCGTGCCACGCGCTGCGAGGTCTGCGACGCGCTCACCGGATCGAACTCGAGATCCAGATCCAGGGCCAGCGCGCGTTCGACCGCGGCGCTCGGCTGCACGCGCGGCAGCGAACCCGAAACGCCCGCACGCAGCGGAGCCCGCTCCGAGCGCTGCCCGCCCTCCTCATCGACCCGTAGCTCGCGAGTTCTTGCCTGGGCTTGCTCAACGTCGAAGGTTTGCAAAGCCGCCACGAGCTCGTTCCAAAAGACGCCCGCGTCACGTTGCCGCGCGCGCGGATCCAAAGCCAGCGCCCGCGCAAAGACGGCCTCGACGCCATCGGGAACGTCGACGCCCTCGTTGCAAGGCGTGGGGCGGCGCTGGGCGTCGAGCGCGATGCCCATCATCGTCGCGGGATCGCCCTCGATGAGCGGACGCGCCGCGATGACCTCGACGAGGCAGAGGGCGAGGCCCCAAACGTCCGTCCAAGGTCCGGTTTGGCCGTAGTGGCGTGGCGCCCATTGCTCCGGTGCGCCGTAAGCGGGCGTGAACGCCATCGGCGCATTTTCGTTTTGGCTCATGCGCCCCGCGACCTGACTGGCCGCGCTCTTCACGCGTGCAATGCCGAAGTCCAAGATCTTCACCACCTCTTCGCCCGCGACTTGCGCGACGAACAGGTTCTCGGGCTTCAGATCGCGATGCACGATCGACACGACGCCGTGAGGTCCGTTGAAGTTGTGGGCCCGCTCCAAGGCGCGCGCCACGGGCGTCAGCAAGCGCACCAGCTTGCGCAAGGGCACGGCCGGCAGGCCCTCGTCGCGACGCTGTCGAACGAGCGCATCCAAGGTTTGGCCATCCAACCACTCCAGCACCAAGTAGGGCACGAAGCGGCCGTCCGAGGCCGTAAAGGCATCCGCGTGCAGCGGCCTGACGACATTTGGCAAGCTCGCGGAAAGCCGGAACAGGAGCTCGGCCTCGGCACGGAAAAGGTTCAAAAACTCCGCTCTTTGCGCCGGATCTTGGTGCGGGATCTTGAGTAGCTTGAGCGCCACGGGCGCGCGAAAGCCACCGTGATGCGCGCGATACACGACCCCGAAGCCGCCCTCGGCGACGACGCTTTCGACGTGATAGGCAGAGGCGATCACCGTGCCTACGATTCCGAATACGTCGTCCACCATCGCTCGCTACCGCGCGCTCAATTTTGATCGATGGCAATGCCGAGTTGGCGGCGCAGCTTGAAGTAACGCTCGCTGGCCGCGTAGCCCAACAGATCCTTACCGAGCTCGCCATCCGCGCCTTCTTCGGCGGCGAGCACGGAGAGCGCCGTCGCGATGTCGTTGCTGAGCAAGAAGCCGGCGCGGCACGCCGTCTTGTCCGTGGCTAGGCTCCAGCGCTGCAAGTTGGTACGCCCGCCCTCTTCGACGAAGCGCAGGAAGCAGCCGCGGAGGGCATCCACGTGCTGCGCTTCCAACATCGGTTGAATGGCGCCCGCGATGGGGGCCACGCGACGCTTCATGTCCTCGGCGATCGGCAGACCTGGATTGCCGATGGTCAATGCGGCCAAAAACAGGTCTTCCAAGTCGGCCAGGCTATTGAACAAGGTCTTCACGAAGTGCTCTTGGCGGTAGCCGGACAAGTGTCGACCGACCAAGAAGGCATGCTCGAGCTGAGTGCGCCCGGAGAGCACGCGCTGCCCTACGGACGTGAAGGGCGGCACACCGGGCATCAAGGCGTAGCCCGCATCGCGTTCCTTCTCGATGTAGATGGCAGGCGCGGCCAAGCCCAAGATGGCCGCAGCCCAAGGCAACGCACGCACGGCGGTGACGGTGGCCTTGGCCGGATCTTGCTTGGCCGTGGGCGGCGGCTGATGCAGCTTTTTGTCGCGACGCAGCGCGGTCACGCGGCCGACCAACACGGCCGGCGCAATCAGGCTGAAGATCTGGCCGGTGAGGAGCTCTTGCTCGGGATGAAACAGCAGATCGGTCCAAGCGCTGGCCGACACGCTGGCGCGCGGCGCGATCAAGCCCTGCGCGCGGAATTGCTCGACCAGGGCGCGCTCCTCGTTGTTCGCCGCGTTCAGCGTGCACAGCACCTGCGCCACGCAAAATCGCCGATCGCGATCCTGACGAGCCGCGTACACGCGGCTCAGCGCGCGGTAGCTCTCGGGGTTCTTCGGATCACGGCGCGCGCGGCGCCAGATTTCTTCGGGATCTTCGCTGGCATCTTGGGCGGCGCTCTCGATGTCGGAGAGATCCACCTCCACGTTGATCGACGCGCGCGCCTTGCGCAGCTCGTCTTCGAGCTCCTTGACCCGCGCTTCCAGCTGTTCGATGCGCTTCAAGAGCAGCGTGCGACCGGCGTCGCCGTCGGCCTCGACGCGCAGCGGGGACAGCGAAGGCGCCGATTCCTCGTAGTGCTCGATGATCTGGACGCGGTGACGAGTTTGGTAGGCCGCGACCATGGCCTGCTCGAGCCGAAGCAGGCGCTGCGGATCGAGCCCCAGGTTGTCGGCGGCCTTCTCCAGGCGTGTGCGCTCTTCGGGCGTGATCACGCCGTCCGCGAGCGCTTCGGCGAACAGCTCTTCGTACTGGGTTTCCAGCGGTCCGAGCCCAAACCCGCCCGACACTTCACCTGCCACGAAACCTGCGCCATGCTCGAAGCCCGGCGACACGCTGCCCATGCTCATTTCCGCTACCTCCGTAGAATGCTCACTTTCCTACCCTTTCTTGGCGCGGTAAAGGCGCCGGCCCGAAGCCTTGCGGTTTGTGCGTTGTTCGGGCTTGGTGCGATATCCACCGCGTCCGCTGTCGGCTGTACGCGCGGCAGCATGGCGAGCGTTGCGCCAGGCCCCGCGACGGGTCCGCTGCCCGCGAGCAGCGCCGCGAACAGCCCATTCACGGCCTCCGAATCCGATCTCGATGCGGGCTCAGCGGCTGGCCTCGTCAGTTCCCGCGGAGCGGGTGAGCCCGCAGCGGCCACCAGTGATGCGAGCCCGCCCTTCCACGTAAGCCTCGAGTTGCCATACCCGAGCGATGCGCGCCCGCGGTCGCAAAGCCCGGTGCAAGCCGCAGCCGAAGACGAAGAGCTCGCGCGCTGGAACGTCGGAGGCAGCGCCGACCCGAGCTCGCCCTCGAGCCGCGCGAGCTACCACCCCGGTACGCGCGTCGTCGTCGACACCCGCCCGGCCAAGTTGCGTCCGGGCGCCGTCCGCGGCCCCGCACCTCGCGGTCTGACGCTCGACCGCGTGCAAGCGCAAGCCCGCAGCCGCGGCTATTGGCCGTTCCGGTTGTGCTTCGAAGCCGGCCAGCGGGATAAGAAAGGCGCCGGAGGGGAAACACGCGTCGCGTTCACGGTTGGAACCCGCGGGCGAGTCCGTGCGGCGCGCTTACTCGACTCGCAACTCAGAAATTCGAACAGCGCCGCCTGCCTGGTGCGCGAAGTGCTGAAGCTCGAGTTCACCCCGCCGCCGCCACGCGTGTTGGCCATGGTCGCGTCGATAAAAATTTGGCCGGGTGATGCCGACTTACCGGCTGCGCCGGAGCCGAGCAACCTGGCTGTGCCGGGCGGAGGCGCGTTCGATGCCGCCGCCATGCGCGCGCGCGTCGCCCTCGAGCAGCCGGCCCTCGACGCCTGCTTTGCCGAAGCGCGGCGCACGGATCCAAAGCTGTGGGGTCGACTGGCATTGGCCGTGATCCTGGAAATGGACGGCAGTGTGCATCGGGTGAGCGAGGTCGAGAGCCATTTCGCGAGCGCGAGCGCCGCACGCTGCGTTCAAGTGTTGATCTCGGGCGTCCATTTTCCGAGCGTCAACGGCAAGCCGTTCAGCTTCGTCGTCGCGCTACGCTTGAGCCCGGACCCAACCGCAAATGCAACTCAGCCGAGCCCGGAAGAAGCACCGGACTCGGCTGATACGAGCACAGACGCGGGCCTCGATTAGTTGGGCGAGCCGGAGCTGCCGCCTTCGCCAGGTTCGACGCTCATCGCGCCGCTGGCCCCGGCCTCACCGCTACCGGTACCGAGCGCGCCGCCGGCACCACCCTCGCCGTTTGCACACGTAGTGAGCTCGGTGCTCCCCGCCAAATCGGGCACGCACAAGCCCGCTTTGTGAAGTTGATCGACGAAGCCTTGTTGAGCCGCGGTCCAGGCGCGGCACATGTCACCCGGGAACGGGCACTCGCCCGTGCAGTCGCAGCTCGGCAAGCAGTACCCCAAATCATCGTAGCCGAAGCCGTCGGAGAATGCGCCGTAACACACGCCGCCCGCCTGAGTTTTAGCGGCGTTGTACTGACACCCCAAGAGGCCCGCGCAAAACTCCGCGCACTGACCCGTGACTGGCGTCACGTTGTCAGCCGAGGTGCGAATGCAAAATCCGTCACAAGTGTTGTTGGTCGCGCTCGGCGAGCAGGCAGTACCCACCGGATCGCCCGTGACCTTGGTCTTCGAGCACACGCCGCTGTTTTTGTTGCAGAAGAGACCCGGGCCGCAATCGACGTCCGCGAGACACAGTGGGATGCAGTACGGATCGGGGACCGTGGTGCTCGAGGTGTCGTAGCAGGCAAAATCATCGCGGCCCTGGCACTTGCCGGCGGCGGAGGTCGCGTCGCCACCCAAGGTGCAGCCCTCGAGGCAGTACAACGCTGGAGCCGCGGTGGTACCGAGATTGAAACAAGCCGAGCCTGCTTGCACCGCAGTGCAGTCAGTGTCGAGGCCGCTGCACGGCAACGTGCACATGCCACCCGGAGGACCGCCACCCGTGAAGTCGGTGCCGCTCGCGGGCAGGCACACCATGCCCGTATCGCACTGCGCGGCCGTCGTGCACGGAGCGCCGAGCTTCGACATCAGTGAGCTGCTGCCACCACCGGTGCCCGCCGCGCCCGCGCGGCCGACGGAGGTACGTCCGGCGTTGCCGCCGTCACCCAAGACACCGCCGCCCGCGGCGCCACCGCCCGTCCCTTCGTCGCTACCGCAGCTTGCTGTGGCGGCGATCGTCGCAACGGCCATGATGAATAAAGAGATCCAGGTGCGAGCTTTGACCACGAAGCCTCCTAAGGCGCCGTCACGCAGCGCTTGGGTAACACTAGGTGAGGTTTCACCCGATTGCACTAACAGCGCAAGACCAAAGTCGCCAGCTCGCGCGACTTCCCCGTCGCGCTCGCGCATCACCAACGGCGACGTAAACGCGTGCCGGAAACGGGTGAGAAAAATCGCACGACTCCACTCTATTGATGCACCACGAGCAGCGTGGGTGCCCCAGTCGAAGGCCGCCAGCGCACCGCGTGCCAGCCGGCGGGAAGTCTCGGTTCGGTGAAATCAAACAGCCATTTGCCGTCGATCGGCGACACATTGAGGCAGCCGCCGCTTTGCAAGTTGCCCCAGTTGTCGTGCCAATACGCGGTGTGAATGGCATACGGTTTTTGAAAATTTTGCGTCCACGGCACATCTGAGTGCACGTACTCGCCGGGCGCCTGCATCGTCACTGTGGCCAACTTGCCCGAAATCGGAAACGTGCCCAGCGGCGTCGCCGCTATCTCCAGTGTGTTTTTCCCCTCCTGCGGGATTCCGCCACGCCCCGGAGATACGAGCGTCGCGTAGACCGGCCGCGTGCCCTTGAAGGCCAACAACCAGCCTTCGAGGACGCTCACTTCCAGCCAGGTTTGCTGGGCATTCTTCGCGGCAAACTCGCCGTGATCGGCCTGACCGACCTGAATACCCCAAGGGGTGATTGAGCGCGGCACCGGCAGCACCGCTTCGCGCTCGCGTACCCACTCGCCCCCCGCTCGCGTCTCGAAGTACCGCTCGCCCCGTTGGATCTCGACGCGCGTGCCGAGCGCGACGACTTCGTGCAACGCGAAGCGCTCGTCACTCTTCACGAACTTGCCGGCGTCGCTGCGCCGATACTTGTGACTCGTCGCCACGCGAAAGAACGCCAGCGGCAAGTCGATGTCTCGTCCCAGCTCTACGCCGTGGAACGCGATCTCGGGATATAGAGTGACCTGTTCCTTCTTGAGCCACAGCAAGTCCGCGGACAATAACCAAGACTGCCCGTCGCTGGTTCGTTCCTCGCTGTATGCGATCGTAGACAGCGGCAACAAGCGACGACGCGGCTCGTGAAACAGGGCCGGCAGCGCCGGCCACTCCGTGTCGCGTCGCGGCAATTGCGCGCGCAGCTCTGCGCCCATCGACTCGGCGTAGTGATGCGGAGCGGCTTGGTCCAAGCGCGGCGCGTAGCGCGCGACCGCGTTGAACACGGGGTCATCCGCGGCGAGCGTCGCTTGCTTGTCGTCCACGCACACGAACCCCATCGGCTCGATGGCGTAGAACGCGGCGCAGCCGGGTCCCCTTTGGGGCGTCGTATTGCGCAACTCCACCGACGCGCCGAACCACAAAAATCCCAACCAATCGGCGTTCACGTCCGGGCGCGGTCGCACGAACACGAAGCGGTTCTTGACGTACACGCGCGGTCGAGCAGGCGCGGGCGCGCTCGGCCGCAATGCGCTCGGCGCGAGGGATACGCTCGGCGCTCCAGACGCGACGCTCGCCGCAACGAGCGCGCTCGGAGCGCCGGCGGGGATCTGGCCAACCGGTTGGCGACGCCGACACGAGCACGCGACACACAGCGTCAACGCGCCCAGCACTGCCTGCACAAGCGCGTCTCGCCGCACACATCGAGCATAACTCAGCCCGCGCGCCGTGGGCGCTGAGCGCCCGTACCACTGGCAAATGTTGGGATTCGATTGAGGGTGGGTCGACGGGGGATCGAACCCCGGACCAATGGATTAAAAATCCACTGCTCTACCGGCT
>FSWQ01000509.1_pt1 | contig 11354 bp, 11 predicted proteins | sample 1637691 | NCBI WGS metagenome assembly FSWQ01 (sample SAMEA3914814, study PRJEB12502) | metagenome | biome: forest; material: soil | place: USA | collected 2011-09-16 | depth 0.1 m | reverse complement strand
GCTTGCAGCACCGTCTCGCGTTACTCGGTGGGCACGGCTATGCAGAGGTCAAACAATACCTCGCCGCGAATCAAGTCGATGAAGCGCGAACGTTCACCGCGGACGCCCTGCGGTTGGCGCCATCATCGGCTGAAGCGTTGGCTGAGCGGGGGCGCGTGGAGCTGAGCGCCGGCAACCTGCAAGCGGCCATTCCCTGGCTAGAGCAAAGCTACGACGCTTGGCCGGCGATCGCCTTGCCTGCGCTGCTTTTGAGCCGGTATTTCGTGGAAACCGGGAACAGTGCACAGGCCGCTACGCTGCTCGCAGAGGCCGCGCGCCGCGAGCCAGCGAACGCGGACGTGCAGCAGTTGAGACGCCTCACTGAGCCGAAAAGCACCGCGCTGACCACTGGCACTCCGGATGCGCGCGCGGCCGAGCTGGTTCGCCAAGCGCAAGCGTATCGCCAAGCAGAGCGCTGGCCAGAGGCGCTCGAAGCGCTCCAGCAAGCGATCCGGATTGGCCCCTACGACGAGGACTTGCACTACACGCTCGGGAGTTGGATGGAAGGGCACGCCGCGCCCGCCGACATGGTCAGCTATTGGTCGGCGGCGGTGAAAACCGACCCAAAGCCCCAAACAGCGTACTATTACTGGGCCGCCGGGCTGGAACGCGCGGGAGATGACACCGGTGCACTCGCGCAACTCACGCGAGCCCTGGAAGTCGACCCCGCGCACGAGATGAGCGAGTTACGCATATCCGAGATCCTCGCGCGACAGGGCAAGCTCGATTTGGCGCTCGCGCATTGCCTGACCGCAACCCGAATTTTTCCCGACTTTCGCCAAGCCCATCAGCAGTGCGCCAGGATCCTGAGCGCGCTCGGTCGAGTGGCAGACGCCGAGCGCGAAAATGCGTTGGCGCAAACCAGCGATCCGAAAACGCCGCGGCGCTTCCTGTACTGGGCGCGCTACTTGGCCGAAAAAGGGCGCGCCGCGGCGGCAAAGGAGGAGCTGTCACGCGCTGGCGCAGGACCCCAACGACACTGAGGCGCGCGCGTTGCTCAGTAGGCTCAACGAGGGCAGCGCCGGCGCCTCAGCACCAGTAATGCGCTGAAAAACCGGGCCGAGAGCTAAGCAGCCCTCCCCCACGATTTGTGCATAGAATCCTGACTGTGAACGCAAAAGCAGGTTGGGTCTGGGCGTTGTGCGCATGCGCGCTCCTGAGCATTTCGTGCAAGAAGCAGGCGGAGAGCACGAGCGCCGCCAGCGATGCCGGCGTCAAGCCGGCACACTTGCGGATCGCCGTCATCCCCAAGGGCACCACGCATGAGTTTTGGAAATCCGTGCACGCGGGGGCGGTCAAAGCCGCGCGCGAAGTAAACGTGGACGTGGTCTGGAAAGGCCCGCTCAAAGAGGACGACCTGAAGTCACAGGTGGACCTCGTGCAAAGCTTCACGGCTCAGGGCGTGTCCGGCATCGTGCTGGCACCGTTGAACGACACGGCGCTCGCCGCGCCCGTGAAGGCCGCGGGCGACGCGCAGATCCCGGTCGTGATTTTCGACTCGGCACTCAAGGACAAGTCGTACGTGAGCTTCGTGGCCACGGACAACCGCGCGGCGGGCGCGCTCGCGGGTGCGCGCATGGGCAAGCTCCTGAACGGCAAAGGCAACGTGCTCGTGCTCCGCTACTTGGAAGGGTCCGCGAGCACCAACGATCGCGAAGAGGGCTTTCTGGAGGGGATCCGCAAGTTCCCGGAGATCAAGATCGCGTCCGACAATCGCTACGGCGGCGCCACGACCGAGAGCGCGCACGCGGCAAGTGAGAATCTGCTTCTGGCGCAAAACGCAGCTAAAGGCACGATCAACGGCATCTTCACGCCCAACGAGTCCACCACGTTCGGCATGTTGCTCGCGCTGCAAAAAGCCGAGCTCGCAGGCAAGATCCACTTCATTGGCTTCGACTCTTCGGAGAAGCTCATCGCGGGCGTGGCAGCTGGCCAGATTGACGCGCTGGTTCTGCAAGACCCGTTGAAGATGGGTTACCTCGCGGTCAAAACCATCGCGGCGCACCTGCACAAGGAGCCCGTGGAAGCGCGCATCGATACGGGCGCCACGCTCGTGGACAAAGACAATCTGAACAGCCCGGAGATCAGCGAGCTAATGAAGCCGAACCTGGCCAAGTGGCTGGACACACCATGAAGGCCGGCAACAGCCGAGCCTGCGCATGAGCGACGACGCCGCGGTGTGCCTGCGGGTCAGCGGCCTGAAGAAGAGCTTCGGCGCGACGGTCGCGCTTGCGAACGTGCAGTTGACGTTACGCAGCGGCGAGGTGCACGCTCTGCTGGGCGAAAATGGCGCGGGCAAGAGCACGCTGCTCAAGATTTTGGCCGGCACGCAAAGCGCGGATGAGGGCAGGCTGGAGCTGCTCGGCAAACCGTACGCGCCCAAGAACCCGCAGCACGCGCAAGCACTGGGCGTGGCCTTCGTGTCGCAGGAGCCGGCGTTGTGTCCGGACTTGAGCGTGGCGGAAAACGTGCTGCTCAATGCGCTCCCCGGCCGCTTCGGCATCGTGGACCGCGCCGCACAGAAACGGCGCGCAAGTGCCGCTTTGGCGCGCGTATTACCCGAAGGGGCGCCGCTACCCGATCTGGACCAACGTGCGGGGGATCTGGGTCAGGGCGACCGGCAATTGTTGTGCTTGGCGCGTGCGCTCGCGCAAAGCGAATGCCGGATTCTGATTTTGGATGAGCCAACCAGCACGCTCAACTCCAGCGAGGCAGAGCGGCTGTTTGCGGTCGTGCGCGAGCTGACGAAGAGCGGCATCGCCGTGCTGTACGTGTCGCATTTTTTGGAAGAAGTGGAGCGCCTAGCCGACCGCTACACGGTGCTACGTGACGGGCAATTCGTGACTAGTGGGGACATCGCTGGCAGCACCCGCACTGAGTTGGTGAAGCTGATGGCCGGGCGCGACGTGCAGGAGCTGTTTCCACGCTCGGTGCGCACACCGGGTGCGGTCGTGCTAGCGCTCGATGCGCTCGCAGGCAGTAAGCTGCCGAGCTCCGCTTCGCTGGAATTGCGGCGCGGTGAGGTGCTGGGCATTGCCGGGCTACTGGGTTCGGGGCGCAGTGAGCTATTGCGCGCCATCTTCGGCTTGGACGCCGTGAAGCAAGGCACCTTGCGCGTAAAGGCGGTGCTCGGCCCCGCGTCACCCGCGCGCCGGCTCACGCAAGGCTTGGGCTTGCTCAGCGAGGATCGCAAGGGTGAGGGCCTCGCTGAATCACTCAGCTTGGGCGACAACCTCACGCTGTCCAAGCTGGAGTCGCTCGGGTCCTACGGCCTAGTGAGCCCTAGAAAGCGCGACCAGATCACGCGCTCGTACATCGAGCGCTTGGGTATCCGTGCGCGCGGGCCCGAGCAGCTGGCGCGCGACTTATCCGGCGGAAACCAGCAAAAAATCTGCTTTGCGCGGCTGCTGCATCATGACTTGGACGTGCTTTTGCTAGACGAGCCCACGCGCGGCGTGGACGTCGGCAGCCGCGCAGACCTGTATCGAATCATCGACGAGCTGGCCGCGCGCGGCAACGCGGTGTTGTTGGTGTCGAGCTACCTGCCGGAGCTGCTCGGTGTGTGCGATCGCATCGCCGTCATGGTGCGCGGTCGGCTCGGGCCGGCGCCCCCCGCCAGCGGTTGCAGCGAGCATCAGCTCTTACTCGAGGCGACCGGATGAGTCAGTTGCGTCAATTGTTACGCCGCACGCCGTGGCTCGGACCGCTGCTTGCGCTCGGCTTCCTGTACGTGCTGTTCACCGTGCTCGCGCCGGATACGTTCGCGCGGGAAACGAACTTGGTGACCATGCTGCGGCAAACGGCGGTGGTCGGCATTGCCGCGGTGGGCATGACGTTCACCATCGTGCTGGGCGGCATCGATTTGTCGGTCGGCTCTGCCGTTGCGTTGACCACGGTCGTGGTCGCGGAGAGCTTGCGCGCGGGCGCGGGGCCAATCACGGCAGCGGCGTTGGGCGTGCTCACCGGCGGCGCGCTGGGGTTGTGCAATGGCGCGCTGGTCGCGGGCCTGCGTATTTCGCCGTTCATCGTCACCTTGGGCACGATGAGCATTTTGCGCGGCGTGGCCAAGGGCATCGCTGACGAGCAAAAGATCGACGCTGACCCGCGCGGCTTGGACGCACTGATGCAGAGCCACGCGCATTCCCTGGCGTTGCCACCCGGCGTTTGGCTGATGCTCGCCGCCACGTTGTTCGGCGTCGGCCTGCTCACCTACACCAAAATAGGCCGGCAAATCGTGGCCGTGGGCTCCAACCAAGAGACCGCGCGCTTGTGCGGGATCTCCATCCCGAAAACCACGCTGTTCGTGTACGCGCTGGCGGGATTGCTCGTTGGCCTGTCCGGCGTGCTCGAATTCTCCACTCTGACCGTGGGCGATCCCACGGATTCGGTCGGCCTGGAGTTGGAAGTGATCGCCGCAGTCGTGATCGGCGGCGGCTCACTCTCGGGTGGTCAAGGCTCTGCTGCGGGCACCTTGGTGGGGGCCTTGCTGCTCACCGTGATCAAAGCCGGCTGCACCCACCTTGGCTTCCCCAACTGGGTGCAGGAGATTTTCACCGGCTTCATCATCGTGGTCGCCATGAGCATCGACCGCTTGCGTCAGCGCGCGCGTTGATTCGTGGTGTCAGCGAGCTCTCGCCGCGAGCTCTGCTTGGAGGGCTTCGGCCTGAGTGAGGTAGAGCCGTTCACCTTGCTCGTCATGACTGAGCCGGAGCGTGAAACCGAGCTCCGGTTGGTCGATGACCAGCCAGAAACCGGGCAGCACACTGCTCTCGACGCGCGGGGCGAGCTTGCGCTCCACCAAATCACTACCGACGAGACCCCAGACGCGCAACGGCGCGTCGCTCGCTTCGGGCTCGAAGCGCACTAGCTCCGCTACGCCCAAGCGGCGGTACTTCTGCAACTTCTCTTGCCAAGCCGCCTCCCCGCGATCCGTATCGCTGATGATCTCCACGGCGACATGAGGCGCCCCGCGCTCCCACGCCTTCCAGATGGAGAACAAGTCATCCGGCTCCCCGAAACGCACGAACGCGTCAGGAGCAAGATAGGCGCGAGGGTCGGTCGGGTCCCAATACACGAACTGATCGCAGCCGATCGCCGCGACTGGCGCGAAAGCGGGATCCAAAAATTGATACAGCAACGTGCGAAGCAGTAGGTGCCGCTTGGACTCAGGCACTTCGGCCTCGACCGGGAAATGTACCGGCTCCGGCGCTCGCACGTAGCGAAACTTGCCGACCAGCACACCGCGTTCCAGTTGCGACTCGCTCGTCGTTTCTGGCCGCTCGGCGTGGGACATGACCATAGCTTACCCTCCCCATCTACCGAAACCAATCGGGCGGGAGCTGCGGCGAGTTGCGTACGGCCTAACTCAGCGGATCCCCAACCATTCGAAGATGCGGGCGGCTGCGGGGAACGCTTTGGTCATGGTGCGCGCTGCGACGTGCAAACCTTGCGAGCCGTTGCTGAGCAACACCATCGCTTGCTGTTCGCGCGTCGAGCCGATGGCCATCGCTTGAAAGCCGGGGTTTGCACCCCACTGAAAGAACAGGCCCGGCCCTGGCCGCAAGCCCCAGCCAAGCCCCCACGCCAAGTCAGGGTGGGTGGTTACGGCAGAGTCCAAACTGACAGGGCCTAACTCCGGCACGGCAATGGCGGGTTGCAGCCACAACTCCGCGGTTCGCGGGTCCAACAGATCCCCAGCCAGGACTGCACCCAGGAAGCGCGCGTAGTCTTGCGCCGTGGTGTGCAGTGAGGTCGCTGCGCTGGCTTGCTCAGGCTGCCACTTGCTGAGCGGCGAAGCTGCGCTCTCGGTTTGCGGCAGCGCGTAATTTTCGTCGAAATAACCCTGCCAAATGTAGCTCGAGCGGGTCATGCCCAGTGGCTCGAACACGAGCTCGGCCATGATTCGATCCGTCGACTTAGCGCAGATTGTTTCGACGGCTTTTTGCAGGCAAACGAAGCCCTCCCCCGAGTAGCTGAAGCGACTGCCGGGCGTGAACCAACTGCGAAACGCGCGTTGCTCGCTGCGCCAATTGGGCAAGCCACTGCTATGCGCGAGCAACTGCCGCGCCGTAACGCTGCGCGTGAGCTCGTCAGCGGCGGCCAATTCTTCAACGTACGGCGCGAGTGGTTCGTCGAGCGGGAATGCGCCTGCTTCAGCCAGCCGCAGCACCGCGAGCGCAAAGCACGGCTTGCTCAACGAAGCGGCCTCGAACACCGTTTCTTCGTTGATGGCAGCGAGTGAACCAACGCCAGTGTACCCAGCGCATTCGACACGCACGCCCCCACCCGGAAGCACCAGGCCCAACGCCGCACCGGCAACACCGTGCGATACCAGACCCGCCGATAAGGCGCTCGAGCCCACGCCCATCAGCTTGCGGAGGCCAAGGCGCGCTCGACGATGCTTTGCGCGCCCGCGCCCAGCGGGAGCGTGAGCGCGCGCTCACGTGCGCGCGCGGACATTTTTTGCCAGGTTTTTTGCACGACCTCGATCACTTTTTCGACGGGGTACTTGGCGATGAAATCATCGAACTCAGACGCCAAGAAGCTCAGGCACAAGGCATCTTCCATGGTTTGGCTATCCGCATGGCTGCGTAGGTTCTGCTTGAGGTTGATACGACGAACCGCGTCAATCAGCTCTCGGTCGTAGCCTGCTGCTTCGAGCAGCTGCGCGGCGGTGTCCGCGTGGAAACGCGCGAGCTGGGTGCGCCACTGCAGGTAGCCCACGCGACCGGCCGGATACGACTCACGCGCGATCTGCCAGCGTTTGATGTGCTGACAGCGGGCGGCCAACTGGAGGGCCTCGGAGGCGTTCGGCTCGAGCACGCTGACCCAGCTCGATAGGCGGCGCGCTTGCACGAGCTCACGCGGCTCAGGACCGCTCGCCTCGTTGGTAATGATGGTGTGCGGATCCTCGGCGTTGGCTCGATCGAAGGCCTCGATCGCTTTTTGGAATCGCACTGCGTCCATGCTGGGGGTTTAAATAGCACGCGCCGAGGCGGCTTTTCACGACTAAGGTACGCCGCGATGCAATATCGGGAGCTCGGTCGCACCGGTTTCAACATTTCTGCCATCAGCTTCGGCGCCTGGGCAATCGGCGGCACGTGGGGCCCCGTGAGCGACGTTGACTCCTTACAAGCGCTGCATCGTGCGCTGGACTTGGGCGTTAATTTCTTCGACACGGCGGACGTGTACGGGGACGGCCACAGCGAGCGGCTCCTGGCTCGCCTGAAGCGTGAACGTGGCCAAATTTTCCACATCGCGACCAAGGTGGGGCGCCGCTCCAACCCCCACGTAGCGGCCAGCTACACGGCCGAGAACCTGACCGCGTTCGTGGAGCGCTGTGCAAAAAACCTGGAGGTCGAAGCGCTCGACCTGCTGCAACTTCATTGCCCGCCGAGCGATGTCTACTACATGCCGGAAGTGTTCGGCGCGCTGGATGACCTGAAGCAAGCAGGCAAGCTCAAGCACTACGGCGTCAGCGTGGAACGAGTGGAAGAGGCGCTGAAGGCAATCGAATATCCGGAGGTGCAGTCCGTACAGATCGTGTTCAACATCTTCCGGCAGCGCCCGGCGGAGCTCTTCTTCGCCGAGGCGCAGCGCCGCAAGGTCGGCGTCTTGGCGCGCCTGCCGCTCTCTTCCGGGTTGCTCGGCGGCAAGATGAAGAAGGGGCAGCACTTTTCTGCCGACGATCATCGCGAGTTCAATCGCACCGGCGCGGCCTTCGATCGCGGCGAAACGTTCTCCGGCTTCGACTTCGACGCCGGTCTGGACGTGGTGGAAGAGCTGCGCGCGCTGTTGCCGCAAAACATGTCGCTCGCGCAGTTCGCTTTGCGTTGGATCGAGATGCACGACGCCGTCACGTGCTCCATTCCCGGTGCCAAGCGCCCCGATCAAGTGACCGAGAATATTGCAGCTTTGGCGCTACCGCCGCTCACGAATGAGGTACTCGTGCGCGTGAAGGACATCTACGACGCAAGGGTGCGTCCTGCGGTTCACCAGCTCTGGTAAATTTTCCGAACACGGCGGAATTCGGCACGAATCCTGGGCGCACGCGTTGCGGCCGTGAATTGATCGGCGTAGCACCTGCGCATGGCCTCGGAACAAAGTCGGACGCTTCCGCCCCTGACCCCTCCACCGCCTCGCCCGACCATGTCGAGCTACGCGCAGATTGACGCTGCCGTGCTCGAAGGCCGGCGCTCCATCAGCGACCACCCGCGGAGCGGCTTCGCACCTGCGGACAGCTCCGTTGCTGCGGCCGCGCCACGCGCTGAGTCGGAGCTCTCGGCCGCGGAATTCAAGCCTGGATCCTTCGCGCCGGAGACCGCAATCGACGAACAGATTAGCGATCTCGAACGCTGGGCGGACGCGAATCTGACGCGAGACCGCAAGGACAAGGTTCGGTTTTGGGTGCTGCGCGGGCTGGCGTTCAGCAGCGCGTCCGCGGCGGCGCTCATGGCCGGCTATGCGCGTCCGCAGGGCTGCATCGTGTTCGCAGTGCTGGCAGCGTTGTGCATCGCAATCGACGCCGCCTGGCCATCGGATGCGTTCCGCAACGTGCACCGGCGCGCCGTGTACGATCTGCGAGAGCTGCAAAATACGCTCAAGCTACGTTGGGACAAAGTGCGGCTCGCGCACCCGGACCCTGCGGCTGCGCAACGCACGGCGCACGCGCTCGCGCTGCTCGATCAAGTGCAGAGCAAGCGTGAGGAAATCGGGAAGTACTTGGGCAGCGCGGAAGCCAGCCCAGGTATCAAGCGCTGAGCCGCGTTTTGGCGCACGTCTCCGCTCTGTACGTCTATCCGATCAAGGCCTGCCGTGGCATTCGCGTGAATGAATGCCGCGTTGCCGAGCGCGGCTTCGAAGCAGACCGGCGCTGGATGATCGTCGATATGACAGGCAAATTCGTGACTCAGCGCGAAGTCGCGAAGCTGTCGCAAGTCGAAACCAGCCTACACAGCGGCTCCCTGCGCATCAGCGCTCCTCGCTTTTCCGCGCTGGATTTGCCGCGTAGTTACGATTCCGGCGCTTCACGCACGGTACAGGTTTGGAATGATCAGGTGGGCGCCGCCGCGCACGCCGAGGGCAGCGCGTGGTTCTCGGATTTCTTGGGCGCGCCACACGAGCTCGTGTACATGCCGGACGCGGCGCTGCGACAGGTGAACCCGGAGCGCGCTCGCACCGGTGACATCGTGAGCTTCGCCGACGGTTACCCGTTCTTGCTCATCTCTGAAGCATCCTTGGCGGACTTGAACGGTCGGCTCGCGCGGCCCATCACCATGGATCGCTTTCGCCCGAACATCGTCATCACGGACACCGAGCCCTACGCCGAAGACGAATACCACCAGGTGCGGCTCGGCGAGCTCGCCTTTCGCGGCGTGAAACGCTGCGATCGCTGCGTCGTCACCACCATTGACCCCCTCACCGGCAAAAGCGGCAAAGAGCCCCTGCGCACGCTCGCGCGCTACCGGCTAGAGGATCAAAAAGTATGGTTCGGCATGAACCTGATTCACGACGGAACGGGCGTGTTGCGCGTCGGCGATGCAGTCACAGCATGAGCTGCATGAACACGACGTCCAGCCACTGCTCGAACTTGTAGCCAGCTTCACGCAGCTCGGCTGCGCGCGTGAAGCCGAACTGCTCATGCAGCGCGACGCTGCCGGTTTTATCCGCGGAAATCAGGGCGATCACCGTGTGATGGCCCAGTTCGCGGGCGAGCCGCAGCAAGGCCGCGAGCATGCTTTTGCCGAGGCCGCGGCGCACCGAGTCCTGGCGCACGTAGATCGAATCTTCAACGCTGAAGCGATACGCGGCGCGCGGATGAAACGCCGAGAGCGCGCCCCAAGCCAACACCTCACCCGCCTGCTCTGCGACCAACACGGGGTGCACGCCGCCGTGCTTGGCCAGCCACGCTTCGCGCTCGACGAGCGTATCCGGCTCGGTTTGGTACGTGCAGGTGTCGTGCAGTACGTAGTGGTTGTAGATGTCGTTGATTGCCGGACAATCGGCAAGCGTGGCGTGGCGGATCGTGATCGGACCCGCCACGGTTCAATTCAGCACGCCCGGCGGGCCGCCGAGCTTTTCGAGCAACGCTTCCAGTGAAGGCGCGCTGCTGGCCTTGATGCTGAGCCCGAGCGGGCCGCGCTCTTCCACCAGGCGCTCCACCGCCACCGCGCCGCCGTACACGTTGCCGAACAGTTGCTCGACCTCCGCTTTGGTGCTCGCGAACGTGGCCTCGTCATTCGGTGCGTGCAGGCGATCCGTCAAGCGCAGGCTCAGCTCACCGCTCTTGAAGCGCATTTGAACGGTGCTGTCTTGTTCGAGCAGGCGCGCCACGTTGACCACCCGACGCAATGAATCCGCAAGCCGCCCCTCCGCCGTCGAACCGCCGCGTTTGAGGCTGTAAATCAGGCCAAAAGCGCCGTCCATCGCGCCCACGTAGTAATCCGCGGAGTGCCCGATCAAGACCACGCCCGGGCCGTTCGGCACGTGGCTGTAGTCGACGACGTCGATCAAGAGCTCTTTGATCAGCTGTTCGCGAATGAAGCGGTGGAACACCGGGATCAGCGCTTCGACCTCGAAGTGCGCGCTCGGTTGCAGGTACAGCTTGAGCTGGAGTCGTTCAGAAAGCATGGTTCATTCTCACGGCAGAGCGCCGGCAATGCGCGTGTAGCACTGGTGCGCGGCTTCCACGAAGAGTTGGGCTTCTTCGATCAGTTGGTGGGCGGAGTCTGGCGTGGCGCCCGCTTCAGTGCGGTGCTCGTGCGCGCGGAAAAAGTAATGAGCGAACTTGCCACCCGAGAACGGGTCGAAGAACAGCTTGGTGTCGTAATAGTGCTTGCGGAACTCACTGACGATTTCGTCCACGCCTTCACCCAAGAAGGAGTTCTTCTCGCGTGTCAGCGCTTGCGCGGCTAGCACCATGGCGCTGAACGCGTGGTCCGCCGCGGCCTTGCTGTTCTTCTCTTCGAGCGAGAGCTGCGCTTCGAATACTTCACGCTCGCTGTCGGCGAGGCCCACCTGCACCAGCGGCACCACTTCACCGGCGCATTCGCCGACGCCGAGATCGCCAATCGTGTACTCGCGCGGGTCACCCCAATCCGAGTAAAAGCTCGGGTCTTGCTCGTAAGTGGGGATCACGTTGAGTTGATCCACGAGCTTCCTGATTTCCTTCTTACCGATGCGGGCGATGAAGGTTTGGAACGTTTCGCCCGCTTGCTTCTCGTTCACGAAGCGATCGGTGAGGGTTTTCACGGCCTCGGGCACGCGCTTGGACGGGATCGCGCCGATGGCCAAACCGTACGAGCCGCCGTTGTTCT
>FSWQ01000551.1_pt1 | contig 11375 bp, 7 predicted proteins | sample 1637691 | NCBI WGS metagenome assembly FSWQ01 (sample SAMEA3914814, study PRJEB12502) | metagenome | biome: forest; material: soil | place: USA | collected 2011-09-16 | depth 0.1 m | reverse complement strand
GGGTGAATGCAGTGCCAAAGCCCCTCGCTGTACTCGACCATTTCGGCGAAGGGCAGGCCGCTAGCCTTGCGCGCTGCGGCCAATTCGTAGTTTTTGCCCTGCACGTAGCCGGCCTTGGAGACCACCACGACGTCACTGCGCGTGAGCTCGCGCTTGTCGATCAAGTGCGCGAGCACCTCCCCGATCAGGCGTTCGCTGCGACCGTCACTGTAGTTGGTCGACGTGTCGATGAGATTCAAACCGGAGCGCAGGGCGAGCTCGAGGGCAGCGCGATGCTCGGGGTGCACGTCATCCACCCGGTAGCCGCCGAAGCCGATGCCACTGACGACTAGCCCGGTTTGGCCGAGCTCGGCGCGCGCTTCGGCGCCCAAGCGCTCGGTGCACTTGGCCGTGCCGGCCGGCGTAGCGCGACCGGGCAGCGCATGATGCGCAATGCTGTGCGTTGACTTTGCGGGCACGCTCTCCGCGAGCGCGCGCTCGATGTCTGCGGCATCCGTGATCGGGGCCGCGCACGTGAAATTTTGGCACACGTACAGCGCGGCCTTGCCGTTCAGCAACGCTTTGCCTTGTGTCAGGCCGAGCTCGGGCGTGCTCGCGGAGCCCTGCGTCGGATCCACGTGCGCGAAGATCGCGTTGGGCAGGTAACGCTCGCCCAGCGCTTTGCGCAGCGTCTCGTAACCGGGCTCCCCGGGAGTGCCGACCAACACCAATTCCAGCGGAGATTGCAGCAAAAAATCCACCACGCCCAGCGAGGTGGCGAAGGAGCGCGGCGAACGTTCGACCAATTTGCCATAGGCGCGCAGCGCACGTGCCGAGCGCTCGCGATAGTCGCTGCGATCGAGGTGACTGGCCAGCTTGGCCAGCGCGCGCGCCGCTACGGCATTGGCGCTTGGAATCGCGTTGTCAAAACCCTCGCGCGGCCGCGCGATGAGCTGCTCGCTGTCCTTTGCCGTATTGAAGAACGCCCCGCTGGCCGCGTCGTCGAAATCCAAGAGCAGCCGTTCGATCAAACGCTGTGCTTCACGCAAGTAGCGCTCCGAGCCACCCGCTTCGTACAGCGCGATCAGACCATCTGCCAGGAACGCGTAGTCCTCCAAAAAGCCCGGCACGTGCGCGCGTGCGCCGCGGGCGGTGTGAAACAAGCCGCCGTCCGCGCGGCGCATGCGCGTGAGCAGTGAGTCGGCCGCGCGCTCCGCCGAATCCAGGTAGCGACGATGCCCGAGCACGCGGTAGCCCGCGGCCATTGCCGACAGCATGAGGCCGTTCCAGGAGCTCAGGATCTTGTCGTCCAAGAGCGGCGGCACGCGCTGCTTTCGCGCTTGATACAGCTGTTTTTTCGAGCGTTCGAGCTCCGCGCGCAGCAAGGGCGCGGGCATACCCAGCTCTTCCGCCACGCGCTCCAATGCGCGTGGCGTGTTGAGCACGTTCTGGCCTTCCCAATTGCCTTTGGCGCTCGCGTCGTAATACGCGGCGAAGTGCTCGGCGGGCTCCGGACCCAAAATTTCGATCAGCTCATCCAGTGCCCAAACGAAGAACTTACCCTCGACGCCTTCGCTGTCCGCATCCGTGGCCGAGAAGTAAGCACCGCTCGGCTCCTGCATCTCGCGGATCACGTAGTCCAACGTTTCACGCGCCACGCGCGCGTAGTCGGCATCGTGCGTGGCCTGATACGCTTCTAGGTACACGCTGGCGAGCTGCGCGTTGTCGTACAGCATCTTCTCGAAGTGCGGCACGAGCCAACGTTCGTCCGTGGAGTAACGCGCGAAGCCACCGCCGACATGATCGTACATGCCGCCGTTCTTCATGCCGTCGAGCGTGCCCGTGATCATCTCCAGCAGCTCCTCACTGGGCGAGTGCTGCTGGGCGCGCAGTAAAAGCGCGAGCGCGGAACAGGGCGGGAATTTGGGGGCTTTCCCGAAGCCGCCGTAGCGTACGTCGAAGCTGCCGCGCAGCTGATTGGCTGCGCGCGTCAGCGAATCACGACCAATTGCCAGCGGCGCGGCCACGCGCGCTTGCGCAGCGACGTGCGCGGCAAGCTCTGCGGCTTGCTCGAGCAAGGTGCTGCGGTCGCTCTGCCACAGCTCCTTGATGTTGTTCAGCAGCGTCGGAAAGCCGGGCCGCCCGTATTTGTCGACCGGCGGAAAGTACGTGCCAGCGAAGAAGGGCTGTTGCTCGGGAGTGAGGAACACGGTCATCGGCCAGCCACCGCTGCCGGACAGCGCGACGGTTGCGGCCATGTAGATCTCATCCAAATCAGGCCGCTCTTCGCGGTCGACCTTGATGCACACGAAGCTTTCGTTCATCAGCGCGGCGATGGCTTCGTTCTCGAACGACTCGCGTTCCATCACGTGGCACCAGTGGCACGCCGCGTAGCCAATGCTGAGCAGGATCGGCTTATTTTCTGCGCTCGCACGCGCCAGCGCTTCCGGGCCCCAAGGGTACCAAGCGACAGGGTTGTGAGCGTGCTGCAGTAAGTACGGGCTGGTTTCCGAGGCGAGGCGATTGCTGGGCGTCATCGTTTTCTGGCGGCTTTGCGGCTGGGATGCCGCAATACCAGAACGTGCTCCCGGCGTGGGCTAGCTCGGAACGCTGCCCGCGTAGGCTCGTGAAAATACGGGCGTTCCTGCGAAGCCAAGCAGGCGAGCACCAGCCCGTGCTCGCTGGCCAGGACGCGCATCGCTTCATCCGCATACAGCGCGCGGCCGCCGAGCACGGAATCCGCAATCACCAGCGCGACGCTGCCATCCGGCGCCAGCGCGTCGCGGAAGGCATCCAGGCACGCGCCGAATTCCAGCTCCCAACGCTCGACTGCAGGCTGAAAGCCCAGGCCCGAGAGGCGGCGCCGAGCGCCAATTTCCGTGGCTTCGAAGGATTTTTCATCGAGCCCCAGCCAGCGCAGGCGCAGCTCGTGGTGGTCGAAGTAGTCGTACACGCCCGGATACGGCGGCGAGCTCACGATCAGATCCAGTGAGCCTGGCTCGATGTTCGACAAGTCTCGCGCGTCACCAACGGCGCACTTTGCGGCGGGCGCGCCGGGCGGCACGAGCGCGTTGAACGCGGCCATGCGCTCGGCCAGATCTTTGGCTTTGGTCTCGAAGAAGCGGATCGTGAAACCACCGGCCAAGCGCTTGGGTGCGGTGCGCGGCGCCGTGTCCCCGGTCTTCTTGCTCACTTTGGTGAGCGCCGCGGAGAGCACCAAGAGCAACGCGCGGTTCACTTCCTTGGCTTTGATCTTGGAGATGCCGTCGCGCAAGCCGTCCAGCTCCAGCAAGACGTGCGCGTCGTACACTTCACGGTCGGCAGCGCCGTAGCGCCGCGTGGGGCCAAGCTTCGCCAAGCGCCGCGCGTCGGCGTGCGCGGTGACGGCAGCGGCTGCCGTCACCAGCTCTTCCAAGAACGCGGGCGTGGCGCCGCGCGATTTCAAGGTCGCGAGCTCTACCGCGAGCGGATTGGCATCGATGCCGAAGGCATGCCGCGCCGCCTGCCGTGCTTCCACCAGTACGGTGCCGCTGCCGCAGAATGGATCGAGCACGCGGCCGCTGGGCGGCGAGAAGCTCTCTACGAGTCGGCGCGCCGTGGTCGGGTGCAGGCGCGCTGGGTAACTGTGGAAACCATGCACGTGCGCCATGGTCGCGGTCTCGTCCGGATCCACCGCGAGCGCGTGCGTGAGCAATTCGCGGTCCTGTTCGGAACCGCCCACCACGCGCACTTCACCACCCACGTGGCTGAGCGCTCGGCGTTGTTTCTTCTCTGGCGCCGGCGGCTTCACCGCGGGAGCCACTTTCGGAGGCACGGACAAAGGTCTTAGTCCCGACCCAGGAGCTGCCGGTAAATGCCAGCCACGTCCGCTGCCAAGCGTTGCGGCACGAAGCGCTGCTCGACTTGTTTGCGGCCGTACTCGCCCATCTGCGCGCGCAGCTTGGCGTCCGTGACCAAGCGCCGGATGTTGGCGGCCAACGCCGGTACGTCGTCTTGAGCCGACAAAAGCCCGCTCTTTTCGTGCTCCACCACTTCCGGCGTGCCGCCGTTGTCGAACGCGATCACGGGCTTCTTCATGGCCATGGCTTCGGCATACACCAAGCCGAACGGTTCCTCGAAAGAAGGCATGGCCATGATGTCCGCCGCGGCCATCAAGCGCGGCACGTCACTGCGCAGGCCGGTGAAGATGACATTGTCGGCCACGCCGAGGCGGGTAGCGAGGGCCTTGAGCTCCTCCGTGTAGTTGTTGCCCGGCGGATAGTCTTGCCCCACGATCAGCAGCTTGATCTGCGGCAGCTCTTCCTTCAAGGACGCAATGGCCTCGATCAACAGCCCTTGGCCCTTGGTCTTGAACACGCGTGCGACGCAGATCAACACCGGGGCATCTGCGGCAATGCCCAAGTCCGCCCGCACGGGGCCCGGGTCAGTCTCGTAATCCCAGGCCGTGAGGTTGATTGCGTTCAATATGCCGCGCGTTTTGCTCGGGGCGTAGCCGCCGCCCTTGATTAGGGAGCGCGCGACGAAATCCGAAACGCCGACCAGCGCGTCCGTTTGCGCCATCGCCCAGCGCAACATGGGGCTCATCCAGTCGCCGTACGTCACGTGCACATGCACGATTGACTTGGCGCCTGTCAGGCGCGCCAACAGCACGGTGACCAACGCGTCACGCGGCCGGTCGCTCGTGTGCAGCACTTGAATACGATGCTTGCGAATGTAACGCGCGAGCTCCACCAAGCTCCACACCGCTGGCGCGCTCTTGAGCACGGCCTCACCACGCTCGACCAATGACTTGGCGAACAGCTCGCTACCCAGATTGACGGGCTTGATGGCGAGGTCCGGAATGTCCCGCATCGCCTTGTACGTGGGCGTCGGGTCATCCGCCGGGCCCGTGGCACAGGCCACGTGCACATCATGGGTAGCGCGATCCAGGTGCCGGATGATCAGCGCGTGAATCCAAGTGTCAGCGCCGAGCGGCGGACGCGTCGCCGTGTGAATGAAAAGGACGCGTAGCTTCGAGTCCTGCGGACGGTTCGTCATGGCGACCGCGCGCTCAGCCCGCAACGACTGCGGAGGCAGACAGATCCAGCATCATGCGCGCAGCATACACCAGGTGGCCAACGTGGCTATCTCCGGGAGTGTACGGATGTCACCAGATGGCGTGCGATTCGGGTGTCGCCTTTCGCGACACCTCCGCCTCGCGTTCAGGCTCGGCGGCGCCGCCAGCCCACGAAACCGAGCAGACCCAAGAGTGACAAGATCGGGGCGACACCGTTGGTTTGGCCTTGGCCGATGCGCGCTCCGCCGCAGCCTTTCGCGCTCTCCACGGCCGGGTCATCTTCAGCCTGCGTGCTGCTCGTCGTGTACAGGGCGTCCATCGTGGTTTCGTCGGTGCCCTGCAGCACCCGCTTGTTCGTCTCGCAGCGCCCGGTCGTATAGAACATCGTGGCGGTGGTCGACTCGTAGTCCTCACCCAGGCCGAAGAAGTGACCGGCCTCGTGCGTGGCGATGCTTTGCAGATCGTACTTCTGCGCGCACATCGTCAAGTCATCCGGGGTCATGGCACCCGCGGCCACTTGGTACGGCAATAACCCGTAAGGATGATTGCTGTTGAAGATCATGTCGGCTTCGACGACTTCACCCGTTTTGGGATCGGAGAACGTGACGGTCAACGCGAGGTCGTTCTCGTGGCCTTGCAAGGTGATGGGGCCATACATGATCTCGCTCTTGCCGTTCGGGTCCTTGCCGAACGAGGCGCCCTTGGTGGAATCGAAGGCTAGGTTGGGCAATTTTGCGCCGCTGCCGAGCCAGGTACCAAAGCCAAGCTGCACGGCTTCACGCGCGTGCTCACCCAGTTGGTCGAGCGAGGCGTCCAAGTAGAGCTTGTTCTTGTTGGCGTGCCAGCGCACGGAGTTACCGTCGCTGCTCTTCTTCAGCGCCGGGTTGCCGCTGACGATCTGCATGATCGGCGCGGGGCGTGCGCGAAGGTGGGATATGCTGGCCGCCCCGCCCAGGCCAAGCACCGCAGAGAGGGCGCCCAGGGCGATGACGTTGAGCGAGAGTTTACGCTTGGGGCTGAGCTTGGGTTCCGGGCCTTGGGGTTCGAGGCTCGGTTTGACGGTGTGCGCCACGGCGCCGCTCAGCAAACTGTTTTGGACGTTTTGCGCCGTCGCCATGGGCTGACGGACTGAGGGTACGGGTTCTAGGGGTTCACTCACGACCGTTTAGAACGACAGCGCTCCGGAATCCATGAGGGGTGCTGGCGAAATTCGCCGCGAATTGCAGTGAAAAGTGCGGCGCGTTGCGCGTGCGGCTTACATTTCCTGCGACGTTCGCTCGACTACCGACAACAGTTCCGCGTCCGTGAGTACGCGATCCGAGGCCTTTGCCTGCTGCAAAATGGCGCGAAGCAGCGTCTCATTTTGGGCAATGCCCTGATTCTTCAGCCAATGCGCAACGTTCGACGAGCCCGACATGGGGCCAATGCAGATCGCGTTGCTTTGCCCGATGCTCGCCGCGGAAATCAGGCTGTACACGTGGTCACCGAGCCATTGGCTCTTGGCCTCCGCTTTCAGGATCGCCGAGGCGTGTACGCCGGTAGCGGTGCGGAACGCGTTCCTGCCGACGAGCGGCTGGTTGTCGCTGATCTGAATGCCCAGCGCGTGCGCGAAGTGCGTGCAGTATTGCGTCACCTGCTCGAGTGAACGCGGAGTGTCCGAGAGCGCGAGGTTCAGCAGCAGCAACTCCATTGCCGGGTTGCCGACGCGTTCGCCGACGCCGAGCGCGGTGGCATGCAAGCGATCCGCGCCGGCGTGTGCGGCGCTCAGCGCGTTGGCTACGGACAGGCCGCGGTCGTCGTGGCCGTGCCAATCGATACCGATGCGCGCGCCCACGATTTCTCGGGTAAAACGCGTCACTTTGGCGGCGCCCTCGGGCGTCGCGAAGCCGACCGTGTCGCACACGCAGACGCGCGTTGCGCCGCGCTCCACGGCTGCAGAAAACAGCGCGCGCAGCGCTTCGGGACGCGCGCGGGTGGAGTCTTCCGCGACGAAAGTGACCGGCAGATTAGCGGCGCGCGCGGCGTCAATTGCCTGCTTCGAGCGACCGAGCAATAGCTCCAGATCCCAGTCTTCAGCGAGCGCGCGAATCGGGCTCGAGCCCACGAACAACGACGCTTCGACGGCGATGCCCGCGCGCTGAGACACCTCCACGATGGCCGACACATCAGCCACCAGGGTACGACCAGCGCACACCGGGCGAATCGCCCAGCCGCGCGTCGCAATCGCGCGGCACAGCTCCAGCGCTTCGGCGAAGGCGCGCGCTGATGCGCTGGGCAGACCGACGTTCACGTACTCGATGCCGAGCTCGTTCATCAGCTGGATGCCGGTGAGCTTGTCGGCCAGCGTCGGATTCTTCACCGACGGACTCTGCAGGCCGTCGCGCAGGGTCTCATCCAGGAGTGAGACGCGTGGTGCTGGCTTGGCGCCGGCATCCGCGTTCCAGTCGAAGATCAGCGCACCGTCCGGTGCCGAGCCTTGCTTCACGACCATACAATAGCATCGTCCTTGCGAGCTGCTGTGCGCTGCGAACGTGGGAACAGCGGCTCCCTGCGAGCGCCCCCCCAAAATCAAGCTATAGTCGGGCCCCCATGCTCTCCGCTGCGACAAGACGCCTCATTCAGACACGCCTGTCTGACGAGATCGGTCGCATCGAGAAGGACGCGCCCAACCGGGTCGCGCTGGTTTATCCGTCGCCGTACCACGTGGGCATGAGCTCGCTTGGGTATCAGCGCATCTACCGCGCGATTCAGGACATGCCCGGGGCCATGTGCGAGCGCGTGTTTTTGCCGGATGAGGGCGACCGCGCGGGCGCGCAAATCGAGCGGCCGCTCAGCTATGAAAGCCTGCGGGAGCTGGGTGAGTTTCCGATCCTGGCCGTGAGCGTCGCGTACGAGCTGGAGCTTTCGGGTTTGGTGCGCATGTTGGACGCATCCCGAATTCCGGTGTTGCGGGAAGAGCGCGACGAGCAGTCGCCGTTCATCCTCGCCGGTGGTCCGCTCACCTTTTCGAACCCGTTGCCACTGGCTCCGATTGTGGACGCCATCGTGATGGGCGAGGCAGAGAGCATCGTCGAGTTCGCGATCGAAACGATTCACGCCGCGCCGAGTCGCGCCGTGGCGCTGGCACGGCTGGCCGAGCACCCGAACATTTTCGTGCCCGCGCATCACGGCAGCACACTCGCCAAAATTGGCGCGTGCAGTGACGCGCTCTTGCCCGCGTACAGCGCGATTCGCACGCCGCACACCGAGCTCTCGAACATGTTCTTGATCGAGAGCGAGCGCGGTTGTTCGCGCGGCTGCACGTATTGCGTGATGCGCCGTTCCACCAACGGCGGCATGCGCATCGTGCCCAAAGAGCTGATTTTCGAGAAAATCCCGGCGGACGTGAAGAAGGTCGGGCTGGTCGGTGCAGCGGTCAGTGATCACCCGAAGATCATCGAGATCGTCACTGAATTGGCCGAGCGCGGCATGCAGGTTGGGCTCTCCAGCTTGCGTCCGGATCGCTTGAAGGAAGAGTTCGTCGCGGCCTTGCGCAAGGCCGGGCACAAGACGTTGACCACGGCGCTGGATGGTCCGAGTGAGCGCATGCGTGGGCTGATCGATCGCCGCGGGCGTGAGCCGCACTACCTGGCAGCGGCCGAGCGCACGCGTAGATTCGGGTTCGATCGGCTCAAGCTGTATTTGATGATCGGCCTTCCCGGTGAAACGGACGAAGACATCGACGAATGCGTGCAGTTCGTCACGCAGCTCTCCAAAATTTGCCCGATCGCGCTGGGCGTTGCGCCGTTCTGCGCCAAGCGCAACACGCCGCTGGACAAGATGCCGTACGCCGGTGTCGCGCGTGTGGACGCGAAGTTGGATCGTTTGCGCAAAGGCCTGCGCGGCCGCGCGGACGTCCGTGCGGTGAGCGCCAAGTGGGCTTGGGTCGAGTACGTGCTCGCGCAAGGCGGCGAAGCGGAAGGCCTCGCGTTGGTGCAAGCCGTGCGTGAAGGCGGCAAATTCTCCGATTACCGCCGCGCGTTCGGCCTGCTCGGCCATCGCCCCGACGGCAACGGCTACGAGGGCATTGAAACGCCGATCGCGCCCGAGCGCATGAAGCACAAGAAGAAGCTGCCGCTCGTGATCAGCGGCTCTTAGCGCGCAACTCGGGCAGCCCGTGGCCGATGCCGAGGGGTGCGTGCTACCCTGCTCTCACGGAGAATTCGATGCCGCTACCGAGTACGGAAGCTTTGCCCTCTGTGCGCCCGTTGCGGCGCGTTGAATACGATCAGCTCGTCGAGCTCGGCGCATTCCAGGATGAGCGCATCGAGCTCTTGGACGGAGTGCTCGTTCCGATGAGCCCGATCGGGGGTCCTCACAGCGGGACCGTGGGTCGACTCACCAAGTTGTTCGTCATGGCGGTGGGGGACACGGCATTGGTCCTCGTGCAGAGCCCGTTCGCCGCGGGTGATTTGTCCGAGCCCGAGCCCGATCTCTCGGTCAGCCCTATTCCCGAACACGACGTGCACCCTGAGCGGGCTCATCTGATCATCGAAGTAGCTGAGTCGTCCCTGCGCATCGATCGCGGCCGCAAGGCTCGCTTATATGCAGAGTGTCGCGTACCCGAATATTGGGTGGTGAACCTGATCGATCGCCACGTCGAGGTTTACACGGAGCCGGTGAGTGGCGTTTACCAGCGGATAACGGTGTACGAAAAAGGATCGCACATCGAGTTGGTCGAGTTTCCCGAGCTGCGCTTCGCGGTGGATGGTTTTCTGAAGTGAGGCTCGCAGGCGCTCACGGGTGGCCGGCGTGCTGCGCGTTCAGCACTTCTACTTTCGCCACGAAGTGACGGCCTGAGGCGAGCGTGAAATACGCGCGGCCGGCTTGACCTTCACGCGGGGGGTCGAAGCCGCGCTCCACGAGCTGGGCGGGCTCGTCTTCGTTCGTCACTGCGCGATCGGAGAGCGTGATCGTGATGCGGAACACGCCGTAACCCGAGGCCACGTGATCCTGCAGCGCGAACAAGCCCGCGCCGAGCAGCGCGACCACTCGCTCACGCAAGTGTACGAATTGCTCGGGGGGCGCGTTTCCCGCATGATCTTCTAGAATTTTCGAGTCTTGAATGTGGCCGTCCGCATCCAAGCGCACGGCGATGGTGAATGGGCGCTGACTGCCGGCGGGTAACGTTTGCCAGATCGGATCGGCACCGGTTGCGGGTGGGATGGCGCGTGTGAATGCACTCGGCAGGCTGCGCACACCGGGCGGTAAGTCGCTGGAGCCGAACGCGCCCGTAGCTGCCACAGTGTTCGGCTTGCCGGTGCCTTCTACGGCACTTGCTGCTGCTGAGCTTTGCGTGGCGACCGCCTCCACGGTGCGCGGTACGTGGTGAATGCGTTTGCGTGGCGCGGGCGGCGCCGCCGGAGCAACGGTTTCGGACGTTGCCACGAGTGCGGGCGCTGGCGTTGGGGGCGGCGCCGTTGGCTCAGGCGGTGCCTGCGCAGGAGCGGAGGGCGCCGCCGGCTCCGGGCTTTCGTTGTTTGGCATGCTGGGCACGCCGTCTGGAGTGGCGATGGCGTCCACTTCCAAGGCGTTGCCCGCCCAAGCTTCGGCGTGCGTGGTCGAGACTTGAGTCAGCTGCAGCGGGCGACGCACCGCGAGCACGAGCAAAACCAGCGCGCAGCCGTGCAGTCCGAGCGAGCCGAGCAGCGGCGTGACAGGGCCTGCGAGCAGCGTGCGCATGCGATATCCATTCTGACATCACCGCGGGGCGCGTGTTCCCCGATTGTTTTGGGGGAAGCACGGAGCGGCTCAGCGCGTACGAAATAGCGCGGACAGCGGCACTTCCGGTGCTCGCTCGCGGTCCGAAGCGCTGCTCGCGCCCACTTCCGGCGTCTCGTCCGCTTCGACCACACCCAAGGCTTGGCGCAGGGCGACGTCATACAGGTGTGTCGGCCGAACGTTGCCCAGAGCCGCGAACACGTTGGCGCGCACCTTTGGATTCTTGGCATTCAGCTCGGTGAGCAGGTTTTTCACCTGTTTGCGCTGCAGGTTCTCCTGCGAACCGCACAAGTCACACGGAATGATCGGGAAGGCCTGCGCTTCGGCAAATTCAGTCAGCTCGACTTCGCTCACGTACACCAGCGGGCGAATCACCACGTTGCGACCGTCGTCCGAGCGCAAACGCGCGGGCATCGCCTTGAGCTGGCCTGAGTAGAGCAGATTCAAGAGCAGCGTTTCGATCACGTCGTCGCGGTGGTGGCCGAGGGCGATCTTCGTGCACTTCATCTCAGCGGCGACGTTGTACAAAATGCCGCGGCGTAAACGCGAGCACAGCGCGCAGAAGGTTTTACCCTCGGGC
>FSWQ01004331.1_pt1 | contig 11384 bp, 8 predicted proteins | sample 1637691 | NCBI WGS metagenome assembly FSWQ01 (sample SAMEA3914814, study PRJEB12502) | metagenome | biome: forest; material: soil | place: USA | collected 2011-09-16 | depth 0.1 m | reverse complement strand
GGGCAAAAGTCGATCGGCCAGCCCGCTGCTCTCAGGTCTCCTACGAAGCGCTCCGTAGCTTCGAAGGACAAGTCAGGGTCGCCCCGCCCGTGACTGATGAAGGCTCGCATTCCGGAGCGATCCGCGAGCAGCGGATTCCAGAACCGCTCGGCGATGCGTGCGCCCGACAACTGCACGACCCCAGAGAGCGCCCGAGCGCTGCGCAGGGCGATGTCGAAGGCGAGCATCGCGCCCTGCGAGAAGCCACCGAGAATCAGCGGTGCACCGGGCGCCTCCAGGCTGAGCTGGTCGAGCAGTAGCGAGAGCGCGGCGTGGGCTTCCGCGAGCCCTTCGGGCTCGAAACGAGACAAGTCTCGCGGGGTACCTGCTGCGATCGCGTGCGCGCGCCCGGTGCCATCGGACGGCCACCAGCCGCGGCCAGGCAGGCCGAATGGCGAGAGATCACAAAAGCCCTCGGGAAACACGAACCGCGCGCCCACTCCGATCGAAGCCGCAAACGGCGAGAGGTCCTCGGGGGCGCCGGCGAAACCGTGGAGCAGCACCACGAGCGGGCCTGCTCGATCCGTAGTCACTCGCACGAGCCGCGGTGCGTTGTAGATATTACCAATCATGACGGCTCGCAGAGTTTCCATAGCTTGCGTGCGAGCGAGAAGGTTTACCAAATGCGCCGAGGCCATGCACGCGGGCCGAGTTCCTCCTGAAGAAAATTGCGCGGGCTGACGCGAGCGGTCGCGGGGTGTCGCGGCTGACAATCGGAGAACGTCCCGAACGTCGAGACGCCCGCCGAGACCGCGATATACTTCTCGATTCGTTCGAGTTAACTTGCTCGAGGGAGCTACGGTGGAAGAAGCGAAGCGGAGCCTGAGGATAGATTCGAGTCCCCCGGACTCGATCGGCAAGGGCAAGGCTTCGACCGCGCAGGGACCAGACAGCCAACGCTTCGTCGACGCGCAGAGCGCTTCATCCGAGCCGGCCGCCACCGCGTTTTGGTTTGGTCCGGCCGAGCGCCCCCTGTTCGGTTGGTATCACGCGCCCGTCGAGCCGGCGCGGGCCGCCGTGGTTTTGTGCAACGGCCTCGGGCACGAGGCGCTCGTGCTGCATCGTACGTACCGTCGGCTCGCGCAGCACCTTTCCTCGAAGGGCTTTGCCACCCTCCGCTTCGACTACGACGGCACTGGAGATTCGTCGGGCAGCGACGAAGACCCGGACCGCATCGAAGCCTGGCTCGCCGGCATTCGCCACGCAGTGGATGAAGCGCTGTCACTGAGCGGCGCTCGAGAAGTGGTGTTGATCGGTACTCGCGTCGGGGCGCTGTTGGCGACCCTCGCCGCCGCGCGTACTCAGGTGGCGGGCCTCGCGCTGATCGCTCCGCCGCGCTCGGGTCGAGCGTGGCTGCGCGAGGCGCGCGCGATGCAAGCCATCAAAGACAGCAGCCTCGGCCCAGTCGATAGCGTCGGTCCAGAGTTGGGGCTCGCCGGATTCTTGGTCGGCGAAGCCGCTCGCGAAGAGCTGTCCCAGATCAACCTGCACAAATTGTCGGTAGCGCCGGCAAGGCTGGCCTTCGTGGTCGCGCGGGACGACCTGCCCAACGGCGAGTCGGAGCTCGTCCAACACCTGAACGAGATCGGCACGAAGAGCGAGCTTTGCTTGGCGCCCGGCTACGCCGCCAGCATGCCCGAGGATCCGTTCAAGGCCATCGTGCCGTTGCAGGTCTTCGACGCGCTCGTGCGTTGGCTCGAATCGGCGTTCCCCGCTCCCGCAGCCACCGATTCGACGATTGACGCGGGCAGCGCGGAATCGGGCACGAACCTCGTGCCGTTCAAGACGACCGTGCAGCCGAGCGCTGCGATCCGGGAGGTGCTCGTCGACGTCGACGGCCTGTTCGGAGTGTTGACCGAGCCAACCAACGAAAGCACGCGCCAGCGAGCAGCGGTGCTGCTCCTGAACATCGGCGCGAATCATCACATCGGCAGCAATCGCATGTACGTGCACATGGCGCGTACCTGGGCCGCACGCGGCTTTTCGGTCCTGCGCATGGATTTCTCGGGCATGGGTGACAGCCGGCTGCGCAACACCGGCAAAGAGAATGACGTCTACGCCAGCCGCTTCATGGCCGAAGCGCGCACCGGCGTCGATTTTTTGCTCGGCCGGGGCGCTTCGAACGTGGTTTTGATGGGGCTCTGTTCGGGCGCTTACGTGGCCTATCACACGGCCACTGCCGACCCGCGCGTGTCCGGCATCGTGCTCGTCAACCCGCTCACCTTCCACTGGACAGAGGGCGACTCGCTCGAGGTCCGCATGCGCCAGAGCTTCGGCTCGACCGCGCAATACAAGCGCCGCTTCTTCAAGTACGAGACTTGGCGGCGCCTGGTCCGCGGTCAGATCGGCGTGGCCGCAATCTCCGCAGAGCTCGCGCGGCGTATTGGCCGCCGCGCCACCTACGAAGCTCGCTCCGTAATGGCCCGGCTCACCGGTGACATCGCGGAGACGACCGACATCGAGAGTGGCTTCCGCCGCATGTGCGCACGCGGCACATCGTCGCTCCTGGTCCTGGGTGCGGACGACGGCTCGCGCGATGCCATCGAAGAGCACCTGGGCAAGGACGCCTCCGCAATGCGCTCGGTGACGGGTTTTCAAATGGAAATCTGGCAAGGCACCGACCACACCTTCACCCCGCTCTGGGCTCAGCGCAGGCTCATCCAACGCATCGGTGACTACCTGGCGACCAATCATGGGAACCGATAACGCGCTACCGGCCACGGCTGACGTGCTTGCCGGTGAGAACCCTCTCAAGCTCTCCTACTGGCTAGGGCAGACCGATCCGCGGCCCTTGGCCCTGTTCAGGATCTTGTTCGGGCTCGCGCTGTGCCACGACCTGTTCAATTACGCCCACGATCTGAGAGCGTTCATCACGGACGAGGGCATGTTGCCGCGGGGTATTCAGGCCGCGCCGCGCGTGTGGAGCCTATTCGACCTGACGGGCGATCCCACGGCCGTCAGCGTGCTGTTCGCGATCGGCTGCTCGTTCGTGGTCTCGTTCACGCTCGGCTACCAGGCGCGCATCTCCGCGTTGCTCGCGTGGCTCTTTCTGACCTCGCTCCACACTCGGAATCTGTACGTCACCGACGGCGGCGACGATTTGGCGCGCAACCTGATGTTCCTGTCGATCTTCGGGGACCTCGCCGGCTGCTGGAGCCTCGACAATCGCTTCGGGCGCCGGCGGCGCTTCGTGCCGGTGCTGGTGCTGCGCTTCATGCAGCTGCACATCGTCCTGCTCTACTTCGTCGCAGCGCGTCTGAAGTTCCGTGCCGGTTGGCTGACGAAAAATATCATCTTCCAGGCCCTGCAATTGACGGGCTTCACTCGGCCGCCAGCGCTGTGGCTAATGCAGTCGCCGCTGTTCTGCAGGTTGTCGACCTTGATGACCCTCGGCATGGAATGGGCGTTCGCGTTCTGTGCGCTCGCGCCGATCCGAGTCGGCCTGTTCCGGGCCTTGGCGATCGCCTGTGGTGCAGGCGTGCAGTTAGCGATCTTGCTCACGATGCGGGTCGGTATTTTTACCGAGACCATGCTGGCGTCGATGGCCCTGTTCACTCGCCCCGAGTGGTTCGATTGGCTCGGCGCAAAGCTGGGCCGCGACCTGGCCCTGACCGAGCTGACGCCTCCAGCGGCCTCGCTGCCGGCGACCGAACGCGCACTGCTGCGCTCTGCGGGTGCCGCGCAGCTGGTACTGGCCGGCTTCCTGTCGTTCAACTTCGTGACGATGGCGTGGGGGCCGTTCGCCGCCCGCCGTTTCCCACTCCCGAGTTGGACGGCAATCGAGCACCAATGGCTGTGGCTCGACCAACCGATGGGCCTATTCGACATCGTGTACGAAGTGCCGAGCTGGCGCGCCGATGGCGTGACGACGGATGGCAGGCACGTGGAGGTGCTGCCGAGCGCCATTCCGGACTTGGTGCCCGTCGTACGTTGGCGCTTTTCGCGTTGGTACAAATTCACGTTCAAAGAGCGCGAACGACCATTTCGCTTCGCGGCCCTGGCTGACTTCGCTTGCCGTTCTTACGCCGAGCACGCGGGTCATTCGCTCCGGGAAGTGACTTTTTTCGAAACACGCACGCCGCCGCGCCTGCCGGACGGCAGCGCCTTGCCAGCGCGAACGCTCGAACGCTGGCATCAGCAATGCTCGCCATCGGCCGTTCAAATTGCCCAGAAGTTCGAGTAGGCTGGCTACTGGCTCAAAGTGTGAAGCGACGTTCGGAAGGCAACGGGCAGAGTGCAGCTGGGACCAGCCGAGCACCTGCCCAAGCCGCGTAGCCAGCGGCTCGCGGCTGCCACGGCCAGTGACTGCCACGGGCTCGTGACTGCCCCCGGAACGCGCGATTGAAAGGACCATGACATGATCGAGGACATTCGGGCGATTCTGAAAGAACACGGGCGGCTGTCGGTGGACACCGCCGCGTTGGCGGACGACGCCGACCTGTATCAAGCGGGGCTCACTTCCCACGCCAGCGTCAACGTGATGCTCGCGCTCGAAGGCAAGTTCGACATAGAGTTTCCCGATCGCATGTTGAAGAGGGGCGTCTTCGAGAGCCTGTCTTCGATCCGTGCGGCCATCGAAGAACTGACTGCTGCTGCTTGAGCAGCGCGAGAGGAGTCGACAGCGTGGCAAATAACCAGACGGGCTCGCGACACGTTGCTGCTGCGGCGCGCATCGGTGCAGAGGTGGCTGCCCCCGCTGCGCGCAGCGTAGACAAGGACTCGCGCTTCCCGCGGGAAGCGGTCGACGCCCTCAAAGAAGCTCGCTTGCTCGGTGCTTTCGTGCCGAAAGAGCTCGGTGGCCTCGGCTGCGGAATGATCGAGCTTGCGCAGATGTGCGAAGCGCTCGGCCAACACTGCTCTTCGGCCGCGATGGTCTTCGCGATGCATCAGATCCAAGTCGCCAGCATCGCGCGCCACATGGGCAGCTCGGCGTTCTTCCGCGGCTATCTCCAGGAGATCGCCGAGAAGCAAAACCTGATCGCCTCCGTCACGTCCGAAGCGGGCGTGGGCGGGGAAATGCGGAACAGCGTCTGTGCCGTCGAGCGCCAGGGCGACTCCTTCAAGCTCGACAAGGACGCGACCACGATCTCCTACGGCGCGCACGCGGACGAGCTGCTCGTGACCACGCGCCGCTCCGCCGAGGCCCCCGCGAACGACCAGGTGCTGGTGCTGGTTCGCAAGGCCGACTACACGCTCGAGCCAACGGGCGTGTGGGATACGCTGGGCATGCGCGGCACTTGCAGCCCGCCCTTCAAGCTGCGTTCGGCCGGCCAGGTCGAGCAAATCTTGGGCTCGCCGTTCGCGGACATCGCCGCTCACACGATGGTGCCGTTCTCGCACGTGCTGTGGGCCAATTGCTGGCTCGGCATTGCCACGGCCGCCGTGTCACGTTCGCGCGCATTCGTACGCGGCCAAGCCCGCGCCAAGCCGGGCTCGACGCCGCCGAGCGCGCTGCGCCTCGCCGAAGTCCACGGCATGCTGCAGACCATGCGCGCCAACGTGCACGACGTAGCCGCGGAGTGCGAAGCATTGATGAGCCAACCCGACGCTGGCAGCGAGGTATTGTCGTCGATCGCGTTCGCGCTGAAGATGAACAACGTCAAGGTGAACACCTCGACGGTGCTGAGCGACATCGTGCACCGCTGCCTCTCGATCTGCGGAATCATGGGCTACAAGAACGACTCCAAGTTCTCGATGGGCCTGTACTTGCGCGACGCTTTGTCCGCCGCGCTGATGGTCAACAACGACCGAATTTACGCCACCAACGCCTCGATGTTGCTCGTACTGAAGGACGATTGAAGCCAATGGCCGTCACCAATTTTTCCTCCGAAGGTCTGTACGAAGATCTGGTTCGCCACAAGTTGATCATCCCTGTCGGCGTGCCCGGCGCATTCGGGCGTGGGTTCGTGTTCGAAGACGTGCTCGGGCGCTTCAATGACCTCGTTTCGCGTCTCGCACAGAACGACGGCGCCGAGTTCATGATGTTCCCGCCGATCCTGGATCGTCAGGTGTTCGAGAAGAGCGAGTATTTGGACTCGTTCCCACACCTCGCGGGCACGGTGTTCTCGTTCTTCGGGACGGACCTGGAGAGCAAGGAGCTCTCGCGCAGGGTCCACGCCAAGGAACCTTGGGAAGACATGCAGAAGATGACGGGCGTCGCGCTGACTCCCGCCGTTTGCTACCCGGTGTACGGCTGTTTCACCGGCGAAGTCTCCGCGGAAGGGAACCTGGTCGACGTGCTGGGCTGGGCATTCCGACACGAGCCGTCGCCCGAGCCGACCCGCATGCAAGCATTCCGCGTACGCGAGTTCGTGCGCGTGGGCGCTCCGGATGCGGTGATCGCGTGGCGCGACATGTGGCTGAAGCGCGGTGTGGAGCTGCTCTTGTCGCTCGGCTTGGACGCCAAGTCGGACGTCGCAGCCGACCCGTTCTTTGGTCGCGGCGGGCGCATGTTGGCCGCCAGCCAAAAAGAGCAAAAGCTGAAGTTCGAAGTGCTCGTGCCGGTGATCAGCGAGGAGAAGCCGACCGCAGTCTGCTCCTTCAACTATCACCAGGACCACTTCGGCAAGCTGTTCGACATCAAGACGCCCGACGGTCAGCTGGCGCAGACGGCGTGCCTGGGCTTCGGCATGGAGCGCATTGCGATGGCGCTGTTCAAGACGCACGGCTTCGTGCCGAGCGAGTGGCCGAAGCACGTGCGTGAGCTTTTGTGGCCATGAGCAGAACGTCGGTCTGGAATCTCGACGCCGCCACCTATCAGCGCCACTCGCTGCACGCGGAGACCCGAGCCTGGGTCGAGAAGAACTGCTACGTCGACGTTTGGCTGGAGGTCTTGCATGCCGCCAAGCTCGACCCGACGCCGATGCTCGCCTTCACCCTGGCCCTCGATTTCGACGGCGAACAGTGGACGTTCTACAAGCCGTCGCACGTCGACATGAACGTGCTGTACGGCCTCACGGTGCACGAGCTGAACGTGTGGAAGCCGCTCGTGGAGCACGCCGTATTCCACGCGGGCCAAGGGCGCTTGCTGCTCACCGAGGCGGATTCGTTCTACCTGCCCGACACGCAAGGCACCGACTACCGCACGCAGCACGTGAAGAGCACGATCGCGATCGAAACGGTCGATCTCGAAAAGCAGCAGCTCGGCTACTTCCACAACGCGAGCTATTGGCTGCTCGAGGGCGAAGATTTCGTGAAGACGTTCCGCCTCGACGCCGAGCCCGGCGCTCCGGCGCTACCGCTGTTCGCGGAGGTCGTGCGGCTCGATCGCGCCCTGAGCTTGCCGGACACAGAGCTGGCCGCGCGCTCGACCGACCAAATGAGGACCTGGCTCGCGCGGCGGCCGCTGAGCAATCCCGTGCGGCGCTTCGGTCAGTATTTCGCGGACCAGCTCGAGCTCATCCGCTCGCGCGGCGTGAATTATTATCACGGGTTCGCGTTCTCCACGCTGCGCCAGCTCGGCTCGGGCTACGAGCTCTCGGCCGAGTATTTGCGCTGGCTCGAGCGCCACGCGCCGAAGGGCTACGAGCCCGCGGCGCACGCTCTGGAAGAGATCTCGAGCACCACCAAGACCTTGGTCTTGAAAGGCGCACGCGCCGCAAACTCGAAGAAACCGGTCGATTTTTCGCCCGTTTTCGAAGAGATGGCACAGCACTGGGACACGGCGATGTCGACGCTCGACGCGCTCGCTTGAGTGTCCAGCAATGGCCCGCGTTCGCGCAGCTAGCAACGACACGATCGAGCCGCTGAGCGAGGGCTGGCAGCTCAGTGAAGCGCGGCTCGGCTCGGGCCCCGTGCCGACCTCGCCGAGCGAGGTTTGGCCGGCGCCTCGAGCCTGGTCGAGCGCGCTCTGCCCAGGCACGGTCGCGAGCGCGCTTCGCGCGCAGGGCGAGTGGGACTGGAGCTCGACGCGTCACTTCGATGGCTCGGATTGGTGGTATCGAACGCGCTTCGCGAGCGCGCCATGTGCCCCCGGCGAATCGCTGAGCCTAGAGCTGGGCGGCCTCGCGACGATCGCGGACGTGTGGCTGAACGGCACGCACGTGCTGCGCTCGGAGAATATGTTCTGTGCCCACGCGCTCGACGTATCGCCGCTGATTGCGGCGGAGAACGAGCTCTTGGTGCGCTTTTCGGCGCTCGACGTCGCGCTCGGCGCGCGCCGGCCGCGGCCACGCTTCAAGACCCGACTGATCGAGAAGCAGCAGCTGCGCTGGTTTCGCACGACGCTGCTCGGGCGCATTCCGGGTTGGACACCGCCCGTCACCGCAGTCGGCCCGTGGCGCGGCGCGCAGCTGGTGCGTCGGCGCGACTTCGTGGTGCAGCGTGTGTCGCTACGAAGTCGCATCGAGGGAGGGCGCGCGCTGGTCCGTGCCTCACTGGAGCTCGAGCTGCTGGGAGCGACCGTGGAGCGAGCGGCGCTGCACGTGGGCGAGCACTCCATCCCGCTCCAAGCAACGCTGGCCGGGCACCTGTTTCTGGACGCCGAGCTCGAGCTCCCGGACGCCGAACGCTGGTGGCCGCATGGCTACGGCTCGCAGCGCCGCTACCCGGCTCGCATCGTGCTCGGCACGAGCGATGGGCGGAGCCACGAGCTCGATTTCGATCCGCTCGCGTTCCGCAGCCTGCGCCTCGACACCGCGAACGGCCGCTTTGCGCTGGTCGTGAACGACCACGAGATCCGTTGTCGAGGTGCGTGCTGGACTCCGACGGACGTCGTTTCGCTGAACGACGAAGTAAGCACGCTCGCCACGGTGCAGCAGGCGCACGCCGCTGGCATGAACATGCTGCGCGTGGGCGGCACGATGGTCTACGAATGCGACGCGTTCTACGAGGCGTGCGACGCACTCGGGATCCTGGTCTGGCAGGATTTCATGTTCGCCAACTGCGACTACCCAGCCGAAGATGCCGAATTCGGCGCCAGCGTGACGCGCGAAGCCGAGCAATTCTTGTCGCGCTGCGAAACGCGCGCATGCTTGGCGGTGCTGTGCGGCAACAGCGAGATCGAGCAACAGATGGCGATGCTCGGCTTGCCGCGCGACAGCTGGCAGTCACCGCTGTTCGAGCAGCTCCTGCGCGGCATCGCCGGCGCGCAGCGCCCCGACGTGCCGTACATCACGTCCACGCCGACTGGCGGCGCGTTGCCGTTTCAGGCCAACACTGGGCTCACGCACTACTACGGCGTCGGCGCCTACCTGCGGCCTCTGGATGACGCGCGCCGCGCGGAAGTGAAGTTCACCAGCGAGTGCTTGGCCTTCGCCAACATCCCCGAAGAGTCGACGGTCGCACAGGTTTTGGGAGACGGCCCAGCACCCTTTCATCACCCGCGATGGAAAGTGCGCTCGCCACGCGACAACGGCGCCGGCTGGGACTTCGACGACGTGCGGGACCACTACACGAAGCTCTTGTTCGGCGTCGAGCCGAGCGCGGTCCGCTACGAAGATCCGGAACGCGCGCTCGCGCTCGGCCGCGTCACCTCGGGCGAGGTAATGGCGCGCACGCTCGGCGAATGGCGGCGCGCCGCTTCCCCGTGCCGAGGCGCGTTGCTCTGGTTTCTACGGGACCTGTGGCCCGGCGCCGGCTGGGGCGTGATTGACTCGCGTGGCCTGCCCAAGGCCGCGTACTACTTCGTCAAGCGCGCGATGCAGGCGCGTGCCTTGTTCCTTTCGGACGAAGGCTTGAATGGTCTATCGCTGCACGTCGTCAACGACAGCGAAGCACCGCTCGTCGCCGAGCTCGAGCTGCAGCTGATTCGCAATGGTGCGGTTCGGGTGGCCACGGGCAGCGCCCGCTTGGAGCTCCCCGGGCGCAGTGCTCTCGAGCAGAGCTGCGCCACGCTGTTCGAGCACTTCATCGACTTGACCCACGCCTATCGCTTCGGCCCGCGCCAATACGACGTCGCGGTGGCGCAGCTGCGTGACGCCGAGAGCGGCGCGCAGATCTCGCAGGTGAGCTACTTTCCGGGCGGTTTTTCGGCCGAGCGGTCCGAAGACCTCGGGCTCGAAGCAACGCTGCGCGCGGTCTCTGACCGAGAGTGGCGGCTACGCCTGAGCTGCACGCGTTTCGCTCAGGCGATCGCCATCGACCTGCCCGGCTTCACCCCGGAAGACGCCTACTTCGACTTGTTGCCAGGGCTGCCGCGCGAGCTCAGCGTGGTCGCGCAGCAACCGGGCAGCGCGCCTCGTGGCTTCGTTCACGCGTTGAACGCGCAGGGCCCGACGCGAATCAACGTCTCGAAGCCCACCTGAGGCGAGAGCTCAGAAAAACGCGTGATCGAGAAAACCGATCACGCGCCGCTCGTACTCCGACGGCTCGGCCTGCAAGTAGCCGCCGTGCCCGACCTCTGGCTCACGCCAAAATTGCTTCGGTCCCGAGATTTCGGAAAACAGCTGATCCATCGCCCAGGGCGGCGTGTCTCCATCGACACCGCCGGACAGCATCAGCACCGGCCGCGGCGCGATGCGACTCATGTCTTGCTCCGGGCGGATCTGGTCGACCTGGGTGCCGGATAGGCTCATCGCGAGCAGTGCCAGCTGTGCACCGAGCCAACCACCACGCTGCGCCTTGTACGCCATCTCGGCGCGCAGCGAAGGCCACGTGGCGTACAGGATGACCGCGGCGATGCTGGGGTCGTCGGCGGCTGCGCGCGTCACCGCGGACGCGCCGACCGAGAAACCGAGCAGCGCCACGCGTTGCGCGCCCGAGTGCGAGCGAACGAAGCTCACGGCGGCCGCGATGTCGCTCGCCTCGGTGCTGCCCCACGTCGCGGCATTGCCACCGCTCTCGCCGTGCGCGCGAGCGTCGTAGAGCAGAACACCGTAACCGTGGCGAGCCATGACCTCGGCGTCCGGCAGTAGTGAAGCGCGGTTGCCGCCCAGGCCATGTACCAGCACCACGACGACGCCGTTCTTCGGCGGCTCGTACCAGCCTCGCAGGGTGAGGCCATCTTTGGTTTGGAACGAGATGTCTGCCAGATCGGCCAACGCCGACGTGGCCTCGACGCGCTGCTCGCTGCTCACCAACGTTCGCGCGGGGTGACACTGACGGTACCCGAAACGGTAATAGTGAGACGCGAAGACGATGCACGCGAGCGCAACACCCGAGACGCCTAGCGCACGCAACCACTTCGACTTTCGCACGAGAACTTCCGACAATGTACGACCGTTCGAGCTCACTCTTTAGCGTGGTCGTACTGCAGTCGCGCCGCCAATTCAACGGCGAGGGCCGCCACGTGCGCGCAAGAATTCGATAATCTCGTGAACGCTGTCCGAGTCGATCGCAAACATCGTAAACACGGCCGAGTCCAGCTGTGCTGCACGCGCGGTGTCGATCCCACTGCCACTGCCACT
>FSWQ01001543.1_pt1 | contig 11415 bp, 6 predicted proteins | sample 1637691 | NCBI WGS metagenome assembly FSWQ01 (sample SAMEA3914814, study PRJEB12502) | metagenome | biome: forest; material: soil | place: USA | collected 2011-09-16 | depth 0.1 m | reverse complement strand
CTCCTCTTCGGTGCGCGCGAAGCGCCGCACGCCCCCGCGCCCGAGCGCGCGCCGAGCAGCTCAGCCCTCTCCTCTTCGGTGCGCGCGAAGCGCCGCACGCTCGCGCCCCAGCGCGCGCCAAGCAGCTCAGCCGCATGCCCGGAAGCACGTCGAGCTCAAAGTCTTGGCACGATCAGATCACGATCTGCCAGTGAAGCCACACACACGAGAGCCGGCGAAACCGGAGAACTACTGTTTCAACCGCCGAGTGGATCGCCAGACCCCACCGCCGATTCACCCCAAAGACCTACCTCAGCGCCCTGACATCCCTGTCACGGTCGACCTCTTATGCCCCGAAAACCACCCCGTGCATGTGCACGCATCCTGCAAAATACTTCCGCCAACAGACGCATTCCGCCCTATAAATCGCGGTAAACACGCAATTTTGACCATGATTTGCTTTGACTCGGTCCTTTTGAAAGTCATAGTTTCTGTATCGCGACACACTGTTCCTTCGGACGAGCGTGTCGCCCTTCAGCGTGTGCCGGCGGGCGCCGTATTCATTGCCGAATGCGGAGCTGGTTAATCGGGTATTCCTCGCGTGTGCAGCCTTTGCAGGGCAGTGACGCTTGGCGGGTGTGTCGTTCACAAAATTGACGGAGTGAAAATGCGAATTTTGAACTTGCAGAACGCGGTCGTTGTCTCCTTGCTCGCCACGGGTATCGTTGGCAGCGCCTGTTCCAGCTCCGATGCTCCTCGTCCCACCGGTACGGCAGGCGCGGGCACCGCAGGCGCGGGCACTGCAGGCGCGGGCACTGCGGGCACCGTCAGCGCAGGCGGCGACGGCTCTTCGGGCGCCCCGGTAACGGGCGGCGCAGGCACCACCAGCAGCGGCGGCGCCGACCCCACTGCCGGTGCCCCGCCCGTAGGCGGTGGCGCAGGCGGCGGTTCTTCGACCACCGGCGTGTGCGCCGGCCTCGGTACCAAAACCCTCGCTGCGACGGACGCCTTCGTCGACAACTTCGAGTGCCCCGCCTCAATCGCCTCGTTCTGCAACGCCTCGAACGTCGCCAACGGCTGGTCCACGTTCAACGACCTCGGCGCCCCCGGTGCCGACGCCGCTGACAACATGGTCAAGATGAAGCAGATCATGCCGGGCTACATGTCGGCGTCGGCCGGTCAGTACATCGGTGCGATGGCCAACACCAGCAAGACCCCCCCGGGCTTCGGCGTGGGCGCTATCTTCAACGTCGCCATCGACCCGACGGCCGGCATCTACTGCGCGGACATCAGCGCTTTCGACGGTATCTCCTTCTGGGCCAAGACGGGCATCGCCGCGGGCAGCACCGTCGCGGTGAACTTCGTGCTCCCGAACACCAACGCGGAGGTGAAGAACGCGGACGGGAAAGAGGCAGGCGGTGACTGCGTGGGCATGACTTGCTACAACCACCCGAAGAAGAGCATCACGCTCACTGGCACCTGGGCTCAATACACCGTTGCCTTCGCCGACGCCGCTGGCGGCAGCGCCAAGGTCAAGAACGTCGTCCAAGAGCTCGGGTTCCTGAGCCCGGACGCAACCTGGGACTTCTCGCTCGACGAGATCGCCTTCTACAAGGGCACCCCGCCCGCCGCTCCGATCATGGCGCCTGCCGCTCCGTGATTCGCGAACGCAGCTCAGCAACCTGCTAGCTGGAGCAACAACGGCTCGCTTCTTCGGAAGCGGGCCGTGCTCGTTTTGTGCGCTAAGCTGCGTCGGGCAAATGAGAAAACTCGTGCTGACGTTGGGCGGGCTGGCGAGCGCGTGTGCACTCTTTGCGTGCGGCGGGCGCACCCTGCTGGATGCCGACCCCAATGCGCAGTTTGCCGGCGGCGGGAGTGACGTTGGCGGGAGCATCAACTCCGGCGGTGCCTCGGCTGGTTTTGCGAACACGGATCCGGGTGGCACGGGCGGCGGGTTCGCCGGCTTCCCGGTTGCCGGCGGCGGACCTCCATCTGTAGGCGGCTCACCAACAGTCGGCGGCTCACCTGCCATCGGCGGTTCACCGCCGGTGATGGGCGGCGCGGGCGCCGGCGGCAGTAGCCCCAAGCCCCCCAGCGTGTGTGACGGCTTGGGCACCCGAGTGTTGAGCACCGCAGACGCCTTCATTGACGACTTCGAGTGCGTGACCAAACCGTGCGCTGCCAACCACATCTCCGCCGACTGGTCCACGTTCAATGACCTGGGCGCGCCCGGCGCCGACGCAGCAGACAACATGATTCAGCTCCTGCAGGAGCTGCCGGGCTACGCCTCCGCGCATGCGGGGCAATACAAGGGAAGCGGAGCAAACACGAGCAAGGTCGCCCCTGGCTTCGGCGTCGGCGCCGTCCTCAACCTCGCAATAGACCCCACCTTGGGGACCTATTGCGTGGACATTTCAGCATTCGACGGCGTGTCTTTCTGGGCCAAAACAGAGATCTACGACAGCGCGTTCAATGTGGAGTTCGTGCTTCCGAACACCAACGCCGAAGGCAAGGACCCCAACGGCAAAGAGAACGGCGGTGACTGCCTGATGGGTTGCTACCAGCACCCGCGCAAGACCGTCGCGCTATCCAGGACGTGGGAGCCTTACACCGTGGCCTTCTCTGCCACGTATGACGGCAGTGCCAAAATCAAGAATGTCATCCAAGAAATCGCCTTCTTGAACGCAGACGCGACTTGGGATTTTTCGCTCGATGAGATCGCGTTCTACAAGGGCAAGCCGCCCGCTCCGCCGCTGAAGCCCTGAGCGGCAGGGCGACACGCGCTATCCGTGATCGCCCTGCGTTGCGCCCGGCGCAGTGCCGAAGTCACTCACGCCGTCGATGTGTTTACCGGCGAGGAAGCCTTCCACCACCGGCACGAGCTCCTTCTCGTACACTTCCCCGGCCCAGAAGTAGCGCAGCTTCCCGGTGGCATCGAACAGGAACGACACCGGAATCATGCCCGGCCACTTGGGGTTGAGAGCGAATTTGAAGGCGGCGAGCGGCGGCTCCGCGGCGAAGCTGGGCAGCGCGATGTGCAGTGAATCCAGCAGCGCACGCGCAGCCGGGAAGCCGTCAGGGTCGTCGACCGAAACGAGCCAGATGGGCACGCCCTGGGCGGCCAGCTGGGGCGCAACGCGATTCAGCATCGGCAGCTCGTGCTGGCAGGGGTCACACCAGCTAGCCCAGGCGTTGACCACAACGCCTTTGTGACCGCTGCTTTTTATTTTTTGGAGCAGAGTCGCGCCATCAACGATCGGCAACGGCGCGCTCGGTGCGCTCGGCGAGGGGCGCGCCGCCGCACTGGCGCTGGCGCTCGGCGCTAGCTCCGCGAGGGGACCGAACGCCGCGTCCGACACCGGTTCAGCGCGCGTGGCTTGCTGATCCGAATGTTGCTTGCGCGAGCACGCGGCAAGCGCCAGGAGCGAGAGGGCAATGGAACCTAGGAGCGTGATCCGCATCGGCGCGAAAGGCGTAGCACACTCACAGCCAAAGAATGTCGGGCACGATGGTCTCGGCTTCTTCGATGATGCGCGCCATTGCAGCGTCGTCGAGGTTGAGCTCGGCGCGGCTGACTTCGAGGTCGAATTCGTCGACGCCGTCACCCGTGAGCAGTACGCCGTTCTCGTCAACCGGGCCGACCACGCTTGCGCCGAAGCGCTCGCTGAGCTGGTCAGCGATATTGATGGCGGCCGCAACGCGCGACGTTTCTCCGGTGTGCAGGTGGTGGTGGTGGCCGACCACCTCCTGCATTTCGGGGGGCAATTGCCAAAGCTCCGTGACGAGCCGCGAGGCTTGCTCGTGTAGCGCGTCAATGTCGGGCCAAAGCTGAATCAACGGCGGGCTGTGCTCTGCCTCGATGTGCGAAACCGCGAACAGCAGCCCGGCAAAGCCGATGTCATGCAAGAGTCCGCACAGGAAGGCGTGCTCTTCATCGATGCGCGCAACCTTGCACACGATGCGCGCAATGTACGCGGTCACGGTGCTGTGGCGCCGGATTTGCTCAATCGTTTCGCTGTACTCAGCCAGCTGAAACACGCCTTGGTTCAAGGCCGTTTCGAACACGAGATCACGGACCGTGCGTACACCGAGCCGCACCACGGCTTCCTTCAAGGTGCGAATCGGGGAGCGCGACGTGTACAGCGGTGAGCCGATCAGCCGCATCACACCGCCCGCCAACATCTCGTCCTGTTCGAGCAGGCGCACGATGCGATCGATCGTCGAATCATCGCGATTCGTCAGCGTCATCAGCTCCAGCGCGATGCTGGGCAGCGGCGGCGGGCGATAGTTGGGGTCGTTGAACGTCTGGATCAGCTCGGCGCCGAGCGTGGCAACAATCAGAGATTCGGCCATGGCTTACTCCCGCGCATCACGGAACCTCGAACAACGCTACGCCATCCAGCGACGGCGCCTTGGCGCTGCCGTTCAGCAAGTATGCCGGATTATCGAAGACCACGCCGCCCCCACCCTGCGCACGCAGGACACACGTGGAAACATGCTCCAAACCGTCTGTGGCAGCATTGCAGTACGGCGCGCCGCGCCACTCCATGGTCACGCGCTTGGGGGTAGCCAACTTGACGCTCAGCTCGTACTTACCCGCGTCGAGCGAGAAGTAGATCTTGTGATTGTTCTCCAACGGCAGCGCCTCCACCACGACTTTGCGGACGACGTCTGCCTTGAACTCAGCCGAGGCTTCTCCCGCGTGGGCGACCAGGTTGGCCGTGCCCACCAACTTGGGCACTAGTTGGCCATCCTTCGGAAAGACCACACCCGAGTTCTTGGAGAAGAACGTGACTTCTACGTCGCTCAGCTCGGCGCCGGATTTGTCTAGCACACGCACTTTGGGCACGAACGGACCGGCGGTCAGCTCCACGCGACCAATATCCTTGGCCTCGATGCGATCGACCAGCCGACAACGAACCGGCATGCTGCCGCTGACACCGCCGATCGTTACCGTCAGCTTGCCATCGCCCGAATGCTGGCAGGTCAGCAGCGCGGGCTTACTGACCGTCGCCAGGTCCTTGGGGTCGACGCTGAAGTCCGCGCCATCCGCGCCATTCGTGCTGACACCTCGCGCGTCGAGTGCGTGCACGGCGATCGTGACGGCATCGTGCGATGCGATCACGTTCGGCATTTCCAGGCGGATCTCGCTGGGCGGGTCGCGGCGGTCGCAGGCCGGCGCACTCGCCAGCGCGCACCACGCGCCAACACGGAAACCCCTAGCTAGTAACCGGTTCCGACCTGAAAACATGACCGACTACTTAGTGTCCTACTACGCCCTCTGGCCAACAAGCTAGCGAGCCAGCTGCGGCGGGCCGTTCAGGCCGCGCCGCTGCTCGGTCCCGCCTGGCCGGCGCGCCGCGCCGCGCGTTCGGCCAGCGCGGCTTTGGCTCGCAGCATCCAATACAGGCTGACCGGCAGCACCAGCAGCGTAAGAATCGCCGCGGAGATGGTGCCTCCGACGACGACTACCGCGATCGGCCGCTGGGTCTCGCTACCGATGGCGTGCGACATCGCCGCCGGCACGAGGCCCAGGCTAGCCAGCAGCGCCGTCATCAAGATCGCGCGCAGACGCTCGATCGCGCCGCCCGTCACCGCTTGATAGGGCGTTTCCCCGCGCAATGTGCGGGCGCGCACCGCGGACACGACCAATACACCGTTCAGGACCGCTTGCCCGAGTAGCGCGATGAAGCCGACCGCCGCCGAAACCGAGAGCGTCATGCCGGCCACGCCCAGCGCCACGACCCCACCCACCAACGCCAGCGGCGTGTGGAGCAAGATCAGGATGGCGTCTTCGATGCTCTGAAACGCCGAAAATAGTAGGAAGAACGTGAGCACCAACGCCAGCGGAATGACCACGCCCAAGCGCTTGATCGCGCGCTGCTGGTTTTCGAATTCGCCACCCCAGGTCATTTCGTAGCCGGCGGGCATGGTCACGGATGCGGCCACCTTGCGCCGTGCTTCTTCGACGAACGAGCCCATGTCGCGTGTGCGCACATTCATGCGCACGCCGATGTAGCGCCGCCCGTTTTCGCGCGTAATGGCCGCGCGCCCCGTGCCCACCGTCACGTCAGCGACGGCGGATAGCGGAACCACGAGCCCGGTTTTGAGCGGCAAACGAATGTTGCGAATCGAGTCCAGGTCCTCGCGCGTGGCCCGCGGCAAGCGCACCGTGACGTCGAGACGCTTCTCGCCCTCCCACAGCTCACTCGCCACGTGCCCGGCCATGGCGGTCTCGATGTAGTCCTGCACGTCGTTCAAATCGAGATCGAACCGGCCGAGCGCGTCGCGATCGAGTTTGACGGCAATTTGTGGGCTTTCCGAGGCTTTGACGATGCCCAGATCAGCCACACCCGCGACTTGCGCGAGCACGTCCTTCGAGTGCTCAGCGGCGCGCTGTAGCTCGCCCAAATCTTCACCGTAGATCTTGAGCGCGATTTGCCCGAACTGACCGGAGATATTTTCGGCCACGTTGTCACGAATCGGTTGCGAAAAATTCGCTTCCAAGCCGGGCACTTGACCCAAATTGTAAGCCATCTCCGCAACAATGTCGTTCAGCGTCGGCTTGTCCGGGCGCCACTCCGCTGGAGGCGAGAGCTTCACGAACGCCTCCAAGTTGTTGGGCAGCGATGGATCCGTGCCGTCTTCGGGGCGACCGAGCTGAGTGAGCACGGCCTTGGCCTCGGGCGTGCGCAGGATCAGCTTCTTCAGACGCGGCGTGAGCTTCTGCGCCTCCGCTAACGACATGTTGCCGGGTAGCGTGAAGGTGACATACAGCGCGCCCTCGTTGAGCTCGGGCAAGAACTCCGAGCCCAAGCGCGGCACCAACAGGAAAGCCGCCAAGAGCGTGCCCAGCGCGACGATGAAGATCGGGATGGGCCGCCTCAGCACGAAGTCCAAGGACGGCACGTAAGCCTTGCGCGCCCAGCGCGTCAGCGGTGACTCACGCTCGAGCCCCACGCCGCGCAGGCCGAAGAACGCCAGCACCGGAATCAGCGTGAAGCTCACCACCAGCGCGCCCACCAGGGCGCTGACCACGGTGTTGGCCATGGGCGAGAAAATGCGGCCTTCCACGCGCTGCATGGAGAAAATGGGGATGTAGGCCGCGATGATGATGAGCAGCGAGAACAGCGTCGGTCGAGCCACTTCGTGCATCGCGCGCGCGATGTTTTCGCGCAGGGATTCAGGCGAATCCGAATGCCGCTGCGGCACCTCGTGAAACAAGTGTTCGACCAAGATCACCGCGCCGTCCACGATGATGCCAAAGTCGATCGCGCCCATAGACAGCAGGTTCGCGCTCATGCCGCGCGCGCGCAGGTAGGCGAAGGATGCCGCCAGCGACAGCGGGATCACGCTCGCCACGATCAACGAAGCACGCATCGAAAGCGTGAACGCGAACAGCACCAACACCACCAGCAGGGCGCCTTCCAGCAGGTTGTGGAACACGGTGTGCAGCGTGGTGTGCACGAGATCACTGCGGTCGTAAAACGGGCTGATGTGCACCTTGTTGGGCAAGATGCGTTCGATTTCGGCCATGCGCGTGCGCAGGCCCTCCAGCACCACGGACGGGTTCTCGCCACGGCGCATCAGCACGATGCCTTCCACCGCTTCCTCGTTGCGGTCGCGCGTGACGACGCCCTGACGCGGCGCATAGCCTTCGGTAACGTGCGCCACGTCCGCAATGCGCACGACCACGCCGTCATGCGCGACAACGCGCGTTTTCTCGATGTCCTTGAGGTCCGCAAAGATACCCAGACTGCGGATCACGAACATTTCGGCCCCGCGCTGCACGTAGCCACCGCTGGCGTTGCTGCTGGCCTTGCTGAGCGCCAAAAACACGTCATTCAAGCCCACGCCGAGCGATGCCATGCGCGACGGATCCGGCTCGACGTGCACTTCACGCACCAGGCCGCCGTAAGACACCACGTCCGCCACGCCGGGCGCGCGCAAAATACCGGGCCGCACGATCCAATCCTGCAGGGTGCGCAGCTCCATCGGGTCCGCGCCCGGGCCCTCGAGCGTGTAGCGGTACACTTCGCCAATTGGCGTAGCCATGGGGCCCAAGTCGGGTTGCACGCCCTCGGGCAGCTCGGCCTCACGCAGCCGCTCCAACACGCGCTGTCGCGCTGCTTGCAGCTCGATGCCGTCGTCGAAGGTGAGCGTGACGAACGACAACCCGAACAGCGACACGCTGCGTAAGCGAAACAGCCCCGGCGTGCCGTTCAGCGCGCGCTCCAGCGGGATCGAGATGCGCCGCTCGACTTCTTCGGTCGGTTGCCCGGGCAGCAGCGTGATGACCTGCACCTGGGTGTCGGTCGGATCCGGGAACGCCTCCACGGTCAGATCGCGGAAGGCGATGAAGCCGGCGATGCCGAGCGTCACCGCGAATAAAAATGCCGCAATTCGATTGTTCAGCGAATAGCGAACGAGTGAGTCGAGCATGCCGCCAGCGAGCCTCCCAGCTCCGGAACCGTGGTTCCGCGGCAGACTCTAGGCTTGCTTCAGGTGATCAGGCCAGCAGGGCCAGCAAATCTTCCCGGGTAATGCCGGCAGCGTCGCCGGCACCTTCCAGGGCGGCGTCGGCCAGGGCGCGCTTTTTCGCCTGCAGCGCCAAAATGCCCTCTTCGACCGTGTCTTTGGCGATCAGGCGGTACACCAGAACGGGGCGTTCCTGCCCGATGCGGTGAGCGCGATCCGCGGCCTGATCTTCCGCCGCTGGGTTCCACCACGGGTCGAGCAAGAACACGTGATCCGCGGCGGTGAGGTTGAGCCCCGTACCGCCCGCCTTGAGCGAAGTGAGCATCACTGGCGGGCCCTCTTCTGATTGGAACTCGTTGACCACGGCAGCGCGGTCACGGGTGCGCCCATCCAAGCGCACGCAGCGCAAGCCGGCCCGTTCCAAATGCGGCTCGACCAAATCCAACAAGCTGGTCCATTGCGAGAAGACGAGCGCCTTGTGTCCCTCTGCCGCCACCTGCTCCAGCATTTCTAGCAGCGCTTCGATCTTGCTCGAGCTTTCTGCGCTCTGGCCAGGAACCAGCGACGGATGACAGGCCGCTTGGCGCAAGCGCAAGAGCGCTTCCAGAGCCTGCAGCACGTTGCCGCCCTTCTGCAGCTTCTCCAGCAGGTCCTTCTGCGTGGCAGCGCGCACGGCGTTGTACAGATCGCGCTCGCTCGGGTCGAGCTCGATCTCCAGCACCATGTCCGTGCGCGGCGGCAACTCCGGCGCGACCTCACGCTTCAGGCGGCGCAAGATGAACGGCTTGGTCTTCTCGCGCAATTCGGCGAGCTTCTTCTTGTTGCCCTGCTCGATGGGCAAGCTGTAGCGATCGCGAAACTGCGAGCGGCCCGAGAGCAACCCGCGGTGGGAGAAGTGGAACATGCTCCACAGCTCTTCCAGGCGGTTTTCGAGCGGCGTACCGCTGAGTGCGACCGGAAAATTCGTCTTCAGGGCGTACGCCGCGCGCGAAACTTGACTGTCCGGGTTCTTGATTGCCTGCGCTTCGTCCAGCACGACCGTATCCCAGGTCTCGGCGGCTAGGCGCTCGGCATCCAAACGCAGGATTGCGTAGGTGGTAATGGTGAGGTTGGCGCGCTTGTCCAGCTCACGGCGCGGGCCTTGATACACCGCCACGCTGAGCCCAGGACGGAAGCGCTTCGCTTCTGCCTCCCAGTTGTGCAGCACGCTCTTCGGGCACACGATCAGCGTGCGACCACTGACGGCGCATAGCGTTTGCAGGGTTTTACCCAAACCCATGTCGTCAGCCAGTACTGCGCCCAGGCCCGCGTCACGCAGGAAGCACAGCCAATCCACACCGACCTTCTGGTAGGCGCGCAGGGTTGCCGTCAGATCTTTGGGCAGCGCGACTTCTGGCAGGCTTTCGAAGCCGTGAATCAGCGGCGCTAGCTTGTCGAAAGAAGGCGGGCGCGGCTGATCCAGATCATCACATAGCGCGGACAGCGCCGGGATGGACACGCGGGACACGCGCCCCTCGGAATCACGCGCAGCGAGCAGATCCGCTACGCGATCTCCGAACTTCTCCAGCCAATCACTGGGCAGGGGTGCCCAACCGCCGCCCTGCAAGGGCACCAAAGACAGGCCGTCTTGCCAAGCGCGCAGCACGGCTTCCGCGCTGGCCTTACCGCGGCGCGGCGAGCCCTCTGCGCCGTCGTCCGGCACCTCGAACTCGATGTTGAGCGTGTCCCCGTTGATGCGAATCTTCGCTTCGACCGGGGCCGCGCGCACCAGCATGGCTCCTGGCTCGAGACCGAGACGAGTCTGGAACTCGCGCAACTTGGCCGCGAACTTATTGGCTTCTTGGCCGTCGAAATCCACCTTCCGACCAGGGACCAAGAACAGCTCGTCGCGCAAGCGCCCAATCAGGCGGCGCTCGCCGATCTCGTCACGCTCCGGCACGTCACCCTGCACGTGCACGAGGCGCGTGCCTTCGATGCGCGCGCAAATCGGATCGCCGTACACGACCATGGGCACGACGCTCAGCGTGTGCTCGGCGTGGCTCAGCTCGAAGGAAATGCGCGGCGGCATGCGCGTTTTCCCGCGCCGCGGCATGCGCGACGACTGAATCACGACCTTCAGCTTGCTCTCGATTTCCGGAAGCACCTTGGTGGCCAGCTCCCCGACCTCGCTGTGCGGGAAGCGCCGACGCAACGGCAGACGCTCGAGCTTGAGGCCCGTGAGATCCACCAAGCCCAGCGGACGCAGCGTATTGCCTACGCGGCCCAGGCCGAGCTCCACGACTGCGCTCAGCTCCGGGTTTTGCTCCACGGCGAGCACGATGTCCTCACCCTCGTCGTAGACGCGGCCGGCAGGCAGCAGGGGCTCCGCCGACACTGAAATCGGCTTGTCGTCGAACTCCACCTGCGCGCCATTCAGCGCCTCGAGCAGGCTTTCCCAAACTCCGGGGCGAAGCACGCCGCGCGAAGCGGCGGTCAGAATGCGGTCGACCTTGATATCGCCCGGTCCGGGTGAGAGCGCGTACTTGCCATGGATTGACGCGAGCGTGCCGTCCAAGCGCGTGCGCTTGTCGCCAACGAGCACGAAGCGGTCGAGCGTGAGCCCCGACATCGGCAAACGACGAAACGCGTACACCAGCTGCGCGCCGCTCGTTTTGGCGTCCGGCAAGCGCTGACCGGCCTGGGCGACGCGTTGCACCGCCAGCAGCGCCGCGATCACGTGCACACACGGGTCAGCCGGGTCCGAGCAATCGCAGGTCCACTCCGGGTCTTTCGTGAACAGCGAGACCGACAGGTAGGACGCGCGGGCAGCGACTCGTACCCGCAGGTCGAGGCGCCCATCGCTTTCCTTTTCCAGCGAGACCGAATCCTCGCGGGCCAGCTTCGTTCCCTGGTTCCAGATGGCCGGTAACGCTTGCTTCTTCAGAGTCGCGAACAGTTCTTTCAAGGACCGGCGAAGAT
>FSWQ01001441.1_pt1 | contig 11421 bp, 5 predicted proteins | sample 1637691 | NCBI WGS metagenome assembly FSWQ01 (sample SAMEA3914814, study PRJEB12502) | metagenome | biome: forest; material: soil | place: USA | collected 2011-09-16 | depth 0.1 m | reverse complement strand
TATGGCGTGCGTTGGCGCCTGCTCGAAAGCTACGCGCTCGCCCGCCAAGAGGGCCTCGCGAGCCCCATTGGTCTGGTGGCAGACGTGCGGCACGCGCGCGCCGCACAGATCTTACGACAGCTGCTGCTTGCCCAGGCCGGCCCCGCCACCGACCCAATCTACGCGGGCTGTGTAGAGCGCGGCGCGTTGTGCGCGGCGCTGATGCCCATCGCGCCAAAACTCGCAGAATTCCTGTTTTCCCGGGCGGACGAACCGGGCGCCTGGGCGGCGCTGGTGCTGCAAGACGAGGAAGTGGTGTTGAGCGCTAGCTGGCAAGAGCTAATGACCGGCGCCAGCGCTCGGGACAGCGTTGGGCAACGCAGCGGGCGCCGTAAGTAATCAGTGCGGGCGGCGCGCCTGGGTGGAGCTCGGCGCTTCGCGCTCTGCGGATTCGGCGCGGAACGCGGCCTTCAGGTAAACCTCCGCCACTTCCGTTTCGTCCAATAGGCCGATCACGCGGCCGTCTTCGTCCAACACCGGTAGCTCGCGCAGGCCGCTCGAGACCATGCGTTCGGTGGCCGTGCGCAGGTCATCCTCAGCGCGCACGTACACCACGTGCTGCATCAAATCAGCCGCCAACGTCCAGCTCGTGTCCTCGTATTCGAGGGACATCACGCGCAGGGTGCTGGCGGTGACCAAACCCACCACGCGGTCGGTTTCATCCAGCACCGGGAACACGTCTTGATCCGCCGTGTCCCGCACCTTGGCCAGAATTTCACCGGCGCTGGTTTGTTTGCGGAAGCACACCGGAACAGCATCGGCTTTCATCAGCTCCGACACGCGCATGCCGCGGAGCACGTCCAAAAGCAGGGTATCGCGATGGATCGGCGAATCATTCTGGGTGGCCACTTGGGAGCTGTACAAGGCACGGTTACGCAGCGCGACGAACGCGATGCCTTGCGTGAGCATGAGCGGCACCAGCAAATCATAATTGCCGGCTAGCTCACACACGAGCACCAGCGCGCTGAGCGGCGCGTGCGCAATGCCGCCGTAGAACGTGCCCATGCCGACCAAGGCGAACGCGCCGTACGAAATGCGCGGGTCGTGAAAGAGCAGCGCCGCGGCGCGCCCGAACGCGCCGCCCAGCAAGCCACCAATCGCGAGCGAGGGCGCGAAATCACCCGCGCTGCCGCCGGAGCCAATGGTGATGGAAGCTGCAATCAACTTGGCAAACCCGAGCGCAACGAGCCAAGCCACGGCAGACCAGCCTTCTGGCAGCCAAGGCGAGCCGGAGATGGCCATTTGCACGGCACCGTACCCGCCGCCCAACAACCCAAGGCCCTGCCCCGGCGCCTGCATGTGATGACTCACGAGCAAGATGAGCGGCGTGCAGAACACGCCGAGACACAGGCCGCCAATGGCCGGCTGCGCCCATGCCGGCACCGGCAAGCGCTTGAAGAAGCGGCTCAGCCCTTGATACACCCCCAAAAAACCCACCGAGACCGCCGCGATGATCAGCGCGAGCAGCAAGAACAATGGCAGGTGCGCGGGCACGAAAGGAAAGCGCGGCACACGCGCGAACAACGTGCTCTCACCGAAGATCGAAATGATCACCGAGTAAGACACCACGCTCGCGAGCACGGCCGGGATCAGCGCTTCGGACTCGAAGCCATCACGGTACAGCACTTCGACCGCTAGCAAGGCAGCGCCGAGCGGCGTGCGAAACACCGCCGAGATACCCGCGCCCACACCCGCAACCATCAAGATGCGACGCTCGCGCGTGCTGACGCGCAGCACCCGGCCGACCAGCGCGCCGAGCGCTCCGCCGATTTGCATCGTTGGCCCTTCGCGGCCGCCCGCGCCGCCGGTACCGAGTGTGAACATGGACGCCAACGCTTTGATCCAGATCACGCGCCGACGAATGAACCCGCCTTGGTGATGAAACGCGTCGATCATGGCGTCACCGCCGCCGCCGCGTGCTTCGGGCGCAAGGCGCGTGATCAGCCCACAGGCCAAGCCACCAAGCGCGGGTAATATCACCAGCAACCAAGGGCGAAACGTGTGCGTGCCGTTGCTGGCCGCAAACGTTTCACCGTCAGCACGCAAAGGAATATAGCCCGCGAGCTCTTCCAAAACCCCGCGCGTGAAATACTCCAGACCCGCAAAAAATGCGGCGCCCGCCAAGCCTGCGGCCACACCGACCGCGGCTGCGTGGAGCAGCGTTCGGCCCACGATGCGCAGGTCCAGCGGCGCGCTGTCTGCGAACATCTGAAACGTTGGCCGGCGCCACGCCGCGAGCGCGCGCAAGCGCTGCTTCATCGCGTGCGAGAAATGTTCTTGGGCCATCGGTTGCCGGTCGTTAATAGCGAAGAAAAAGTGCCTACACTTTAGCTCTTTACCTCGCTCGAAAGACAGCGCACAAATTCACTCGTGAGCGACCCGCCGGTCTCATTGGCTCCGTCTTCGTTGAGCGGGCGGTACATCGACTCGGACGTACAACAAGGCGTTCGCTACGTGCTCGAACAGCAGGTGGGTGAAGGCGGCATGGGTGCGGCGTATTTGGCGCGCCGTGAAGCGCCCGAAGGCTCGTCACCCGTGGTGGTCAAGGTCGTTCGCCGTCAATTCGGCACCACGGACATTTCGCCGGAGCTAGTTGCCCAGAAGGAAGCCGTGGCGCTCGGGCGCTTGAACGAACGCGTGCCGCCCAGCCCGTTCGTGGTGCGCTTCGTGGATACCGGCAGCACGCCGTATTTCGGCTTACCCCCCACGCCCTGGATCGCCATCGAATACGTGCATGGCGGCGTAGAGGGCACCACGCTCGAAGATCGCGTCACTTACTCGATACACAAAACGAACTACGCCTTCGATCCGGTGCGCGCGTCCCACGCGCTGCGTTGTCTCTCCAGCGGCATCTCGGAGATTCACGGCGTCGGAGTAATCCACCGGGATCTGACACCGGGCAACGTGCTCTGCTGCGGCTTCGGCGCCACGGAGATTTTCAAGATCTCGGATTTTGGTTTGGCGCGCCCCGTAGGGCTCGGGCGCACGTTCGCGGGCGTGGGTTTCGGCACCGTTGGTTACGCCGCGCCAGAGCAAGCGCTGGACCAAGGCGTGGGCGTCGAGACGGACGTGTTCGCGCTCGCCTGCATTGCGTACTACGTGCTCACCGGCAATCACTACTTCGACGGGCAAACCCCGTACGAGGCGTACGAGCAAATGCGCGCAAAAACGCGCAAAAGCATCCTGGATAGCCCAGTATTGAGCCCAGAAATTCGCGAGCGCCCGGATGCTTGCCGCGCGATTGACGCCGCTTTGGCCTGGGGCACGGTGCTCTCTGTCGAGCATCGTCCACGAACTGCCGAAGCCCTCGTGAATGCCATCCTGCCCTGGCTCACCGAGCGCGCCGCGCCACCCGCATCCAGTCGGCTGTTGCTACGCACGATGCAAAGCCTCTCGCCGCCCTCGGACATGGCCGGCTGGCGCTGGATCGTGCGCCACAAGCCGCACGATGACTTGGTGATCCAAAGCGCCGCTTGGGACACGGACGGCCGCTGCTTCGCACTAACGCCGCGTGGCCCCTTGTTTTGGAACGGTGAATCGTGGCTCGGCGCCAAGAGCGTTCTGGCTCGCATTCCGCGCGGCATGGCCTTCGCGCGCCGCCATGAAGCGGGTGGGTTCTTGGTCGGCGGCTCCAACGGCACCCTAGCCGTGTTCGGGCCCGAGGGCGTGCGTGAGATCACCAGCGCGCCCGATCCAACCGTCGAGCTGCTGGATGCCAGCGGCATTTTCGATGACTTGTTGGTCGCAGTCGGGCGGCGCCCTGGCCTACCGCCAGCGCTGATCGCCATGTCCGGGCGGCGTTGGATGAAACCGCTGCCGCTTGAGGGCGTGCAGAATGTATCTGCGGTACTCCGGCTGGATGACACGCGCTGGGTGGTATGCGGGCGCCGCGTGCAAGGTGGCGCGTTCGCGGCCATTTACTCGCCCATGGAGTGGGAGCTGAAGTTCTTGCCCACGCCAGCAACGCGCGCCTACGTGAGCGGCGCGAGCAGCGTGGAACGCAGTTTGGCCTTGGTGGTCGGTAGCGACGGCACTGCGCTGCGCACCGAGGGCGACCAAACGACCGTATCCGTCGTGCCAGGCGCGCCGGATCTCTCCGCGAGCGCGCTGGACGTGCTGGACCGCGAATGGGTGGCTAGCCTCGGTACACTCTGGACACGTGACCCGCGCCTCGCCGAGGCATGGCGCCCCGCCTGGCAAGACTCCACGTGGGAAGCCCCCTTCGTGAGCATGATCGCGGATTCCGGGCGAGTGATGGCAATGACGGCGAGCGCCGGCATCGTCGAAGGGCGCACGGGCAGCGAAAGACATTGAAGCGCGCCGCGGTACCGATCTTGCAGTGACCAGAAGCAACTTTTGACGCCAATTTCGAGGCGTTTTTGGAGGTGCTGTCATGGTTCATATCGAATCGCCACGCTTGCGTCGTTTCACTTGGTTGGCCGCAGTCACAGTCAGCGGATGTTTGTTCGGCTGCGGCAGTGACGATAACCACGGCCCGACGATCGGCGCCCCGCAAGGCCCGACCCCAGTGGTCGTCGAAGGTGGCGGCGCCGAAAGCATCGGCGGAAACGGAAACCTCGGCGGTGAGGCGAGCCTTGCCGGCGGTGTCAACCAAGGCGGCGCGCTGAGCAACGGCGGGGATACCTTTGGTACCGGCGGCACAGGTACGGATCCGTTCGGTACCGGGGGAACCGGCACCGCGCCGTTCGGCACCGGCGGCACCGGCACCGCGCCGTTCGGCACCGGCGGTACGTTCTGAGTACGTGAGGCGATCCTGCACCGGCGTGCAACAGCGCTACGCGGGGCGCGTCCTGCACTTGTCGCGTGATGCGGAAATCTCGCGATCCGCGCTGCCTGTCGAAGTGCAGTAGCGCGGCACGGTCATTGCCTAAAGCGTGCATAACGAGGCGTGCGCCTGCGCGCGCGCACTCGGAAACAACAAAGGACACTGCGTGAGCAACAAGCCGGGCAACCCCTATCCATTAGGGGCCACATGGGATGGGCGGGGCGTTAACTTCTCCATTTTTTCCGAGCACGCGACGGGCGTGGAGCTGTGTTTGGTTGCGGCGGATGGCAGCGAAAATCGCGTGCCGTTGAAGCGACGCACGGGCTTCGTGTGGCATTGCTACTTGGACGGCATCGCGCCGGGTCAGCGCTACGCTTATCGCGTTCAGGGCCCGTATGATCCGGAGCACGGGCAACGCTTCAACCCGCAGGTCCGGCTGATCGATCCGTACGCCAAGGCGCTCACGGGCCTGCATGATTGGAAGGCCGGCTCGTTCGGGTACCAGCTGGGCACCGACAGCGAAGATCTGGTGGCCGCCACCGAGAATGCGACCGGCGCGCCACTCAGCATCGTCGTCGATCCAAAGTTCGATTGGGGAGCGGACAAGAACCCCAACCTGCCATTCCACGAGCTCATCGTGTACGAGGCGCACATTCGTGGCTTGACCATTCAGCATCCGGAAATTCCGGAAGAGCTACGCGGCACGTACTTGGGCATGTGTCAGCCGGTGATCATCAACTACCTGAAGGAGCTCGGCGTCACGGCCATCGAGCTGATGCCGATTCACGCCTTCGTGGATGACCAGTTCCTGCTGGACAAGGGGCTAAGCAATTACTGGGGCTACAACACGATTGGCTTTTTTGCGCCGGATCCTCGCTTTCGCGCGGGCGCCGAAGCGGGCGCGGAGGTCAATCAGTTCAAAGAGTTGGTCAAGGCGATGCACGCGGCCGGCATCGAAGTGATTTTGGACGTGGTGTACAACCACACCGCGGAAGGCAATCACCTCGGCCCCACGATGTCATTCCGCGGCATCGACAACACCAGCTACTACCGCGTAGTCGAAGAAACGCCGCGTTTCTACATGGATTACACGGGCACCGGCAACACGCTCAACGTGCGCCACCCGCAGACCCTGCAGCTGATGATGGATTCGCTGCGCTATTGGGTGCTGGACATGCACGTCGACGGCTTTCGCTTCGACCTGGCAGCGGCACTCGCGCGCTCGCTACACGAGGTCGACCAGCTATCCAGCTTCTTCATGCTCATTCACCAAGATCCGACGCTGAGTCAGATCAAGATGATCGCCGAGCCCTGGGACGTTGGCCCGGGTGGCTATCAAGTGGGCAACTTTCCCATCCGCTGGGCGGAGTGGAATGGTCGCTATCGAGATGCGATGCGCGCCTTCTGGCGGGGCGATGGCGGTTCGGCTTCGGAGCTGGCGTACCGCCTCACCGGCAGCAGCGACATCTATGAAAATGACGGGCGAAACCCGTACATGAGCATCAACTTCGTGACCTGCCACGACGGCTTCACGTTGGCTGATTTGGTCTCCTACTCGCAAAAGCACAACGACGCGAATGGCGAGGACAACCGCGACGGCAACGACAACAATTTGTCCTTCAACTGCGGCGCAGAGGGTCCCACGGACGACCCCAACATTCGCGCGCTACGGGCCAAGCAACAACGTAACTTGCTGGCCACACTGCTGCTGTCCCAGGGCACACCGATGATCTCGCACGGCGACGAGCGCGGGCGCAGCCAAAGCGGCAACAACAATGGCTACTGCCAAAACAACGCGCAAAGCTGGTTGGATTGGCAACTGGACGACGAACGTCGCAGCCTGCTCGCGTTCACCAAAAAGCTGACCGCGTTGCGGCACGCGCATCCGGTGCTGCGGCGCTCTACCTTCTTCAAGGGCCGCCCGCTACGCGGCTCGAACGTGAACGACATCATGTGGCTGCGTCACGACGGCGAAGGCATGTCGGACGCAGATTGGAGCAACTCCGAAACGCGCTCACTGGCCGTGTTTTATGCGGGAGAAGGCCTAGACGACGTCGATCAGAACGGTGACCCGCTCAAGGACGACGACATGTTGATCCTGGTCAACTCGCACAGTGAGCCGATCGACTTCTTGCTGCCCTTCGCGGACGACCAGCGGCCCTGGACATTGCTCCTGGACACCGCGCAAGATGACGCTCAGGGTCAAAACAAGGGCGGCGAACAGGTCGGGCTTGCGCCAGCCTCGCTGAAGCTCATGTCGCGGACTCGAAAGACATGACTGACGCCGAGGGACCCTCCCTCGGCGCGCGCAGCGAGGCCGCAGGCGTGCGCTTCACCGCGTGGTCGGACAAGGCACGGGACGTGTCGGTAGTGCTGTACGACCGGCACAACGAGCCCTCGCGCGAGGTTGCGCTCGGGCGCACGGAAGAGCCGCACACGTTCATGACGTTCGTGCGCCAATTGCGCCCTGGCGCCCTATATGACTTCAAGTTGGACGGTCGAATCGCGGTGGATCCGTACGCGCGCAGTTTGCCGTTCGGCGTGCACGGGCCGGCGCAAGTCACGGCTCCGTTGAAACCGCACGCCGGAGCGAGGCGCCGAGTCTCGCTGGATGACAACGAGGTGTTGTACGAGCTACACGTCGGTACCTTCACAGCCGACGGCACCTTCGAAGCCGCCCGTCAACGCTTGCCGGAGCTGCGCGAGCTCGGAATCACGACCATCGAGCTGATGCCCATTGCGGCCTTCGCGGGCAAGCGCGGCTGGGGCTACGACGGCGTCGGCTTGTTCGCGCCCTTTGCGCCGTATGGCTCAGCGCAGGACCTCAGTACATTCTTGGACACCGCGCATACGCTGGGCATGAGCGTGATTTTGGACGTGGTGTACAACCACCTTGGCCCGGACGGAGATCCCCTGCCCGCCTTCTCGGACGCGTACTTCGACAGCGAACGCAGGAATGCCTGGGGAAAAGCGCCGGCCCTGGAAAAGCAGGCCTTTCGCCGGCTAATTTTGGACAACGCGCGCTACTGGCTAAAAGACTTGGGCTTTGACGGCCTGCGCTTGGACGCGACGCACGAGCTGGAGCCGGGGGGTGACCCGCACATTTTGGGCGAGCTGGCCCGCGTGGCGCGTAGCTGCTCGCCGGCCGCGGTGTTGTTTGCCGAGGATAGCCGGAACGATCCGCGCGCCCTGCTCGATCACGGCCTAGACGCCGTGTGGAGTGATGACTTTCACCACGCCTTGCACGTGCTGCTGACCTCCGAGCAAGATGGCTACTACGGTGCGTTCAGCGGTCACCTGAGCGACCTAGCGCAGGTCATCGAACGCGGGCAATTGTTCGAAGGGCAGCTCAGCGCGAGCGGGAAGCCGCGCGGCAAATCCGCGGCCGGCGTGCCTGCGCAACGCTTCGTTTTTGCCCTCCAAAACCACGATCAAGTGGGCAACCGCGCGCACGGTGAGCGCTTGCACACGCTGGCCGGGCTGGACGCATTTTGCGCCGCATCCTTACTGCTCCTGTTTCTGCCGGCCACGCCGATGCTGTTCATGGGTCAGGAGTGGGCCGCCAGCGCGCCGTTCCTGTATTTCAGCGATCACGCGGGCGAGCTCGGCATGCGAGTGAGCCACGGGCGGCGTCAGGAATTCGGTCATTTTTCCGCCTTTCGCGACGCTGACATCGCTCAAATCCCCGATCCACAAGCAGAGTCCACGTTCCTACGCAGCAAGCTGGATTGGTCCGAGCGTCGCTGGCCGGAGCACGCGCAAACGCTCGCCCTGTATCGCCGCGCGCTGGAGCTGCGGCGCACCGACGCCGTGCTGAGCGCTGCGCGCGAGCTGAGCGTTGGTACGCTCGGGAATACGCTTTGGGCGGTTCGTCGCAACGCGCATGGCGAGCGTTTGCTGCTGTTCAACGCCGGCCCGGCCACGAGTCTGGAATCGGTCGCAGGTCGTTCGCCATCGGAGGCACGTCCACTGTTGTCTAGCAACGGCCTCGTGCCGGCGGGCGCGGTCTTCGAGCTCGCGGCAATGAGCGCCACGGTCTTTACGCTCGGGCGCCCACGCGAAGCTGGGAGCACCTAGCCGTGGCACCGCGAATGCCCAGCGCCAGCTACCGCCTGCAACTGCATGAAGGCTACGGCTTCAACGAAGCCGCCAAGCTGGCGGGTTACCTGAAGCGCCTCGGTATATCCGACGCCTATACCTCCCCTATCCTGAAAGCCGCACCCGGAAGCACGCACGGCTACGATGTGCTGGACCATGACGTTCTCAATCCAGAGTTGGGCGGAGTGGAGGGCTTCGAGGCACTGAGCAGCGCGCTCAAAGCCCATGATTTGTGCTGGATCGTAGATTTCGTGCCCAACCACATGGGCGTTGGTTGCGACGGAAACCGTTTCTGGGAAGACGTGTTGGAGCACGGTGAAGCCTCGGAGCGCGCGGATTTCTTCGACATCGATTGGCAACCTCCCAAGGAAGCCCTCGCGCACAAGCTGCTGCTGCCCATCTTGCCCGACCAATATGGGCCAACGTTGGAGAGCGGCTACTTTTCGCTGCTGTTCGACAGCAACGCAGTTCGCCTACGAGCCGGTGCGCGCACCCTCCCGCTGCGCCCGCAATCGTTGGGTCGCGTGCTCACGCGCGCGGCAGACTTACTGGAGGCGCACGGCGCCGAGGTCGACAAGAGCGAGGAGCTCCGCCAATTCGCGCGTGAGTTCAGTGAGCTGAGCGACGGCAATGTGAGCGACCCGCAGGCCGTCGAGACCTACCGGCGCAGCGCGCGCTCGCTCCAACACCGGCTGCGTGAGTTCGTGCATTTCTTCGGGCTGCAGCTCGCGCTCTCACGCGCGTTGAGTGCGTTGTCCGGTGTCACCGGGGAGCGCGAAAGCTTCGACTTCATGGATGAGCTGCTACGCGCTCAACACTACCGGCTCAGTGCTTGGCGCTTGGCGCTCGAAGCCGTGAACTATCGGCGTTTCTTCGACGTGACTGAGCTCGCGTCGCTGCGGGTCGAGCTGCCCGCTGTTTTCGACGCGAGTCACCGCACGCTGCTTTCGCTGGTAAAACAAGGAAAAATCAGCGGCATTCGGCTGGACCACGTAGACGGCCTGCTGGACCCCATTGGCTACTCTCGCCAGCTCGCCGAGCGCCTGCATGAGGCGCTACCCGGCTCGGATCCAAGCGAGCTACCAATCTACGTGGTAGCCGAGAAAATCCTGGCGCCGGGCGAAATGTTGCCGCCAGGCCTGCGCGTGCACGGCACCACGGGCTATGAGTTCGCGCGCATCGCCACCGGGGTGTTGGTCGACCAGCGCGCGGAAGCGAATCTATCCAGCACCTATCGCCAGTTCACCGGTGACCTGGCAAACTTCGCCGATCACCTACTCAACGCGAAGCGCGCGGTGCTGAGCTCATTGTTTGCCAGTGACGCCATGATGCTGTCGCGCGCGTTGGAGCGGCTGGCGGAGCTTGACCGCCGCTGGCGCGACTTGAGCTGGCAAAGCCTGCATGAAGCGCTGATCGAAGTGATGGCCGCGTTCGACGCTTACCGCAGCTACGTGCGGCCAGACGGCACCCGCAGCCCGGAAGACGAAGCATTGATCAACCGTGCGGTCGCCTCCGCCATCCGCAGGAACCCCACTAGCGGTCGCGGCGCCTATCAGTTCCTGCGCTCGCTGCTGCTTTTGGACAGTGAGTTACCCGGCGCGCGTGAGTTCGCTCTGCGCTTCCAACAAACCACTGGTCCATGCACAGCCAAAGCCCTGGAAGACACGGCCTTCTATCGTTTTCCCAGGAATTTGGCCGAGAACGAAGTGGGTGCCCGTCCGGATGGGATCGGCATTCCGCTGCGCGAGTTTCACGCACAGAACGCGCTCGAGCAAAGCGAGTATCAGTTCTCACTCACCGCGACCTCCACGCACGACACCAAGCGCGGCGAGGACGCACGCGCCCGGTTGAGCGTGCTCTCTGAGCTACCGAACACCTGGCGCCGAGCCGTGTACGGGTTCGCGCGCAGTGCCGCCAAGTACCGAAGCGCGTACGAAGGAAGCGAAGCTCCGTCGCGTCGCGACGAATACCTATTCTACCAAGCGTTGGTCGGCGTCACGCCGTTTGGCGCGGAGCCGGGCTTCTTCCCCGAATCCATCGAGCGCCTGCAAGCGTACATGGTGAAGGCGTGTCGCGAAGCCAAAACCCAGACCTCCTGGTTACACCCGGACGAGGGGTACGAGCAGGCGCTGCACGCCTTCGTCGCCGGCGCGCTCTCTGACCGCGAGTTTTGCGAGAATGTCTTGCGTTTCTGTCGGCGCACCGAGCGCTTCGGCGCCTGCAAAGCCCTCGCGCAGGTCACGCTGAAGCTGTGCGCTCCCGGCATCCCGGACACCTACCAAGGCTCAGAGGGCTGGCACCAAGTCCTAGTCGACCCAGACAACCGACGTCCCGTTGACTTCGCCACGTTGGACGCGCAGCTGAGCGGGCTGGAGGAGCAGCGCGCTGACCGGGCGCAGCTCTTGCCGGAGCTGCTAGAGCACTATGCAGACGGCCGCATCAAGCTATTCGTGGTGAGCGAGCTACTGCGGCTGCGGCGGGACGAGCCGCTGTTGTTC
>FSWQ01001394.1_pt1 | contig 11446 bp, 13 predicted proteins | sample 1637691 | NCBI WGS metagenome assembly FSWQ01 (sample SAMEA3914814, study PRJEB12502) | metagenome | biome: forest; material: soil | place: USA | collected 2011-09-16 | depth 0.1 m | reverse complement strand
GCGAGTGAGCCGCGGCGCGCGGACAGGTACAGCTCCTTGCCGAACGCGACCACGATGCCAACCAGGTACACGCCGAGCAGCAGCACCAAGCGAGCCGCGGGATACTCCGAGAAATCCGGCCGCGTGCGCAGCACGCCGCCCAGCGCGATCACTAGCAACGCACTGGCAACCACGGTCGCAAAACGTAGCCGCGTGGGCCGCGAGCGCAGCCAGGCGCGGAGGCCGGTTTCCTGCGCTACATCCGCCTCCAAGGCGGCGAACAGCTCGTCTTGGAACGGCAGCGCGAAGGCCGATTCTGCGGCTAGCGAACGCCCGAGCTCCGCATCGTGCTCGAACAATTCACGACAATGCGGGCACACGCGCAGGTGCGCCTCTATCTCAGCACTGCGCACGGCTGCGCCGCTCACGAAGGCTTCGCGAATTTCCGAGCAATCCATCAGTGCAGGCCCTCCGTGCTCGGCTTCACGTCGAGCTGCTCGGGGTTGGGCACGTCATCACCCAAACGCGCACGCAGCGCGACGTAACCGCGGTGCGCACGAACTTTCACGGCGGCCACGGTAGAGCCCACCGCTTCTGCGACTTCCGGAAAGCTCAGTCCGCCGAACCAATGCAGCTCGATCACTTCACGATGTTCCGCCGGCAACGCGGCCAAAGCGCGCGCTGTTTCGCGCGCGGCGTCAGAGCGCTCTTGGCCACGCGGTCCTTCGAACGGTTCGGCCGCGCGGTCATCATCGAGCGACGTCTCATGGCGACGCTTGCTGCGCCGGAAATACTCACGCTTCAGATTCAAGGCGATGGTGAAGATCCACGGCTTGAGCTTGCGGCCCGGTTCGAAATCGTTACGACTCCGGTGCAGGTGCAGAAAAGTCTGCTGCACCAGATCATTCGCCTCTTCCGGGCTGCGAAGGTCGCGGGCCATGGCGCGCTGCAAGAGCGGAGTGTAGCGCTGGAACAGCTCACGGAAGGCGGCCTTCTCGCCCGAAATATAGGCGGCCATGAGCTCCTCGTCCGTGCGCACGGCGCGCAATATAGCCGCGAAACATGGGCGCAACGCAAACCCTAACCATTTCCCAGAGCTTGGCTATACTCGGGGGCGCGGCCCAGCCGCCTTGGAGAAGCCATGGACCTGAGTAGAGGGACGAGCATTGCGCTGGCCGCGGCGGCACTTCTGGCCGCAACCGGCTGTGGTGCCAGTACTGACGACGCGGCTTCCAGCACGTCACAGCCCGTGAAATGTGAAGGCGGAAATGCCTGCAAAGGCCAATCCGAATGCGCAACGGCGGACGGCAAGAGCCTGTGCTCCGGGGAAAACGCCTGTAAAGGAACGGGTTACGTTTTCACCGAGACGGTGGCGCAGTGCACCGCGCTTCAGATCCGCAACAAGCCCTGAGCTCGGCGGCAGGCCCCGCCGGGCAACCCGCGCGCGTCGGGTTTGGACTGCGCGCCCCTCACTACGAAGCCATCCTGACACGCGGCGTCCGCGCTGAGTTCGTGGAGGCCACGTCGGAGAATTTTCTGGGTCGCGGAGGGCGCGCCTGGAGCGTGCTGGAGCGCGTGCGCGCTGAGGTGCCCGTGGCGCTGCACGGGGTGTCGCTCTCGATCGGCGGGGTCGATCCGTTGCGCGAAGCGTACCTCACCGAGCTGGCTGAGCTCGCGACGCGCATCTCTGCGCTGAGCGTCTCGGATCACCTGTGCTTCGGCACCTTCGGCGGTCACTACGCGCATGACTTGTGGCCGCTGCCGTACACGGAAGAAGCACTGACGCACGTGGTGGAGCGCGTGCAACGCGTGCAGGACCGGCTTGGCCGTCAGCTGTTGCTCGAAAACGTCTCCAGCTACGTGCAGTACCGCGCCAGCACGCTCAGTGAGTGGGAATTCCTGGCAGAGGTGGTCACGCGCGCGGACGCGGGCATCCTGCTGGACGTGAACAACGTGTACGTGAGCGCGCACAACCACGGTTTTGCCGCGGAGGTGTACCTGCGCGCCCTACCGCGCGAGCGCGTGCAGCAAATCCACCTGGCAGGTCACAGCGAAGGCGGCGGCTTCTTGCTGGACGATCACGGCTCGCAAGTGTCCGAGCCAGTGTGGCGCTTGTACGAGCAAGCGCTGACTCACTTCGGGGCGCTGCCCACGATCATCGAGTGGGACGAGCGTGTACCGGAATTGGCTGAGCTCGAAGCCGAAGCCGCGCGCGCGGAAAGCGTCGCCAGTACCTGGCTTTCTCTCGCAAGGGCAAACCAGCCATGAATCTGGCCGAGCTACAGCGCTTTTTCGCCGAAGCCGCGACCTCCGGCACGGGCCCGCACACCGGATTGGAAGCCGTGTTCGTGACTGACGCGCAGCTCTCCGCGAGCGCGCGCCTCGGGATCTACAATCGTGCGTACTATTTCCGTTTGCTCGACGCGCTCGCCTCCGTGTTCGAGCAGGTGCAGCGCTGCCTAGGGCGCGCTGAGTTCGAGCGCATCGGGCTCTCGTACTTGGGGCAGCATCCCTCCGAGCACCCTGCCGTAGAACGCGTCGGGCGGCTCTTTCCGGAATACCTGCGCATACTGGGTCGCGGCGACGCGCTCGCTGATTTGGCTGAGCTGGAATGGGCACGACTGTGCGCGCTCGTCGCGCCCAACCCGCGTGCCGTCGCAGCGCGCGCCAACATCGACACCACGACATTCCCGCGCGCGCGACTCACTCTGGTTCCAGCGCTGCGCTCGTTGCAGCTGGCGCCGGCGGCATTGGCCGCATTCAGCGGCCAGGCCCTGGCAACGGGCGACCCCAGCCTGCCCGGCGAGCGCATCGGTGTGGCGGTCTGGCGCCGGCAGCACGCGGTCAGCCAGCAAGAGTTGGGGGCGCTCGAATTCCAAGCCCTGCAGCTCGCGGCCCGCGGAGCCTCAACCAGTGAGATTTGCGCGGGTTTCGACACGGGGAACGCGGCTGCGGACGCGCTTCGGGCCTTCCAGATCCTGGGCGCGTGGTTGGACCGGGAATGGGTGGAAAGCCTGGCTTTGTACGGGGCTTAAGCGGGCGCGGGCCCTGACCGTTTTGTGAGGTCGGATGTCCAGCGTCGTTCCCGGGCCGATTTTGAAGCGCCCCCCTCCCCTACCCGCCGCTCAGCAGAAGCTCGCTGAATCGATCCGTGAAGATCTGTGGTTCGGGGACGACGATCCTAAACGCAGCAACGAAGAAGCCTCGCGTTCGCTCGCCGCTGCTGCCGCGCTGGCCGCGGGCCTCAAGCCGTTCCCCGTCATCGCGCAGCGCGTGATGACGTTGCTTGCGGACCCCGACACACCGGTAGTCAAAGTGCGCAAGGCGATCGAGCAGGATCCGGCACTCGCAGCGCGCCTGCTGCGCGTCGCGAACTCTGCGCTGTATGCGCCCGCCGTCGCCTGTCGCAGCGTCGAGGACGCCGTGATGCGCCTGGGCAGCCGCACGGTGAGCGAAATCGTGGCCAGCCTTGCCACGCTGGGCATGTTCTCGGACGCCAAAACCGGCCACGGCGCATCGTTCCGCAATCACTGTGTGTGCGTGGCAGCGGTGGCGCGCGTGCTCGGCACAGAGTGGCGTTACAAAGGCGTAGAACACGTATTTTTAAGCGGTTTGATGCACGACATCGGCAAGCTCCTGGCCATGCAAGTCGGCGAAATCCGCTATGAGGCGCTGGACCCTACCGCGCTCGCGAGCGCGGATCAGGTGCACATGCACGAACGCGCCTTCGCCGGCTACGACCACGCCGTGCTCGGCGCCCACGTGTTGGAGCGCTGGAAGCTACCGGATGACATCGCGAAGATCGTCGCGCTGCATCATCAACCGGGCCGCGCCTTTGCCGGCCCAAGCAACATCGCGCTCGGCGTCGCGTTGCTGCGTTTGGCGGACGACATCGAGTTCCAGATCCGGCGCAGCCGAGAAATCGATGACGAGTACGTGGAAGTGCTGACCCGTGAGGGCGCGGCTGAGTACACTCAGTTTTCGAGGGACGTGCTCAGAGCCATGTGGCCCAAGTTCATTGCTGCGTACGACGAAGCGCTCAAAGTAACGGCCTAGCCGAGCTCCAGCCAGGGGTGGTCAGTCAGCTCACGGGGACGGCTGCGCTCGGGGCGAAAGTAGCTTTGGTTGCCGTAAAATTCTGCGTTTTGCCGTGCCGCCCAGCCGGGCACCCCCAGTACTGGTAGCGGCAGCAAGCGCCCCGGCTCCTGCAAGAACTCAGGCAAGCGCACAGCGAGCTCGCGATCCAAGAACAGGCGCAACGCCGACGTAGCCAACGCCAAGTGCTCAGGCTGCACGCGCACGCACAGCGCTTTGCCCATCAACCGCGGGTGTGGCGCTCGGAATGCATCCAGCAAGCCATGCCCGAACGCCAAAAAACGCGTGCTGTCCGCGAGCTCACCGCGTTGCTCCCAGAACAAGCTGCGCCAGCTCAAATCAGCCAGCGCCTCGAACACGCGAGTATCCGTGCTCACGACCAGCACACCGGATTCATCCAGGTGGGTGGCGGCGTTTTCGCGTGGGCTACGCTCGGCGCTCTCGGCGGCCAAGTGCACCCGGTGAATTGCGGTTTTCAAAGCCGGAAAGTGCAGCCAAACGAGCGCGCCGAGCAAATCATGAAAAGAGCCGGCGCGCGTCGGAATGCGCGAGCTTTGCGCGATCAGCTGGTCGTAACCACCCGCGGCTTGGAGCGCGGCCTCGTCCTGCAAGGCAAAGTCGAACCAAGGTTCGAGCGCGCTGGGCATGCCTTGCGTCAGCGCGCGCAGCTCGTGTGGGGCGGGGAAATGCGCGAGCGCGGCGAGCCGTGCGCGCACGACAGGCTCGAGCACGGAAAAAGGCGGCTGCTCGAAGAAGCCCAGCGCCTCGCTCATTGCTCTTTGGGGATCTCGAAGTGCACGCTCGCGCCGCCATCCGCGCGGTTTTCTGCCCAGGCGCGCCCGCCGTGCGCACGCGCGATGCGCTCCACCAAGGCGAGCCCCAAACCCAAAGAAGACGAGCCATCACCGCGATAGAACGCATCGAACACGCGCCCCAAGGCTTCTTTCTCGAAGCCTGGCCCGCGATCATTCACGGTAACGCGCAGGTTTTGCGCAACGATCGAGATCTGAACGCTCTCCACGCCGCCGCCGTGCTTCACCGCATTCTCGAACAGGTTGCAGAACGCGCGATCCAGCAACGTGGGATCGCCCTTGACGCGCGCGCCAGGAGCGTCGTTCTGGCACACGCTCGGGTCCACATCCGCGCGTTCCAGCGCGCGCTGCACCAGCGCACAAGGCTCCAGTGATTGTAAGCTCAGGGTTCCGAAATCCAGCCGAGAGTTGGCTAGCAACTTGCCGATCAGATCATCCACCTCGATGATCTCACGCTCTACTTTGTCGAGCGTGACCGGGTCCGCAGAGCTCCCGCGCAACAGCTCCGTCAGCACGCGCAGCCGGGCCAGCGGACTGCGAATCTCGTGCGAGACTGCGGCGAGCAGCTCGCGCTGATCGTTGAGTTGGCGCTCGATGCGCTTGGCCATGTCGTTGATCGAGTCCGCCAGCACGCCGACCTCGCCCATGTGGTGGCGACCCAAGCGCACACGGCTGACCAAGTTGCCCGAGCCGATCTCGCGCGTGACGCGGATCAAATCAGAAAGCGGGCGCACCAGCTTGCGCGCCAACGCGCCCGAGGCTCCCCACAGGCTCAAACAAGCCGCGGCAATCGCCAGCACGAAGGTGATGCCCGGCACGCGCCGACGCTTGTCGATGCACACTTCCAGCACGCCCAAGGTTTGCGAACCGCGCGGGATGGGCACGGAAAACTGCGGTTTGTCGCAGCCGGCGCCCACCTGATCGAGGGCGCGCTTTTGGCTGTCGCGCAGCGTGAGGTCGACCTCGAATGCCTTGGCGATGTCCTCGGCCAACGTGTGCCGTTCCGCCGGGCTATCCCAAACCCGCTGAAAACGCTCGCCGATGAAGCGCTGAATGCGCACCACGTCACTCTCCATGCTGGAGGCGTCCGGACGTAACGCGCTCACCACGGCGCTCACCACCATCCCCGTGAACAGGATGGTGATGCCGAGCCACATGAACAGTTGGCGGTGCAGGCGCGCGCGGACGAAGCGCTTGAAGTTCACTCCGAGCCCTTCGCCATCACGTAGCCCACGCCGCGTACCGTTTTGATCAGACGCGGTGGGTCATCCCCCAACTTTTTGCGCAAATGCGAGATGTGCACGTCCACCGTGCGGTCACTGACGGTGACGTCACTGCGGCCCGCGTGCTCGAGCAAGCTGGAGCGTGGGACCACGCGGCCGGCTCGCCGCATCAAAGCCAACAGCAAATCGAACTCGATGCCCGTCAGATCGGCAATTTTTCCCTCGACCATGACCTGGCGCGCGCCGACGTCCAAGTTCACGCCGCCCACGTTCAGGTGTTCTTTGCTCGGGTCCAGCTCAGTACGGCGAAGCACGGCGCGCAGCCGCGCCAAGAGCTCACGCGGGCTGAACGGTTTGCCCAAGTAATCATCCGCGCCGAGCTCGAGGCCGACCACGCGGTCCGTTTCATCACCCTTGGCCGTGAGCATGATCACGGGCAGGCGGCTCTTTTCTCGAATCTTCTTGAGCACCGCCAGCCCGTCCAAGCCGGGCATCATGACGTCTAACAAGACGGCGTCGAAGCCGCCCGATTCGAGCAGGGACAAGCCGGCTGTGCCGTTCGAGGCGTGGCTGGAGCGCACGCCGTTCTGGGCCAGGTAGCTGTCCAGCACCTCGAACAGCCGAACGTCATCATCGATGACCAACACGTGAACTGTCATGAGCGGGGAGGCGGAGCGTAACACTCCCCGCCCCGCTCTGTCAGGCACGCCGAACAAGTCGTCCGTCACGGCATGTTTTCGGCGTGTGGCGCGTGCCCGTGCGAGCGCTCAGCGGCGCGCGTGCAGACATCCGCGATGTGATCCTCGAACGCTCGTCGACGCTCAACCTGATGGTGGCAGCCGTACAAACCCGAGGCGAAGCCGGCGATGGCACCGACGGCGAGCACGAACATCAATCCCTTGCGTCTCATGGTTCAGCGAAAGCTCCCGAAGCCGCGCCCGAATGGACCGGCCTCGACGAGGTCAGCCAGGATTTTGCGTTGCCGCTCATCCAGCGTTTCGTGCACCTTGCCGAACGCATCTAGCGCGTTCTGACGCACGCGATCGATCACGACATCGTGGCGCGTGAAGATCGACTCCACTTGTGCGCGGTCCAGAACCTCGCTGCGAATGACTTGAGCGACATCCGCGCGACTGCCACGGAACTCGCGCTTCGCGTCGTGCAGGTCGTCGACCAAGGTGTCGACGGCCTCGCGAATCACTTTTTCCTGACCGGGTGTGGTGTCGAGCCGGTCGAGCATGCGATTCAGGACGAAGCGTCCGCGACCGCCGCGGAAGCCGCGCGCCCTACCGCCACAGTGGTGATGACCGTGATGGCGCCCCGCGAACGTGGCGGTGAGCCCCAACAAACATGCAGTTCCAAACAGAAATCCAAACATTTTGCAGCTCCTTCAAAGACAACCTGGGCGCGCTCTGTGAAGGAATTCGGCGGACTAACGTGAAGAAGCGTTAATGGCGCCCGCTGAGCAGGCGGAAGCCTTGGACAGCTCCATCGCAATTTGCGCTATGCTGGAGCTGTCGGCGCAGAGGGCTTCCATGGGCGACGAACTCGGAACAGCCAACGAAAGCGAGAACCTAGCGGGGGCCGGTAGCACTGAGCCGTCGGTCGCGGTCGCGCCGGTCGCGCCTCGCCCGGTCGCTTTGCCGCCGCGCCCAGTATCGCTGCCGCCACGCCCTGCAAGCTCGAGTTTGCTGCCATCACGCCCACCGGGTAGCCCGCCGCCCATTCCACAGCGCAGCCTGACTCCGCTGCCGCGCCCGAGCCAGCAGCCCCCACCTCCACCTGTGCGCTCGAGCCCAAGCTCAGCCGCACCGTCGTCCGCGACAACCAGCGTGCGCCCACTGCCACCCAGCATGCGCTCGGCGCCGCCATCCGTGTCGAGCACGCCGCTGCCTGCTCCGTCGCCCGCGTTGAGCACTCCGTTACCTGCTCAGTCACCCGTGTTGAGCACCCCGTTACCCGTTTCGGCTCTCGTATCACCCGCGCGCCAAGACGCAGCGCGCATTCAAGCCTTGCTGGCAGACGTGATGAGCGCGCGCCAGGAGCTGACCGAGAGAACCAGCGAGCTGCACCAAGTGACCGCGGAACGCAACACGCTGCGCACACGCCTCGCGCAAGCAGAAGCGGAGCTGCGAGAGCTGTCGTCGGCGTTCCGCGCCGAAACGCAACTGCGCACAGAGGCGGTGGAGACACACGTGGCCACCAGCAACGCACTCCGCGCGCGCGTGGCTGAGCTCGAAGCCGCACTGCTGGAGTCGCGTAAAGTCGCGCCTGAGCCGGTGGGGCTCCGCCGCATTCGCGGCATCGGCCCGGCGTACGAACGCGCGCTGCTCGGTCTCGGTATCACCAGCGTGGCGCAGGTTGCGCGGCTCACGCCGGAGGACATCGCGCGCATCGCCCCGCAAATCAAAGCCCAGGCAGACCGCATCCTGCGCGACGACTGGGTCGGCCAAGCGCAACGCCTGGCCGCCGAATAGCCCGGGAAGTCGCGAAAAGTCAGCCTTTTCGCGAGAATGCCGAAGTATTTCGAGGCTTAAATCCTGCGCAATTTCGCCGTTTCAAAGAAGACGTGTCCGTGAACCATCCCCCAACTAGCGAAAAAGCCAGCGGGAGCTTCGTCGCGGAGGTACTCGGCGACGAGCGTCAGACCAAGAAGGTGCTGTCTAGCCTACGGCTGAAGGTGGCGTTCATGGTCTTCGTGAGCGCGCTCCTGATCGGCCTGTGCGGGATGATCTTCGCGTTGGTGTCGCACATTTTCGGCGCGTTGACGCCCGCCATCCGCGCGGATTTGGAGTGGAAGGCGCAGCGCGGCGCCGCCGAGCTCGCGCAGTCCGCTGAGTACGGTTTGGTGCTCGCCGACGAGCGCGAGATCCGCAACGCCTTCCACGGTTACGACAACGACCCGGACATCTTGGCCATCGTGGCCACGGACAAGACCGGCAAAGTCTTGGCCACGCACGGCAAGGTCCCCGGTGATCTCGCGCAAGCCTTCACGCGCCCTGCGGGCAGCGTGAACGACCGCACGAACTACTTTGCGTCGTGGGCAGAAACCGTGATTGAAGGCAGCGCGGTGGGACGCATCACGGTGTTCGTCTCCACAGCGCGTTTGGAAGCCGGCACGCGCCTGAAGAGCGAGATCTTGTGGACCGCCGGCGTTGGCTGCGGGCTCGGCTTGTTGATCAGCGTGTTGTTCGTTGGCTTCTACGTCAGCCCGCTGATTCGCGTCACGGAGAAAGCCTTCGCCCGGCTCGAGAAAACGACCTTGGCCGCGCTCGAAGCCGTCCGGCTGAAGAGCGAATTTCTGGCCAACATGAGCCATGAAATCCGGACGCCGATGAACGGCGTCTTGGGCATGTTGGATTTGCTGCGGCGCACCAGCTTGGACACCAAGCAAAAGCGCTACGCAGAAACGCTCAATACGTCCGCCAACGCGCTGATGACCGTGCTGAACGACATCTTGGACTTCTCCAAGATCGAAGCCGGCAAGGTCGAGCTGCGCAAAGGCCCGTGTGAACCGCGCGCGCTCTTGGAAGAGGTGGCGGAGCTGTTCGCGGCTCGCGCCGAGCTCAAACACATCGAGCTCTTGTGCCACGTGTCCCCAGACATGCCAGCACGCGTCGAGGTCGACGGCGACCGCTTGCGTCAGGTGTTGACCAACCTGGTCGGCAACGCGATCAAGTTCACCGACACCGGTGAGGTCGTGGTGCACGCCGTCGCCAGCCGCCCGGTGAACGGTATGTCCACGCTGGAGCTCACCGTCGTAGATACCGGCATCGGCATCGACGCGGACCAGCAGAGTTTGTTGTTCGAGGCCTTCTCGCAATTGGATGGCTCGTCCACGCGTCGCTTTGGCGGCACGGGGCTCGGGCTTGCCATCTCCAAAAAGCTCGTCAATTTGATGGGCGGTGAGCTGGGCGTGACCAGCGAAAAGGGCATTGGCAGCCGCTTTTTCGTGCGCATCCCGGTGCGCGTGCTGTCCGCAGAACCGACGCGCATCCCGACGTTGAACCGCAATGCGCGCGCCTTGATCGTCGACGACAACGCCACCAATCGGCTGCTGCTCGAGGAGCTTTTGTCCAGCTGGGGCATGCGCACGGAGTCCGCTGAGGGCGGGCCGCTCGCGCTGCGTTTGTTGTCCGAAGCGACGGACACTGACCCCTTCGAGCTCGTGATCACCGACATGCACATGCCGGAGATGGACGGCCTAACGCTGGCCCGGCACATCCGCGAAAAGCACGCGCGCTTGCCGCTGCTCATGCTCACCTCGCTCAGCGAGACCAGCCCCGCGCTCGCCAACCGGGATCTGTTCGCCGGTGTGCTCAGCAAGCCCGTGCGCTCAGCCGAGCTGGAATCCAACATTGCGCGTGCCTTGGGTGACTCTCCGTACGGGAACATGCCCAGCGCGCAAGAGCTGCGCGTAGCGACCGGCGCTATGCACGGTCCCCGCAAGCTGCTGGTGGCCGAAGACAACCCGATCAATCAGGAAGTGCTGACTGAAATCTTGAGCGGCCTCGGCTACACCGCGGATGTCGTGAACAACGGCCGGCTCGCCGTGGAAGCCTGGGCAAACGGCAGCTACCCGCTGATCCTGATGGACTGCCAAATGCCGGAGCTGGACGGTTACGCCGCGGCGCGCGAAATCCGCAGTCGTGAGGCCGACGGCGCGCGCGTGGCGATCATCGCCGTCACTGCGCATGCCCTGGTCGGCGAGCGCGAGCGCGCCATCGCCGCCGGCATGGACGACTATGTTACCAAGCCCATCGACCCTCGCCTGCTGCAAGAGGCACTCGAGCGCTGGTGGCCGCGCGTGTCACTGGTGCCCTACGCAAGTATTGGGTCCTCAATTCCCGCACCCGTCCGTGACAGCACGGACGGCTCGCTCAACCCGAACGTGCGACGCAGCCAGGGGGTGGTCCGCGCGTTCCTCCGGCACGTTCCGGATCAGCTCGTCTCGATCGCAAATGCCGTGAATTCAGGCGACGCAGACGCCTTGCGCGCCGCGGCGCACAAGCTCAAAGGCAGCTGCCTCTCCGTCGGCGTACCGCGCATGACCGAATTGTGCGCCAGCCTTGAATCCGTCCCGACCAACGCGCGCGAGCTCAAGGACGACCTGGAGCGTGAGTTCGCGCTTGTTCGCGAGCATTTGGCGCAACTGGTCCCGCTGAAGAGCGCCTAGCCAGCACCTGAGCGCTTAGACAAGCGGGCGCCCGGCCAAGGGCCGCTTGGCGCTCGAAAATGGCTAGAACTCGGGCTCAAATCATAGTTAAAGAGCTTTCTTGACCCGGGGTTGCGGGCGCGAGATAGCCTTGCATTTCCGGATCAGAACAGGTCCTCCGG
>FSWQ01003513.1_pt1 | contig 11453 bp, 11 predicted proteins | sample 1637691 | NCBI WGS metagenome assembly FSWQ01 (sample SAMEA3914814, study PRJEB12502) | metagenome | biome: forest; material: soil | place: USA | collected 2011-09-16 | depth 0.1 m | reverse complement strand
CCTCAAAGTCGACAGCTTGAACTCGCTCGAGCTCATCACCACCACCTACGATGCCACCAAGCCGGACGAATTCAAGCTCGCTCCGCTGGGCTGGTCTGCTTGGCTGCGGCCTGCCGCGACCAAGGTGTTCCTCGAAATCACGGACGACAACTCCACGACGATGAGCGCTGCGGACTTCGACAGCAAGCTGCTCGCGCTGTCACCGGACAACTTTGGCACGACCGCGCACCGTAAGTACACGTTCCACAGCATCATCGGCATTGGCGAAAAGCCCACGCCGACCGACGCTTGGCTGCCCAGTGAACCCCTGCAGACCAGCCTGTGCACCGGCAATGGAGACACGGTCGAGAACGCCGGCCCCGCTTATCAAGAGCTCAGCCGATTGACCTCGGGCTTGCGCTTTCCGCTGTGCCAATTCAACGCCTTCGACACGGTGTTCGAGAGCATCGCCAACAACGTGGCCAGCCACGCGGGCATCGCCTGTGAATTCGCGATCCCGCCCGCCCCCGCCGATCGCGAGCTCGTGCTCTCGAAAGTCGCGGTCTCCTACGACCCGGGCGACGGCACACCGAGCACGACCTACGGTCAAGCGATGTCCGCCGCCGACTGCGTTCCCGACGCCTTCTACATCGACGCCAAGACGCAAAAGATCGAGCTTTGCCCGGAGGCGTGCGCGGCCGCTCAAACCGGCGTAAAGCCAGCGATCAACGTGCTCTTTACGTGCGCCGATACGTACGTGCCGCCGCCCAAGTAGCCCCGCGCGCTCAGCGCATCGCAAACGCCTTCATCAGTCCCTCGTAGGCGTCCGGCGGCGGAAACTCCTCGAAGGAATGGACAGCCCCCGTGACCGCCCAGGAGAACTTCGTCTTCGTGAACGTCTCCATGAATGGCGCAAACCAAGTCGTGTCTTCGAACATCGTCGGGCGCACGTTCACGATTTGCGGCAGCGCTTTGGCCCGCGTAAACAGCCACGTCATGCAATGCGCGCAAAAGAAATGCTGGCCATCGGGCCCATGCAGGCCGCCAATCACCGGCTCGCCCTCGGTCACCTCGAAGCCATCGGCCGGAAAAATGGCCGTCAGCGAGAATGCGCTCGACGACATGCGCTGACACCCGCGGCAATGACAAGCGCTCGTCACGAGCGGCGGCTTCGTCGCTCGCAAGCGCAGTCGGCCGCAACGACAGTGCCCTTCTAGCGGTAGTTGCATGTCCCGAATTTAGCGCCAATCCCGCGTGCGGGCCACGGTTCGGCTAGGTTTGGCCCGTGGTTGCCGGGTGCGCCCCGACGAGCGGCGCGAACCCACAAAAAAATCGCAGCTCAGGGCGCGGAAGCTTCCTGGCACACGATGTCGACTTGTGCGGGGCGCGCGTGATCGGCGCCGTGGACGAGGCGGAAGGGCGGCAGGTAGCGGCCCGCGCTGCACTGGCCGTGATCGAACGCGGGTACCAAAGTGGCGCACCAACCCGGTTCGCAGTCCGTGCAATCGAGCGTGTTGCGGCATGAGTCGAGCGCGGCACCCGCGAGCTGTTTGATTTCGCACACGCGCGTGTCGCCCGCCGCGTCGTGATCGACTCGGGGCGCGCGGCTGCCGTCGCTGGCGAGTGGATCGAGCCAGCCGAGATCGGCGGGGCAGGGGTCGTCGCCCGCGAAGCTGACCATGGCTCGGCACTCCGCCGTGCCGTCGCTGTCGATGGCGATCGGGTGAGCCAGGCACTGGGTTTCGCAGTCCTCCGTCGGCGTGTCTAAGAATTGGGGGTCCTGACAGGGCCAGCGCTGCGCCCAGGCCGCCCAGCTGGCGTACCGGGGCGTGGTGGCGCTCGCCGTTGCGAGAGGTCGGCACTGCGCGTTCGGATCGGGCGCGGCGCTGGGCACCACGCCTTGAACGTCGAGGCCGCTCAGGCCGCTCGGGCTCCCATAGTCTGACGCTTCACCCGGGCTTTGATCCTCGGTCGCGAGCGCGATCAGCACGCGATGGTCCGCGAGCGGCGGCAGGGCGGCGAGCACGGCTTGCTCGGCGGCGTTGCTCGGTGCGGCCGCGCCTTGCAGCAACGCGACCGAATCACGCGTGGCCAAAAGTGCGGCAAAGGGCGCGCCGTCTGCGGCGGGCGGGGCCGCGAGCGCGCTGTCGACGGCGGCCATCCACGCGCTGTGCCCGGCGTCGGAGTACTGCGTGTCTTGCCAGCGCAGCGCGGGGTCGCCCGCGGGGCTCGAGTAATTGGCCGCGCCCGGCGTGGACGGGTGCACGACGACCAGTGAGCGATCGAAAGGATGAAACGCGGCCGGATCGAACACGCCGCCGCACGATGTATCGGCTCGCGCGTCGTCATCGAGGTGCTCGAACGCGCTGACGACGGCCGTGCGCAGCGCCGCGCCGGCCGCGGTGTCGTCGACCACGGCGAGCAGCGTTTGGGTGGCGGGCGCTCGAATACCGAACGACCAGGTGAGCTGCCCACCCGACGCACCCGGTGCGTCCCCGAAATCACCCGAGCCGCACGCGCTGCACGCGACGCCCACCAAGCAAACCCGAGCCAATCGTTCAAGCTTGTTGCGGCGCATCGTTGCTTCGCGGCAAAGCTTAGCCGCGGTTCGCGGCACAAGGCCAGCGTCACCTCGACGGCCTCACGACTTCCCCGGTTCGCCCTCGCAAAACGGCGTGTGCGCAGCCTGCCCCGCGTTTGGCAAGGCACTCACTCCCGTACCCCGACGCGCGCGCGCCCCCGCCGGATAAAGCGAGGGGGCGATCGAGTCGGCGTCGCCCGCGCTGCGCCGAACGTGAGCCACGGCCAAACGCACCTCTTCGTAGCTCGTCATCACCAAGGTAAACGCCAGCCGCCGACGCACGCTCGCCGCGCGCACGAATACCTCTCTGCGGTCGCGCGCCACGAGCGCCTCACGCAGCCGCGCTTCGAGCCGCGCTGCCAGCGCCAGATCGCGCGTCGGGGGCTCCGGAAGAAACGCAAGCTTTTGCCAGCACTCGCCGAGCTCGGCGCGCAACACCTGCAAATCCTCCAGCACCTGCTCGTGCCCCGCGCGCCCGGTGAGCGCGAGCAAGCGCCTGGGATCCAAAAGCCCGAGCGACACCAGCGCGCTCGACTGAGTGAGCAGCCGCTCACGAAGCCGACGTGCGTCGCGATTGAAGGCATGCAAATCATCCGGCAAGAGCGGCATGCGCATGGCGGCTTGCGCTGCGCGCAACACCCAAAGATACGCCTCGAGCTTCTCGAAGCGCGACCAATTGAAGGCCGGCAAACCGCGCGTGAGCTCCGCCCGCACTTCTTTCACCGCCGGGATCGCCGCCAGCACGCCGCGCACGACGACCTCGATCTCCAAATTGATGGCGAACAGCCGCTCGGGATCGAGCGCTGCCAAATCCTTCTCCACCATCGACAACACGTCCGCCGTGAGCGGCGCCAAAGCCCACCGATCCGCAATCGCTTCCATGAACGTCCCTTTGCATCGTCTGACGGGAGATTCCGTCAGTTGCTGCAAGTCGGGCCCGGCGCGGGCAGAGTTGCGCGATTTTCTCCGAACCGCGAACTTGGAGTCGTGGGCTCAGTTCAAGCCGTCGCCGCTGGCCCCGCCGTTGCCGGCCGTGCCGCTTTCGCCGCCGTCCGCAACTTGGCCTGTCCCTGCGAGACTGCCCGCGCCGCCCGCGGACCCCGCCACGCCGCCAATGCCCGCGCCGCCGCCCTTGCCAGCTGCGCCGCCGCTGCTGGCGCCGCCGGCTGGGCTCGGGTTACCCGCGGGCGCATAGGACGTGTATCCGAGCAGCGCGGCTTTGATGGCCACGCCTTGGACCGTCGGGGTGCCCTGCCAGTCACTGATGAGCGAAGGGAAGCTGCAACCTCCGCCGGCCCACCAAGCCCAAGCGGTCCACGAGATCTGACGGGCGTCCGCGTAGGCGGTGAGGTTCGCGTCCCAGTCGCCAGTGCAGGTGGTTTTGGTGTCGCCGAACTCAGTGGCGATCACGGGGGCGATGTCCTGTGCGGCGAGGTAGCCGAACTTGGCGTCCCAGGAGGGCATCGGATCCTGAGGGGCGTACGGGTGGGTGGCGTACATCACGTTGTAACCCTGGATCAGATAGTCGCGCGCTTGTGACAGATCGAACGCGTAGCTGAGGCCGCCCGCGATGACGATGTTGTCGGCGCCTGCGCCGTTCACCGGATCGCGGATGACGTCGTACAGCTGCTGCATGCCGACGGCTTGGTACTCTTTCACCGCGCCGCCGCCGAGCCACACCGACCACGTGATGTTGAAGGGCTCGTTGTACATCTCGAACAGCACGTGGCCGTCGCCCTTGTACTTGGTCGCGACCTGCAGCCAGAACTGCTTGGAGTTCACGTCGGCCATCGGTTGCTGATCGGAGTGGCCAGCCGTGTTTTGCCCGCCGCCTGCCGTCGCCGCCGTGAGGTCACCACGGTCTGACCAGTGCAGGTCGAGGATCACGTCCAAGCCGGCCGCTTCGGCGTCCTTGACGATTTTGTCGACGTTGTCCTCGTACTTGGAGGCGTACAACTTGGCGCCGGCAAGCCAGAAATCTTGGTTCAGCGCGATGCGCACGACGTTCGCGTGCCAGCTGGCCATGGCGTCGAAGTCCGCGCGCGGGATACCGCCCTGGTTGTTCCATTCACCCGCCGGATCCCACTCGAGCGACGGCCGATCCACACCGTGGAACAGGTGCGGCGTGCCGTCGGCCGTGCACACGGTTGCGCCGTTCGTGTAGTAGCCGCCGGGGGCGGTCTTGGCGTTGGATGCGTCGCCGCAGCCTTTCAGCGCGCCGGGCGTTGCATCCGTGTTGCCATCGCCAGGTGAACTACTGGAGCCGGCATCACCCCCCGCCAGTGCGGCCAACGAGACGAGCGAGAACGAAACCAATAAGCGTCGCAGCATTCCTATCTCAGTGACTCAATGGCAGCGCGCCCGCAAGTGGTTCCTGTGCTCATTCGCGACTTTTATCAACGCTCGACCGGTTGAATCCGGAACCGGTTCCAGCTACGGCGCTTTCTTCTCTCCGATGCGTCTCTTTCGCGTTTTGGGAGGGGGGCGCTCGCGGGGCCGCAGCGCACCTCCTACCCCGTCCCCAGCAGCCCCGAGCGCGGCTCCGCGCTGCGCCAGTTCGATACGACGACGGGCGAACTCACGGGCGGGCGAGCGGCGTGGGTGCTTTGCGTTACTGAATATTCTGGACTGCGGCGGCCGCGAAGCTGCCATCGAAGGCAGCAGGCGGCGCGCACAGCGCTCGAGGGTCGCGACGACGCACTGGCCGTGCTCGCGAACGATCCCGAAGACAGCGGCAGCACCCAGCTCACGTTGCGCGCGATTTTCTCGAGGGGACACCCTCGCGATCGGATCGAAATTTCTTTCACGTCCGCGAAGACTCACGCATCGTAAAGGCTGTGGCCGCCGCGTTCGGCGATCGAGGAGTGATCCAAGCGTGCCTCCGTCCGCGGCAAACCGACGCTCCAATGGGCGCCGCGTGCCGGCCAACGGCGGCGACGTCGTGGCTCCGGACGGCGTGCGGCGCGTGGACCGAGCGTCGAACGTCGACTCGCATTTCGGTCAAGCTGACGCCATAGTGATTGCCAGGGACGAGCACTTGCAGCTACTGGTCGAGCGACTCGAGCAGAGCCGGCGGCGTCCTCCACAAACCAGGCATCCCCTGTCGAAGTTCCCTCGGTGTTCCTGATGCGCCGGCTCATCTTGGGACTAGCGCGTCTACCAGTCGCCTTTCAGGACCGGATTGCGACGCCGGGCCGGCGTCGAGTCGGCGGGCGGGCGTCCGCATGGCGAGCAGCTTCGCAACTACCCCACATTTATGGCTCTTTTAGCAGTTACCGATACCTTAGTCTTATGGACGTTTCCGAGCGCTCGTCGCATCCTCTGTTCGCTGCGTTTGTCGCCCAGGCCGAAATGGTGAGTGGTGTGAGGAGTCTGTGAAGGCCATACGCCCCCGAGTAACGGTCGTCGATGACGATGAGTCCGTACGTGAATCTTTGCCCGACCTGCTGAACGAGCTCGGCTTCGATGTCCAAGCGTTCTCCTCGGCCGAGGCGTTCCTTGCGTCCAGCTCCGTCGATGACACGCAGTGTTTGATCGTGGACATCGCGATGCCGGGCATGACCGGCCCCGAGCTGCAGCTCGAGCTGATTCGTCGCGCCAACCCGATGCCGCTCATCTTCATCACGGCTCAAATCGACGAGACGGTTCGTCAATCCGTGCTGAAGCGCGGCGCGGTGGCGTGTCTGTTCAAGCCCTTCACCGAGGCCGCGCTGCTCGAGGCAGTCAACGCCGCGCTCGGGGTGGCCGGCTAATCCAGTCGAACCGATACCTTCGTGCAATGGATCGGCTTCGGGCGGCTGCTAAGAGTCACCGGAAGCGCAGCATGGAGGACCCATGACGTTGAATACCGCCTGGCTGATGACATTGCAGGTGGCGGTGGCGCCGCCACAGCGGATCGGAGCCGTTCCACACGGCGCACGGGTCACGGCCCCGATCCTGGGCGGTAGCTTCGACGGGCCGCGCCTCCGCGGGCGCGTGGTGCCCGGTGGCGCCGATTGGACGCTGCTACGCGCCGACGGCGTCTTGGAGCTCGATCTGCGCATCTTGCTCGAAACCGACGACGGCGCGCAGATCTATCTGACTTCGGTGGGCTTTCGTCATGGGCCTCCGGAGGTGCTGGCTGCGCTCGCTCGCGGTGAAGCAGTCGACCAAGCGAGTTACTTCTTTCGCGTGACGCCGCGCTTCGAGACCGGTCACGTGAAGTACGCGTTCCTCAATCGTCTGCTTGCCGTCGCCACTGCCGACCGCAAGCCGGCCGGCCCGATCTATTCCATCCACGAAGTGCTGTGAGGCGGCGTGATCATCGACCGTCGTGAAGCGCTCACTGCGGCGCTCGCTTTTGCGGCTAGCGGCTGCAGCCGGGCGCTCGCGGCGAGCGTTTCCGCGTCCCAGGAGAAAAGAACCATGGTCATCGCGTCCCGTCCGCTGCTCACGCTGCGCCTCGATACTCCGGGTCCCCGAGATCTGGGGTTCACCCAACTGGGCACGCGCGTCATCTTTCCGATCAGCGGCGGCGAGTTCGAAGGGGAGCGCTTACGCGGCAAGGTGCTCCCGGGCGGCGCGGACTGGACCTTACGGCGGCCCGATGGTGGCCTCGAGCTCGATCTGCGTGTCACGTTGGAAACCGATGACCACGCGCTGATTCACTTCACCTTCAGCGGCCTGCGTGACGACTCGCGCGGCTACTTTCGCACGCTGCCACGCTTGGAAACCGCCGCGCCGAAATACGCCTTTCTGAATCGGGTGATCGCGGTCGGCAGCGGCGTGATCCGGGCCGGCAACCCGGTGCACGAGATTGACGAAATCCTGTGACGGCTCGAGCTAGGGCGTGGGCTCGGCCTTCGAAATCGGCTTCATTCGGCTCAAATAGAAAATGAAGCCGCTGGCCAGTAGCACGTGCAAGGCGGTGTTGGGCACGAACGAGCCGAGGCTGCGGTAGGCGCCGCTCGCGTAGGCGATCGGATCGATCGGCAGGATGCCGATCTGGAGCAATGAGTTGGCGATCAAGACGGCGCGCAACGTGGGCGAGTCTTCATGGTCTCTGATCAAGAAGTTCAACACGCCCACGCTGACCAGCAAAATGCCGACGGTGCGCGCCATCACGTTGGCGACTTCACTCGGTGCCGCGTGTTTCACGTTCGTGAGCAGCGCCCCGGGCGCGGCCAACGCAAAGCCGCCGATCAGAAGCACGATCACGGCCGTGACGGTCAGGAATGTTTTTCGCTTCATCGTGGCTGCTCCCCGTCCCTCGTAGAACGCTCATCGGTTGCGGCGGCGGCGCGTGATGCTGGCGAAGGTGTGGTTCAGCACCGCCGCGACGTGTTCGGGGCTGCCACCCGTTTTGGACAAAGCGCCCAGGCCACTCAAGACCGTGTACAGGTAAGCGGCGCATGGTTCGGCGTCTGTGTCCTTGGGTAGCTCGGCCGAGAGGCGTGCCCGTTCGATCACGCGCACGAAGCACGAGCGCACCGCCTGTGCCCCCGCCGTAACGGCCTTGCGCACGCGCGGCTCGCGGATTTGTGGACCAAACGCGGTGCGCACCAGTAAGCACGCCCCGCAGCCACGCGTGGCCTGGATTGCGAGCACTCGCTCCATGTAGGCGCGCAGGGCCAAAAGCTTCTCGTCTGCCTGCTCCAAGCGCGCGAGTTCGACGGCCGAGTGCTGCTCGTAACGCGTCAGCACGGCCAAGAACAGGCCGTCCTTGTCAGCGAAGCGGTTGTACAGGCTCTGCCGTTGCAGCCCGGTCGACTTGACGAGGTGTCCGATCGAACAAGCGTCGTAGCCCAACCGCCAAAAAGCCGAGAGCGCTCGGTCGAGCACCTCCGCTTCTTCGAACTCACGTGGCCGACTCATGAACTCGGCCAGCCTGTGTGTTTTGGAACGATCAGTCAATGGAATTGAACGATCGTTCCAGAAAGACCAGCCGTGACGCACGGCGTCGGCGGTTTTCCGGAGCGCGTGAGAACGCGCGGGCGAGGTGAGATTTCCCGCGCGTCGCGGTTGTAAAACCGCAGCCTCTGCGGAAGATGACCCTATTTGCCACGTGGCGGCGCGACGGATGGCCAAACCCGCGCGCAGAGTCGCGGCCCTTCGAGCCGATTGTGCGCGGTGTCCGAATCAGCGAGAGGTACGCTGCGCGACATGAAACAGCGTGACGTGCGGGCTCTTGGGCGCTTGCGGGTCGTCGGTTGCTTGAGCCTAGCGGTCGCCGCGAATCTGAGCGCGTGCGGATCGGATAGCGGTGGCGGCACGAGCGCGATGAGCGGCGCGCCGGGCAGCACGGGTGGCCTCGGCAGCGCGGGCAGCATGGCCCATCAGGGCGGCGCGGCGGGCGCCAGCGCTTCCGTCGTGGCGGGCGCGTCGAGCGGCGGCGCGGCCAACGCGGCCGCGGGCGCAGCGGCAACCTCTGGCGGAGCGCCGGCCCAGGGCGGCGCATCCAGTAGCGCCGGCAGCGCGGGCGCGAGCGCCGCTGGCGCCGCGCACGGCGGCAGTGCCGGCGCGGACACTGCGCCCTATCCCGACATCACGCTCGCAGGCTTGACTACCGCCGTCGAGCTCGCCCCGGTGCGGCTCGCCGCAACGGGCGCTTATCCCGCCCAGGTGACGGTCACGAGCGGCGGTGTCGACAACTTGTTCGGTAGCAATGCGGCATTGGTCGCGACCAACGCGGAGACGCAAGCGCTGCGCTCGTCCGTGACGAACACCAACCTGCGCATCATCTTCACGGTCTGTGAGGGGCTGTATCGCGTGGTCGGCAAGAAGTCCGCGGGCATCACCACGCTCGCCGATCTGAAGGGTAAGACCGTCGACTACACCGCGGGCACGTCGGCCGCGTATTTCCTGCACGTGATGCTCGGTACCGTGAACTTGACGGAGAGCGACGTGAAGACCGGCTCCGCGCCGGCCGCCAACTCACACGGCGATGCGGCGGCCTATTGGGAGCCGAACATGCAGGCCTACGCCGGCTCGCTCGCCGCGGGCGACGCCGTAGAGTTCCAGCAGAAGGACGCGAGTGGCCAGTACGTCTATCGCGAGCTGTTCAATCTGCACGCCACCGCCGAGAGCTTGGCCGATCCGACCAAGCGGCGCACCATCGTGCGCTTCGTCAAGGCGCTGATCGCGACCTCGGCGCAGATCACGAGCGATCCGAGCGTGGCCTATCCGGTGTTGACCGGCCCCACGGGCACGAGCCAAGCCGATCTCGCCAAGTCCATGAACTACGAGCGCTACGCCGGCAGCTTGGTCTCCGACGCCCTCGACGTCTTGGTGCCGGAAGAAGCGTGGCACGCCAAAGTCAACAATCGAACCGCGCGCACCCGCGAGCAGCTCGCGCCGTTGATCGACGACAGCATCGTGAAAGAAGCGCTCGCCAACTGAGCCGTCACTTCGCCTGGCGCGAGCCTGCGAAATTGGGGCAGGGGGAGGGTTGATCCGGGAGCGGCACGCTTTTTTGGATGCCGCGCAGCGCCGCCTCCGGCGTGTCGACGAATTGGAACAAATCGACGTCTTCTCGGCTGATCATGCCGTGGCGAATCAGCGCCGCGAAATTGACGATCTCGTTCCAATACTCGGTTCCGTACAGGAAGATGGGCACCGCACGTTCTAGCTTTTGGGTTTGCATCAAGGTGAGCACCTCCATCAGCTCGTCGAGCGTACCGAAGCCACCGGGGAAGACCACGATGGCGCGCGCCAAGTGCGCGAACCACAGCTTGCGCATGAAGAAATAGCGAAACTCGAAGGACAGCTCCGGCGAGATGTACGGATTGGGGCGCTGCTCGTGGGGCAGCCCGATGTTCAGGCCGACGCTGCGGCCGCCTGCGTCGTGGGCGCCGCGATTGGCGGCTTCCATGATCCCGCCGCCGCCACCCGAGCACACCACGAACGCTTCTTGCTGGTTGGAAAGGCCCTTCGACCATTCCGTGACCAGCCGCGCCAGGCTGCGTGCGCCCTCGTAGTAGCGGCCGAGTGGGCCGTCGGCCGTGAGTCGTGCGGAGCCGAAGAACACGATCGTCTCGCGCACGTTTTCGCGCTGGAAAGCGGCCATGGGCGCCAGGTACTCGGCCAAGATGCGCAGCGGGCGCGCGTCATTGCTCTCCAAAAACCGCGCGTCTTTGTAGGGTAGGGCGCTGTCCGTTTTCGCGGAATCGTTCATCGTGCTGCCACGTGCGCAAAATCGATGAAGCCTTGCTCGACGTCGACTCGCAGCAGTTCGACGCGCACGCGCGCCCCGACGTCCAACCCTTGCGCGCCCTGCACGACCTTGCCCTCGGTCGTCGGCCGATTGATGCGTACCCAAGTGCCCTTGTCGGCCGCGCCGGTCACGATGCCGTCGAAGCGCTCGCCGATGTGTGAACTGAGCAGCTGCGCGGCCGCCGATTTTTGCACCTGTCGTTCGATCTTGGCCGCGTTGGCCTCTTGATCGTTGCAGTGCTTGGCGAACGCCGTCAGCTGTTCCGCGCTGTACGGGACGGGCTCGCCCGCGATGGCCGCTTTGAGCAAGCGCTGGGTGAGTAGATCGGGGAAGCGGCGATTGGGCGCCGTGGAATGGCCGTAGTCGTTCGCGCCGAGTCCGAAGTGTCCGATCGCGGCTTGCCCCGGAAAATCGACCACGTATTCGCCGCGCCCAAGTAGCTTCACGACCGACAGCGAAAGATCGGCGAACTGCTCGGGGGCTGCACGACGCCTTTTGGCGAGAAAGCGCGAGAGCGCGGCGCCGTCCGGCTGCGCCGGTAGCGCTTCGCCGAGCTCCGTGGCGAGCGCGGCGATGCGCGCCCAGCGCTTGGGTTCGCGCAGCACGCGCCGCACGGACGGAAAGTGCTTGTCGCTCAGGAAACGCGCCACGACGCCGTTGCCGGCAACCATGAAATCCTCGATCAGCTCTTTGGCGCGGTTG
>FSWQ01000357.1_pt1 | contig 11458 bp, 10 predicted proteins | sample 1637691 | NCBI WGS metagenome assembly FSWQ01 (sample SAMEA3914814, study PRJEB12502) | metagenome | biome: forest; material: soil | place: USA | collected 2011-09-16 | depth 0.1 m | reverse complement strand
GCCAAGTGGTCACCGCCGGTGGGCGCGTGCTGGCCGTGACCGCACGCGGCACCAGCCTGGAAGAAGCCCATGCACGCGCTTACCAAGCCGCCGAGCTGATTCAATTCGACGGGCGCCAGTTTCGCCGTGACATCGCGGCGCGAGCCTTGGGGACGCGCGCGTGACGCACGAGCTCGAGGCTGCGCTCGAGCAGCTCGCGGCAGGTCGCGTGGTCGCCGTGGCCACCGAATCGTACTTTGGATTGCTCGCTGACATCGGCAACCCCGACGCGCTCGAAGCGTTGTTTGCTTTGAAGCCGCGCGGTGCAGACAAGGGCGTGCCCATCGTGTTACCCGCGCGTGCTGCCTGGCGCCTACTGCTCGCGAACGACGTGCCGCCCTTGGCGGATGCGTTCGCCGATGCGTGTTGGCCCGGTGGGCTCAGCATCGCGTTGCCCGCCGCCGCGAGCGTCTCGTCGCGCGTGGCGCTCGATGGCACGCTCGCGGTGCGTTTGCCCGGTGCATCGCCCGCAGCAGAGCTGGCGCGCCGCTTCGGGCGCCCGCTCAGCGCGACCAGCGCGAACCTGCCCGGCGCTCCACCCGCAGTCCATTCCAGAGCGGTAGAAGCCAGTTTCGCGCAGGCTATCGCACAGGGTGTGCTGCTGGTCTTGGACGGAGAAAGCCCGGGCGGCGCGCCCTCGACCGTGGTCAGCGTCAGCGAAGCAAACTACGCAGTGGCGCGCATCGGCGCGGTACCAATTTCGAAGCTATCGGAGATTGCGGATCAGCACGCTGGCCGTGCTTGACGCGACGCATTACTGGCGCTAGCTCGTGTCCCGCGGGCTAGCCCGCCTGGAGGATTCATGGCTCGAGTAATCAATTTCAATGCAGGCCCCGCAGCCCTTCCGTTGGGCGCTCTCGAACGCGCTCAAAAGGAGCTGCTCGACATCAACGGTAGCGGCATGAGCGTGATGGAGCACAGCCATCGCGGTAAAGTCTACGAAGCCGTTCACAACGAAGCGATCGCGCTCGTCAAAGAGCTGATGGCCGTTCCGGACAACTACGACATCTTGCTCTTGCAGGGTGGTGCGAGCCAGCAGTTCGCCGTGGTGCCGATGAACCTCCTGCCGCAAGGCAAGAGCGCGGACTACGTGATGACCGGCGCTTGGTCGCAAAAGGCGTACAAAGAAGCCAAGGTGCTGGGCACCGCGCGCGTCGCCGGCAACACGGAGAAGGACAAGAAGTTCTCGCGTATCCCGAAGCAGAGTGAGCTGGAACTGGATCCGAATGCTGCCTACGTGCACATCACCAGCAACAACACCATCTTCGGCACGCAGTTCGCGGAGTTCCCGGACACCGGCTCGGTGCCGTTGATCGCGGACATGTCCAGCGACATCGCCTGGCGCCCGATTGACGTCTCCAAGTTCGGCATGATCTACGCCGGCGCGCAGAAGAACCTGGGCCCGAGCGGGCTCGTGGTCGTGATTGTGCGTAAGGATTTGGTCGAGTCGGCCAGCAAGACCATCCCGGTCATCTTCCAGTACCGCACGCACGTGGAGAACAACTCCCTGTACAACACGCCGCCGACGTTCTCGGTGTACATGCTGCGCAACGTGCTGGCTGAAGTGAAAGCCAACGGCGGCCTGTCGGCGATGGAGAAGCTGAACCGCGAGAAGGCGGCTCTGCTGTACGACGCGATCGAATCCCGCCCGGACGTGTTCGCCAGCCCGGTGGACAAGGACTCGCGTTCGACCATGAACGTCGTCTTCACGCTCAAGTCGGAGGAGCTCGAGACGGAGTTCTTGGCCGAGGCCAAGAAGCTGAAGATGGAAGGCCTCAAGGGCCATCGCTCGGTCGGCGGCATGCGCGCGTCGATCTACAACGCGGTGCCGCGTGAGGGCGTCGCTGCCCTGGCTGACCTAATCAAGAAGTTCAAGGCCTGATCCTCAGTTCGTGAGGGGCTGAAACCCTCACGAGTGATGAGCGGCTCGCAGCGCGTGTCTCGGTTTGGCCGGGAGCGCGCTGCACTTCTTTTGTGGCTCCTTCCGTGACTGTGCGGTGTGTCGTAATCGAGCTTTGACGGTAGGGCGGGGCAGGGGCTACGCTTGCGGCTCCGTTTTCAACCCCAACCTTTCGGATGTCTTTGCCCCGATTCCGGCTCCGCTTCCTGCTTCAAGAGATTGATCTACCTCAGGGCGATACCGTCATCGGGCGCAGCGCGACGTGTCAGGTCACGATCGAGGACCCCCTCGTTTCGCGCGAGCATGCTCGCATCCGCATCAACGGGGAGCGCGCCACGATCGAGGACTTGGGCTCGCGGAACGGCGTGCAGGTCGGCGGCACGCCGCTGAAGGGGCTGCATGTGCTGTGTGACGGCGAGCGCGTACGCATCGGCACGCAGGAGATGGTGTTCTTGTCTGCGGCGCCGCCAGTAGCCGCTAGCGCGGGCACGCGCACGACGGGCTTCATGTGCCACTGTTCGGAGTGCGGTCACCCGTACCCGCTGGAGCTGCTGGAATGCCCGGCATGTGGTTCCAGCGATCGCACGGAGGAAGACACGCTCGCGGGTGCCCCCAGCACACAACGGGACTGGGGGCTGGATCTCGTGGTGGAGCAACTGCGCCGCGCGGAGTCGCTGGGCCGCACGGACGACATCGAGCGCATTCTGGCGCACGCGCGCATGGGCATCGAACAGCGCATCGGCAACAACATGCCGCTGGAGCGCCATACGTTGGATGCCGTGGCGGATGCCGCGGCCACGCTCGCCGCAACGCGCGGTGATGCCGCGTGGGGCAAGTGGTTGCTGTCCGTGTATGCGTCCATCGGCGGCGTGCCGCCGCGCGCAGTCGGTCAAAGCTTGGTTTTGCTGCCTGTCTCAGTGCGTAAATCGCTAGCGCCTGCCGCGCGCCGCGTGGTCGAAAGCGTCAGCTCACGCGGCGGCCCGCGCCTCGAAGACCGCGAGAGCTTTGCGGGTCTCGAAGCACTGGGTGAGCTGGAGACCGTGGGTGCATGAAGCACTCGCTACGCTACAACGACCACGACATCGACTTGCCCGAGGGTGAGTTCGTGATTGGTCGTGCCGCCACCTGTCAGCTCTCGTTGGATGATCCGTTGGTTTCGCGCAACCACGCCACGCTCAACGTCAGCCCGGAGTCCGTGGTGGTGGCTGATTTGGGCAGTCGCAACGGCGTGCGCGTGAATGGGGATCGCATCGAGAGCAAGCGCACGCTCGTGCACGGGGATCAGATCTCGATCGGTAGCCAGGACATGGTCGTGATGTCACGTCGTGAGTTCGCGGCGGATACGCTGATTCAAGCTCCCACGCAGCGCGTAGCAACGTTCGGCCTGCTCGGTATTCTGGCGGACAAGGCGCTCGCCATGGGCAAAGGCGAGGAAGCGGAGAAGCTCTTGTTCGAGCAACTCGATCAACTCCTGGTCGATGCGCAGCGAGGCGTGAACGTGCCAACCGAAACGCTGGAGCGCGCCAGCGATTACGCGGTGAAGCTCGGTAGTGCGACCGGCAACGGGCGTTGGGTGGACTACATTTTCAAGCTGCACACCGCTCTCGGTCGGCCTTGCCCGGCCCCGGTGGTGGATGAGCTGTACACCGTGCTGCGCAAGGTGAAGGCCGTGAATCTCACGGTGCTTCGCGACTATTTGGAGTCACTGCGGGACTTGTCAGGAAGCTTCGGGCCGGCCGACCGCTTCCTGCTCAGTCGTATCGAAGGCCTCGAGCGACTCGCCGCTGCAAAATAGCAGCCCTGACGGCTCTCGACGGGCGGCGGGCCGGAGGCTATGTTTAGTCGGATTGGATTCCGACCGAGGGCCTTCGTCAGTCACCGCGCATGGAACAAGGACCTGAGACACAGCGCGGTGCGCAGCGGTTCTGGCTCGAGTTCCAGGGGCGAACGTTCGAGCTGCGGCCGGGCGAGGTGCTCATCGGACGCAGCTCCAACTGTCACCTGGTGCTTGACGACGGTTTGGTGTCTCGGCGCCACGCGCAGATTGTGATCCGGGAGGACCGCGCGGTCGTGGAGGACTTCGGCAGCGCCAACGGGGTGTTCGTCAACGGGCGGCGCGTGCAAGGCAACGAGCCGCTGAAGTCGGGTGATGAGCTGGCGATTGGCAAGCAAACGTTCGTCGTGCGCTCTGTCTCGCGCGCGCCCGCCATGAAACCGGCGGAGCGCTTCACCGCAGAGACTTTGCACGGCTTACACGTCACGCCGGAAATGTTGGCAGCTGCCGGGCCGCCGCCGGCGCAGGATGAAGCGAAGGTAGATACCAAATCAGACCTGCGTTTGCCGGGCGCCGAGGCCGAGTCCACGCATCGTGAAGAAGCGCTGGAGTTGCTGGGCGGCGTGGCTGACAAAGTGCTCGCCATGGGCCGCGGCGAAGAGGCCGAGCGCGTGCTGTCGACCGCCTTGAACAACGTGCTCGCCGAAGTGAAGCGAGGCCGTGAGCCAGCGCCGCGCGTGGTCGGCCGAGCCGCCGCGTATGCCGGCAAGCTCGCGGAGGCGACCGCGCACGGCAAATGGCTGGATTACACGATTGCGCTGTACGCGGCGCTCAGGCGTCCGTTGCCGATTGAGCTGGTGGATCAGATGTACGCGGTGCTGCGCCGCGTGGACGCCGTGAACCTGCCCGCGCTCAGGGCTTATCTTTCGATCCTGCACGCCCAGGCGACGGCTTACGGTCCGAACGAGCGCTTTGCGATTCAGCGTCTCGAGGGCTTCGAGCGCTTGGCTGCGCTGAAGTAGGGGGCGGGCGGAGCGAGGCCGGGCGCTTCGCTGGTGTCGGGTTTTCGTCCCGGGCCAGCCAAAGCGACGCCGCTTCCGCAATTGCGTCGCGCAGCTCGGCATCCGCGATGCCGCTCAATTGTTGGTTCAGGGCGCTAGGCAAGGCCGCCTTGCGCACGGTGGGTTTCGGCGCCGCCGCGTCGCGCGTGCGCGCTTTGATCTCACGCACCGCAAAACGCACCGTGTCGACAGCGATGCCCGCCGCCTTGATGCGCACCACGATCTCGTTCACGAGCAGCGACAGCTCCTGCGCCCAGCTCGCTGAAGCCGCGTAAACCGTGAGCTCCCGACCGCGCTTCGGCCCCGGCTCAGTGCGCGCCGCAATGCGCTCGCCGACGATGCGGCGCCATTGTTCGCGATCGATCGCCGTACCCGCATGGCGAGCCGCAGCGTCACGAGAAGTCGCGAGTAGACTTCCGAGTGAAGCGGGCTTGTCGCGCTGATAGCTCACGCGACAAGCCTACATGCGTTGCGATCGGAGGGCGCGCTCAGAATCCAGGAGCGTTCAGATCGGCGTCTTTGCCGGGAAACCAGCGGCTCGCGATGCGAACGGCGTTGGTCGCGGCGCCCAAGCGCAGATTGTCCGCGGCCATGGTCAGGCAGAAGCTCTTGCCGGTCGTGTCGCGTGCGTCGCGGCGCAGGCGGCCAACGAGCGCGCGATCGCGTTCGTGCACGCAGGAGAGGGCGCTCAGGCCGTCGCCGGAGGTGCCCGGGTAGAAGCGCACGAACGGGCTGAACTTGGCGTCGCCCAGCGTGGCCTCGATGGCGGCTAGCTCGGGGGCTTCATTCAGCGTGAGCCACGCATTCAAGTAGTGGCCCACGGCGACGGCAACGCGGCAGCATTGCGCAGAGACCGGGAAATCCGCGAAGGCCAGGATCTTGCGGCTCTCTTGCACCAGCTTGCGCTCTTCGGCAGAGAAGCCGCTCTCGTCCGTTTTACCGTTGTGCGGCACGGCGTTGCCCGCGTAGTGCGTCACGTTGAACGCGCTGCCCAAGCGATTGGCCTCGGCGTAGCCCGCCTTCGACTCGGCCAAGAACTCATCCAGCGCGCCGATGCCAGCACCGCTGACCGCTTGGTACGTGCTCACGGTCGCGGATGCGAGACCGAAGCGGCGCTTCAGCGGTCCCGTCGCGAGCGCGAACGGGATGGTGGTGCAGTTCGGGTTCGCGACCAGGCGCACCGTTTCCGTCACTTCACGGCAATTGACGCCGCCGACGACGAGCGGAACCTTCGGGTCCAGCCGGTACGTGTTGCTCTTGTCCACGACGCGGTAACCGAGCTCCAGCAAACGCGGCACGTAGCGTTGGCTGTGATCGTCATCCAGCGCGACGAGGGCCAAGTCACCGCGCGGCGCGTCCGCGTTCTCCAGCTGGGAAGCAGCGCGCACCTTGTACGAGCTCCCGCCGTGTTCGAGCGTTTGGTCGCGGCTCGCGTACAGCTGAAGCTCCGCGCCCGGCCAGGCGCGTTGCACGAGGTCCAAGCTTTCGCGGCCGACTAGCCCGGTTGCACCAAGAATGCAGATTCGCATGGCGCGGCTCATATCATGTAACGCGCGGCTACGCCGCTCGATCCGGAGGGCACCCGGGAGTGGCTATTTTTCTGCTGAATCCGCGGCCGCTCCGCGAGCCCCGGGTCGCGAGTGTGCGGGTATCCGGGTGAGTACGACCTATCTGATGTAGCGCCGCCGAGATCGTCTTTAGCGCATGAAGGCCGGCCGTTCTCTAGCGTTTAGATGTCGTCCGTCGTTTCGCATCGCTGGATTGGGCTGCTGGGTCTGTCTCTGCTGGCTTTGGCGCGCTGCGGCGGAGTGCCCGAGATCGCCACGGGACATGATTTGCAAAGTGCGGGCTCGCCCAGCGGCGGCACCAGCTTCAACTCCAGCGGCGGCGCGCTGAGCCTGAATACCGGCGGTAATTCGAACGCGAGCGCCGGCTGCACCGGCACGGATTGCAGCGGCGACGACCCAGTCACCCCGAGCGACGTCTGCGGCGACGGTGTAGTGGGGAAGACGGAAGAGTGCGACGACGGCAACGCGACGCCCGGCGACGGCTGCTCCGGCGTGTGCAAGACCGATCCCGGTTACGACTGCATGACCGCTGGCGCGCCGTGCACGCTCTCCGAAACCGAAGTGTGCGGCGACGGCAGCAAGGGCATGCACGAAGCCTGCGACGACGGGAACGCGCAGAACAATGACGGCTGTTCGTCCCAATGTGAGATTGAGAGCGGGTACAGCTGCGACCCGAGCTCCGGCGTGTGCACGCCGGATGCGGCGCCGCCCGTGTGCGGTAACGGCTTGGTCGAAAGCGGCGAGAGCTGCGACGACAGCAACACCGTGCCTCTGGATGGCTGCAGCGCGCTGTGCGCCACGGAGCCCGGCTTCGATTGCGTCAACGCCGGCGAGACCTGCGAGCCGGCGGCGTACTGCGGCGACGGCATCCTGCAAGTCAATTTGGGTGAAGACTGCGACGACGGCAATCGCAAGCCGGGTGACGGCTGCAACGCCTCCTGCTTCACTGAAAAGGGTTACTTGTGCAAGACCGCCGGCGACGGTGCTGCGGGCGCGGGCGGCACTCCCGTGGGCGCCGAAACCTGCACCAAGATTTGGGTGTGCGGGAACGGCCGCGTCGACCCGCACGAAGCGTGCGACGACGGCAACGCGGCCCCGCTCGATGGTTGCTCGGCGACATGCGCGGTCGAACCCGGCTACACCTGCCCGAAGGATTCGGTCACCAACGCTGGCGGAGCTTGCACGCCCGCTCCGGTGAGCGTGTGCGGCAACGCGCGCCTGGAGAGCGGTGAGTATTGCGATGACGGCAACCCGACCAACGCGGACGGCTGCACCGCCTGCCACATCGACCCGGGTTACTCCTGCCCCACGGCGGGTGTCGCGTGCACTCAGAACGAGCGCTGCGGCGACGGCAACGTGGACTTGGACTTGGCGGAGCAGTGCGACGACACCAACACCACGCCGGGCGACGGCTGCAGCAATACCTGCAAAATCGAGCCGAATTATACGTGCCTGCACGCCGGGCAGACCTGCACCTCTACTATCAAGTGCGGTGACGGCAAGATCGCGGGCACCGAACAATGCGACGACGGCAACAAGATCGACAACGACGGCTGCAGCTCGACCTGTCAGGTCGAAGCGGGTTGGCTGTGCGCGGTGGCGGCGACGCGCTGCCAAGCCAAGACTTGTGGTGACGGCATCGAGGTCGGCAACGAGCAGTGCGACGACCACAACGCCATCGCGAACGACGGCTGCAGCCCCACCTGCAAGCTCGAGCCCGGCTTCAAGTGCACGGACACCAACAAGCTGACCACGTGCCTGCCCACCACCTGCGGCGACACGCATAAGGAAGGCTTCGAGCAATGCGACGACGGCAACCTGATCCCGTACGACGGCTGCTCGCCCACGTGCACGCTGGAACCGAAATGCGCTAACGGCACCTGCACCGCCGTGTGCGGTGATGGTCTGAAATTCCCGCAGGAAGACTGCGATGACGGCAACACGACAGCGGGCGACGGCTGCTCGGCGGCGTGTACCGTCGAGACCGGCTTCACCTGCAGCGTCGTGCAGCAAAGCCCACCGGCCACGCTGGACATCCCCATCCTGTATCGCGACTTCTTGTACGCGAACACCGACTCATCCGTCGGCCCCGCGCACGTGGATTTCGAGAAGTACTCCGGCAGCGCGCAGACCACGGGCCTCGTCCAAACACAGCTGGGTAGCGACGGCGAACCGGTGTTCCTGTCCACCAATGGTTCCAACGCGTACGGGCAGCAGCTCACCGACCAAACGCACTTCTACTGGTGGTACCACCAGCAGGATTGCACCAGCATGCCGTGCACGCAGAACCCCTACGACAAGCTCGTCTACAAAACCGCGGCCGGCGCGCCAACGGTGCTGACGTTTGCCAAGCAAAACAACGGTTCTTACCTATATTCCAGCAGCGCGTTCTTCCCGATCGACAACTTGGGCTGGGTGAATTCCAGCAACCAATCGATCCAAGTGGACAGCGGCCATAACTTCTCCTTCACCAGCGAGCTGCGCTACCAGTTCACCTATCAAGGCGGTGAGGTCTTGGACTTCACGGGTGATGACGACGTTTGGGTGTTCATCAACGGCAAGCTCGCGGTGGATCTGGGCGGGCTGCACCCGCCGACCAACGGCTCAGTCACTTTGGATGCGACCGCAGCCACGAACTTGGGCCTGACTGTGGGCCAAATGTACGGCATCACGCTGTTCCAGGCTGAGCGCCACACCAGCGGCTCGAACTACAAGCTGACGCTCAACGGTTTCGTGCACGCCATCTCGCAATGCGTCACCAAGTGCGGTGACGGCATCTTGGAAGGCAATGAAGTCTGCGACGACGGCAAGAATGACGGCTCCTACGGCAGCTGCGCCTCGGACTGCCTGTCCCGCGGCCCTTATTGCGGCGACTCGAAAATCACCAGCCCCCAAGAAACCTGCGATAACGGCGTCAATTCCGTCACCGGCTACGGCAACTCCAGCGCGCAATGCGCGCCTGGCTGCAAGCTCGCCCCGTACTGTGGGGACGGCGTTACTTCCAACGGTGAAGAGTGCGACGACGCCGGCAACAACGGCAAGGGTTACGGCTACTGCCTGACTGGCTGCAAGCTTGGTGATCGCTGTGGCGACGGCAAGAAGAACGGCCCCGAGCAATGCGACGACGGCCTGAACAACGGCACCAGCAGCAGCACCTGCCAAACTGATTGCAATCTCAAGTGCGGCAACGGAAAGCCTGACCCGGGCGAGCAATGTGATTTGGGCACCGTGAACAACACGGGCGCGTACAACGGCTGCAACGCGGATTGCAGCGTGGGCCCGTTCTGCGGTGATGGCTTCCAGAGCAGCAACGAAGTCTGCGACGACGGCAAGAACGACGGCAGCTACGGCACGTGCAACGCGGGTTGCCAGTCCGCCAACTACTGCGGCGACGGCAAGGTCACCAGCCCCCCAGAAACGTGCGACCTAGGCAGCGCCAATAGCGCCTCCGCTTATGGCAAAACCGCCTGCACGGCGCGCTGCCTGCCGGCCCCGTATTGCGGCGACAAAGCCGTGCAAACGGGCTTCGGTGAAAAGTGCGACGACGGCAAGAACGACGGCACGCCCGGCTCGTGCAGCGCGGATTGCAAAGCCTTCATCCCACTCAGCTCGTGCGGCAACGGCACGGTGGACGCGAAAGAGCAATGCGACCACGGCACGAACAACGGCAAAGCGACTGACACGTGCGACTCGCACTGCAAGTTCCGCTGCGGCAACGGCGTGAAGGAAACCGGCGAAGCATGCGACGACGGCGTCAACAGCGGCGCCTACGGCACGTGCAAGGCGGACTGCACGCTCGCACCGTACTGCGGTGATGGCCTCAAGAACGGTACGGAGGCCTGCGACGACGGCGCGAAGAACGTCGCGCTAGCCAGCGCGTACGGTAAAGCGGTGTGCACCAGCGCGTGTACGAAGGCTCCGTATTGCGGCGACGGTCACGTGCAATCCGCCTTCGAGGATTGCGACGGCTCGCTGAATTGCAGCGCCAGTTGCACGTCTTCCGTGCTGCACTGAGGCGCGGCGCGCCGGCGCTCAGCGCCGGCCGCGCGGGCTAAGCGACGCGCGCGGGCGGCTTCATGGCCGTCTGAATGCCGGACTCGAACTTCGACGCGCCCAGGCGCAGCCGAATGCTCTCGGCATATTCGAGGACCAACGCTACCGCGCCCGTCGGGTCTCGATCCTTCAGGACCGCGAGCTCAGCCGTGTGCGGCGCGAGCTCCCGGAACATCTCCAAGGCGATGTCCTTCCCATGAGGAAGTTCCAACAAGCGATCGATGGAGCCGAGGTCTTCAACGCATCGCTGAAATGGGTCCATCGTTACAGGTAACCACGCGCGCTACGCCGACTCAAGGTGGCAATTGGCAACGCGCGCGACGCAACGCTATGTGTTGCATCTAGCCCGCACTCAATGGGCTCGACACACTTGCTCTCAATCTGCGACGCCCGCTGCTAACCCTTACGGATGTAGGCAGAACCGCTCGCACGTGTCGATCATGTGTCCATGATCCGATGTCGAGTTCCGCCAGGTGCAGTGCGTCAGATCACTGCAGTCGGTTCGTCGTCCGCGTCGAAATAGTTTGGATGCGGGCAAACCTCACCCATTGGGTAGATCTTACCGTCGTGGTCCGGGTCGCTCGGGTGCTCCGGGTCGACCTTCACCATCATGTTCGGTGCCTGCTCACTGACACGGAAGTGATGCCCCTCCGCACAACGGAGCAGCCCCGCCAGCGTCTTCGCGATCGGTTGCCCACAAATACTCATGCCCCAAGAGCACCACGCCCGGCCCGAACGTCAAGCACCCACATGCAGCACCGCTGTGTAGCCGCTCGCCGCGTGTATGCGCGCGTGTGCCTGTGGCGGCTTTGCCGCTAGTGGCAGTTGTCTAACTCGCTCCGCAACGTTGCAACAACGTTGGCTCAGCGGTCAGTAGTTAAATTCTGCGGTGCCGAAGGTCGGGGTCGAACCGACACATCTGATTAGGATAACGGATTTTGAGTCCGCCGCGTCTGCCAATTCCGCCACTTCGGCTTGTCGTGGGGATTCCTGTAGTCGCGTCTGTGCGGCTTGTCTAGGGGGTTTGTCACGTGCGCGTTTCAGAGGGCGGTGGGGGTCGGGG
>FSWQ01000876.1_pt1 | contig 11462 bp, 9 predicted proteins | sample 1637691 | NCBI WGS metagenome assembly FSWQ01 (sample SAMEA3914814, study PRJEB12502) | metagenome | biome: forest; material: soil | place: USA | collected 2011-09-16 | depth 0.1 m | reverse complement strand
TGAACGACAAGCTCGCGCTCGATCTCGGCAGCATGCACGGCCCGGAGGAGGGCACCATCAACTTCGACATGCAGGCTGCGTCACTCGGCATTGCCGTGGGCGGTACCTACACGATGGACGTGTTCCACGCTGAGCGGCACACGCGCGGTTCCAACTTCAAGATCACGACCAACATTGCCTGCTTCACGCCCGGCGTCGTGAAGTAGCCGCTCAGTCCACTACTTGCCCGGCAAGCAGCGCTTGCAGGCGCGGTACCAGGTTCTCTTGCACGGCCTTCGGGCCCTTGATCGAGCCGGAGATCATGCGACCGTGATTGCGGCCATCCGGATCCGGCAGCGCGAGCACGGGGATGAACTGGTAAGAATAGCCCGCAACCTTGAGCGCGCCCGCATCCCGGTCCTGATCGAACTCCAGGAAGCGCAGGCCGTTGAGCGGACCGTTCAGCTCGCCCTTTTGGACGGCCTCATGAAAGCGCTGACACGGCTCACACCAGCTTGCGCCGACGTACACCAAGACGCGTAAATGCGTCGCGTCCGCGATCTCCACCTGCTGTTGCACCCAGGGCTCGATGGCACCGGCTGCGCCCGGGTAACGCAGGAAGCTCGGCGGGGCGAGGCTTGCGCTGGCCGGCGCGCCCGACACGTCCGCGCCCGCGCTGCTGACAGCGGCGTTCGCCTTGCTCGGGCCGCGGTCTGCCGAGTGACCGCAGGCCAATAGCGGGAGCAGCAGGACTGGAATTAGAGCCAGAGCCCGGCTCGAACGCGATGAACGAAGCGACACGTCGCAAGCGTAGGCCATTTTCGGGCTCCGAGCACGACTCGGAACCGTCAAAAACAGGCTGCAACGTCACAGTTCGGCAAACAGCACTTGTGCTCTGGGCCGCCGACCTTAGGTGAACAGCGTGTCGCCTACTCGTTGGACGGTCGCCGGTTTCGCGGCGCTGGCTGTTTTCGCCGGGTTGGGTGGGGCCTTCAGCTCCGCCGCGGAGCAATCGGCACGCCGCTTCCCGGTGAGCCAGTTTCGGGTCGTGCCGCGTGAGTCGGGCCCCGTGAACTACTACAAGTTGTTCAAGGACGCGGACCCGCCGTTCATTCGTGCTGAGTATCACCCGCCGTACGAAACCACGGTGCTGGGGGTGGAAGTGCCGGATGCGGACCGCGCTCAAGCGCACGGGCTGAGCTGGCGCTGGCGTGCGGTGAAGCTGCCCCACGGCGGTAATGAGTGCGAAGCCGGCAAGGGTGATTCCGCCGCGGTGATCTACGTGTCTTGGAAGCGCACGTTGCGCTGGTACGCGCTCAAGTACGTGTGGAGCGCGGTCGGCCCCAAGGGCGCGACGTGCGATCAAAAGAGCAACCCGTTCGCCGCTCAAGACACGGTGGTCTTGGAATCCGGTACCCCGCTCAACGAGTGGAAAACCGAGCACATTGATTTGAAGGCTGAGTTCCGCAAGCACTTCGAGCACGGCGACCCTCATGCCTCCGTCCCGGACTTCATGGGCGTGGGCCTGATGAGCGACGGCGATCAGACCCACAGCGAAAGCTCCGCAGACTATGCGGACTTCGTGCTCGAGCGCTGAGCCAGCGGCGGCGCGGCCCGGTAGCGCGCGCGCAAGCGTAGGAACGGCGCTTCCACGTAGCGATGGCTGAGCGCGGCAAACGCCAGCGCGAGAGGCACGGCGAGCAAGAACACGAACAGCGCGGAGCCGGCGTGCGTGGGAAATGCGCGGCGCACCAGGCCGATGGCGCTTACATTGAGCAGGTACAAGCCGTAACTCACGCGGCCCACGTAGGCCACCGCGCGCGCTTGGAGCGGGCGAGACAGCGCGTGATCTTCGCGGATCACGCACGCAGCCACGAGCGCGGCGAGCGCGGTTTGAAAGCCGAACAGCGGCGCGCTCGGCCACGCGAGCAGCACCACTACCAAGAGCAATGTAAACGGCGCACTCCACGCTTTGCCGAGCACTGCGTGTAACGCGGCAAAGCCGCGCCGATCATCGAGCAGCAGCCCGAGCACCGCGCCCAGCCCAATTGGCGCCGCAAAGCTGGTTAAAATGCGCAGCGCTAGTCCGCCTGCCGGTAGCAGCCCCGCGAGCAAGCCGTGCTCCGCTGCCACATCGCAGACGATGAGCAACAGCATCGCCAGCAGCGCGCCGCTGCGCGACAAGCCGCGCACCAGCCACGGCCAGAACGCGTAAAACTGCTCTTCGATGCACAGCGACCACGCAAAGGAGAACAAGATCGGAAAGCCCACGCCGAAGTCCGCGAACCAATTGGCGGTGAAGCTCGCGTAGTACGGCAGCGTATGAAAGAAGTGCGCGCGCTGTGGCGTGCCCACGGGCAGCGCGCTCGCGAACGCAAAGTACGCGAGCAGCATGCCGTAATAGAGCGGGAAAATACGCAGCGCGCGCCGTGCATAGAACCCGGACATCGAGATCCGACCGCTACGCGCTTTCTCGCGCAGCAGTAGGGTCGTGATCAGGAAACCACTGATACAAAAAAATAAATCCACCCCCGCGGGCCCCTTGCCGAGCAACCCCGGCAGCGGGCGCGGCGTGGAATGGTGCCAAATGACCGGCACAATGCTCAGGCAGCGCAGGCCGTCCAACGCGCCGAAGATGCGCGTCGCCAAGTACCGTGCGTGAGCCGTGCCAGCCGCTCGCTCATCTCCCGGCCCCGGCGCGTCGTCACTCACGGCCGACGCTCACCAATCGAGTCGCAAGCGCCGCACGTGGGCGACACCTTGCTGCACGTCAGCGACGTACACGTCCGAGCCGTGCACGATGGGCGCAACGCTGGAGGGCGCGCTCATGCTGCTGCGAATGCGCACGGCAGCCGAGGTTTTGCCGGCTTCGAAGCTGGTTGCGTACAGCGCGCCGCGTGAATTCTCGTCGACTGCGATGATGGCGTGGCACATCTGTTCGCTGCAATCCAGGCCCAGGGTGACCGGAGTGCCGCCACCCAGCGCGACGTTTTGCACGCCGCCCGTGACGCGCCCGGTGTCATCGAGCTGCGCGAAGCTGACGTGCGCGGGCTCGCCGTCCGCGTTCTCGGCCGCGGCTTCCAGCCATGCGACGACCGCGCCACCGGCGTGTGAGCGGGCCACGGGCGCGAACGAGTGCGCGCGCGTCTTTTGCACGCACACTTCGGTGGCCGCGCGTGCGGCGTCCGTGCCGCGCAGCGCGGCGACGTAAATATCGGCAGCGCCGGCTTGCTCGCTCTCGCGCGAATCAGCCCACACCACGAGCGCGCCGCTCTTCGTGCCCACGAGCGACACGTCCGTTGCCGTGCCGGGCGCTTGCGTGATGCGTTGTTCCGGTGCGATGCGGTTGAGCGCGTGATTCACCTTGGTGGCGTACACTTCAGGATCGGAGCTGCGCTCGTCCACCCACGCCACCAGGTAATCTGTGCCGGTTTGCAGGGTAGCCACGTCGCTCAGATCGCCAGTTTTGTGGGTCAACATGCGCTGCGCGGTCTTCTTGCCCAACGCATCCACCAGCGTGAGGAACACCTGCGGTTGGCCCCCGTCCAGCCCGGCCCAAGCCACGAGTGCGTCTTTCTGTTGTGCGTTGCTGCTGATCGCTATGCCGCCCAGCGAGTGCCCGCGCACAGTGAGCGTCTCGGGTGCGGCGAGCGCGGCGAATGGTTCTTTGTTGGCGAAGCCCTGCAAGTCGATGCGTGCGCGTAACGGCTCGTAGCGGCCGTCCGCGGTTGGCTTCTTCAGTTTCACCCAGGGCGTGGTGGGATCGAAATCCGTGATCCAGCCCAGCAGCTCGCCGGCGCTCGTTTCGGCCAGCGCCAGCTCCGAGAGCGGCTCGGTTTCTGCCAAGGCTTCGTCTGCTGCAATGCGCGGCGGCTCCGGCAGCTCCACGCGGTTGGCGGGCGCGCGGTAGTCATTCGAGAGGTGCTCGAGCCGCGTCAGCGCGACCGCGGAAGGCACGCCGTTTTCCGCGCTGAGCGCGAAGCAGGCGGCGTTCGGACAGGTCAGATTCCAGGCCAAATTCGCGTTCGCTTGCCCGGCTGTGGGCCACAACGGCTCGTTGCTGGTGATCGAAAACCCGGCGTCGAACTCGACGTACTCGGGCGCGATCAGTGAGTTGCTCGTACACGCTGCGCTGCGCGCGCAAATCGGCGCGAGCGTGAGCACCGCAACACCGCGCGGCGTGGCCGTGATTTCCGGCATGGAGCCGTCCATCTTCCAGTACTCGAACACACCGCGCGGGCTCGACACGCGGCCATTCGCTTGGAACTCCGCCACTTGGAAGCTGCGGTACGTTGCTACTTGTGCGTCGAGGCTCTCCCACGCCAAGTAGCCGCGCGTGCTGCCCGGCGCGGGCGGCACCACGCGCAACACGGCTTGCTCACCGAGCGGCGGTGTAGCGGGCGCGGCGCTCGCGATGACTTTGCCGGCAGTATCGAAAGCCGCAGAAAATACGCGGTTTTCGCCGCCGCGATGGTCGGACCAAGCGAGCACCAAATGGTCGCCCAGCGCGGCCATGTCCAAGTCCAGATCTGCGCTGATCTGGCTGTTCACGACGAGCGGCGGCGCGGCTTCGGCACCGTTCAGCAACGTGAGCTCGATCGGGCCGTGTGCTCCGCTGCCCTTGCCCACGTGCGTGACGGCCAAGGCAATGCCTTTGCCGAACGCCACCGCCTGCCAAGCGCCTGCGTCATGCGCCAACTGGCGCGGCGCGCCGGCCAGCACAGCTTTCGGGCCGACTTCCGCGCTCCAGATGTCCGCTTTGCCGGCGCCGCTGGCCGCCCACAACACGGTCGCGCCGGTCGCGTTCGGGATCGCTTCGACCCACAGCACGGAGCTCGCCGTGCGACCGATGGACGTAGGGCCCGCGAGCAGCGCGCCCGTGTCGGACAGCAGGGCGAGCTCGATCACTTCACCGTCGCTGGTTTTGTGCGTGCTGAGCAGCGCAAACCCGTTTTGCAGCGGGCGTACGTTGACTAACCCCAGCTCCCGCGGTGCTTCACCCAAAGAAACGGGCTGCCCGCTGCTTTCGCCGTGCGCAGAGAAGGCTCGCGCAAACCAAGTGCGCGCCCCGGACTCCATGCTCGCCCACAAGGCCAAGCCACCCTCGGCGCGCATGCCCAAGTACGGTCCAAAGGTGCCCGCTGGTACGCGCGCGATGCCAGCGGAGGCAAGGTGCGGAGCGCCGGGCGGCGCGCTCGCGGCGGTGTGTTTGGGCGTGTCTTGCGGAGTGCGCAGCGACTCATTCGCGCCGTTGCCTCCGCAAGCGGAGAGCAAGGCTACGAGCGAGAGGCAAAGCGGAAACGAGGTGCGCACGGGGCGCGAAAGCTACCAGAGGGCCCCCGGTGTGTCGCGCCGCGCGAGATGGAATGGTCATCAGGAAGATAATTTGCGCCCACAGCGTTTGTAGCTCCAAGTGCTACATCTTTTGCATGGGCCTGCGAATTGCCGTAAAAAGCGCCACGTTGGCGATGCTGCTCGCTGCTGCAGCCTTGGGCTGCTCCTCGTACGGCGGTAACAGCGGCTCGGAACAAGCGGGCGGCGGCAGTTCTGCTGCTGGCAGCGCCGGCACAGCGCTCTCCGCTGGCGGCAGTGGCGGCGCGGTCGCAAGCGCGGGCAGTGCGGCGGGCGGCACGTTGAACATGGCGGGCGGCCCCGCGGCTGCGGGTGCCGCGGGCTTGGGTGTTGCCGGTGCGGCGAGCGCCGGTGCAGGTGGCGGCGGGTCGCGTCCGAGCCTGCGCACGGTCGGCTACTTGCCGAGCTACCGCGGCATGTTGAGCCAGTGGGCTACCAGTTTGGATTTCTCGCTCGTGAGCTACGTGAACGTGTGCTTCGGCGCGGTGGATGCGTCAGGCAACGTGTCTTATCCGGATGCAGGCCTGCCGGCGTTTGCTGCGGCGGCGCACGCGCACGGGGCGAAGGTGTGTATGGCGCTCGGCGGCGCCGACACCATCAACAACTTCGCGGTGATCGGCGCGCAAATCACGGCCGCGAATCGCAAGCCGTTCGTGCAGAAGATCACGGACTATGCCGTGAGCACGGGCTTGGATTGCATCGACGTCGACTTCGAGGGCAACGGCGTGAACGCGGACTACGAGGGCTTCGTGACCGAGCTGGGCGCTTCGCTACACGCGAAAAACCTGGAACTGACGGCCGCAATGGCCAGTTGGTTCGGCGACAAGATCACCAGCAACGCGATTCACGCCTTCGATTTCGTGAACGTGATGGCGTACGACCTGCACAACCCCGGCGGCAACGCAGCGCCCGTGCAATCCTCATCGATGGCGGACTCAACAGCGGAGCTGCAGTATTTCATTGGCCGCGGCCTGAGCAAAGACAAGGCCGTGTTCGGCGTGCCGTTCTACGGCTACCGCTGGAAGGCGGGCGATGCGGTCGGCACCGCAGTGGTGTACGCGGAGCTGCTCAGCACGTACGGCGCGGCCGCCGCCAACGACATGATCGTTCAAGGTGACACCACGATTTACCTGAACAGCAAAGCGACCATTGTGGCCAAGACGCAGCTCGCCAAGCAGTACGGCGGCATCATGTCTTGGGAGCTGGGCCAAGACGCCGCCGGCGGCGCTTCACTGCTGCGCGCCATTCACGACGCGCAGCTCTGAGCTCCGTTCAAGAACCGGAGCTTTCGTACTGGCGCAGCCCGCCGTTCCACGCGGCGTGCGCCACGAACAGGCACAGCAACGTGGCGATCGGGGCCACCCCTAGGCCCCACAGCGCGGCCGTTTTTCCGAACAACACGCGCCCCGGCAAGTAGTGAAACGTGCCGAACGGGATCACGAACAAGAGCAGGTTTTTCAGCCAGTTTGGGTAGATGGCGAGGGGGTAGCGGCTGGCTTGCAGCAGTTGATGCGCGATCATCATTTGTTGTGAAAACGGCCCGACGTACTTGAACGACAGCGCGCCAAACACCACCAGCGTGGAGGTGTAAATCAAGGTGCCGCACGCCCACCACACGGGGAGCGCAAGCCACACGTACCAAGGCACGTGCAGCAGCCACAGTGAGCCGACCACGTAAGCGATGCCGGTGAGCAGATTGCCGAAGGCGTGAAGCTCCGGACGCGTGAGCAGGAAGAACCACAGCGAGTTCACTGGATAAGTCAGCAAACGATCCAGATCACCGGCAATGATGTACTGCGGCAGCATCCAGATCTGATTGAACAGCACCTCCGAGCCGCCCAGGCAGGCCGCGGTCATGCCGAACAGGAACACCACCTCACGCCCGTTCCAACCGGCGAGCGTGGGCGTGTTGCGCAGCACGATCAGCAAAAAGCTGAGCGCCGCACCCTGCATCAACATAGAGGTGATGACGCCCACGATCAGATCCGTTCGGTACTCGAACTTGGCCTGCACCGAGGCTTTGAACGCAGAAAAATAGACGTTTTCGTGACGGGTCACGCTCAGCCTCCCTGGATCTCGAAGCGCCGCAAGGCGCGCCCCAAAAGAAAACGCCCCACCAGTAGCAACCCGCCCGCCCATAGCGCTTGAGCGCCCAACGCGCGCCACACCTCAGCCCCCTGTAGCCAACCCAAGTAGATGGAGATTGGCGTGTGTATCGTGTGGCGGAACGGCAGCCACTCACTGACCGCGCGTAACCCCGGCGGAAACAAGATCAACGGCGCAGACAAGCCAGAGAACGTTTGCTGGAGCGCGTTGCGCGCTACGAACACGCCGTACCCGCTGTACGTGATGAACGAGGCCTGCACGAAAATGAACGAGACCGCGAACAGGATCACGAAGGACAACACCACGCTGACCAAGAACGCGGCCAGCGCCGCCGGGCCATGCGGCAGCGCGCTTCGGCCCCAGAACAAGAGCGTGATCGCGTAAATGGGCAAGACCAGCGAGATATTGAACACGCCATCGCTCAGGCCCTGAGCAAGCTGGGCCATTTGAAAGTCGACGGGCCGCAGCAAATCAGTCGCGATCAGGCCCATGCGAATGCGCTGGCCAATGCGCCCCTCCACATTCATGGCGAAGGCGAAATTGAGGCAGCCGGCGATCAGCAGGTAGGGAAACAGTTGCGCCGCGGTGAGCGCTTGGTGCTGCAGCTTGGCGCTGTAAATGTGACGCCATACCAGCATTGGAATGGCGTACGCCACGCCCGCGCTGGCGATCGAGATGAACAGCGCGGGCTTGTAGGCGAAGCTGGCGCGCACTGCGCGCAAGAACAGCGCGCGCAACGTGGCAACGTCCGCCACTAGATCGGCGGCGCGCGCGTTCATGCGACCTCCGCGGGGGCGACCGCGCGCCGGTAGATGCTGGCCACCATGCTGTCGATGTCGGCCTTCTCGAGCACGATGTCCGACACGGGTAGCCGGCTGAGCAGGCGTTGGGTGAGCGCGGGCGCCGCGCCGTCACGCTCATACGTGACCACGACGCGGTGGCCCTTACACTCCGCGAGCTCTGCGCCCAGCGCTTGCATGTCCTTGGCCAACTCCGCTGCGACGGACTCCGAGGCGGGCCGCTCCAGCTCCAAGATGATGCGGCGCTTGGTCGCGAAGCGGCGTTCGAAATCCTTGAGTGAGCCGTCAAAGAGCAGCTTTCCGCGGTCCAAAAGCAAAATCCGATCGCAGGTTTCGGTGATGTCTTTCAGATCATGCGTCGTGAGCAGCAGCGTGGTTTCGAAGCGCGCCTGCATGTCCCGGATGTATTCACGCACTTGTTCTTTCACCGATACATCCAGCCCAATCGTAGGCTCGTCCAAGAATGCAATCGCCGGCGCGTGCAGCAGCGAGGCCGCCAAGTCACAGCGCATGCGCTGGCCGAGCGACAGCTTGCGCACGGCCACGGGCAGCAGCGGCCCGAGATCCAACCGCTCTACCGCTTGCCGGTAGGTGACGTCGTACACGGCATCCGGGATGCGATACATGGTGCGCAGCAGCGAGAACGTTTCTCGAACGGGAATGTCCCACAGCAACTGCGGGCGTTGCCCGAACACCACGCCAATTTGCCCGGCAAGTTGCCGGCGTTGTCGCCAGGGATCCAAGCCCAGCACCGAAAGCGAGCCGCTGGTGGGCACCAAGATGCCCGTCAGCATCTTCAACGTGGTGGATTTCCCTGCGCCGTTTTCGCCGATCAAGCCGACGCGCTCGCCACGTTCGATCGAGAAGCTGAGATCCGAAACGGCGCTCAGCTTCTCTGCTTCATTCGAGAACAGCCCGCGTAGCGCGCCAGCAAAGCCCGGCTTCCGCACCTTGCGCGAGTACGTTTTGTTTAGGGCTTCCGTTTTTAGCGTGATGGTCATGACAAAGCGCCGGGCAAAGGCTGTTCAAGCTGGGTCAGCAATTTGCGGATGCGCTCGCGGCGCGCTTCTTGGTAGTGCCATTGGCCGCCGCGCATTTGGCCGCGTGCCAAGATCACGAACGCTTCGAGCATGTCCGGGTCGTCCCAGGGCACATCGTGGAACGAGTCAGCGAAGTGGGGGCTGTTCACATCTCGCACCCACTCTTGTGGGAACAGCGCGACTTTCTTGGGTAGCCCCGAGGGATCGCCGTCTGGGCTCGTTTTGCCCTCGATTGCTTCGCGCAGGCGCAGGCACAGATCCAAACCCAGGTGGTCACCGAGGTGGCAAATGGGCGTGGGGCGCGGGTTCAGCTCGATCAGGTGCGCCTGACTTTGCGCGTCCAAAATGAAGTCCAAGCTGGCGAAGCCGCTGTAGCCAAGGGCACGGATCAGCGCTTGCGCAGTGTTGCGCATTTCCACATTCTCGATGAACTGCACGACCGAGCTCGGCCCTGTTGGCGCGGGGTGAGTCTCCACCTTGATCGCGGACAGGCCCGCCAGCACTTCACCGCGCCAGGCGACTACCGCGCGCATCGCCGTGCGACCGGCGATGAACGTTTGCAATTGCACGCCCTGACGCAGCATGGCCGGGTTGCTGGCGGCCATGCGCGCGACGGCTGCGTCCAACGCCGCGTCATCCTTACAGATGGACACGCCCAGGCCGGCGAAGCTTTCTTCCGCCTTGAGCACCACGGGCAGCCCATGCCGCTCGGCGAACGCGAACGCCTCCACGCGGTCATGCACCACGGCGAACGCTGGCGCGCGCAGCCCCAAATTCGCCGCCAATCTACCCATTCCGCGGCGATCACGCAGTAAGTGATGCTTGCCGAAATCACCTAGTGAATCCCGCAGCAATTGCAGCAGGGGGTCAGTTTCGGGCAGCTCACGCCGCGCGGTGGCGGCAACCGCCTGCAGCAACTCTGTCGCGGCCTCGTCGCCCGGAATGACGATCGCCGGGCGCTCGGCGATCAACACGCGTCGCGTGGCAGCGATCAGCTCGTCCTCTGGACCGTTGTCCGGGAGAAAGATCTGCGCGCTCGTGCTGCGGCAACGGTCGAGCAGTAAACTCGGGAAGGTGACTGTGGTGACGTCACAGCCCACCCGTTGAAACGCCTTCGGCAGCCGCGCGGCCCCCAGCCAGTTGCGTATCGAAAGGATCAATACTTTCGGAGTGCTCGAGCTCGAAACGGTCATCTGTTACCCCACGAAAACACGGAAAAAAGCCGAAAAAAAAGCCGCCATGGTTTGGACCAGGCGGCGTTGGGCTGAGCGAAGAACGCTCCGTATCCCGACTAGCCTGGCCCCGGCCCCCAAAAAATGAAGCCGTGCGCAACGCGCTTCGTGTGCTTGACGCACGCGATGCTTTCGCGATGACTGACCCGGCTATCCATGGTGAGCATGATGAGGAATCATGGACTGAACGTCAAGCGCGGACTTGTACGCAATCGCTCCAAGAAAAGATCTTTTCCGATCTTTCTCAATCGACGTGGCGCGTAGCCATCGCTATGTCTTGGGAGCCCGCGCAAGCGTGGCCAGCTCATGATTGAAGCTCCGTCGGAACCTCCGCGTAGTGGCGCCTTTGCCACGCCCCTGCCCATTGGCCCTTTTCCGGAACCGCTACCGGAGCCTGACGCGGCGGCAGAGCTGCCCGGCTTGTGGAAGGTCACGTGGCCGCTGTTCATCAGCTTGGCCCTGTCTTTATCGCTGATTTTCACGGATGCGTTCTTCCTCAGCCGGATTTCGGATGAGGCGGCGGGAGCCGCCGGGGCGCTCAATCCGATCCTGGGCGCCACCGTGGTGTTGTTCTCTGCGGTCGGGCAGGCGGGGGCCAGCGTGGCGGGGCGCTTGCTGGGTGCGCGCCGTCACGCGGAGCTGCCGGCCACGTACCTGGCGCTGCTCGGCTTCAACCTCGTCATGGGTGTGCTGGTTAGCCTGGGGCTATTCCTGCTCCACTCGTACTTGCCGGGCTGGCTCGGGCTGCGCGGTCAAAGTGCGGAGTTCGGCAAAACGTATCTGGGCGTGCTCGGTACGTTTCAGTTCTTGAAGGCCGTGCAGCTCGCCTACGGCAACATCCTGAACTCACGCGGCGAAACGCGCTGGGTCATGATTGAAGCGGTGGCCACCAACGTGACCAACATCAGCCTGAACCTGGCCATGCTCAAAGGGCTGTGGGGGTTGCCGCACCC
>FSWQ01001896.1_pt1 | contig 11487 bp, 9 predicted proteins | sample 1637691 | NCBI WGS metagenome assembly FSWQ01 (sample SAMEA3914814, study PRJEB12502) | metagenome | biome: forest; material: soil | place: USA | collected 2011-09-16 | depth 0.1 m | reverse complement strand
CAGCGGGCAGCGGCGGCGCAGTTTCCACCGGTGACATCGTCGGCAAGATCACGGTCGGCTATCAAGGTTGGTTCAACGCCGCGAACGACGGCGCGAACATCAACCCGCCGTGGTGGCATTGGTCGGCGGATCGCAATTTGCCATCGGCCACGAACAACGGCATCAAATCTTGGCCGGACGTGAGTGAGATCACGAAGACGTACGCCACGGGCTTTGGGAACCTGGGTAATGGCAGCGCCGCCAAGCTGTATTCCAATTGGGACAAGCAAACGGTGGACGTGCAAATCAAGTGGATGCAAGACACCGGCATCGACACCATTGCGCTGCAGCGCTTCGGTGATTTCCGCGGCACCGGGGAAGCGCGCAACGTCGTTGCAAGCAACGTGCGTGACGCCGCGCAGGCGCACGGTCGCAAGTTCTACATCATGTACGACATCAGCGGCTGGGACTCCTTCCAAGCGGATCTGAAGTCTGATTGGACGGATCACATCGTCGGGGAGCTGCACCTGACGGACTCAGCCGCGTACGCCAAACAGAACGGCAAGCCCGTGGTGTGCATCTGGGGTCTCGGTTACACGGGTCATCCCGGCACGCCCGAGACCACGCTGGACATCATCAACTACTTCAAAAACAAGGGCATGTACGTGATCGGCGGGCTCGGGAATGACTGGCGCACCGCGGACGGCACGCGTTGGTCCAAAGCCGGCTTCCTCAGCGTGTTCGACGCGCTGGACGCGGTATCGCCATGGATGGTCGGTGTGATCGGCGACAACGCGAGCTCCGACGGCAACCGCACGAACTACAACGCCGGGGACGTCACGTACTTGCACGGCAAGGGCAAGCATTACCAGCCCTGCATTCTGCCGGGTGATTTGCAGGGCCATCAGCGCCACCACGGCGACTTCATGTGGCACCAATTTTACAACATGATCCAGATCGGCTCTGACGGCCTCTACATCTCGATGTACGACGAGTACAACGAGGGCAATCAGATCGCCAAAACCTCGGCCAACGCGCAGAGCGTGCCCACGGGCTCTGGGATTTTCACGTTGGATGAAGACGGCACCGCGTGCTCGCCCGACTACTATTTGCGGCTCACGGCTGACGGCGGGAAAATGCTGCGCAAGCAGATCCCACTCACCGCAACGCGACCCACCTCACCGATGTGAGCACGGTCAGGGCGGGCCGGTGACGCACGTTCCGAGCACCGCGCCTGCGTCTGCGTCGGCACCTGCGTCCGCCACTGCCGGGTGACTGCAGGCGCCGGTGACGCAGTCTTTGGCATCTCGGCAGAATTGCCCGATGCCTCCCTGATAGCAGCGCAGCTTGAGGTCCGGAGCCAGCAAGCACACGCCACTCTTGGCGCAGTCGCTGTCTTGCGCGCACAGCTCGTACAGCTCGCCGGACGTGCACTGCCCTTTGTAGCCGAAATCAAGGGGTTTATCGCCGTTCGGATCCAGGCATTTGCCGGCCAAGCAATCGCCGTCGTCGTTACAGAAGGTGTTCGGTTTGCCGTCTGCACAGTGAGCGGTGTCCAGCGTTGGCACTGTGACGCAAACTCTGTTCTGACAATCCGTGTCTTCGACGCAGGCCTGTTGGTCCTTCCCGCTCGTGCATGCGCCGCTGACGCAGTGCGCGCCGGTACAATTGGCGGCAGTCGAGCAGTGTGCGCCGTCTTGTCCGGCGGAGCATGCGCCGTTCACGCACGACCCGTGAAGGCACTCTGAGTCGCTCGCGCAAGCGCGCGTCATCAAACACGCCGCAAGATCAGCGTAGGCTTGCCCGAGGTTGGCTTGGCTGCAGATCTTCGTGCAATCAAAGCCCTTCACGCACGCGCCCCAGACGGTGCACGAGGGCACCATGTCGAACAGCGTGCTGCGCGCGCACTCACAGAAGGGCTGCGGGACGCACGTGCCGCAGCCCTCCGTGAGCGTGAAGCCGTAGGCTTGGCACTTCGCGCCGACCACTTGCGGCGGCGGCCCGGCTTCCGGCATCGCGGGCATGCCCGCCGCGCCGCTGGACGGGAACGTCAATACTGGGTTGGAGCTACGTGAGTCACAGCCTGGCACTGCGCTGGCAGCAGTGAGCCCCGCCATTGCCAGCACGCACGCCGCCGCCCGTTTTCCACGCCCCGCCCACACCCGCATGCATCAAGTATGGCACCGACAGCCCTCGCGTGCGACGCCATCCACTGCGAGTGAGGCGCATTTCCAAACCTTGTGCGGTGTATTTCCAGCCACCGCTGCACCCTGGTGGTGGCTTGGCAGCGTGAGTCGCGGTAAGACGGCCCCTCGTCTTCGATCATGCGCCTCGCCATCGTTGCAGCGTCCTCTTACGAGGAGAACGGCCAAGTCACTCCGATCCCGAATGCGGGAGTGGACGTGCAGTTGTTCGGTGAGCGGCTGGCAGAGGCGGACGCTGGCTTCGCCGTGCACGTGTTTCAAGCACAACGCGGGCTGGCTGAAGGCATCGAAGAAGTAGTGGCGGCCTTGGGTGAGCGCCCGGAGGCTTTGATTGTTTATTTTTGGGGGTACGCGCTGCTCAGCGAAGAGCGTGGGGCAACGTTACTGTTGGACGGCCCCAAGCTCTCGTCCTTCACGCTCGCCCGTTTGCGTCGCCAGCTCGGGGAATTGGCGGATGTTTCGCTCGTCATTTTGGACACCACCCTCGCCGAGGGCTCGTTTGGGCAGCCCATTGATGCGGTGCGCGCCATGGGCAGCGCCCTCAGCGCTGGTGACTCCAATGTCTCCAGCTTGATTGCGGCGCGCTTGCCTGGGCAGCGCGTGGCACAAGGCCCGCCGCCGTTCACCGGTTTGCTGCAGATGATCTTGGACGAACAAACGGGCAGCGCGCACGCGCTCACGCCCGAAACCCTGTTCCGTGCCATGCAAGCCGAAGAAGTGATGTTCGCCGATATTCCCGCGGCGGGTTGCTTCTTGGGCAAGCGAGATTTCGCGGTCGTGTCCGGCGTCGCGCCGCTCAGCGTTGCGCCACCACCGCTGCTGCCGCAGGACTACGAGGACACGGAGGAAGTCACGGCGCCGCACGCCATCAAGCGCGCGCTGAAGCCGCCACCGCCACCGCCACCGCCGCTCGCGCGCCCACCGATTCGCTCCGCGGTGATGTCCATCGTCGACATCGACATCGACCTGGTCTCAGAGCCGGAGGCAGCGAGCGCACCGCCCTCGAGCCCGGACGGCTCGCGCCGCAGCTCGAGTCCACCCGCCTCCAGCGCGGCCCAATATTGCCGGCATTTGCTGGCTGAATTCGAGCGCGCGGGCGATCCGGATGGCGCGTACCGCGCTGCGATGTGCCTGGAGGTGCTGGGCGAAGCCGACATCAACGAGTCTTTGCTCGTGACCACGCATCGTCCGGAAGGCTTGCAAACCGTGCGCGGCGCACTCTCCTATGCAGATTGGCATGAGCGCTTGTGCGCCGGTTGTGATGAGCCGCGCACTACGGCGCTCTTGCGCTCTTTGGGGCCTGCACTCGGGCGAGTCGGGTTTCAGCATGCGCATCGCTTACGTCGTGAGCTCGCGCTGCCTGAGGAAGCACGCCAGGATCCGGAAAAGAGCACCACCACGCTGGCCAAGACGCTGCATTGGACTGCGCGCTTGCTGTGCGTGTCGGCGGCGGATTTGTACGTGCTCCCTGAAGTGCCCAGCACACTCGGTTTTGCACCAGGGCCGGAGCAACCGCTGCTCACCTGCGCTCGCTCGCTCGGTACTGGCTTCAGCTTGCCGCAGCTCGTGTGCTTGTGGGCGCGTGAGCTGTCTTTTGCTCGCTTGGAGCAAGCGGCGCTTTGCTACTTCCCGGACGCCACGGAGCTGTCGCAATTGCTGCTTGCCGCGTGCGCAGTGGGCGGCGCAACCAACCTGCGCGCCATTGGCAGTGACGCAAAACGCCTGGCTAGCGGCCTAAAACGTGAAGTGCGCGGTGCCGCCCTGGAAGCACTGCGTGATGCCGCGCAGACCTTCCCGGTGCACGCCGCCGAGGCCCACGCGGACGCCTTCATTCGTTCCGCTGAGCTCGTGGCTCGCCGCGTCGCGCTGGTTGCGTGCGGTGATTTGGAGCTCACGCTAGCGCTCGATCGCCGCTTCCCGCGCAGCGGCCTGACCACGCTCGAAGAGCGCCGCACGGATCTCATGCGCTTCACGATCAGCTCGGAGCTCGGGCAGATCCGCCGTGCGCTCGGTGTTGCGCTGACCTGAGCACGGGCAGCGCGCGCGGCTCACAGCGTGACGCCGAACGGGCCGCACACGAATTGCTGTGTATCGCTGCAGAAGGTGGTGGACCAAGCGCCGTCGGAAGTGTCGAGCTGCAAGCACCTGCCGCTGCCCCCCAGCGTGACCGCGGGCTCGCCGGCGCCGAAGTTTTGATAAACGCCGGCTTGGATCTTACTGCCATTGGCCAGCACCGTTCCGTCAGGCCAGCTCAGCGCGCCGTTGCCATCCGTGTCGTCTGCGGCCAGCCAAACGTACGGACCAAAGCCCAAGCTCTGTAGCTCCGCCAGCAACGCGGCGTTCTGCTTTCCGCCGCTGATCGTCACCAGCTGCATGCTCTGCTGGAAGCAGGCTAGCTGCGCGCTCTGCCATCTGGCGAGCTGGTCGCAGGCCATGTAGTTGACGCTGGCCGCGCTGACGAACGAGCAGTTAGCAGGGCAATCCGGCGTGGCAGGATCACAATCGTTGTCTACGCCATCGCAGATCTCTTTGCCCTTGTTCGTGATCTTGCACGCGGGCGCGGTGCCGCTGCCGGCATCACCGTTTTGACCGGGCATACCAGCCTGGCCATCCTTGCCTCCGCTGGAGTTGGCGCCGCCCTGCACGTCGCTGCCGGCCGTGCCCGCGCTGCTTCCGCCACCGGCGGCCGTACCGCCGCTCTGGTCACCACCCTCGGCGCTGGCGTGGCCTGCGCTAGCCGTATCGCCCGCACTGCTCGTATGCCCCGCGCTGCCTGTCGAATTCTTACCCACGAGCGAATTCGGATCGAGCACGAGCTCACAGCCCGCGAGCAGAAATGCACATGCCACGCGCGCGTTGAGGAGCAGCAGCGCTTTCGCGAGACGCATCGTTTGAAGTTAACACGGCTCGTTCCGGCCTTCGCAATAGGGCCAGGGAATGGGAAACGCAGCACGCGGCGACACGTGAACGTGCGCATGCACGCTCAAGCACGCGAGCGCATGTGTAATCACGTCGCCGAATGTAGGCAGCTTCGTTACTGAACGAATCCATGGCTGAAGCGAAAAGCGAGGCCGCATGTTACGGTAGAAAGTTGAATGCAGGCGCGAGAACCCACCGTCATCGGCCGCTACGCGCTGTACGATGAGATTGCCGCTGGCGGCATGGCGACGGTTCATCTCGGGCGCTTGCTTGGCCCGGTTGGTTTCGCGCGCACGGTAGCGATCAAGCGACTGCATCAGCAGTACGCGCGGGATCCCGAATTCGTGTCCATGTTCCTGGATGAAGCGCGGCTCGCCGCGCGCATTCGGCACCCGCACGTAGTGCCCACGCTGGATGTCGTGGCGCTATCCGGTGAGCTGTTTTTGGTGATGGATTACGTGCACGGCGTGTCACTCAGCAAGCTCTTGCGTGAAGTGAACATGAAGCACATCCCGATGCCGATCGACGTCGTTGCCAGCGTGCTGGTCGGTGCGCTGCGCGGCTTGCACGCGGCGCACGCCGCGGTCAGCGAACGCGGTTTGCCCCTGGGCATCGTGCATCGCGACGTGTCGCCGCAAAACGTGATCGTGGGCAGTGACGGCCTAGCGCGCGTGTTGGACTTCGGCGTGGCCAAGGCTTCGTGGCGCATTCAGACCACGCGTGACGGGCAGGTCAAAGGCAAGCTGTCCTACATGGCGCCGGAGCAGGTGAACGGCGGCAGCGTCGGCCCCTGGACGGACGTGTATTCGGCGGGCGTGGTGCTGTGGGAGGCGCTGGCGGATCGTCGTTTGTTCAATCGCAACGACAGCGCTGAAATTCTTGCGCGCTTCACCAAGCATGAGCCGGTCACACCGCCTTCCAAACACAACCCTCGCGTCAGCCCCGCGCTGGACGACATCGTGGTGAAGTCGCTGGAGTCGGACTACACGAAGCGCTTCGCCAGCGCGTCCGAAATGGCGGACGCCATCGAGGCCAGCGTGCCCATTGCCTCCAGCTCCGCGGTCGGGCGCTGGATGGAAACCGTGGTGTCCGAGCAACTGAGTCGTGACTCCGCGTTGATCGCCGGCATCGAAAACGGCTCCACGCCCAGCACCCGCCCGGGCGAAGAACGGCCCTCCGTACGCCGGCTGCTCGCGTCGGTTCACGACGCGGAAGGCGCACAGCCGGTAACACGCTTGAACATCCCGGAAGTGGGGGAACGCTCGCAGATCTCCATGACGCGCACCTGGCCCGGAGCGGAGCCCAACGAGCGTCGCAAGCGCGTCGTGCAGCTGAGCTCGGTGGCGGCCGCGCTGCTGGCCGGCCTGGTGCTCTGGCGCGTGTGGCCCAGCACGCCTGCGGCGCCTGGGCTGCCGGTTGTTAGCGCGGTCGCCGCGGTTGCTGCGCCGACGCTCGCAGTCCCACTGCCGGAAGCGCCGGCAAATGTGCTGACAGCGGCGCCCAGCGCAGCTGCGCCGGCCGCGTCGGGGACGCACGGTGCGTCGACCAAAGTTGCGCATAGTGCGGTTTCGGCCGCGCATTCGGGTGCCGGCTGCAACCCGCCGTACACGATTGACGCCCGCGGGATCCGTCACTTGAAGCTCGCTTGTTTGCGCTAAGGTGTCGGGGATGCTGTTTGGGAGGCTGTTCGCGCGCGCATTGCTGCCGCTGAGCGTTGTGTTGTGCTCCGCCACTGCGTACGCGGACAATCTGCAAGTTTGCTCGGACGCGTACACCAAGGCGCAAGAAGAGCGCCTCGCCGGGCACAGCTTCAGCGCGCGCTTGCAGCTGCAAGTGTGCGCACAGAGCATCTGCCCCGAAACGGTGGTGCATGACTGCAGCCAATGGCTGACTGAAGTGGAGACCACACTGCCGACCATCGTGGTCAGCGCGAAGGACAGCGTGGGTCACCCCGTGCCGCACTTGGAAGTGTTCTTGGATGGGGTGAGCATTCCCGCGCAGCAGCTCACTCAGCCCATCTTCCTGGACGTGGGCGCGCACAACTTGCGCTTCGAAGCGCCCGGATATGAATCCGTGCAATTGAACCCGTTCCTGCGCGCGGGCGATCGCGATCTACAGGTGAGCGCGGCGCTGCTAGTGAATCGGGCGGCCCCTCCGCCACCCGTTGGCGCAGACGCCGGAACGCCGTCTGTGTCCCGCGCTGGGCGTTCCGCGTCGGCGCCAGCGATTGTGTTTGCGGCCGTGGGCACGGTTGCTTTGGGCGGCGCCATCTACTTCGGGCTCAGCGCAAGCAGCCGTTACAACGAGCTCAAGTCGCAGTGCGATACGCATTGCACGCAATCCCAAGCTGATTCTGTGCACAACAAGCAGCTGATTGCGGACATCGCACTGGCAACGTCCGTCGTGGCCTTTGGCGCCGCGGCATGGTTTTACTTCAGCGCCGAGCCCGCGCATGCCGGTGCAACCGCGCTGGGCCTGGCACCAACGCCGGACGGAGCCCGCGCGCAACTGCGCGTAGCGTTCTAGCGCGGCGCGCGCAGGCCGCTCGAATTCGACTTCAAAACGTCACCCAAACGCAGCACGCGCGGCGTTGACGGTGCGGCGCCGAGCCGATACTCGGGGGCCATGGGTTTCTCTTCGCGCATCGCGCTGCTCAGCTTGATTGCACTCGGCTGTTCCGAGGCACCGCTCGACGTTGCGCACGTCGACCTGCAGCGTATGGAGGGGCGCTGGTACGAGATCGCGAGCATCCCGCGTTCGACCCAAGCCGGTTGCACGGGCACGACTGCGACCTACGAGCGCAAGTCCGCGAGCGAGCTTTTGGTGGTCAATCAATGCCACGAAGGAAGCCTGACAGGCCCGTTGCGCAGCGTTGCAGGTCGCGCCGTGGCAGACGACCTCGAGCAACCCGGGAAGCTATCTTTGAATTTCGGCGGCTTTTACGGCGACTATTGGGTGATCGACGTGGGCGAGCAGTATGAGTACCTGGTCGTTGGGCACCCGAGCCGGGATTACTTGTGGATCATGAGCCGCGGAGCGAGCTTGCCTCAAGCAACGCTGACTGGCGTGCTCGACCGCGCCAAGAAGAATGGCTTTCCGACTGGGATCTTGAGCTTCACGAAGCAGGAGTGAGCACGCTCAGGCTTGCACCGTGATCGCCATCCAAGCGAGCAGGGCGCCGTCGCTCTGTTGCTGCGTGTTCAGCACTACGTCAGCCACGGCAAGGCTGGATTCGTTGATCACTTGGTCGCTCGTGTTGGCGACGTAGCCCGCGCCGCTGGTCGGTTTGTAGCTCGGCTGCGAGTCGTAGATCTCGGTCTTGATGGCGTCAGCCACGAACATTTGCGAGGTGATGTATTCAGTGCTGCCGACGGTGACCTTGAAGTGAATGTGCGTCGCGCGGCTGGCGTACCAACCGGGAAAATTCGCGTCGAAGGTGATGCGACCGTCCGTGTCGGCGGTTTGAATACCGCGGCCCCACAGCGCTGCCGCTGCCGTCGCGCTGCCGCCGGTACAGAAGGCGTCGTTGTTGCCGTCGATGTCGCCCGAGTACACGCCGTTGGTGTCACACATCCAGATCTCGACCGTTGCGTTGGGCACGGGTGTGCAGCTCGCATCCACGACGAGCAGCTCCAGCCGCATCGGCAGGCCGGGGTAGCCGTCGCTCACGTCTTTGCGCGTGAGCTTGGCACTCGTGGCGTGACACGGGCCCGCGGTGCATGCCTTGTACACGTTGCACGTGCTGCCAATGCCGGATGCGAACGGATTGCCGTAGTCCTTCCCGGCGAGGACGGACGTGCCCTCGGTTGCCCAGGCCACGGCACCCTCACTGCCGGCCGCGCCGCCGCTGCTTGCGCCGGCCGCTTCTGTGGCCGTGCCGGCCGCGCCGGCTTCCGCGCCCCCTACACCAGCGCCGCTCGCGCCAGCGCTGCCGCCGCCAACGTCGCTAGAGGTCGTGGAACTGCAGCCGAATAGCGCGACTGCGCCCAAGCCACTGAGCGCTTCCAACATTTGACGACGAGACGAGCGACCGATCGAATCATTCATGATTGAGCTCCGTACACCTTTCAAATGTGGCTCGCTCCACCAAGAAGCGATCACGAGCGCCGTAACAAACCGTTAGACTTCTTTTTTTGGCTCCAATGTAGTCAGGGTAGAGTCACGCGGTGGTAACGGAGCAAGTCGTGGGGAAGGTGAGCGCGGGCATCGCTGGGCTCAGCTGCGTGCTGCTGTATTTGGAGGCGCGCGGGGTACGTGCGCCGCGTCTACGCCGCCCGCTTGCGATCGCGCTGATGCTCGCCTCGGTGGCGACGTACTTTCACTTCTTCGATCTGCCGACGCACTCGTATTACCACCGCTGGGAGATGTACCACTACTTCCTCGGTTCGAAGTACGCGGACGAGCTCAGTTTCGATCGGTTGTACACGTGCTCGGCGATCGCGGAAGCAGAAGACGGGGATGCGCCGCGTATCGCGCAGCGGCGCATGCGTGATCTGCGCACGGATGCGATTATTTCTGCAGCGCCAGCGCTAGCCGAGCCAGAGGCTTGCAAACGGCACTTCTCGGCCGCGCGCTGGCAAGCGTTCCGCGCGGACGCGCGTTTCTTCCGGCAGCAAGCTGGCGCCAGCGCCTGGGCCGGCATGCAGGTCGATCACGGTTACAATCCAGCGCCCGCGTGGACACTCGTTGGGCGTGCGCTGTCGTCGCTGGCGCCCGCGAGTGAGCACGTGATGCGGCTCTTGGCGCTGATCGACCCGGTGTTGATGGTCGGGGCGTTGGGGCTTTTGCTGTGGGCGTTTGGCGGGCGTGTGGCTTGGCTTGCGACCGTGTTTTGGGGCACGCAGGCGCCCTCCGCGTTTTCGTGGACCGGCGGCGCCTTTCTGCGTCAAGACTGGCTGTTCTTGGTCGTGCTGTGTGCGGCGCTGCTGCGCAAACGGTACTTCTTTTGGGCGGGTGTGGCGCTCGCGTGGGCGGCCGCGCTGCGCGTTTTCCCGGTGTTGCTCTTTGCTGGGCCGTGCATCGTTGTGCTCGCCCATTGGTGGCGTTCGCGCAGCTGGCTTTCGGCGCATCGTTCGTTCGTGCTCGGCACTGCGCTGACCTTCGTGATCTCGCTGAGTACAACGCTCGCCGTGTTTGGCCCGCGCTATCACGCCGAGTTCGCTCAGCACATCTCGATGCACGCGGACACTCCGGTCGCGAATCACATGAGCCTGCGCTCATTGCTGTCCATCGGCTCGGATTCGCTGATTCGCGGCAACGCTGACCAGGCCAACGCCGTGGATCCAACGGCGCGTTGGGCGAGCGCGCGGCGTGCCCATTTTGCCCGCTTCCGCTGGCTGTATTGGGGTGCGGCGGCGCTGCTGAGCGCGCTGTTCGCGCTCACGGTCTGGCGGCTGCGCTCGCTGTGGCTGGCGCTCGCGCTGTCCCTGCTCTTGATCTTGGTGTTTACGGATCCCTCGTCTTATTACTATTCGGTTTGGATCATCGCGGCGCCGCTGGTGCTGGCGCGGCCGGTGCTCACGTTGCCTCTGGCCGGCCTGGCCGCCGCGAGCCAGCTGCTCGCGTTTCAAATTGTGATGATGGACGTGCGCTTCGCAGCTTTGACGGCGCTGTACCTGGCGTTCAGCGTGCTCACCGTGTGCGTGTTCGCTCGGCCGCGCGTGGGGTTGGCTAGGTTATTGCTTAGCGTTGGGCGGAAGCCGGCGGCGTAGGGGTTGGCACAGCGAACAAGGAGTGGCGGTATGCATCAAGTGGGGAAGCGCTGGATTGAGCTCGGGGTACTGGCGTTACTCGGCGTGCTCGCAACGCCGCTGGCGTGCGGCGGCGTGGCAGAGAACGGCGGGGCGTCGAGTGCGGGGGCGTCGAGTGGCGGGGCGGGTGCAGCAGGCTTTGCCGGTGGTGCGGTGGCTGATCCTTGCGCCCCGTGCTTCGGGCAGGCGCCGGGCATTTGCCCCGATTATTGCCGCGGCGACGGCGTCAGCCCGCCGTACATGGGCGCGCCAATCGGCGGCTCCGGTAACATCGTCGGCGTGGACGACGGCAGTGACATCGTTGGAATCGGCGGGTTCAGCGGCTACGACGACGGCGCGTTCATCGAGATCGAGGGCGGTTACGGCGGCACGCCGGGCTCCGCGGGTCACGGCGGCCACGCTGGCAATTCCGGCGCGTCAGCGGTGGGCGGCGGCCCGCACTTCGACGGCGGCGCGTTCTAGCCGGATGGCCAGCAATTCGTGGGCAAGGTGAGCGCGTCCATTGGGATTGGCCATTTTTTTGCTTAGGCTCGGGGGGAAGCCGGCGGCGTAGGTCCTGGCACAGCCAACTAGGAGCGGCGCAAGATGCATCAAAAGGGAAAGCACTGGATCGAGCTGGGGGTACTGGCGCTGCT
>FSWQ01003944.1_pt1 | contig 11494 bp, 7 predicted proteins | sample 1637691 | NCBI WGS metagenome assembly FSWQ01 (sample SAMEA3914814, study PRJEB12502) | metagenome | biome: forest; material: soil | place: USA | collected 2011-09-16 | depth 0.1 m | reverse complement strand
GGCCGCAACGCGGCTCGCCTCACGATCTGCGAGAAAGCTGCCGAATTCCCTCGGCTTCTGCCACGATTACCCAGTCGGCGCGGCCGCAGAACAAGCCGGTTTCGACGACGCCGGGGATGCGTCGAAGCGCGCTGTCGAGCACCTGCGGATCGGCGATCGGCGGGACGGCAACGTCGTAGATGTAGTTGCCCGAGTCGGTGATCACGGGCGCGCCGTCGCGTAGCCGCAGCGCCGGCTGTCCGAATGCCTCGAGCGCGTGGCGCGTGGTCAAGTGCGCGAACACCAGCACCTCGATCGGGATCGCGCGCTTCTCGCCGAGCCGCCGGCTGAGCTTCGACGCATCCACGATGATCACGTTTTGCTTGGACGCAAAGTTGACGATCTTCTCGCGAGTGTGCGCGGCGCCGCCGCCCTTGATCAAGTCGAGCGTGCTGCTCACTTCGTCCGCTCCGTCGACGCACACGTCGATTTGCCAGGGGCCAGTGTCGGGCAGGAGTGGGATGCCGAGCTCGCTAGCCAAGACGCGGCTCTGTTGGCTGGTCGGCACGCCGATCAGCCGGCGCCCGGAGCGCACCAACTCAGCCACGCCCTCGATGAAGAAGCGCGTCGTCGAGCCCGTGCCGAGGCCGATCACTCCGGCCTCGGGCAAGAGCTCGAGCGCTGCTCGGCCTGCGCGTCGCTTCGCTTCTTCGTCGGGATGCCCGTCAGCCATCGCCATCAGCGTACCACCGGTTGCGTGCGCCTACACCTGGCACTGCGGGCAATAGTGCGTCGAGCGCGTCGCGATCACGACGCGCCGGATTGGGGTCTTGCACACGCTGCAGGGCTCGCCCTTGCGCGCGTAGACTTTGCGCTCGTTTTGGTAGCCGCCATCCGAGCCGTCCGGCGTCACGTAGTCGCTGATGCTCGAGCCGCCGGTCTGGATGGACCGCTTCATCACACGCTTGGCGCCCGCTACGATCGCCGCGCATTCCTGGGCCGTGACTCGCCGCGCACTGCGCGTGGGTCGGACCTTGGCCAAAAATAGCGCTTCGTCCGCGTAGATGTTGCCGATGCCGGCAATCACCGATTGATCGAGGAGCAGCGTCTTGATCGGGATCTTGCGTTTGCGTGCGGCCGCGAACAGCGTTTCGCCGGTCGCCGCCAGCGCGTCGACGCCCAGCTTGTCGAGCCGCGGATCCGCGACGCCTGCGCGGAGCAAGAGCACCTTGCCGAATTTGCGCACGTCGCGGAACAGCACCGACGGCCCGCCATCGCGAAAGTGCAGGCTGAGGTGCGTGTGGTTGTCCGCTTTGAACGCGCGTAGCTCTTCGGGCGCGAGCGAGCCGCGCTTCTTCGCTGAGAACAAACGCACGCTGCTGACGGCAGACGAAAACAGCTGACCCGTCATGCCCAGGTGAAGCATCAAGCGATCGCCGTCGTCGAGCTCGGCCAGCAAGTACTTGCCGTGCCGATTCAGCGCCGTCACCGTGCGGCCGGTCAGGCGTCGCTTCAGCTCTTCTGGTTTGGTCAGGAAGAAGTAGCTGTCCTTCGTGGTGTCGACGCGATCGATCGTTCGTCCAACTAGAATCGGCGAGAGGCGACGGCGAGTGACCTCGACCTCGGGGAGCTCAGGCACGTGGGGAGTATAGCCACGGCGCGCGGGGCGGGGACGTGAAGGGTGCGGAGAGCAACCTATCTAGCGGCCCTGCGCACGGCGCCAGATCTGGCGAGAAAGTCACGGCTTTCTGGGCGCATGCCAAAAGCTCGGCGATGCGCCTTGCGGAAACCGGGCTGGTGATCAAAGCTTTGTGCGGATCCCCTGACGCGGCTGTCCCCCCCGGCCCGCAGGGGTTTCCACTTTTGTGGATCGGATCTCAGGGTGCCGCAGGCTGAGTGTCGCCACCCGCCGAATCCTTACGCACGATGTAAAAGAAATCTCTCTTCTCTCCGTCGGGGGATTCTCCCCCGCGCCCGTTGAAATGAATTCAACGCGGCCCCACCCCCACTTTTGGGGCCCCAGCCCCAAAAGTGAACGCGAAAGTGAACGCGACAGTGGCCGCGGCCCGAGCGCGTTGCCGCGCACTCAATGAGCGCTCGGCTCCTTACGCACGATGTAGAAGAAATCTCTCTTCTCTTTCTTACGTAGGTATTCGTCGTCGGAATATTCGAAGCCGGGGGCCTGGGGGACGGGGTGCAAGACGTTCGTGTGACCGATGGGCTCGAACGTCACGAACTTCGGGTACGACCAATTGACGTCCAGCTGTGCCACGTCGCTGGCGCCCGCGTGGTGCAGGCCATCGGCCAGCACTCGGGCCGAAGTGTGGTTCGTGATTGCCACGTACAGGATGCTGCGGTCTGCATTGAGCCCAATCGCGGAGCGCCGGATGACCGTCTCGCCGTCGACCGTGGCGCCCCACTTTTTGAGGCCGGCGCCCGCTTGTAAGCCCGCATGCAGCGCGTCGTTCTCCCACATGCACTCGGGGGTCTGTCGGAACCAGACCATGTCGGCTTCGCCGCTACCGAGCGCCTGCCAGCTACCGATGCGCAACGAATCGTCTTTGTAGAACGCAAATGCGCAGGCGCGCGGCTTGGGCTTGGCGATCGTCACGCCGTCGACCTTCATGCCGTAGCCACCGTGCTCGGTCATGAAGCCGCCGTTGAACGCCGCGATCAGCGCAGGCTGGCGCTCGACCGGGATCTTGCCTTCGCGCACGACCCGCTTGGCGTCATCGGAGTCTGGCTGCGGCTCTTGCGAGCCGAGCACTGGGAACACTTGCACTCGTTTGACGTCGATCGCGATCACGAACACTTCCGCCCACGAGCGACCCTTGTCCGGATGGAGCAACGTCTTGAAAAGGCGGGGCGGCTCCGCGGGGTGACGCGCGTCGTCGATGGCGACCCATTCGCCGTCCCCGGGGGCGGACCACTCTTTCAACGCGGGCCCAGGATTTTGAGGATGGAACGCGTTCGCGGCGCTGCCGGCCTCGGCGCTCTCCTTCGGCGCGCCGCCGTCGGGGGCTGTCGGCGCGGCGCTAGCCGCCCCTGCGTCGGGTACGCTCCAATACGCCTTCGGAGGCTCGTTCTTCTTGAGCAGGCGGTTGACGTGATCTTCGGCGCCGTACACGAAGTCTTCCAGCTTGGCCACGGTGTCGTCGCCCACGATCGCGCGCAAAGAGTTCGCGACCAGCGGCCCTGCCCAATCGAAATGGTGCACCGCGTACCAAACCAGCATCAGCACGAGCACGCAGCTGGCGCCGAAATAAAGCGCCAGCCGCCCAATGCGCAGCTTTTTTCGGGCCGGCTTCTTCACGTCTGATGCCCGATAGTAGAGGAGCGGCGTCCTTTCAAGCTATTCTCCTGCGTAAGGAGGGCACGGTCTGGTGTAAGACAGCGGGCATGCGGCTCGGACAGATGCCCTTGCTTTGGGTGTTGCTAGCCGTATTCGCGTTGCTCGGTCCCAGCGTGGCGCGTGCGGCTGACGCCGATGCGGCTTTGGACTTGCAATCGGCGCCGGACCTGTCGCCCTACCTGGGCCAGCCGATCACGCGCATCCTGGTGCTCACCGAGGGCGGGCGCTGGGCGTCCACGCCCAGCATCGAGCACGCACGCGTGGGCCAGCTGATGACGACGGACCTGGTGCGGCGCGTGCTGCAGGAGCTCGGTGACACTGGGCGCTACGACGACCTGCGCGCCACGGTCGACCGCGAGCCCGGCGGGGTAGTGCTGTCGATTCACGTCGTGCCGCGGCGCACCATCGCCAGTATTCGCGTTTCATCCGGCCCGCTCGACCAAGACGACGTGCTGCGCGCGGCCGACCTGCACCAAGGCGGCGCGCTCACCGCAGCACAGCTCGGCGCAACGCGCGAACGCATCACCCAGCTATACACGCGGCGCGGCTACGACCACGCGCGCGTCGTCGCCGAAGCGGTAGACACCGACGACCCGTCGGCAATCGTGCTCAACCTCGAAATCGTGGCCGGCCCGGCGCGCATCATCGCGCTTCGCCGGTTCGGCGTGTGGCCCGACCCCGAGGCGGCCGGCATGGCCGAAGCGTTGTCGGGCTATGCGGTCGGCTCCGGTGATCGCGCGAACGAGGACGCGCTGACCGATGCCGATCGCGCGCTCGAGGCCGATCTGCGGACGCGCGGATTTCACCGCGCCACGGTCTCGCACGCGCTCTCCGGCACGACGCAGACGCTGCTGCGCGTGTCGGTCTACGCGTACGCCAAGGTGCGCTTTCGCTTCGAAGGCAATCGTCACTTCGATGGCTCCCGACTCGAGAACGTGCTCGACATCGAGAGCGCGAGCGACTTGTCACCCTCGGCGTTGGCCGAAAAGATCACGAAGTTCTACCGCGAGCGCGGCTTCTTCGACGTCGAGGTGACTTACTCCGAGCGCGGCTCGCCGAACGACCCGATTCAAGACGTGGTGTTCAGCGTGCGCGAGGGCGCGTTGATCCACGTCGTGGCGCGCGAGTACCCATGCCTGACCGGCGAGCGCACGCCCAAGCAGGTGGGCAGTGAGATCGATAGCTTCTTGTCCGAGCTGCCGGGCGGGCGCGTGTTCGACGCGGTCGACCCCTCGGTAGTGGACGACCTGAACGGCCCCACATCCGAGACCGGGACGCGCGTGGTGAGCGAGGAGCTGAGCCCGTGGGCGGTGTACGCGCCGGACGTCTACGACCGTGCGATCAAGCACGTGCAGGACTTGTATCGCTCGGAGGGCTACCTCTCGGCAAACGTCGGGCCGGTGCAGGTTCTGCGCCGGGCCTGCGCGCCGCGCTCGCCGGCCTCGCAGTGCCTGCCGATTGGGCCGCCGCGCCGTCCGGTGACCGCGTGCCGCTACGATCCGATTGGGCTGCCATTGGAAGAAGCGCCGGTCGACCCATCGCTGTCGTGCGTGCCCGACCCCAAGCGCGGTCTGAAGTGCGAGCCCTCGTTGGTGCTTCATTTACCCATCAAGCTCGGGCCGCGCGCGACGCTCTACGATCTCGGCTTCGACGGCAATCGCGCGATCGTCGAGAAAGAGCTGCAGCAGATCGCCGATATCCAGCTGGGCACGCCGGTCTCGCAAGTCGAGATCGAAAAAGCACGCCGGCGCGTGCTCGACGAATACGCCGAGCGCGGCTTCGCGTTCGCGGAGGTCGAAACGGCGCTCGATCTGTCGCTCGATCACACGCGCGCTCGCCTGCGCTTCATCGTCAGCGAGCGCGAGCAAGTGCGCGTGTCGCGCATCGTCGTCCGTGGCGCTGCGCGCACCAGCGAGAGCTTGATCCGCAGCCGCATCGCGCTCGAGCCCGGTGGGCTTTACCAACGTAGCCTGGTGCGCAAGACGGAAGAGCGCTTGGCGACGCTCGGCGTGTTCTCGAGCGTCAGCGTCGGCTTCGAAGATCCGTACGTGCCCGCCCGCCAGAAGGTGGTCGTCGTCGAGCTCGAAGAGCGCGTGCCGCAGTACCTCGACGTACGCCCGGGCTTCAGTACGGGTGAAGGGTTTCGCGTGTCGTTCGAGTACGGGCACCGCAACCTGGGTGGTCAGGCCATCTCGCTCACGTTGCGCTCGCAGCTCGGTTACTTGCCAACCGCGTTCATTCTGGAGCGAGACGTACAGGCCAAATACGACGAGCTGCACGTCGGCGAGCGCCTCGAGCGGCGCGACACCGCGACCGTCGAATTCCCGAACATCGGCCTAGGCCCGCTATTTCGGCTCAGCGTCGAAGGCGTGGACGTGCGCGACAACGCGCGCGACTACGGCTTGAGCAAGGACGCCGGCATCGTCACGCTCTCCTACCGTCCGGATCGCCGCGTCTCCGTGCAGCTCGGTGTCTCGCTCGAGCGCAACTACGCGCAGATTTTCGGCGCCGATCAGAAGGACGCGCTCAAGTGCTATCTGCAAGATCACCCACAGCAGCAAGCGCTGTTCCGCGTGCCACAAGGCGTGTCCGTCGCACTTGCGCAGCGCATCGGTGTGACCTGGGATCGCCGCGACAATCCGCTCGACGCCACCAGCGGTACGTTCCTGTCCGCCGGCATCGAGCACGTGCACTCGAACCCGGCCGACTCGAGCGCATCACAAGACACGGGCTGCGCGGGCGCGATGCCGATCACTACCGGCAAGCCGCTAATCGATCCCTTTCAGTCGGTGCCCAGTGATTTCTTGCGCTACACGAGCCGCGTCGCTGGCTACGTTCGCCTGAACGACAAGGGCCTCGCGCTCGCGATGAGCTTTCGCTGGGGGGTGATTCAGCACTTGCTCTCTGGCTCTCAGACTTATCCCGATCGCTTGTTCTTCATGGGCGGCGTCGATTCACTGCGTGGCTTCTTGCAAGACTCGCTCGTGCCGCAAGACATCGCCAAGCGCTTGCTCGATCCGAGCTCCGGTTTGAGCTTGAACGAGGTCGTAATTCGCGGCGGCGACATCTTCGTCAATCCGCGCGCGGAGCTGCGCGTTCCACTCGGCGGCAGCGTGGAGACCGCGCTGTTCCTGGACGCCGGCAATCTGTGGACCGACCCCGCCCGCGTCGAGCCACTGGATCTGCGTTACGCGGTCGGCACTGGCCTTCGCATCGCCACTCCGATCGGACCGCTCGTGTTCGACTACGGCTTCAACGTCGACCGCGTGCTCGACGACATTTTCCCAAAGCGAGACAATCAACGCTTCTGGGAGGACATCGGGGCTTTTCACTTCAGTATCGGCTTGTACTGACGCCGCGTGGTGAGCGCGCTTTGCGTGGTTACGTTGCGTAACATTCGCGTGCTGCACGCCTGAGCCCCGTGTCGCGATTTTGACGCTGCGGGCTTATGGGTGTGTGGCGCGAGCCGTTATTGAGTTCTGGTCCATGGCACGCGTCTCGAAGCCTCCGGCTACAGCAATTCACGATGCGGTCACTCGTAGACCGCCCAGCTCGAATCAACGGGAGCTACCCACGTCCTCTACCCAGCCTATTGCGCGTCCCGTGGCCGTGGAGCCCCAGCGTGTTCCGAGCTCCTCGGTGCGCGACATCACCGTCAGCGACCTCGACGTCGTTTTCCAGCCAATCATCGATCTGTCGAACGGCGTGACCTTCGCCCACGAGGCGCTGACCCGCTGCAAATGGCCGGAATTCAAGAACCCGATGAAGCTGTTCGAGCAGGCTCAGGAAGAGCGTTGCTGCGGCAGCCTGGGCCGCAAGGTCCGCGAAGTGGCGTTCGCGCGCTGCACCGATGCCCCATTGTTCGTGAACCTACACCCGCACGAGCTCGACGAAGGCTGGCTGGTTCGTCCCGACGACCCGCTCTTCTTCCATGATCGAGCCGTGTACCTGGAAATCACCGAGTCGGCCGCGTTCAACTACTTCTCGCTGTGCGTGAATGTATTGAAAGAGATCTGCTCTCGCAGCGGCGCGTTCTTGGTCGTCGACGACTTCGGCGCGGGTCATTCGAATCTGAAGCGCATCATCGATCTCGAGCCGCACGTCGTGAAGCTGGACTTGGCGCTCGTGCGCGGCATCGAGAAGAGCAAGCGCCAGCAGATCCTGGTGCGGCAAGTGGTCTCGTTGTGCAAGGAGCTCGGCGCGCGCGTCGTCGCCGAAGGCATCGAGACCGAGGACGAGCTGGCGGCGGTGATCGACACCGGCGCGCACTATGGTCAAGGTTACCTGTTCGCGCGTCCGGCGTTCCCGATCCCGAAGCCGAGCTGGCCCGTCGCGACTGCACGGCGAATCAGCGGCGTTTAACGCTATTTTCCGCAGCGCCGAGCGCGACTCAGCGGGCTCTGTGAACGAGTGGGTCGGTGTGGGCGTAGCTGCGTCGATGTCCGCCGTGCGAGCTCGCAACACCTGCGGTCGAGGCGGTCACCGCCTGATCCCCGAGCGCGCTTCGGAAACGTTCATCCCCGTGAGTGACGAGCTCGCACTGCGTGCACACGCATGAGAGTCGCGGCTGGCGACAAGCCGACCCGCGCGACCCACGCGACCGACAAGCATGACACGCGTGGCGCGCGACGCGGACGCGGACGCGGACGCGGACGCGACCAACAAGCAACACGGTCGAGTTGCGCGCGCTCCTTCCGCTCGCGTCGGCGTTGACACCGCGGCTCAACGGGAGTCCGATAAGAATGTTGGGATGACTTCTGCCGCGCTCGCTAGCCGGTTTCGATCGGCGCACGTCGATGAAAGTTGCAGTGACTTGAATCAAGTCATTGCGCGCGCGGAACACTCCATTGCGGAGCTCGCTGGTCGTCACGTCAGTGTGCAGTTCGCGCTCTCGAGCGGAGCGACGCGCGTCGCGGTGCCCTTCGGGGATCTAGAACGTATCGTGCTCGGCTTGTGCGCAGCTGCGCGCAGCTTGCTCAGCCCCGGCGGTCGCATGGTGGTCGAGACGCGCGGCATGAATGACGCGCACCTCGCCCAACCAGCTGCGCTCGCCTCGACCAGCCCCGCCCGTGTTCGCGTCTTGGTTCGCGCCGAGCAACTGGGCAACGCGGCGCCGCCCACGCCTCGCAGCTCCGCGCTCTCGCAGCAGTCGACCTTGAGCTTTTCGGAGCTCGAGGCTCTGCTGGAGCGTCTCGGTGGTCGGCTCGAGTTCGTGCCCCTGGCGGACGACGACATCGCCTACGTCGCGCACTTGCCCTACGCGAGCGGCGCCGAGTCCTCGGGCCGCATGGCCGTCGCGGTGCCACAAGAGAACGGCGTCATCTTGCTGGTCGAAGACGAACCGCAAGTGCAGGCCGTGACGACGCGCATCCTGCGCGCCTTCGGCTACGCCGTGATCACGGCACACAACGAACGCACGGCGCTCGCCCAAGCCGAGCAATACGGCGCCGCCATTGGTCTCGTGGTCTCGGATCTCGTGCTGCCCGGGGTCTCCGGCAAAGATCTCGTGCGCCGCCTGCACCGGCCGTGCGAGCACGCACGGGTGCTGTACATTTCCGGGTATTCGCCAGAGCACGTGGGAACGCTCTCCGAGGGTGAGTGCTTCCTGCGCAAGCCCTTTACGGCTCAAGAGCTGCTCGCCGCCGTGCGCGAGCTACTCCCCGAATCGGTTCGCTGACCGAAGGGGCTTACCAGTCGGGCGTCGAGGTCTTATAAGGCCTCGCCTCGGCCCCGTTCCCCGCAGTGAAGACCAACAGCCCTCCTCCACCCTCTGCGGTTCCGGTCCGGCTACTCGGGCAGTTCTACCGCCACGCTCCGCGCTACGGCGTCGGGCTACTGCTGCTTGCCGCCTACCAACTGTTCCAGTGGTGGTTCGACACGCGCATGCGCCGGGCGATCAACTTCGCCACGGGCGGCCAGCAAGCCGCGGCGATTCATTTGGGCGAGCTGTTGGTGGTCGCTGCGCTCTCCGCGTTCGTGGTGCGCGTGCTCTCGCGCGTGGCGATCTTCAACGCCGGCCGCATCGCCGAATACGAGCTGCGCCAAGAGATCCTCGAGCGCTTGCTGAAGCTCGGCCCCTCGTTCTACCGGCGCATGAGCACCGGCGAAATCATGAGCCGCGTCACGAACGACCTGGTGCAGGTTCGGCTCTTGCTCGGCTTCGGCATTCTCAACATCATCAACACCGGCTTCGCGCTGGTCAGCGCGCTCGCCGTCACCATTCCCATCTCGCTCAAGCTCACGCTGGCGTCGCTCGCTCCGTTGCCCTTCGTGCTCTTGATTACGCGCGGCTTTTCGCAGCACTTTTACACCCGCACGCGCGACAACCAAGATGCGCTGGGCAAGATGAGCTCGCGTGTGCTGTCGAGTGTTGCCGGCATGCGCGTGATTCGCTCGTTCGCGCTCGAGCCGCAAGAAGTCGCCGCGTTCGAGCGGACGAACCAGGCTTACTTGGAGAAGAGCTTGGCGCTCGCGCGGCTGCGCGGCGCGCTCGGCCCGATCCTCACCGCGACCATCTCGATTGGTGTGCTGGTCGTGTTTTGGTACGGCGGGCTGATGATGCTGCACGGCGAGCTCGACGCCGGCGGCTTCCTTGCCTTCTATCGCGCGCTCGGGCGCCTCACCTGGCCCTTGATCTCACTCGGCTTCGTGATCGGCTTGTTGCAGCGCGGTCGCGCGGCCTTCTCGCGCCTCACCGACATTTTCAGCGCCGTGCCCGACATCAGTGACGGCGAGGGCGTGTTGCCCGCGACGGCTGCGGGTCGTATCGACGTCAAGAACCTCTCGTTCGCGTACAACGGCCGCGCGGTGCTGGACGACGTGAGCTTCGAGCTCCCAGCCGGCAAATCGCTGGCGATCGTGGGCCGAACCGGCAGCGGCAAGTCGTCGCTCGCCGTGTTGCTCGCGCGCTTGCAGCCAACGCCGCCCGGCAGCGTTTTCCTGGACGGCGTCGACGTGTGCGACCTGCCGCTGCACAGCGTGCGCGCGAGCGTCGGCTATGCGCAGCAGAACGCATTTTTGTTCTCGACCACCGTGGCCCGCAACATCGGCTTCTCGCTCGACGACCCGGACGCGGCCGAGTCCATCGCGCGCATCGAAGAGGCCGCCCGTGAAGCCTCCATCGAGCAAGAGGTGTTGGACCTGCCGGATGGCTACGACACCGTGGTTGGTGAGCGGGGCGTGCAGCTCTCGGGTGGCCAGAAGCAACGCGTCGCGCTCGCGACCGCGTTCGCGTCCGAGCCCAAAGTGCTCGTGCTCGACGACCCACTGAGCGCAGTCGACGCGCGCACGGAGCGAGCCATTTTGGAAGCCATCGACCGCCAGCGCAGTCAGCGTGGCCTAATCTTGATCACGCACCGCATCGCGGCCGCCGCGCACTGTGACCAGATCCTGGTGCTCGAGAAGGGCCGCGTGGTGGAGCGCGGCACACACCAGGAATTGAGCAAATCCGGCGGCATTTACGCGATATTTGCGGAAGAGCAACGCATCGAGAACGAGCTCGCCAAGCTCGGCGGCATCGTTCCCGACGAGCAGCAGGTGGCCGAATGACCGCCCCGCTGGCATCCGGCACCTCGAGCGCGTCCGAGCCACAGACCCGGGAGCAGCGCGGGCGCTCCGACAAGAAGCGCACCGAGCGCATCCTCAAAGCGTTCCACGAAGAGGAGCGCTTCGGCAAAGCGTATGACGCGCGCCTGACCAAGCGGCTGTGGGGCTATTTGATGCCCTACCGGTTGCTGCTCTGGGTCTCGGTATTCGTGATCTTGGTCACCTCGGCCGGCGCGCTCGTTCGCCCGTTGATCATGCGCTCCACGATCGACAGCGTGATCAAGAGCGGCGACCGCGTGGCGCTCTTCCACGGTGGGCTGTTGCTCGCAGCGGTGCTGGTCGTCGAGCAAGTGTTGGGCCTGGTGCAAATGTACGCGGTGCAGGTCGCCGGCGCCCGCGCCGTCGCCGACATGCGTAAGGAAGCGTTCGAGTTCCTGCAGCAGCTTCGGCTCGGCTTCTTCGACAAGCAGCTGGTCGGTCGCCTGGTGTCGCGCGTTACCAACGACACCGATGCCATCTTGGAGATGTTCGCCTCTGGCGCGCTGAACGCCGTAGGCGATCTGGCTCGGCTGCTCGGCATCGTCACCTTGATGGTGCTGCTCGACTGGAGATTGTCGC
>FSWQ01000304.1_pt1 | contig 11503 bp, 8 predicted proteins | sample 1637691 | NCBI WGS metagenome assembly FSWQ01 (sample SAMEA3914814, study PRJEB12502) | metagenome | biome: forest; material: soil | place: USA | collected 2011-09-16 | depth 0.1 m | reverse complement strand
GTCTTTCGCGGCGCGCACGAAGGCCATGAACTCTTCAGGGTCGCGAAACGGCAACGCGGGATCGTTGATGAACAGGAAATCCTGCGTCAGCTCCTGCTCCAGACCGGGGATCAGCTTCTTGCCTTCCACGCCGACCAGCTTCAGCGCGAAACCGCGCACGTCCGCCTCTTTGTCGGACTGGGCTGAGGTGCTGCCATTCGAGAAGCGCACGTACGCGGGGAACACCTGCCCGGCCTCCGCGAATATTCCATCACGAACTGGCTGTGCTGCATTCACCGTGAGATGCGCGATGACCCCCGTATGCGGCTTCATGTGCAGCGCGCGCCTCGGCGTGCCGCCGCGCGCTTTCTGCAGCGCTGCGAGCTCGGCGCCGTAGCCCTCGAAGCGAGTCGATTCGTCCGCGGCAATCGTTTCGTGAAAAGCCATGTCACGCACGTTAGCATTCTCGGAACGGGTTCGTCTCGGCTCAGCGCCGCTCGCCGAGCACACCGGCCAACAAGCGGCTCCAGCCGTCATGACCAAGTGCGCGCAAGGTGCGAATATTCTTGTCCACGATTCGTGATGCGTCCGGAAACACGGCCACGGCGCGCTCGACACTCGCCTCGCGCAATAAGTGCAACATCGGATAGGGCGAACGCGTGACGTTATTCGCCAAATCGTCCAGCGCGTTGCCCTCGAATTGGTAGGCGGGGTGAAAACTGGCGATTTGCAGCTCACCCACGAGCTCGAGATCCTCCAACGCAACGTCGGCAACGCCCAAGAAATCGTTGTAGTCCAAGAAATCATGCAGCACGCGCGGGTGCACGAGCAGCGTGGTGTCCACGGCCTCTGGGTCCGCGTCAGCCAAGCCGCGAAGCTCAGCGAGCAAGTCTTCGAGCAGCGCCTCGGGCGTTTCCGCAGCGCTCACGAAGTAGCGGATCTGCTCCTTCACGTGGACCGGCTTCGCGAACGGGCACAGCTCCAGTCCGATCACGACCTGTGTCAACCAGCGGCGGGTCTCGCCCAGCACGGCTTCGTCACTGGGCCAGGGTGGTGCGTCGCGCATTCGTCCCGGGTAGTGGCAAACCGACGCCTAGGCTAGCCTGAGCATGAATTCCGATGTCCAGCGCGCTGTTTGCCCCAGTTTGTGCGATCGCCCCCACGCGGCGCCGCCGCTTCCTGTGGGCCGCTTGGTGGAGCGCGCCGCCCGTACGCGCGCCATTTCGCAAGCCGGACGCATCCGAAGGCGGCGCGCGCACTCGCCAAGAAGCACTCGCGGCGGCTGAGCGCGCCGCGGGCTGCAAGCTCGTGGAGATCGAAGGCGCGTGGGCTCGCGCTTGGGCCAACGTCTTGGTCGGCAAAGATCCGTGGCCGTCACAGCGTGCTGCGGGAAGTGCAGAAACGGACGCGGTGCGCCCCGCCAAGGCCGCGCACGCGCCGTCCGTCTGGGAAACGTTGGGCTTGAAGCCGCGCGCAACGGTCACCGAGATCAAACGCGCCTATCGCTTGCGCGCGCTCGAAGCTCACCCCGACCGCGGCGGCAGCGCAGAGGCATTCCGCAAGCTGCACTCCGCCTATGAATCTGCCTTGAAGCGCAGCACAGAGCAAAAACACAAACAGAAGCCTCGCTAAGCGCGGCTTCGAAGTCACCAGTTCAAGAACTGGTCCCAATACACGATGCTGCCTTCGATGTTGGCCACGAAGCGCACGATGCCGTCCATGGATATGACCACGGCCAGGCCTTGCGGGTGCGCATTCACGAAGCGGTAGGCAGCGCGATGCCGCGTGCCAACGGAGTTCGCAGGTTCGGGTGAACGGCGCTCGCCCTCTACGTCCAGCGCCTGCTGCACGATTTCCGGGTACGGCAGCTCGCCTGATACTTCCGCGCCGAAGCCGATCAACTCGAAGCGCTTGTTCAGCACCACTGCGCCGTCCACCGCGGCGAGCCCGCTGACCAAACGACTGAGCTCGAAAATCGATTGTTCGACGCCGATCACGTCTGGAGTTTCGGCGCCCAAGAAGTTCTGCAAATCAGCCTCGCCCTCACCGTGTTTGGCGAGCGCGTCGAACAGCCGCTGCAGCAACGTGCGGTAGCGAAAGCGCGCCGTGTTGTCACGAAAGGTGTACTTGATCTTGAGCGGCACATTGCCGACGCTGCGCTCGCACTCCTCCAGCAGATCCGTGTCTGCGAAGAGCAGCAAGCCGCCATGGCCCGCTTGGCGAATCAGGAAGATGGCGCGCCGCACCATGTGCTGCGAAACCACGCGCACCAAGTCCGGGTTCGCGCGGCCGCCGACGCGCGTAGCCTGCAAATCAGCCTCCTTGGTGCGCGGGCCGCGGAACAACCTGCCCAACCAGTTCGAGCCGAAGACGTCCGTAGTCGTCGCTTCGATCATGCCGTGCTCGAGCGAAGCCACTAGATCCGCTCCCGCATAAACGCCAATGCGGCCGGCTCCGAGCACGTGCACCATGGGCAAAGGGAGGCTCTCTTGGCGATTGCGCCGCCCGCCCCAAGTGGGCGCCAGCCAATTTGCCCCGGTGTGAACCAGGCCCCACATCAGCCAGTCATCACCCTTGGCAGTGACGCCGATCAAGCTGGAATGAAACGGCGCGGCAGGGCTGAGCCGCCGCGCGGCCTCCGGCGTAAACGGTTGCGGATCCGAGAACTCCAGACACAAAAAGTCACTCGTGGCCGAAGCGCGCGTTACTTCTTCTGCGCTGCCGGAGACCAAGCGAAAGCGCACATTGCGCCCCTCTTCATGCGCGAGTGAGGCCTGAAAGCAGGTCGACAAAAGCTCGCTCAACCCGCGGCGCTTGAGCGTCAGCGGCAACGCGGCCGGCCAATGGTCGAGCACGAAGTCGGCAAGTTGGGCGGGGTACGCGTGCACGGTGGCCGGAGTGTACCGCGAATCCCCAAAAAACGCGTGCCCTGCTGGCTTTTCGCGGCGCAAAAGCCTGCTACGCTCAAGGCATGTGCCTGATCTGCATCGACTTCGACCGCGGTGCTTTGAAGCCTCGAGAAGCACGGCGCGCGCTGCGCGAAATGCGTGAAGGCATCGGCAGTGAGCACGCCAAAGAAGTCGAGCAAAAGCTCGACAGCGCGGATCCCGAGCCCGAATCTTCGCCAAACCCGTAACGTGTCGGCTTCGCGTTGGCTCGCTGCGAGCGTCCTGGGTGCACTGCTATGCATGGCGCGCAGCGCCGCTGCTTATCGCCCGTTCGACGGCACTGATGCTGGCGTCGCAGAAACGGGGCAGTTCGAGCTCGAGCTCGGGCCCGCTCACTACTACCGCAGCGGCTCGAGCACGTACCTGATTGCGCCAGCTGGCGTGCTCAATCTCGGCTTCGCTCCGCGCTTCGAGGTCGTGGCTGATTTTCGAGACGTGATCGCGGAGCAGCACTCGGGTGACTCCTCACGTGCGTCGCTCCAGGGCACGGACGTGCTGGTGAAATGGGTGGCGCGCGAAGGCGTGCTGCAAGGCCGGCGCGGGCTTTCACTTGCGTTCGAGGGCGGCGTGCTGACGCCGGAAGTGGGCGGCGTGGAAGGCGTGGGCGCGCAGCTGGATGGCATTGCCTCCGTGCGCTGGCAAACCCTGACGTTGCATTTCAACGAGCAAGCCGCGCTCACCCGCGATCAGCGTTTGGACCTATTCAGCAGCTTGATTCTCGAGGCGCCCCAGGCGTGGCCCGTGCGCCCGGTCAGTGAATTGTTCGTCGAGCGCGTCGCGTATGGCCGAGTAACGCGCTCCGCATTGCTCGGTGCGATTTGGCCTGTAACGTCATTGCTTGCCGTCGATAGCGGCGTACGAGCCGCGCGGCAAGACGGGCACAGTGCGCTGGAGGTCCGCTTTGGATTCAGCTGGCAAGTCGAAGTGTGGCGGCCGTAAATGAAACGCGGTGCAGGCCGACCCTGCGGCGCGCGGTGCATCCGCGCTCAGCCTATGGCACTCGTTGCCAGATAAGCACTTTTGACGCCGTACCAACGAAGTCCTGCTAGCTTCCAGCCATGAAGCGTTGGCGGACAGTTATGGTGCTTTTGTTGCTCACGGACCTTGCTTGCGGCAACTCGCCCCGGAATTTGGGCAGTGCTGGGGGCACGAGTGGCGGGTCCGGAACAAGCGGCGCGAGTGCGGGCAACGCGGGAAGCACGACGGCCCATGGCGGCGCCACCGCTTCTGGCGGAGGCGGAGCGGCTTCGGCTGACGGCGGTGATGGCGGCGAGCCTGCGTCTGGCGGCGCGAGCGCAGGTAACGGGGGGGCCGGAGCAGGCACGAGCGGAGCAGGCGCCCCTCCTATCGTGACGTGCGTAGCGGACGGTGATTGCTCAGATGGCTTGGCGTGCAACGGCACCGAGAAGTGCACGAACGGCGCGTGTATCAGCGGCACCGCGCCGTGCGCGAATCCCGACCCCACGCACTGCGATGTCGTGTGCAAGGAGGTTTCCGGCGCGGCCTCGTGTGCGGTGCAAGGTCAAGACACCGATCATGACATGCACCTATCGAGCGCCTGCGCCGCAAACCCCGGCGACGACTGCGACGACTCCAACGCGCTGACGCACCCCGGCCAGAACGAGGTCTGCGACGGAGTCGATCACAACTGCAACGGGAAGCTCGGCATCAATGACGGCTTGGCCCTGTCCGGCTCAGTCTCCAACATCGGCGTCGAGGGCAAACCGCGCAACTCACCGAGTATTGCTTGGGCTACGGACAAATCCGCCTATGGCATCGCGCACGCTGATCAGTCGGGAGGGAACACGACGGAAGGCGTGTATCTTCAAATGATTGACCAGACTGGCGCGGTGACGCTTCCGCAGAAGCGACTCACCACCGCGCCCTCATACGGGCTCCAGCTGATTTGGGGTGGTGATCAGTTTGGCCTCATCTGGAACACCCTTGCCGCAAACTTCGCTACGGTAAGCAGCGTAGGAGTAGCAAGCGGCTTCCTACAGTTTGCTGCCGCGTACGGCGGCGCCCACGTACCCTCCTTCACGCCGTTGAGCGTTGCACGCGTCGCGGGCGGCAACTGGGGTGTCCTCTTTTCGGAGTCTGCCTCCGACTTCCCGAGTCGTGACTTCGTTGGAACCGTATCGGTGACGGGAGTCCAGGGTGCCTCGGTTCCGGTCTCACCAGGCGGCATACCCGGATCTCCCGGCAGCATAATAGTCAGCGGCTCGAAGTTCGTCGTCGGCTACGCCAGCACCAGCGCGGCATCGGTTGCCATCTGGGATGCCGCGTTGTCGGCCGCGACGCCGGTCTCCGTCGTGGGGCAAGCGCCCGTCCTCGGCTCGAGCGCGAGTGGCTTCGCGGTCGCTTTGGCGCCGGCAGTCACCGGCAATCCGCCACAGTTTTACGCGTTTGGGGCTACGGGGACCGCACTGTGCGGGCCAGTGAACCTTGCCGACAGCAGCTTCCTCCCAGCCGCCATCGTCGCTACTCCCGAGGGTTATTTGGTCGTGTCATCGGGCGCGCTGCGCGTTCAAGAAATGCTCGGGAACTGCACACTTGGGGTCTTGTTCACGGTAGACGCAGGTCCTGCCGCGTCCGTGGGCATTGCGGCCGGCAACAACGGCTACGGTGTCGTCTGGCAGGACATGAGCGCGGGTGTCCCGAAGCGCCGTTTCTTCGGTCCGCACTACTGCGACTGAAGCTCTCTCAACGACGCTTCGTGGAATTGCGGTGCACCGCAGGTCGACCCGCGGCGCACCACAGTGACCTGGGCGACCTCAGTAATAGCCGACCTGGTCGATCGCGAAGTTCGACATCGTGCCGTACGCATTGAATAAAATGTCTTTGAAGTAGCCGTCGAACCGCGTCCCGTCAGGACCGAAGCAGTTGAATGGCACTCGGTATTCTTTCCAGTCGGCCGTAATGGTTACGCGCCGGTCGGGAGCGTCCACGCACGCACTAGTGCAGCCGCCTTGCGCCGACTTCTCCGAGCCGAGTGTGATGACCAGGGTGTTCGCGTCGACGCTGAATTGATTTGGGGAAACGCCCACGGTTGCGGCGTCAATGGTCCCCTTTGCCCAGAAGCTGAGCCCTTGGAACGTTCGCACGTCTTGGCATGTCCCGAAGCCCGCCTCGATCCTAATCCCTTGCGACTGATTCACGGTGAAGCTCAGCGCCTTGGCAGTGTTGTTCGCCCCGCCAGTAGTCGGCGTGGGCGCGCCGTTGGTAAACGCGCCCGCTCCATTCGCGTAGGCACCCCAACCCGCAGCCGTCCCGTCGTCGAACGAGGAAATCAGCGGGACCGTCGGCGCGGCCGAGGTTGCACACGAGCCGCCTGGCGATGCCGTCGGCGTGTAGACCTGCCCTACACACGTCGCGACTACGGCGTTGCTACCACCACCGGCACCGCCGCCGCTCGTACCGCCGCCGCTCGTGCCGCCAGCACCGCCGCCACTCGTACCACCGGCACCGCCGCCGCCCGTGCCACCCTTGCCTGCACCACCACCTGCGCCTGCGCCGCCCGTTGCTGCGCCGCCCGTTGACGAACCGCCTGCGGGTGCGCCGCCTGCGGGTGCGCCCGCAGTTGCTGCGCCGCCGAACGCCGCGCCTGCAGCGGGCGTGCCGGCAGTGCCGCTGCCGCCCGTTCCTGCGCCGCCAGCGGACGTATTCCCCGAGCCTGCGCTGCTGCCCGAATCAGAATCGGAACCAGATGAACAAGCTGCCATACCGGCAATGCCAGCAAGCGAAGCGACGAACGCAAATGTGGTCAAGTACTTCATGAGCTACCTTCTTGAAAGGATGAGTGCCTGTCAGCGATCAGGTCACGTTCCGACGATCGGTCGAAGAGCGAATATCCAACTGCCCTCCGCCGCGACGTACTTTGACTGCGCAAAAGAATTTGGTCCAGCTCTCTGTGCACTGCGTTCAACTATCAATCGCAATGCTCGCAGATCACTGCTCGGTACAAAACCAAACTAAACCATGCGCGCGCGATCGCGTGAGCCCACGCGCAACAGTGAGCACGACACGCGAGACGCGATGGTGCGACGCGCAGTAAGTGACAATCAAGCGGGTGTCGCGGCGCGTCACTGCCGTGCGAGTGGCGGTGCGCGGCCCCCTGGCGCGCTCGCTCGCTTCGGGGAAGACAACGTGAAAGGACCGCGCGCTCGCCGCACAGAAAAGCGGCTCGCGTAGCGGTTATTTGCATGGCGGTTCAGCCCCGCCCCCTCCTGCGCTAGTCTATTCGGTTGGCAATGCTCTCCGAAAAGGCAGAAGAGGCGTTCTCTATCCTTGCAACCTCCCTCGCCGGACAGCCGGAGCTCGAAGAAGCGGTTCGTGACCGCTGGCGCACGCGAATTCGCGGTTCGGCCGGTGCGCATGCCGAGGTAACTCTGCCGGCTGAAGTACGCGCCGCCGCCGATCTGCTCGCCCATGAGCTGCCGCTGCACACGCACAGCGCAGAGAACGTGACGGCGCTCGGCCAGCGCTTTTCGACGCCGACCGGCGGTCTGCTCTTACTCTGGTGCTACGCAACCACTTGGCGCCGCGACACGCAGCTCGCCGCCCTGCTCGCCGTCGCGGCAAAGCTGCCCGGGTTCGAAGAGCGCGTGCGCGTGATCGCGCATGACCGCGTGGTCGAAGGGCCCTTGGTCGACGCGCTCGCCTGCACGCCCTTGCTCGGCACGGGTGCTGATCTGGCCCTGCCCGCGAATGCAGAAGCGCGCGCGCGTCTGGAGATCCTGATCTGGGAAGCCGGAGCCAGCGCGCTGGAGGTGCCGGCGCTGGGCCGCTGGCTATGGAGTGCGCGCGAGAACTTCGAGGAGCTGATTCGAACTCCGGCGCGCGGCGCGCTGCGCGGCCGCGTGCTCGCTGCGCGTTGTTTGGAAGTCAGCGTGTGCGGTTTGAATCAAATGGCCGATCAAGAGCTGATCGGCCGCGCGCTGCAGGTGTTGCAGCCCTTGTTGCTGCATCCCGAGCCGTTGGTTTGGGTGCACGCGGCGCGCGCATTGGGGCGTTTGACCGGGCAAATCGAGGCGCTCGAAGGCACCCTGCTGGATTGGGTGCTCGGGGAGTCGCAGCTCTTGCGGCAACGGGCACTGACCGCCTTCGCTTCGCTGCCGGCAGAGCGTCTGAAGTTCCTATCCAGTCAGCTCGTCGCCATTTTGGATTCCCCGAGCGAAGCGGACTGGGCCTTGGCCGCGGTCGCCGCAGCGACACCATATTTGTTCTTCGAGCGGCGCGTGATTTGGGACCGCTTGGCGGCGCGCATCATCGCCGGTGACGGCGGCGCGGTGGCCGCTCGCGCACTGGCGCGCGGCCTGTCCGTCATCTGGCGGCGCGGCCAAAAGCTCCCTGAAATCGAGGCCCCGCTGCGCGCACTGCGCGAGCTCGCGTGGTGTGCACGGCCGACTTCGCTGGACGAATCACGGCGTTGGATCGAGGTCACCGCACTCACGGACGCCGTCGACGGCGCCGAGCGCGATCCACTCGATCTGGAGCTTGGTCTCGAAAACCTGATGCGCGTGGCCGCGCAATACGACGACGAAGAAGCCGATGCGCGCGCCGCACGCTTTGCCACCTCGCTCGCGGCGACGTTCAGCGAGGCACGGCGCATTGCGCTGGACCGCTCGGCACGCCTCCGCCAACGCGCCGCCGCGGTGAACGCACTGGAAGGCTGCGCGCGCGCTTTCGCGCTGCGTTTGTGGGGGCCAATGCTGGCCACGCGCCCCGCGGGCGTGCCCATTGAAGAGCCGGATCTGGAAGAAACCTGGAAATTGGTGGCCAGTGCTCCGGCCGAGATTTTGGACTTGCTGAAAGAGCGACGCCAAGGCGACGGCGACGCGACCGCGGATTTGCCGCTCGAAGTGCTGGCGATTCGCCTGGGCGGTTACGCGCTCGATGCGTGCGGCGAAGACGCAGATTTGGGCCCTGGGCGCGGCCCCACCGCGCACGACACGTGTCACTGGCTGCGCAAGATCCAAGGTCTAGCCGACGGCTCGCGTGAATTGCCGGCTTCGCTGAAGGCCGCTTTGAGCACGCTGTTCTGGCGACTCGTCGACACCACGCGCGGCACGGCACTAGGCGAGGTGGACGACGTGGAATGGCTCGGTCCGTTTGCCGCATGGTGGGCGCTCGTGATCGACCGCCCTGCGATGCTGTTGCAGCTCGCCACCGCGCTGCCCATGATGGCTGACGGCGCGCTCGCGCGCTGCTGTGAGCGCGCCGAGCTCTTGCGTACGGCAGTGTCCTCCGGCACCGCTGACGGCGAATGGGGCGCCGCTGCCGCCGAAGCGTTGGAGTCACTGCACGCCCTGAACACCGAGCTTTCGGCCGCTCTTTCCGGCTTGGCGCAGGCCTTGGAAACGTTCAACGGCGCCGCCGGCCCCAAACCGAACCTCGAAGAAATGTGCCTCGAGCTAGTGCTCGCGGGTGAGCGCTTGCAGGGCGCGCTGGCCGACCCAGTGAAGGCGCTGCACGCCGGCGGCGAGGGCAGTAAAGAGGATTCACTGTCGCGCGCCGCAACGGAGAACGCGCCGCGCATCGCCACCCTGGTTGCACGCGCGATCCGCGTGCGTGAGCTGTCGTTGCTCGACATTTGGTTCGCTTCGCTCGGTCCGGTCGCGTCTGCTCTGCTGGAGGGCGCGGTGCGCTCGGCGATTCGGCGTACGCCCCCGCCGCCTCCCAAGACCAAGAAACAGGAACCGAAGGTCGTGCACGGCTATGAGCTCGTGAAAACGCTCGGCGAAGGCGGCATTGGTTCGGTGTGGCTCGTGCGCAAGCCGGGCGCGGATCGCCTGTTCGTGCTCAAAATTCCCAAGGCCGAAGCGCTGGCCAACGCGACAGACACGGAGCGCGAAGGCATTCTGGCGTCGTTCGTGGAAGAGGCGAAAGCGCTGGCCGGTCTATATCACCCGAACGTGGCCAACATCATCGATCGCGGCGTGTCCGAGGGCATGCCGTTCTTGGTGCTGGAGTACCTGATTGGCGCGGATCTGAAGGAATACGCGGCCGCCCACCCGATGTCCCTGTTCGAGCTACGCCAAGTGGTGCTGGATTCATGCGCCGGGCTGGCGGCGCTGCACAGCGCAGGGCTGGTTCATCGTGACATCAAGCCAGCCAACATTTGGCTGCGTTTGCCGCTCGCGGGCGGCGTGCGTTTCGACGCGCTGGAGCACCGGGACCCGGCACGCGTGCAGCCGCTGTCTGCCGTGGTGATCGATTTCGGCATGGTGCGCGCGATCCGCGTGCCCGCGGATGCCGGTGGCCGCTTCGTGGCAGGCACGGCCGGCTACATTGCGCCGGAGCAAGTGTTGGATCCGGTGGAGCTCGACCCGCGCTCGGACGTGTATGCGCTCGCAGCCACGGTTTACAACGTGACCACGGGGCGCGCGTTCTTCGACGAAATCGACAACGCGCGTGACCGCATCATTGCCCACATGCGCCGTGACCCTTTCGAAGACGCGGAGCGGCTGCGTGTGTACCCGGCAGCGGTCGCCAAGCTACTGCGCGCAGCCACGCTGAAGGATCCAGCGCACCGGCCCACGCCGCTCGAGTTTGGCCGCGAATTCGCCGCCGGACTGTAACCTGGTACCGGTCTCAGAGTTGGGCTAGGCGCGCGTTTTCGCTGGCGTTTGCGCGTTGGCGCGCAATTTATTGATTCCGCTGCTGGCAGAGTGCGGAGTTTTGTTTCATGCTCGGGAACGTTTGCGAAACCGGTTCCAGGTTTTGCCTCGCCGCTTCCCTCAGCATGGAAAATCACGCATGACCCTACGTTTTTCGTCGGCACTGTGGCTCTGTTCGAGTGTCCTGCTCCAGCTCGCGTGCAGCGCCAACCCGAGCCCCGGCTCCAGCGCTTCCCGAACGGACGTGGGCAGCGGCGGTGGCGGCGCGACCACCGCGGAAAACGGCGGCAGCGGCAACACGCTGAACATCGGCGGCGACACCGGCAGCACCACGGCGGATCCTTCGGACACGCGCAGCCTTCCGGTGCGTAAGAAGGTGTGTGACGCGCAAGGCAACTGCTCTTGCCTGCGCTTGGCGCTGTTGGGCACGTTGGCCTCCGCAGCAACGGACACCGACAGCCAGGCCTTCGTGACCTGGCTGAATAGCAAGAGTGACGGCACGGCCAACGTCACGAACGTGGCCACTAAACCCACGGTGGATGCCGCGTTCCTCGCCCAATACGACATTTTGGTGGTCGCGAACGTGAACACTTGGACGTTCAGCGCGGACGAGAAAGCCGCCGTTCAGAAGTGGGTCACCGAAACCGGCGGCGGCATCATCACCTTGACCGGCTTCACCAGCACGCCCGCCGAGCGTGACGCGACCAGCCAGCTGATCTCATTTTCCGGCCTGAATTACGGCACTGCCGCGGATACCAGCCCCATGACCGCACCTGCCAGCGGCGAGAATTCGCCCGTTTATTACAAGGGCGGCACCACGAACTTGAAGACTTGCTTGGAGTGGAATGGCACCGCCGGCGGCGTACAACACAGCAGCCCGCGCATCACCACGCCCATTCAGTTCACGCCCCAAACGGACCCAACGCTGGCCAAGCTCACCTTGGGCTTGGACTACGT
>FSWQ01001070.1_pt1 | contig 11524 bp, 14 predicted proteins | sample 1637691 | NCBI WGS metagenome assembly FSWQ01 (sample SAMEA3914814, study PRJEB12502) | metagenome | biome: forest; material: soil | place: USA | collected 2011-09-16 | depth 0.1 m | reverse complement strand
TCGACGCTCGTGATGCCGCAGATTTTGACGTACGTCACGCTACTCTATCTTGAGCAGCTCTTTGACGGTCGCAATCACTTGAGGCGCCTGAATCGGCTTGGTGATGTACGCATTCGCTCCGAGCTGGAGCGCGCGCTGCCGGTCCTCTTGGGAGCCTTCGGTGGTGATGATGACGATCGGCGTGTCCTTGTGCACCGGATCGGTGCGCACGCGCTTGACCAGCTTCAAGCCATCCATGATCGGCATGTTGATGTCGGTCACGATGATGTCGTAGCGGGCGGAGGCGAGCTTACGCAGACCGTCGACCCCGTCATCCGCCTCGGTCACGCGCAGGTTCTTGACGCGCGCCAAGGCGAACACCAAGAGCTGCCGCATCATGGGCGAGTCTTCAACGATTAAGCAGGAGTATTCAGCCATGAATCATACACTCAGATCCAAGAACGCTTCGAGCCCGGGCAGCTTGTGGTCTGCCTGGGCGAACAAGCTCGCGGCGACGAGAGCTTGCGCCGCGTGTTGGCCCAGTAGCTTGAATAGCTCGAAGTCGACCGTATCGAACTTATTTTTTTGAGCCAGAGTCGAAAAGATGGCGATTGTCCCGACCACCCGGTCGTCCACTGACAGCGGTATCACGGCCGGCGGATCCTGGATCGTGCCTTGGCTGGGGTCGGAATCCGCCACACTGGCCGAGCCTTTGCGGAGCACGTCCCCGATGCGGGTGCCGGCGATGCGCACCGGCAGGAGCTCGTTTCCGGGAACGCCCTCTGACGCAATGGGGATCAGCTGCTCGCCTTCGGGATTGACCAGGTACATTGCGTAGCGCTCCGCGCCGACGAGCTGCGCCAGCACCTCCTTGATGCGACGGGTGACGCCGCGGGGAGACAAGCTGGAGTGGAGCTGGTTGCTGGCCACGAACAGATTGGCCAAGTTGGCGAACTCGGATTCGACCTCTTGTACGCGCGCGGTGAATTCCGTGGTGATGGCCTCAGCCTCGTGAAAACGCGAGACAAGCTCACTCTTTTCGAGCTCGAGGCGATCGATTTTCTTGAGCAGCTCGCGCACTGCTTGGTCGGCTTCGACCTTGGCGCGTAGCCCAGCGTTCTCGCTTTCGAGATCTTGCAGTCGGCTCTGCATGCGTTCGTGCTCTTTGAGAAAATCCTCAGTGAGCTGCGTGCCACGCGAGAACTTCTTCAGGAACTCGTCGCGCTCGGTTTTGAGATCCGGCGCAGGTGCATCGCTGTCTGAGTCGCGAGTGCGCTTTTCCTTCGTCATCTAATCTCATCAGTATAGACGGACATCGGTGCCGGTCGTGGCCTTTTGCGATTTATATCAACCATTTCAAGCTTTTATGTGGGCGCTGGTGTGTCGGTATCGGCCTTCCGGCTTCGGAATGGGTCGCGGCTTGGCCTCCGGCCCCAAACGGGGGCTATGTTACGCTTCTGGCTGATGTCAGATCCTAAGCTTGTCCCGGAAGCGATAGACGGCTTACTCGACGCCGAGGACCTGGAAGGAGCTCGCGCGGCGCTGCTCGCGGTGCCCGGCACGGACGAAAGCTACGCGGTCGTGCGTATCAAGCTCGCGCTGTGCGACGGCTCCATGCCCTCGGGAGCCGCGATGCAGGCCTTGATTCAACTGATGCGGCGCAATGCGGATTGGCCGGGCGCGAAGGCGCTGTATCAGCTCGCGTCGACCAACGCGTTCGAAACGCGGCAGTCCTCCGTTTCGCATTCGCACCCGCCGCCACCGGTGGGACGCAAGTAAGGTTTCGCGCTCGCTTCAGAGTGGCGTGTGCGCGAGCCAGTCCTTGAGCTCGCCCGTGATCACGCGCGGCGCCAAGCGTAGCGCGGCCACGTCATTCGAGCCGGTGAGCAAGAGCGCAGCCCGCAGCTCGGCTTCCACGCCATCGAAAAACTGACGCGCGCCACTCGGGCCTCCACGCTCGAGCGCTTGCAGCGCGGCGCGTGCAATGCCGCCCGCGCTGGCGCCGAGCGCGATCGCCTTGGCGATATCCAGCCCGGTTTGCAGACCGCCCGTGGCGAAGATGGTTTCGAAGCCATGACTGTGGACCCAGGCCACGCTCGCCGCGGTCGGGATCCCCCACTCCCAGAACGCTTGTCCTAGCGCCTTCTTCTCGGGTTGGGCACGCTGCGTTTCGACCGCTACCCAAGACGTGCCCCCGGCGCCCGATACATCCACGTGGTTCACGCCCGCGCGCCGTAATTTGGCGGCTACTGCGCGCGACAAACCGCAGCCGGTTTCTTTGGCGACGACCGGAATCGGTAGCTCTGCCACCAAGCGCTGCAGGGTAGCCAAGCCACCGCGAAAATCGCGATCGCCCTCTTCTTGCACCAACTCCATCGCCGGGTTCAGGTGCACGCACAGCGCGTCTGCGCCCACTGCACCCGCCAAATCCTGCACTTCGGCGCTGCTCATCTTGGCGGCTTGCACGATGCCGATGTTGCCGAGCACGAGCGCCTGCGGGGCCACGCCGCGCACGGCATAGCTGCTCTTGGTTTCAGGGCGTTTGAGCATGGCGCGCTGGCTGCCCAAACCGAAGGCGTAACCGCGCTCTTCCGCGATACTAGCCAGCTCTCGATTGATGCGTTCGGCGCGCTCGGCGCCACCGGTCATGCCCGCAATCAAGATCGGCGCGCGCAGGCGCTTGCCCAGCACCGTGCAGCTCAGATCGATGGCATCCAGATCCAAGTCGGGCAGGGCGTCGTGCACCAGGTGCACGCACTCCAGCAGCGTAGTGGTGTGCTTGAAGCCAACGTCACCGCTCGTGGCGAGGTCCAGGTGATCGACTTTTCGCTCGGCAATGTCAGCCATGACTCCTCAGTCTGTCATAGTCGAGGTGGGGCGTCGTTCAAGCGGCACTACAAACGTACGTCATAATCGCTCAATCTGGCCTTGGCTTGTGGCCCGGCCAGATTCGGCGCACAACGAGCGTCGTGCCCCAACGGCTTCACCGGTTCATCGTCCAGAATCGGAGCCAGATCATCGGACGAGCGCGACAGCGCGTGCGCGGCCGCACCGAGCCGGGCGCAATCGAGGCCAAGCTCGAGCATGGCGTGGCGCTGTTCTTGACGCAGCTGGTCGCCGCGTTGGCCCCGCTCGACACCCCGCACGCGCTGCAGGTGCTGGGAGCCGCGCATTCCAAGAGCATCGGCGACAGCGCGGCACAGCACGGTCATGAGCTGCTGCGCAATGGCTTCACGGTCGCGCAAGTGGTGCTCGGCTACGGTGACGTATCGCAAGTCGTGCACGAGCTCGCGAACGAGGCCAATGCCGAGGTTCGCCCCGAGGATATTCAGTTGTTCAATCGCTGCTTGGACGACACCATTGCCGGCGCGGTCACGGCCTATGGTGAGCTGCGCGAGCGTGACCTGGCTTACGAAGGCACCGAGCGCCTAGGCGTTCTCGCGCACGAGCTGCGCAACCTGCTGAACACTGCGACGCTCTCGTTCGCGCTGCTCAAAGAGGGCAGGGTGGCGCTCAACGGTAGCATCGGGGCGATGCACGCACGCAGCCTTGCGGGGCTGTCTGCGCTGGTTGAACGCTCCCTGGCCGAAGTGCGGCTCGGCTCCGGCAAGCCGCTGCTCGCGCTCACGTCCGTGCACGATTTCGTCGCGGAAATTGGCATGAGCGCCGCCATGCATGCCGAGGGCTACGGTCTGCAGCTAGTCGTCAACCCCGCGCCCAGCGAGTTGTTCATCCACGCCGACCGCCAACTACTCGGCTCCGCGCTGACGAACTTGCTCCAGAACGCGTTCAAATTCACGCGCCCGCAAGGCACCGTGTCGCTCACCGCATACACCCAAGAAGATCGCGTTTTCATCGACGTTTGCGATGAGTGTGGGGGCTTACCGGAAGGCAAGGCAGAGCAGTTGTTCGAGCCCTTCTCGCGCGGCAGCAATCGCACCGGCCTGGGCCTCGGTCTGGGCATCGCCCTGAACGCCGTGCGTGCCAATGCCGGGGATCTCACGGTTCGAGATGTCCCCGGCAAGGGCTGTGTCTTCACGATCGAGCTGCCACGCCACGCAGCCAGCACGCTCGAGGCGGACACCACTGGCGCGGGCTCCGGCGAGGCCGCGTCAGCTTCGAGCTAGCTCCGGCTCACTTGCCGTTGTTGATGGCGTTGTTGGAACCACCAGCAACGACGATTTCGACGCGGCGATTGTTGGCGCGACCATCAGCCGTGTCATTGCCCGCGACCGGGTTGGATTTGCCTTTGCCGACCGCGCTTACCTTGTCCGAGGGCAAGCCCTTGCTGACCAGGTAACTGCGCACGGCTTCCGCGCGCGCTTGCGACAAGGTCATGTTGGCAGACTCCGAGCCCACCGAGTCCGTGTAGCCTTCGACGACGATCGGTTTGATCTCGCCTTGGTCTTGCAGGGCCTTGGCAACTTGACCGAGTTGATCTTGCGCCGCAGGCAGCAGCTCCGATTTACCGGTGACGAACAGCACCTGACCCGAGAGCGTGATCACCATGCCGCGGGCTTCTTCCTTGACCTGCGCGATCTTGGCGAGGCTCTCCATGGCGCGTGCCGCGCGAGCTTCAGCGGCTTTGCGCGCGTCCGTTTCCTGCGCGAGGCCGGTTTGCGTTTGGGCGAGCTGCGTGCCGAGCTGATTGTTTTGCGCGCGCTCCGCGCCCAACTTCTGGACCGCAGAGGTACGCAGGTTATCCTGCAATTGGCCGTAATTGGCGGCCGTTTGGCCCGTGTCTTTCTGCGCCTTGGCGTTCGCGCCGAGTGCGAGGGAGAGCTCCGAGCGACGTTGCGCGACGTAAGCGTAGCTCCTCTCCGAGTCCGACTGCGAGTCACTGGAGTGTACCGACTCTGCCTTGTCGAGCGCTTGCTTCGCGCTCAGCACGCTGTCCGGGACCAGCGCCGCGTTCGGATCGGTGCGGGCTTGATCATAGGCGTGGCGTGCGCCTACTAGCTCGGGCGTGGGCGTGGTCGACGCGCAGGCCGCGACGGAGAGAAAGCTGGTGACGAGAGCAATAGTGGAGATTTTCATGCGATATTTCCTAAAGGTGGAGGGGGCAGCGGGGACTACTGCGGCTGCTTCGACAGCGCGGTGATTTTGGCCTGCGCGTCTTGCGCTGCGCGAACGTCCGTGGCGCCGCGCGCCTGAGCCAGCGAGAGGTCAGCGTCCGATTGCGCTTGATTCAGCAGCAGCTGGGCGCGCTCGCTGTCTTTGTCATTGATGGCGGACTGCGCCGAGGCGAGCTCGTCGTTGGCCATCTTCAGGTGCAGAGCGGCCTGTGGATTGCCGTCGGCGCCGGCTTCTTGCGCGGCTCGCACGGTGGACTTGGCGTCCGTCAACTTGTCGAGTGGCATGGCTGCGCCGCCGCAACCAGCGGCGAAGAGCGCTACGAGGCCCGTGATGGATACGAACGATTTGAGATGAAGCATGGTTCTCGCGATCGGTGACTGGGAGCCAAGGGGCTCGTTGGGTGAGGATCGGCACCGGCCCACCCAGGGTCATCGGCAGCGACAATCAGCATCACGAACGAAAGCAAGACCCTGCTACTCGCAGAGGGGCGAGCCCAGAGGTTCTCGTTCGGACGACTCTGCACTCTGCACCCAACGTGCCACGGCGTGCCGGTCTCAAAGTAAGGCACAAACGCCGCGATTCGGCGGTTCGCGGCGCGCGGTTGTTGTGACGAAGCGCCACACCGCGTGCATGACGGGCTCTGAAAGGCGTGTTATGCCGCGCTGGTCTTGATCTCTCCGGTGGTGACCATCGACGTCATGCCGGCCGATGCTCCAGCGGAGTACGCGCCGGCCATGGTGGCGGCGTGCAGTCAGGGTTTGCCCGAAGGCAAGTGCGCGCTCGCTCGGACGACTCCGGAGAGCACCCAGGCAGAAGCCGTCGCGCTCGTGCTGTGGCAGGGCAACCAGTTCCTGCAAGTGACGGTGCGAGTTGGCCGGCACGGTAGTGAGTGGGTGACACGTAATCTGTCGTTCACCGAGCGTGATGCGCTGCTGGACCGCTGGACCGCCGTCGGCCTCACGGTGGCCACGTTGGTGGGTGAGGGACAACCCGCGGTTGCCCCGGCCCCAGTAACGCAACCCGTTGTCGCCGCGGATGAAGGGAAGCGTGACTCGCCTTCCGCTCCGGTCGTGGTGGCTCCGGTCGTGCCGGTGGCTCCAGCGTTGACCGGTCCGCATCAGGCGGCGGCGCAGCCGGCGCGGGTGGAGCTGAGCGCCGCGCTGGGTGGGCTCGTTGGTCCGGGCTGGCGTGACGGTGATTGGCAGCGCGGGCTGTGGTTGAGCGCCGCCGTTGGCCAACGCGGCAGGCCCTGGATCGTGGAGGGCTTTGCCAGCTACGCGTACAGTAATGGGCCGGAGCTCGCAAACTTGGGCGCGCTGCAGTCGCGCTGGCTCAGTGTGGGCGTGGGTCTGGGCGCCGCTGGTACGCTGCAGGCGCTGAATGTGCGCGGCAGTGCTGCGCTAGAGCTGCTCTTTCGGCACGTGTCGGCAGATCTGGGTTCCGCGCACGCGGGTGATGACGAGCTCCCGGTGCGGCTTCGCTTACTCGCTGCGTGGCCGGCGCGCGGTCGGCTTGGCGCTGTATTGGGCGGAGCGGTGCGCGTTCCGTTCACGAGTGCGTCCGGTGCGTCGGGCGCCGAAGCGACGCAGGCGCGCCAGCCGCAGCTCAGCGGTGAGCTGCAGGCAGGTCTGGAAATTCGACTATGAGCGGCGCCGAGGGAGATTCGGAAGAAAATCCAGGTGGGGAGCCGGATTCTCGGCCCGTCGCGTTACTTACGGAGCCGGTGCACGCTTCCGCCATCATGTTCGACGCCGGCGCTGAGCTTCCCAGCGCAGCGGTGCGCGCGCGCGTTGTCCGCCCTGAGCCGTCGGATCAAGCGTTGGTCGAGGCGATTCGGCGCGGAGACCAGCGGCTTGGACGCACATTGTGTGCGCGCCTGGGCCGCGTGATCGATCGCACCCTGACGCGGGTGCTCGGTCCCCATCAGCCCGACCACGATGACCTGGTGCAGGCCGCGTTCGAAGAGGTGGTGCGCACCATTTTCGAAGGCCGCTACCAGCAGCGCTGTAGCCTCACTTCGTGGGCCGCGAGCATCGCTTGCCACATCGGGCTCAACGCGATCCGCACGCGCAAGACCGAGCGCAATATCTTCGATCGCAGCGAGAGCGTGGATGACCCGGAGCTCGGCCATGGTTCGCGTGAGGCGCTGCGTTCACTCGAAGCGCGCGATGAGCTGCGTCAAGTGCGCGGCCTACTGGCACAGTTGAGCCCGGGTCGCGCTGAGGCCGTCCTGCTGCACGACGCCTTTGGCTACGACTTGAACGAGGTCGCGGCGCTCACGAGCTCGAGCCCGGCGGCGGTTCAGTCGCGGCTGGCACGCGGCCGCAAAGATCTGGCCGAGCTACTCGCGGCGTTGCGCGCCGAGGAAGGCGCGTCATGAGCGCCAAGCCCGTGGTGAAGGCCGTGCCCGAGGCGGAGCTACTCGCGCTGCTGCGCCGCGTGGGTGAAGAGCCCGTGAGCGAGGCCCCTAGCGCTGAACAAGACGAACGCGAAGCGCGCTTAGCGGCGCGACTCGATGCGCAAATGGCGCGGCTTTCGCAAGCGCGCCAGCGTTCGCGCCGATCGCGCGCGCTGGTGCTGTCACTTGCGGCCGTCGTGCCGCTGGGCTTTTGGGCGGCTCGCGCGGCAACGCGACCGGGCGCCGTGCTCGCGTTGGAACGCGAACCGGTACCGAGCGCCGCGCGGCCGTCAGCGCCGCCCCCTAGCGTCCCGAGTGCGCCCGTACCGCGCGCAGCGACGCAGGTGCTGTCGCCAAAGAATGTCGAGCGCGCTCCGCCTGCTCCGGTGGCAAATCCCGCGCCCATTGACGCGGGCGCAGCCGCCAGCACGCTCGGCGCGGAAAATGGCTTGTTCCGAGATGCCGTGAGTGACGCTCACTCGGGTAACGTCGATAAAGCCCTGCACGGCTTCGAACAATTGCTGCACGACTACCCGCGATCGCCGCTGGCGCAGACCGCGCTGGTGCGAAAATTCCGCGTGCTGTCGGCGGCCGGAAGAAGCGCCGAAGCGCGCAGCGAGGCGCGCCGTTACCTGCAAGCGTACCCAGCTGGGTTTGCACAGCGCGAGGCGGAAGCCGTGGCCAATGGTCAAACGCTGCCCAACGCGTCGGACGCCGGGGATGGCGCCGAATCACCATGAGTGGCCGGGCGCTTCGCTGGCTACCGGTCGCCGTGTTGGCGTGGGGCCTGTTCGGACAGGGGGGCTGTTATCGTGCCGTCATCGACATCGCAGAGGCCGACGCGGGCAGTCCTTCAGATGAGGCGGGCGCTGCGGGCGCGGCGGGCGCCGCGGGCGCGGCGGGCGCCGCGGGCACGGCAGCCATGTGCGATTCGACGCAGGTCGAAGGTAGTGATCTCGATTGCCGCACACACTTGCCGAGCCGCGCGCAGTGCAGCGTGCAAGACCCGAACGGTTGGAATGGTTGCTACAACGGCGGCTGCTCGGTATGCGCGGACGTGGTCCAAAAATTCCCGTACTATTTCTCGTGGCACCCGTGCTGTGACGTGAACTCCTATTGCACCTCGCAATTACGCGTCAAATGCAATGACCACTGCCCGGAGCCCGTTGCTCACGACCAAGTCAGGCCTTGCTGGTCAACACCACCACGCCTCTGACTCAGTTCGGTGCGCTGATGCCGCCGCACTCGGTCAGCGATACGCCGCCGGTTGCGTGCTGACAGCCGCCCTTGCTCGAGAATAGCTGCTCGGTCTCGGCGTCGCCCCAGGCAAAGCACTCGTCACCCGGCACTTGGCAATCCGCGTTGCAGTTGCACGTGGGTTGGCAATAGCCGATGTCCCCGACCTCGTAATTGTCGCCGAAGCGCGGCAACTGACACGCGCCTCCGTTCGCGCACGGGGCACCAATGACGCAGGATTGCGTACAAAAGCTGCCGGTTTTGGTGTTGTTTTCGTCGAACAGGACCAAGCAATTGCCGCCTTGGCAGGGCGTACTGGAGGCGTCCGGATCGCATGGCGTGCCCACGGGAGTTTCGGGTCCCGCGCTCGCGGTGCACAGGCCGCTGTGCGGCTCACAGTGTCGGCCGCTCGCGCAATCCTGGTCGCTGTTGCAGCGCGGGCCGCACGCGAACTCGCGACAGTAGCCACGAAAGCAAGTGAGTCCGTCAGGACACGAGGGTTCGGTCGCCGCGCAGCGTTGCGCGTGCGGCGGTGCAAACGGCCTGCAGGCAGCGGAATCACGCCCGTGACACTTGGCCGAGCCGCCCGGCGCGCCCAGGGCGCAGCCCGCCATGCAATAGCGCGGCGCCGTGGTGGGGGCGCCCAAGTCCAGCGCCAGTGGACTTTCAGCGAGGTTGCCGCAGACGGCACCGCTGCCGTAATCCTGGCATTGCGCGTCGCTCGTACACGTATGAGTGCACAGCCCGCCGGGGATGGCACCGAGCTCCAAGGAGAGATCGTGATCCGCGCGCAGGCAGGTGAGGCCTTCCGTGCCGCAATCCGTATTCGCAGTGCACGCGGCGCCGAGATCCCGTGGGCGTTCGAAAGGATTGACCGCGCCATTCGTTTGCCCGGCTTCACCGGCTTCTGGCGCAGCGCCGGCTGCGCTGGCGCCACCAGTCGCGCTGTTCGAGCCGCCGGCGCCTCCGCCGGAAACACGCAACTCCTGCTTGCCACAAGCGTTGAGCGCAAAGACACAGCCAACCAGCAAAGCGAAGGCGTCGCGATTCATTGTTACCAGCGCTGATAGACACTCTGGCGCCCGTTGTCACGCAGGCATTTTTTGAAAAATGATTTTTCGTTGGCCAGGGTGCCTAACCTAGGAGGGCCTTCGTTACCTACCGAATGAGCCCGGAAATCCCGGGCTGAAGGTGGATGGTGGCCGGTGTTTGCCAAGCGAAGTGCTGCGCGCCGCGGCGGCGCAGAGTGGGCGGTCGTGTGTGATGGCTCGCCTCAAAGTCCCGAGTTCGAACAACTGTATGCAGACTACAGTGCACTTATTGTCGCTCATTGTGCACGCCTCTTGCGCGACGGGGCTTTGGCGGAGGACGCGACGCAAGACGTGTTCTTGCGCGTGCGAAGGCACGCGGGGCGGCTGCCGGATCGCGCACAGATTCGGCCGTGGCTGTTCCGTGTGGCAACCAACCATTGCCTGAACGAGCTGCGCAATCGCGAGGTGCGCACGCGCTACGCGCCGGAGCTACAGCATGAGCCGACGCGCAACCACGAGGAGAGCATGAGCGCGCGCAACGACGCGCGGCGCTTCTTGGCGCGCCTGCCGGAGCGCGCACGTGAAGTGGCGTGGCTGACCTATGTGGAGGGCATGCGCCAACGCGAAGTGGCGACGACACTCGGGGTGTCGCGCCGCACTGTGGTCACGCATTTGTCCGAGCTGCGCGCGCAAATGCGCCAAGCCGGGTAGAGCTGGTGCTCAGCTCACTTCATCGGTCCAGACCGTGAACTTCTTGAGCTCCGAGCGCCCGAACGCGGTGCTGATGGCCACGTCCGCAGCGTCGCGGCCGCGGCCGATCACGATGCGCCCGACGCGCGGGATATTGTGGCGCGCGTCGAACGTGTACCACTTGCCGTCCAGGTAAGCCTCGAACCAACCGGAAAAGTCCATCGGTGCGCGCACGGCGGGCACGGCGATATCGCCCAGGTAGCCCGCGCAATAACGCGCAGGAATATTCATGCACCGGCACAGAGTGATGGCCAAGTGCGCGAAGTCACGGCACACGCCCGCGCCCTCCTGATACGCCTCGAACGCGGTCTTCGTGTTGCGCGCGTACTCGTAGCCGAACTTGATGTGTCGGTGCACGAAGTCGCAAATCGCTTGTACGCGACCCCAACCCATTGGCGCGTTCTCGAACAGCTTCCAGGCAATTTCGGATAGCTTGTCGGTTTCGCAGTAGCGGCTGCCGAGCAAGAACGGCAGCACGTCGTGCGGGAGCGCATCGACCATCGCTTGATGGGCGTTGGGCACGACTACGTCGGGCAGGCCAGAATCGTTCACCAGCGCGTCTGCCGTGATCGTGGTCAGGCCTGCGGGCGCCAGGATGCGGCTGCACCAATTGCCATAAAAATCCCGATACATGTCGATGGGCAGGGAGGGCGTGGTGCGCAGGAAATCAGGCGTGAGGATGTCCGAAGCGCGGCTGTAATGGATGTTCAACATCAACAGCATCGACGTCGGCTGCGGGCATTCGAAGACCAGTTCGTAGCCGACTCGGATTTTCATGCTGAAAGTATCCTCTGATTGCGGGCGCTGAAGGTTTCGGCACGGGGTCGTGATGCGGACTTCATGCAGGCTTGCTGCGAATAGTGCGGCACGCTCACCACTTCACTTCGGGCAAGCCGCGAAAAACCGTGCGCACGCCCTCACTCCAGGCTTGGCTCATGCTCACGAATTGGGGATCCCCGGCGTCGAAGCGATGCCTGCGGTCGAGCTTCAACACGTCGTTTCTGTATTGCACCAAATCGATGGGCATGCCGACCGACAAGTTGCTGCGCATGGT
>FSWQ01000221.1_pt1 | contig 11533 bp, 7 predicted proteins | sample 1637691 | NCBI WGS metagenome assembly FSWQ01 (sample SAMEA3914814, study PRJEB12502) | metagenome | biome: forest; material: soil | place: USA | collected 2011-09-16 | depth 0.1 m | reverse complement strand
TGAAGCCATCCATGCCCGGCATCTCCACGTCCACCAAAAATAGGCCATATTTGCGCTGCCGAGCCTTTTCCATACCCTCCTCACCCGACACCGCGACATCCACCTCATACCCGGCAGACTCGAGGATGGCCTGCTCCAGCATGCGCGTGGTCAGTGAGTCGTCGATGACCAGGATGGGGGCGTGGCGCGCGGGTGCCACGCGCGGCGCGGCCGCAATACGACGAGCAGCGCTCACCAAGCCTTCGGGGCTGAGCACGAGCCGCGGATTGCCCTCGGCGTCGAAGGACGCGCCCGAAACGACCGCCGAAAGCAAGGACAGCTCCGGCAAGCCGCGCGCCACGATGCTCTCGATACCGAGCAAGCGCTCCACGCCCAGCGCAACCGTGCCGCCTTCGGCCTCGATCAACACCGAGGTCCGGCTTGGCCGGAGCGGCTGGGTGCCTGCAGCGCTCAACAACCGGGCAAGCGCCGTATACGGCACGACCTTGCCTTCGATGAGCACGCTATCTCCATCCGCGGAATGACTGATTTCTTCCGCCTTCTGACGAGTAGCTCCGCGCACGGCGTGGAGCGGCAGTGCAACGACCTGCCCCGCCACTTCGGCCAGCAACGCGGAAAGTGCAGACAACGAGACGGGCACGGCAATCGCGATCACGGCGCCGCTGGGAACGGCCGAGCGCAGCGTCACCGTACCGCCCAGCTTTTCTGCGGTTTCCCGGATCAAATCCAAGCCGATACCGCGCCCCGCAACCGCGGTTACGGCCCGTGATGTGCTGATTCCGCCCCGCAAAAGCAGCTGCGCGAGGCCCTCCGCGTTCAGACCTGCAAGCTGCGCCGGGGCGACGCCGCGCTGCTCGGCGCTGCGGCGAATCGCCTCCAGATCCAGCCCGCGGCCGTCGTCCGTGCACGAGAACACGACTTGCTCGTCACGGCGGAATACCGCGATCGAGATCACGCCGCTAGCGGCCTTGCCGGCCGCCGCGCGCTCGCTCGGCGTTTCGATGCCATGCGCGACTGCGTTGCGCACGGCCTGCAAGAGCGCGCGTTGCACTTGCGCCAACAGCTCGGCTTCCAAGCGCACGTCCCCACCGCGCGCTTCGAAACTGACGTTCTTCCCTAGACTGAGCGCGGCATCGCGCGCCGTGCGCTCGAGCGAGCTCCAGAGCAGCTCCACCGGCACCAGTCTTAGCCGCTCTGCTGCGTCGCGGACCTGCCCCAGCTCACGAGTGGCTTGCTCGACGCCGGTCGAGAGCTCGCGCTCCGCGACCGTCAGCACTGACTGCAGCTCATCCGCAACCGAGCGCAGTTTGGCCAGCTCAGCCTCACTGGTTTGCGCGCTGCGGCGCGCCGAGAGCTGGTCGCCCATCAACTCAGCCAGGGCCTTGGCGCGCTCCAAACCGCGGCGCAAGCCGCGCACGCCGCCGATCTGCACGTTCAGCTCGCCGATGCCGTCCATCAACACGTCCAGATCCTGGACATTGCGATTCGCAGCCCAAAACGGCTGTTCTACAGGAGCAGGGCCCGCTCGAGCGGGTACTCCCCCGGGCGCTACGGGAGGGACGGGGGCGTTCGCGCTTGGCGCAGATAGCGCCGAAAGCAGCGAGTGCATCGCATCTACATGCTGCAGCGAGCTCTGAATGGTGCTGGCGGAAAGCGTGGCGCCAGCATCACGAAGCGGCACCAGCAAATCTTCCACCGCGTGCGACAAGTCCGCGATGCCGGCTTGCTTCACGACGCGCGCGGCACCCTTGAGCGTGTGTGCCAGGCGCAGTAACTTCGGTATGACTTCTGTCGCAGGCGTGCCCTTCTCCAGGTCCAAGAGCCCCTGCTGGAGTTGCTCCAAGATCTCCCCCGCCTCGACGCGGAAGTACTTGTAGGGGTCCGCCGCCGCCATGCTTCAGTTGCTCGAGTGAGGGCGCGCAGCGAGCTCGACCTGCGGTTGCACGATGCGCAGCAGCTCACGCGAAAGGTGCGATAGCTCAGACGCCGTGCGCAGCGTTTGGCCGGTGCTGACCTCGGTTTCTTTGGTGGCTTGCGACACGTTGGTGATGGCCACGTTCACCTGCTCGACCGCGGTGGCTTGCTGTTTGGTCGAGAGCTCGATTTCCTTGGCGGCCTCCGTGGTCGTCGCGACTTGGCTGCTGATTTGGCCGAATGCAGCGGCCACTCTGCCGAATTGGTCCGCGCCAGCCTCCACCGCTTTCGAGCCGCTTTCCGTAGTCATTACCGTGGTGTTCACGGCGCTGCGCACGTCATCGATCAGCCCGCGGATCTCCTTGGTGGACCCTCCAACGCGGTCTGCCAACTTGCGAATCTCGTCTGCCACGACGCCGAAACGACGGCCCGCCTCGCCCGCGCCAGCGGCCTCGATGGAAGCGTTGATGGCCAAGATGTTGGTTTGCTCGGCCAGCTCCGACACGATTTCCAACACCGAGCCGATTTGCTGCGACTTCTTTCCGAGGTCCAGCATGTGATGGACGATAACGTCCACCTGACGACGAATGCCGCTGATGGATTCGTGACCGCGCTCGACCGTGGCGTCACCCAGCCGAGCCGCCTTCGCCGTTTGATCGGCGACCTCTGCCACGCGCCGCGCGCTCTCGGCGATCTGCCGGGAGGTCGCCAAGAGCTCGCTGATGGTGGTCGAGATCTCGTTCATGGCGCTGGCCTGCTCTTTGGCGCCAGTGGCTTGTTGATTGGACGCGGTCTGCAGCTCCGCGGACGAGCTCTGAATGTGGTGCACCGCGGCGCCGACCTGGGAAGCCAAGGAGCGCGAGATCAAAGTACCGGCTAGAGCGACCAAGACAACTCCCAACAAGCTGCCCCACAGGATAACGGCCTTGGTCCCCTCGGAGCTTACCTCGGCTTCCCCGTTTCGGCGTTTGAGGAGCGCCTCTTCGTCCTCATCCATCGTGGCGATCAGACGACGCATCTGATCCATCAAGGCCTTGCCTTCGCCCGCGGCGACGACTTTCATCGTGGGCTCGAAGCCGAGGCTTCGGCGCATCTCGATGGTGCGTTTCAGCTCGGCCAGCTTGCCGTCGATCAGCGGTTGTAACGCGGTCAACCGACGCTGTTGCACGTCATTGTCGGCGGTCAACGTCCGAACATCAGCCACGGTTTTGGCAATCTCCGGCAAGGAGGCGCGATACGGTTCTAGAAAGTTCTCATCCCCCGTGATCACGAAGCCGCGCTGACCGGTCTCCGCGTCCTTGAGGAACGAGATCAGGTCCGCAAGCTTGGTACGTACCTCGTGGGTGTGCGTCACCCACTGGTCATTGTCGATCAGGTGCGTCGTGCTGCGGTAGCCCGAGAAGCCGATCACCAGCAATGTCAGCACGGCGATCGCGAAACCGAGCGTCAACTTTCGTCCGAAGGTCCAATTGATGGCCATCCCTCACCGTTCCTACACTGACCCGAAGGTCTTGATTCGTTGGGCGATCCCCTCGACGAGCGAGGGCAAATGCAACAAGGGCAGCGCGCTAGTACCGCTCTGCACGGCGCCGCGCACGGCAGCCGCGCTACCGAGCTCCGGCGTGGATACGCAGTCCAGCGTGACCCGCAAATGAGCCTCGAAGCCACCGAAAGCAAACGCGACCGGCGCAGCCTGCTGCACCACGACGAGCCACTTGGCGGCGGGCTCTGCGCCGTAGCCAAGCAAGCGCGCCAAGTCGTAAACTGGCGTCAAAATGCCGCGAAAGCCGGCCATACCGAGCAACTCCGGGAGTTGACTAGGGGCCGCCACGACGCGCCTGCTGGCATGCAAGCTCTGAATTTCCGACAGACGCAGCGCGTACGGGTCGCCGGCAATGCGCACGGCCAGGAAGTCCAATTGCTCGGGCCGCTCGCCACCCACCGCCTCGGCGAAGGATTGGTCGAACGCTTCCCGCAAGGCAAAGAGCTTCGGGTCGAGCGGGCTCGCACTCGTCATTGCGCGGCTCCCAACCGGCTCAGCTCGGAACGGCACAGCGCGGCCAGCCCTTCACGGCTGAAGCCGCCTCCGAACAACAGCAAGCGCGCCGGCTCTTCACGCTGTAGCAATAGCGCTGCCTGCGTCAGCTCGCGCTGCGCGGTTTCCCGCTCGCCCATGCGGCGTGCCATCAACCCCAGGTGCAAATGTGGCATCGCGAAAGATGGATCCAAATAGCTCGCGATCTGCGCGTGCTCGATGGCGGCGCGTGGGTCTGCCTGGCGCTCTTGACACAAAGCGAGCAGGTAGTGCGCGCCGCAGTTCAGCCCATCCAGCACGAGCAGGTCGGCGCAAGCCTGCTCTGCCGCCTCCAGCTGCCCGCAATGCGTCAGCAAGGCCGCGCGCAACAGCACCGCGTCCGCGTCCTGCGCCGAAGTCGCGGGCATCTTGGTCAACACTTCCAACGCCTCCGCGAAGCGCTCGTGGGACAGCAATTCGAGCGCCAAGCTCAAATCCAAGCGGGGTGCCAAAGGAGCAATGACCGGTAACGCACGGGACTCTTCCGCCGCGCCATCCGTCAGGGCTCGAATGCGATCGGAAGAGCGCTGCACTGTCTCAAGCCAGGTGCTGGCCCAATCCAACGCCAGAGCCGAGCGCGGCACGGGAGCTTCGGGCAGCTCCAGCGAGCGAAACGCGACGCTTGACCCGCCGAGGGCTGCGCGCCGCTGATAGTAGAAGGTCGCGTGCGTGTGGTGCAGCTCGAAGTCGTGCGAGAGCCCACGCAAGTTCTCGGCGTGGCCAAGAAATAGAAAACCGCCCGGAGCCAACGCGCGTGAAAACCGCTGCACCACTCGGCGCGCGTTCTCCTGGGTAAAGTACATCAGCACGTTGCGGCAGAAGATCACGTCGAAGCTCTCGGGAGCCCACGAGTCATCGGCCACGAGGTTGCCCTCTTCGAAACGAACACCGCGCTGAACCGCCCTCGAAAGGACGTGCTCTCGACCCTCGGTCACGAAGTACTGCTCTTGCACGCGCGCCGGCGTTTCGCGCAACGCCCACTGCGAATAGCGCGCGGCTCGTGCCCGCTCCACCGCGTTCGGGTTTACGTCCACCCCCTCGATACTGACGTCCCAGCCTGGGTCGGTGAGTAGCTCGCGGCTGAGGATGGCGAGCGTATATGCCTCTTCCCCCGACGAGCAGCCTGCCGACAGCAGGCGCAGTTGTTTGGTGACTCCGCGCGCGGCCAGCCGCGAGGGCAAAGCGACTTCACTGAAGGCGCGAAACTGGTCGGTGTGCCGGAAGAAGTACGTTTCCCCGACCGTTAGCTCGCGCGCGACCTCGCGCAGCTCGGTCTGGCCCTGGCCCGGTTTTTCCAGCGTATTCAGGTAGCGCGCCGGCACGTCAGCGGTCGCCTCTACGCGCCGTTCGAGAACGCCTGCAAGGTATTCGAACTTTTGATCATCGAACCAGATCCCGAGTCGCAGCGCGATTCCAGCCCGAAACCGCTCGATGTCCGCGGAGGACAGCGCCGTGGTCACGCCTCCCCGCCGCCGATCTGCAGGCTTGCCCAAACGGCCTCGGGCAAAGCCCGGCCGCTTTCGAGCATCACGAGTAAGCGGGCGTCGAGTGACCCCACGCGCGACACGAGCTCGGTGCTCGCCTCACCCAACAAGGGAGGCAACGCGCGGAGCGATGGAGCGGCCAAGGTGCGAACGCCGATCACCGACTCCACAGCCAGCGCAATCTGACGATCCTCCGCCCGCGCGAGCACCCAGCGGGCGCGGTTCGAGTTGCGTTGATTACCCAGCAAACGCCCAAGATCCACCACGGGCACTGGCGCGCCGCGAATGATCGACAGCCCGCTGACGAAGGGCGGCATGCCTTCGAAAGCGGAGAGCGGCCGCGGGCGCAGTGTCTCGATGACGTGTGCAAGCGGTAGCCCGCACACGAGAGACCCCACCTGGCAGAGCAGCACGCTGTGCACGGCGTGCGCCGCGAGCTCGTGTGCCGCGCTAGTTTGCATCCGGCTCTCGTTCATCCCGCTGCAGCACTTCTTGCACCTTTTCGAGCAGCTGCGAGCGTGAAAAGGGCTTTGATAGCAGCGCGCTATCATCACTGGGAGTTGGCGCAGAGTAACTTGCCGAGGGGGACTCCCCCTTGAGCACAGGCCCGCCGCCGGTCATGTACAAGACCCGCACGTCATTGCGAATCGCCGCGACCTCGTTGGCGAACGCGGCACCGGCGAGCCCCAAATCCGTCAGCACCAAGTCGATGCGTTCGTCCTCGGCCAAGGTCAGGCGCGCGTCGATTAGATTGGAAGACTCGATCACGCCGTGCCCTTCCGAGCGCAGCATCCGTGCGGTGATCTTACGCACGGCTTCATTGCCGTCGATCAGCAGTACGTTGCCGAGCACGACACTCACGCCTTCGGGCGGCGGCACGCTGGGCAGCGTGCGTCCGTTGCGCGTCGTGCGAGGCAGTAGGATGCGGAACTCCGTACCCTGCCCGGGTGCGCTGTTCACGCGAATGAACCCGCCGCTCTGGCGCACGATGCCGTACACGGTGGAGAGCCCGAGCCCAGTGCCTTTGCCGACCTCTTTGGTCGTGAAAAATGGCTCGAATAGGCGCGTTCGCGTTTCTTCGGACATGCCCGTACCCGTGTCCGTTACCGTTAGTGCGGCGAAGCGACCGGGCGGCGCGCCCCACTCTGCGGCAGCTACGTCATTGAGCACGAGCTCTTCGGTCTCGACGCGAAGCAAGCCCCCTTCGGGCATCGCGTCGCGTGCGTTCACCACCAAGTTGAGCACTACTTGCTCTAGCTGGCTCTGGTCCGCCGTGACCATGCTCAGGTCCGGGCCCAACACCGTAGTCAACTCGATATGATTGCCGATCAGCCGGCTCAGTAGGCTGTTCATGCCGGCAACTACCGTATTCAGCTGCAACGCCTTCGGCTGCACGATCTGACGGCGGCTGAAGGCCAAGAGTTGCTGCGTGAGCAAGGTCGCGTGGCGGGCCGCGGCCAGCACCTCGACCACGTTGATGCGCCGTGCGTCCGCCGGGTCGAAGTCCTCCAGCGCGAGCTCGCTGCAGCCGACGATCACGGTCAATAGGTTGTTGAAATCATGCGCAACGCCTCCCGCGAGCTGCCCAATGGCCTCCATCTTTTGGGATTGGGCCAGTTGTTGCTCGAGGTTTCTTTGTTGCGTGACATCGCGCAGCAAAGCAATCGCACCGGTTACGGTGCCGCTCGGGTCGCGCAGCGGGGTTGCGGTGATGGCCACGACCGCCCCAGTCACGATCGCGTTCTTCACGCGCAATTCCAGCTGCACCAGCGCTTCACCGCTCATCGCGCGGCACAGCGGGTTCTGCTCTACGGGCAGGAGCGTGCTGTCATTCAGGTACAAGCCGTAGGTGCGCGGCCATTCCTCCGCCGGCACGTCACGCGCGCTCACCCCCAGCAGGCGATTGGCCTCCTTGTTGAACAACAGCGTACGCCCATCGCGAGCCGTCACGACCACGCCGTCACCCATACCGTCCAAAATCGAATTCAAAATCCGAGTCTGTTGCTGCAGCAAGGCCTCGCTCTCGCGTAGCGCTTCGGAGGTGGTCACGCGCTCCGTCACGTCACGCGAGATGCCGACGATGCCCAACGCATTCCCGCTTTTACTGCGGATCGGCGCCTTCGTTTCGGACAGGAAGTAGCCGCGTCCGGCCCGCTGATACTGGCGCACGCCGTCCAGGATAGGTTTGCGTTCGCGAAGCACGCGTCGATCTTCCGACTCCACTCCCTCCGCCTCCTCTGAGGTGCCGAGGATCTCCGACAAGCGCCGACCGACGAGGTCCGACGGATTCACCGAGCCCACCGTGCGGGCAAACGATGCGTTGGCCCGCAGGAAGCGCAAATCCGCGTCTTTGAAGTAGATGCCGTCGGGGCTATTTTCCATCAAGTCGCGCAGCAGCCGACGCTCGTATTCAAGCTCTTGCGTCAGCCGAAAGTGTTCGGCCGCCGTTTGCACTTTGTGCAGCAAATCCGCCTCGTCCCAGGGTTTGGTGACGTAGGCGTACACCTTGCCTTCGTTCACCGCGCGGAGCACCGCGGGCAGATCCGCGTAGCCCGAGACCATGATGCGTAGCGCGTGATTCTCATCACCGAGCTTGCGCAAGAACTCGTCACCGTTCATGCGCGGCATGCGCTGGTCGGTGATCACGACTGCGATGTCCGACTCTTGCTGCACCAGATCCAACGCGCGTTCCGGGCTCTCGCTCTTGAACACCGTGTAGTCATCACCCAGCAGGTCCTCCAGGGCGGTGAGGATCTGCGGCTCATCGTCCACTAAAAGGACGCGTTCTTTTGCGGCTTGCACGCTGGCTCCCTTGCGATATTTATCGCGATCTACAGGTATACTCTGAAAGCGCCCCCGGCAAACAGAGTGCTTCCGCGTCGGCGAGTGGCGGTTTTCGCCAGCGCCATGCGCGTGACGCTCATGCCGCGCTATTTAGCAACACTCAGCGCTGGGGCGGGCAGGCGGACGGCGTCATGCGAGGCGCCGCCCTAGGTCGAACGTCATCGACAGCAGTGCTTCAACGTCTTCCGCTGGCTGCGGTTTAGCCGCCAAATAGCCCTGAATTTGGTCGCATTTGAGCAAGCGAAGCAGCTGCGCTTGCTGCGCCGTTTCCACGCCCTCGGCGATCACCTTGAGATCCAGCGCGTGAGCAAGTGAGATAATCGTCGTCACAATCGACATCTCTTGTGGGTCGTCCGTCATGCGCAGCACGAAGGAGCGGTCGATCTTCAGTGCATCGATGGGCAGGCGGCTGATGTAGCCGAGCGACGAATACCCGGTACCGAAGTCGTCAATCGCCACGCGGAACCCGGCCTCTTTGGCAAGCCGAAGCTTCTGAGTGTTGCCAGTCAGGTCCTCCATCAGGACGCTCTCGGTGATCTCCAGATCCAAGCCCTCGGTCGCCAGCGGGTACTTGCGCAGGACCGCTTCGATGCAGCGCACGAAATCCGGATGCCCGAGTTGCAGGGGTGACACGTTCACGGCGACGCGCGGCGGGGCGAGGCCGCGTTCACACCACTCACTGAATTGCGCTGCGGCGCGCTCCAGGACCCACGTTCCGACCTCCACAATCAGGCCCGTTTCCTCGAGCAGAGGGATGAACTGCACGGGCGGAACGAGCTTACCCTCACTCGCCCAGCGAATCAGTGCCTCCAACCCGACGACGCGGCCTGTCTTCAGCTCGACCTTGGGTTGATAGTGGAGCAGAAACTCCCTTTGCTCGATGGCTTTGCGCAGACGAGTTTCCAGACTCAGGCGCTCCGCGACTCGGCCGTTCATCGCAGAGGTGTAGAACAAGTAGCCGCGTGAGCCGTTCTTGGCCTTCTTCAACGCGGCCTCGGCGTTGGCCAAGAGCCCATCCGCATCAGGGCCGTCAGAGGGAAACAGCGAAATGCCGATGCGCGCCGACAGGCGCAACTCGGTATCGGCCACGGTGACGGACTGACCGAACGCGAGCAGAACTTGCTCCGCCCACTGCGCGACGTCCGCCTCATTCTCAAGCGGGCCCAGGATGGCGGCAAAGGTGTTGCTGGAAAACCTTGCCAGCGTTGCTCTACCTTCGGCAACGACGCCCACTCGCCGGGCGATCTCAAGCAGCACCTGATCCCCGGAGCGCTTGCCGAGGGTTTCATTGACGTGCCGAAAGCGCTCGATATCAATCAGCACGACCGCGAGCTTCAGGCGCTGCTCGGCACAAACGCCGAGCTGCTGCGCGAGGCGATCCGTCAGCAGCCGGCGGTTCGCCAAGCCCGTGAGGTCGTCATAATAGGCGAGAAAATCCAAGCGCTCGGTTTGCGCCGAGTGCTCCAACGCGAAGCCAATGTTATCGGCGATCTCGGCCAGGAGCTTGATTTGGTCGTCGTCGAAGAATGCGGCTTGCTCCGAGAACAGCGCCAACACGCAATCCACCTGCCCGGAAACGAACACCGGCACGACGGCCAGCGCCAAATGACCTGCCGAAAGCAAGCTCGCGCGGAATTCACCGGCGCTCTCGTCTTGCCGTAGATCGGCCACGACCACTGGGTGAGCCGTCGCAATGGCACGCTGCACGAGACTACCGTTGCGCTCACGCTCGGCGCCGAGCCAAGCAGCGACGGAGCTCACGAGCTCAGGCGAGCCACCGCCACCCGCCACCAGCACCCCCTCTGTGCGGGCGTCCGTGAAGCCCGTGACGACCGCGAGTGCAAGCTCTCCGACCGACAACGCGATATTGCACGTTTCAGCCAATAGCGCGGCACGCTCCTGCACGCGCAGGATGGTCGCGTTCACGCCGCTCAGCACGCCGTAGGTGCGAGTGAGCCTGGAGATGCGGGCTTCTTGTCGCTTGCGCGTGGTGATGTCACGCGCGATGCCAACCAGACCCACGGGGCGGCCCGAACGATCGCGAATCGGCGCTTTGGTGGTCGAGAACCAGTGCTCTTCGCCATCGATCATGAAGCTGCTGACGAAGTCACGCGCCGGCTCGTTTGCGCGCAACAGCTCTCGCTCTCGGGCCTCTACGTCCTGCACGACCTTCATGTCTGGCAAAAGCTCCGAGAGCGTCCTGCCCACTGCGGGCGCCGGCATGGCCGCACCGAACAACGACGTGAACTCGGTGTTGATGCGCTGGAACCGGAGCGCCGTGTCCTTGAAATAGATGGCGTCCGGGACGCTGTTCATCAAGTCTTCCAACAGCTGCCGCTCTTGCTCGAGCTCACGAGCTAGCCGAAAGTGATCCGCCGCGCGTTGGATTTTCGTGCGCAAATCCTCGGGATCCCAGGGCTTGGTCACGTACGCGAAAATTTGCCCGTCATTCACGGCGCGGATCACCGCGTTCAGATCGGCGTAGCCGGTGGCAAGAATACGCTCGGCGCTGTAGCGAGAGCGCAAGCGCTTGAAGAGCTCATCACCATGCATGCGTGGCATGCGTTGGTCCGAAATCACGACGGCGATGTTCGGTTCTTGTTCCACCAAGTGCAGCGCGCGCTCCGCGGATTCCGACTTGAGCACGACGAAATCATCCGACAGCAGATCCTCGAGTGCGATCAGGACTTGAGGCTCGTCATCTACGACCAAGATGGTCTCGCGCGCTAATTGAGTTTGCATTGGGTTCTCCCCGACCACACGTCAGCATAACATGTCTCGCATCTGAACCTGGCCACGTTCGCAGCGAGCACCAGTGTGACGGAAATGCGTTCAGCGCGACAAATCATGATTACATCACCCTGAGGGGTTAATCCAGGTACAGCCGACAACCGCGCGTTCATCAACCCGAAACCTCAGATCTTAACCGAGGATTTCGGGCGCCGAACACTAGCTAAACAAACTGTATAATTGTGGATCGCAGGCCGAACAACCACACAGGCACACGTGTAGCCGTGAAGCACAGAGCATCACCCAAGAAGCCAGAATGCGTATCCGTTACGCAGCGCCGCCCACGGCTCGCTTGGATGGTTCTGCTGCTCGCGGCTCTGGCCGCCCGAAGAAATAACCCTGGAGGAAGTCACAGCCGGCGGCCTTCAAGGTGTCCCGTTCGGCTGCGCTCTCCACGCCTTCGGCGATGATTAGCTTGCCCATGTTG
>FSWQ01003921.1_pt1 | contig 11548 bp, 9 predicted proteins | sample 1637691 | NCBI WGS metagenome assembly FSWQ01 (sample SAMEA3914814, study PRJEB12502) | metagenome | biome: forest; material: soil | place: USA | collected 2011-09-16 | depth 0.1 m | reverse complement strand
TTTTCGCTCGGCCTCGTCACCTTCTTCGCGCTCAGCGGCGGCGCGCTGCATCGCGCGGCGCGCAGCACAGCCATTGATCCCAACGCGCTGTGGGCGGAGCTCGCCGCGCCCTTGGATTCCGCGTCGCTGCGTGCCCGTGAGCTCGGCGCGTCGCTCGACCCGGCGTTCGATGCCTGGTTCCAACGCGCGGTCGCGCCCCTGCCCCAGAACCGCTTCGCCTCCGTGGGAGAGATGGCAAGCGCGTTCGATGCCGTGGTGCGCACGTTGATTGCGCCGCAAAGCCAGAACGCGGTGGCGCTGCCGGGTATCGCTGCGGCGATCGCGCAACCGCTGGTATTTCAGCCGGACGCGCCGAAATCTGCGCCCGCATACGCAGCTCCGGCGCCGGTTGCGGCAGCCTACGCCCCCTCGCTCGACGAAACCCTGGCCAGCCCCACGCCCGCGCGCAAGCTGGGCGCGCCAATGCTGATCGGCGGCGCGGTGCTGTTGTTTGCGCTCACCGGGCTAGGCTTCCGCGCGCTGTATCACCATCGCCAAGCAGCGGCGGAAGAAGCCAGTGCCGCAGCCATGGCCAGTGCCAGCGCGAGTGCCGCCGCCGCCATGTCAGCCGCGAACGCCGCAGTGGCCGCAGCCATGACGGCCGCGCCTGCCGTGCCGACCAGTGTGGCACCCAGTGCAGCGAGCGTCGCCGCCATCGCGGTCATCGCGCCCACGCCGCCGCCCACGGCCGCAATCACAGCACCCGCGCCAACGCCCGCGCCGGTTCCAGTGGTAACACCCACCTCGAAGGCTCTGGTTGCGCCGAAGCCGGTGGCCACCGCCGCCGCCACGACCCCGCCCAAGCCGATCGCAACCGCGACCGCGAAACCGGCAGCCTCAGCCGCGGTAGCGGTCAAACCCGCCGCCACTGCCGCAGCAACGGTCAAGCCCGTCAGCAAGCCTTCGCTGCTCACGCCGCCCAAGAAGAAATGCGGCAGCACGTTCATCCCGTGTAAGTAGTGTCACGGCGTGGGGGCTCCGCGGCGCGGAGCGCCGCTTGGGGCCCCGGCCGCGCAGCGCAGCGAGCACGGCCGCCATAACGCGACGTGACACGCGCGGGGCAACCCTTCAAAACCTAAAAAGCGAGTTTCAATTCGAACTCGGGTTTTCCATTTTCCGAGGGGCGCTCGCGGCCCAGCAGCGCACCTCTCAGCACGCCGGCTGTTCCCGTCGCAGCACGCAGCGCAGCCGGCGTTCCCGTCAGCGCAGTTGGCGATGAGCGCGAATCAGTGCTTGGCCCAGCGCTCAGCGAGCGGGGTCAGCAGCAGCTCGCCGAAGGCGAACAGGTGGTCGCAATGGGCGGCTTTGTCTTCGCCGGAGTAGCCGCGCATGTGGAAGCCTTCGCGATCCGCGCGTGAGATCTGAGTCATGCCCGGACGCGGACCCGGAGTTTCAGCGCGGTCCACCGGGAGACCCTCGGTCTCGAGCAGGAACTCGCCCGTTTCCGTCGTGCTGGCGTAAGGCGTTTGAATCGAGGAGTGGGTGATGGCGAACAGCTTGTGACCGGCGATGGCTTCATCAGCAAAGAGCGTGAACGGAGCCATGGAGATGGCGCTCACCTTGCGGAAGCCCAGCGGCTCGAAGCCGACGTGCATGCCGTCCGCCAAGAGCACGCTGTCCACGCGGGCGGCATCTTTGGCGCGATCGATGATGTGCAGGATGGCGCCGTAGCCTGCGCTCCAGCCGCTGAGCGCGACGCGCTTGGGTGCGGCGGCAGACGGGCACAGCTCACGAACGGCAACGGTGATGCTGTCCAGCATGTGATCGTAGCTGCCCGGAATTGAATACGGGTCTTCATACGCGCCGGAGCCGATGCCCAGGTTATAAATGACGAGCGCGCCATCAATACCCGAGTGCTCGAACGCGGCTTCCATCACCGCGGGCGCGCCGTGGAAATGGACGAGCAGGTCATACGGCTTGTTGACGCTGCGGCAGCCTGCAGCCAGCGAGATCACTCGGCTACCGGGCGCGACTGCGCGCTTCGGTGTATCCAACGCGGCATCGAACGCCTGCACGGGCTCCGTGAGGCTGAGGCCGAGCGCGTGGTCCAGATCGCCGCGGGCGGCGCTGGTGAGGCCGGCATGCAGTGCCTCAGCTTTGGCTGGACTTGCCCCGAGCTCCGCGCCGACTTTGCCGACGACGAAGAAGTATCCGAGGACGAGCGCTGCCAATATCCTCATGCGTCAATGTTTATACGGTTCGAGGTTCTCGCGTGTAAAGCGTGTTTTGTGCACCTACACTGAGACTTCTCCCATGCGCGCGCCACTGAAATGTCGGACATGGACACACATTGATTGTGCGAAAACGCCGTCAATACGCGAGCATCGGTAGCGACGGATTCGTCACAGAAACACAGAGGACACTGGAATGTTGCAGCGTTATCGGACTCAGATCGCTGGGGAATTTCACGACACTGCGCAAGTTCGACTGATCAAGAGCCCGTTCGATGGCGAACCAGTGGCCGAGGTCGGTGAAGCGAGCGCAGCGGATCTAGAGCTCGCGATCGCTCACGCGCACGAAGCGTTCGAAGGCGGACAACGCCCGGCAACGTATCAACGTGCGGAGCTACTGGAGCGCATCGCGCGCACGCTGCAGGAGCGCTCTGCCGAAATGGCGGAGCTCATCACGCGCGAGAGCGGCAAGCCGATTCGCTACGCGCGTGCTGAGGTCGCGCGTGCCGCGCTCACGTTCACACTCGGCGCGGGCGAGAGTCGTCGCTTGGGCGGTGAGGTGTTGCCGATCGATCAACTACCCGGCACCGAAGGGCGGCTGTGTTTGTTCGAGCGCGTGCCGCGCGGTCCCATCGCCGCGATCGCGCCCTTCAATTTCCCGATCAACTTGGTCGCACACAAGGTGTCGCCGGCGCTCGCAGTGGGAGCGCCCACGATCCTGAAACCAGCCCAGCAAAGCCCGCTCACGGGGCACGCTTTGGGACAATGGCTGCTCGAGCAGGGCATGCCCGGCTACCTACTGAGCGTGCTGCACATGCCGCCAGCCGTGGCCGAAAAAATGGTCAGTGACGACCGCCTCGCGGTGCTTTCCTTCACTGGCAGCGACGGCGTGGGCTTTCACTTGAAGAGCCTGGCCGGCAAGAAGCAGGTTTTGCTGGAGCTGGGCGGGAACGCGCCGTGCGTGATTGACCAGGGCGTGAACTTGGACGCGGTAGTGCCGCGGGTGGCGGAGGCGTGTTGGGCGAATGCCGGCCAGGTGTGCATCAAGGCGCAGCGCGTGTTCGTGCACCGCAGCCTGTTCGCGGACTTCGTGGACAAGTTCGTGAAGTTCAGCGAGGGCGTAGCGTGTGGCGACCCGATGCGCGAAGAAACCGTGGTCGGCCCGTTGATTGAGGCGCGCCACGTCACTCGAGTGCTGGATTGGGTACACGAAGCGCAGAGTGCGGGAGCCAAGGTGCTCTTGGGCAATCACGCTGAGGGCCAAGTGGTGTACCCGACCATCCTGACGAACACCTCCGACAGCATGCGCGTCTGCAAAGACGAGGTGTTTGGTCCGGTGGCCGTGGTGGAAGCGGTGGATTCGTTCGACGACGCGATAGCGGCCTGCAATCGTTCGCGTTTTGGGCTGCAAGCCGGCATCTTCACGCCGGACGTGGGGCACGCCCTGAAGGCCTTCCGGCAGCTGCGCTACGGCGGGGTGCTGATCAACGATACGCCCATGCTGCGCGTGGATAACTACCCGTATGGCGGCATGAAAGACTCGGGTTTGGGCCGCGAGGGGGTGCGCTTCGCGGTCGAGGAATTCACCGAGCCCAAAGTGCTGATTTTGGCTCCGCCAGCGTGAGCGCAATCGTCCACCGGGTGTGCAAAGAACGTGCACTCTTGACCTCATTTGCGCGGTGTGCGACCCAAGATAAATCGTGAGTAAGGAGGAAGCTGAGCGCCCGAGCGCTCAAATGCGCTCGTCGTCCATGCCGCCACGCGAAGGGGCGAGTGAGCCGCCACGCTCACTGCCTTCGATCCCGCCGCAAACGGACGACATCGATACGGACTGGGGTGCTGAGCAAGCCAGCGCAGAGCCGGTGTCAGCGCTGAGCGCGACATCGCCGTTGAGTGCGACGTCGCCGCTGAGCGCTGCATTGCCGCTTGGCGCAACGTTCAGCGCAACGGGGACGCCACTGGCTGCGCCTCCGCCGCCCGCTCAACCGCTACCCGTCACGCGCTCGGCCACGCCGCCACCCGCTGCACCGCCCGCTTCTACGAGCGTGCGCCCTACGCCGCTGCGCTCGCAAACGTTGCTCGGCATGCCTGCACCGAAGCCGCAGTCTGCCGCGCCGGCTGCACGTCAGCCATCTGCCGCGCCGCCCGCCGCTGAAGCTTCTGCTAGCGCAACGCCGCTCAGCCCGGCACCCAACCAGCCGAGCGTGCGACAGAACCCGATGCGCTCGCGCACCTTGATCGGCATGGCCGCGCCACTGCCTCCAACTGAAGCGGAGTATCGCGCTGCGATGCACACGCCCGTGCCGGACGTGCAGACCGAGCCAGAACGGGTGCGCTCTTCAGTACCGCCGCCACTGCCGCCACCCGCACCCGCGTCGACTCCGCCCGTTGCGACGCAACCGGCGGCATCGGTGCGCCCAGCGGCGCCCAAGGTTCGGGCTTCGAGCGCGATGCACGACCAAACGCCGTCCACGCAGCCGACGGCCGTCGTAAGCGAGGCCAAAGGTTCTGGACGCGCCATTGCTTGGCTCGCCGTTGCGGGCCTCGCCGCGGGCGTGCTCGGATACGTGGTATTACACCGATCGCAACCAGCGGCGCCCGTCGCCGTAGAAGCGCCCATCGCGACGCCCAACGCCGCCATTCCCGCAGCCGAAGCTCCTGCCGCGCCCACACCTGCGCCGCTGCCCGCCGCCGAGGCTACCGCGGCCGCCACAAGCGCTAGCGCGCCCACGCCCGCCGCAAGCGCCAGCGCGCCGCCCTCGAGCGCCGCGCAGCCCGCGCCGAGCAGCGATGCGCCCGTGCCGGGCACCATCACCGTCACGGTGAAGTCCATCCCACCGAAAGCGCGCATCTTTCACTTCGGCAAGCAGGTGGGCGTTGCGCCCTGGGTAGTCGAGCTAAAGCCAGGCGAGCGTCACGCCTACGAAGTAGGCCTGCCCGGCCGCGTCACGCGCAAGCTAGTGTTAGACGGCACCAAAACCGACATCACCGTCGGCCTGAACCCAGCTCTGTAGTCCTTGAGGGGAAGAGGGTCGGGGTGACCTGTTAGCGGCCTCGGCGATCTCGGGTTTGGGCTTCGTTTTGGCACTCGCTTGTTCTCCGTGACACCGACTGCTAGGACGCCGCGAGATTTGCCATGAGCTCCCTCGCCGATTCGGTCGAACGCCGCCGTACGTTCGCGATCATCTCGCACCCCGACGCGGGGAAAACCACGCTCACGGAAAAGCTGCTCCTGTTCGGCGGAGCCATCCAACTGGCCGGCGCGGTGAAAGCCCGCGGTGAGCAGCGGCGTGCGCGCTCGGACTGGATGAAGGTCGAGCGCGAGCGCGGCATTTCCGTCAGCGCCTCGGCTATGACGTTCGACTACGGCAACAACACGTTCAACCTGCTGGATACCCCAGGCCATCAGGACTTCAGCGAAGACACGTACCGCACGCTGACCGCGGTCGACAGCGCGATCATGGTCATCGACGCCGGGCGCGGTATCGAAGAGCAGACGCTCAAGTTGTTCGAGGTGTGTCGGCTACGCAACGTGCCGATCATCACCTTCGTGAACAAGATGGATCGCGAGGGCCGCGACCCGTTCGATCTGATGGACGAGATCGAGCAGAAGCTGGCTTTGGACGTGACGCCCGCCAGCTGGCCCATCGGCATGGGGCGGCGCTTCCTCGGCTGCTATGACCTATTGCATGATCACCTCGTGCTTTTGCAGCGCGTGAAGGACCGCATCGGCGAAGCGGGCGAACAGTGCGACGGCTTGAACGACCCGAAGCTCGACGCGCTGCTACCGGACTACGCCGTGAAAACGCTGCGTGAAGAGGTAGAGATGGCACGCGGCCTGTGTCCGGATTTCGATCTGACCGCGTACCGCGAAGGTCACATGACGCCGGTGTTTTTCGGCAGTGCGATCAGCAATTTCGGCGTGCGCGAGCTGCTGCACGGCATCGGAGAGCTGGCGCCCTCGCCGCGCCCGCAGCCCGCGCGCGAACGCACGATTATACCCACCGAAGACAAAGTGACGGGCTTCGTGTTCAAGGTGCAGGCGAACATGGACCCGAAGCATCGGGACCGCGTGGCCTTCTTGCGCTTGTGCTCCGGGCACTTCCGCCGTGGCATGAAGCTGCTGCACGTTCGCTCTGACACGCTGCTCGCCGTGCACAACCCGGTGTTGTTCCTAGCCCAAGACCGCGAGCTCGCGGAAGAGGCGTTTGCGGGCGACATCATTGGTATTCCGAATCACGGCAAGCTCGGCATCGGTGATGCGCTGACCGAGGGCGAAGACCTGCATTTCAAGGGCATTCCGAGCTTCGCGCCGGAGCTCCTGCAGCGCGTGCGCCCCACTGACCCGATGCGCGCCAAGCACCTAGGCCGCGCGCTCGAACAGCTCGCTGAGGAGGGCGCGGCACGCATCTTCAAGCCGCGCATCGGCGGCAACTGGATCGTCGGCGTCGTCGGCTCCCTGCAGTTTGACGTGCTCGCCGATCGCATCAAGTCAGAGTACGAGATCCCCGTCGTGTTCGAAGCCTCCGGGTTGTACACGGCGCGCTGGGTCGAGTGCGAAGACCCAGCCGTCATGAAGCAATTCCTGAACGGCAACGAGGGCTACATGGCCGACGACCATACGGGCGCGCCAGTGTTCCTAGCGCGCAATTCCTGGCACTTGGATACAACGGCCAAGGACTGGCCCAAGCTCAAGTTCTTGAAGACACTCGACGCTTGAGCCCGGTCCCGCCGCTGCTCACTCGCCGGCGATCTTCTTGAGCGCTGCGTCTTTCAGCAGGTAGCTGGGCGAGAAGATGTACACGGCAGCGTTCGCGGCATCGCTCACGACGGCGTTCATGCCGGAGAGAGAGCCGCTGAGCTCACAGCGCGTGCGCTTCACGCTGGCGCCGTTGGAAGCCGGAACGGCCCACTGTTTGAGCACTTTGTTCGGGCCCAAATCGTCGCAGGTGGCGGGCGCGGGCGCCTTGGTCGTGAACAGCTCAATCGTTTTGTCGGCTTCCCAATAGCGCGCGGTGAGCGTGTTGCTTCCGGCGGAGCGAGTCGCCGTGCAGAAGCGCTCGGCAGCCTTGGGATCGGTCGAGGGCTTCGGCGCGCCGGCGTCCGGGTCGTCACCGTCACACTTGGGGGCCACGGAGGCGTGGTCGGGCGCGAGGCGGTTGTCGCCCGCCCAGCCCACGAAGGTCTTCAAGAGGCCGGTGTTCAGCGCGATGCGTTGCGCTTCCGCGGCCTTGGCAGCAGCCAACGCCGTTTGCTTCTCACTGATCTCGCGGTCGAGCGTGACGAGCGCAGACTGGTCTTCACAATACTTGTACGAGCGCTCGCGCCACTGGCTGGTCAGCGCCGCATCACCCGCCGCGACGGATTTGCGCGTGCCGTCCAGCGCCTCTTGGCACTTCGTGGCGTCCTTCTCGGAACAGCCGAACGCAGCGAGAGTGGCAGCTAGAACCAGGATTTCCCCGAGACTTGTTCGCATGGCCCGGCATGTAAGCCCGGCTCGGGGGATCTTTCAACCCGGGAAGCGCGGGACCCAAGGACCCACGCCCTACCCGCTCAATTCATCGTCGAATCGATTGTGATCAAATGCGCCGCGAAGCAGGACAGAGCGTTCAGGCTGCGGCGTTGCCACAGAATGGCCGGGTTGGAGAAGAAGTGAATCCGGTACTGCGAGGCTTCGGCCAGCTCTTGCACTTGGCTGATCCAACTCACGAAGCTCTTGAAGCAGGAAGAGTTCATGAACTCCAGATTGCGCAGATCGACCTTCACCTCACCCACGTGGTTGGTGGTCGCCTGTTGATGCACGGCTGAAAGCAGCTTCTCGATCGTTTCGGTCACGCGCAAGTCTGCGGTGCCAGTCATGCGGATGAGCAAGGCTTCATCGACCACGGTGACCGTGGCGTTCAGTTCTGCGGATTGAATCGGTTGCGATAAAGCACTCATGCGACACCTCGCGCGCTCACAGCGGCTTCGCTCAATTGGACGTCGGTTTCTGCGATCACGGTCACGATGCCTCGAGCGCCGCATTTGACGCTCACTTGCATCTCCGCCTCCGCGGCAATGCGCGCTAGCCCGAGGCCGGAGCCATCCGTGCGGCGTGCGTTGCGACGAATGACGTCGAGGTAGTACAGGTTCGGGTCGGGGCTGCAGCGCATCTCCGAGATGGTGCGCCGAATGTAGGCGGCATCCTCTTCTGCAGCGCGGTTACGGGTGCGGATGCGGATGTGGGCGGATGTGCCGGTGACATTCACCTCGATGCGCACGGTGGCCATGCCGTCGCGCGCATATTTCACCGCGTTTTCCAATAGTTCGTGCGTCGCCAAGGCGACTCGCGAGCTGGCATCCGGGTCAGCCAAGGTACGGTCGTAAAAGTCCGACACGAAACGGCGCACGATGGACACCAACTCCGGGCGCCGTTGGAAGCTGAGCTCGCAGAAACCCAGGTCGTCGTCTTTCTTCAAGTTTCCTCTGAGGCGATCCAACGGCACGAACGCCCGAAACTTTAAGGGCCCGAACCGCCGCCACTAAAATGCCTTAATGAGCTGCGGTTTCGCGCCGTTTGCCCTACAGCATGGTGCCCAGTCCGGCGATCGCTCTCGCTCAGCCCGAGCTGCCCGAGTCCCACGTAGGATCGCTCCTACCGGAGCGGCGTTCCATCGACCCGGCGTCATCGACCCTCGACGCTGACGTGCGCGCGCTGGGCGCGGCATTGGAGACCGCGCGCCGCACCAGCTCCAAGGACGATCTCCGCACCAGTCAGAAGGTCGCGCATGACGTGATGATTCGCGCGGAGCAGCGCGCCTTCGCCGAGGTCGCGAACGCGGTTTTCCACATCGAAGACGCGCTCACCGCCATGGCCGACGGCGAGCTCGAAGCGAACGACGGGACGTGGCGACAAATCGATGCGGCGTACCGCGCGGCACGCGCCGCCTGCGAGCTGGACGCCGCGCCGATGCCGAGCTCCGAGGCGGCGCTCCCGCAAGGCCAGATCCTGCTCGTGGTTCATGACGAGCGCGTGGCCGAGGACATCGCGCGCGCCGCTTCACGGCGCAAGTTCTCTGTGTCGATCGCCAGCTCCCCTGCGGAAGCCTGCGCGATGGCCATGGACGCTTCGTTCAACGGCTTGGTGATCGACTTCGACGACGCGAGCCCGGAGGAGAGCCGCGGGCTGGCGCTCTCGCTGCGCGAGTTCATCGGAAGCCGTCATTGTCCGTTGGTCGTGCTGGCGAAGACCCCCAGCTACGCCGTGCGTCTCGCCGCAGCCGAGAGCCGCGCCGCGTTGGTGCTGCCCAAGCCGGTCGCAGGCGACAAGCTGATGGCCCTGCTCGAAAGCTTGGACGTCCGGGAAAAGCCCGAACGCCCGCGGCTGCTCTTGCTCAGCCAGGACGAAGTCGAAGCCAAGCGCCTGGACGCGCTACTCACGCCGCTGGGGCTCACCGTCAACACCTTCAGCGAACGCGAGCAGATCGTGGAAACGCTGGACGCAACGCAACCCGCGGCGCTCTTGATCGACCGCAACGAGGAACGCTCGGAGCACGTGTGCCGCCTGGTACGCGCTATTCCCCGCTGGCGTGATCTTCCGATCCTGGTGCGCGTACAGGGCGAGCAAGGTCGCTTGGTCGCGTACGACGCGGGCGCCGACGACGCGCTCTCCGAAGCGGCAAGCGATCGCGAATTGATTGGGCGCTTGCGCGTGCGGCTGGAACGCACGCGCGTATTCCGCGAACAATCCAACCGCGATCCGCTGACCGGCTTGCTCACGCGCCGCGCCTTCACTGAGTCCATGCAAGCGCGCCTCGCGGAGGCAGAACGCGCCAAGCGTCACCTCTCGGTGTGCTTCCTGGACATCGATCGCTTCAAGAACATCAACGATACCTACGGTCACGCGACCGGCGACAAAGTACTCGCCAGCTTCGGCGCGCTGCTCGGTTCGCGCTTCCGCCTGCCGGATCTGCGCGGGCGTTGGGGTGGCGAAGAATTCGTGGTCGCCTTCTACGGGGAGTGGGCAGAAAGCGCGCGTGAAATCTTGGCCCGCGTCACGGCAGAGTTCTCGAACATGGCCTTCGATGGCGGCTCGCATGGGAGCTTCCGAGTCACGGTCAGCGGCGGCATCGCCACTTATCCGGTGGACGGCCAATCATTGGATGATTTGGTGCTGATCGCCGATCAACGCTTGTACGCAGCCAAACTCGCGGGTCGCAATCGGATCCGCATCTGAGCATGGCCGCGCCCGCATCCATCATTCCGCTGCCCGCGACGCTGTTGCCGCTTGCAGAGCGCAAGCGGATGCTGTCCAGCACGCGCCTGAAGCTCGCGCTGACCGCGTTCATAGCGCTGCTGTTGGCGGCGCTGTGCACCTTCGTAATCATCCTGGTGTCGCACATCTTTCACTGGCTCACGCCCACGATTCGCGAAGATCTCGGCTGGAAGGTGTCGCAAGGTGCGGCGGAGGTCGCCGAGCACGCGGAAGTCGGCATGTTGCTCAAAGACGGCCCGGTGATTCGCGACTCGTTCGAGCACTACGCGGGCGACACGGACGTGCAAGCGATTGTGGTCACTGACGCCACGGGAACCGTATTGGCCTTGCAAGGCGAGCTGCCTGGATCGGTGGAGAGCTTCTTCAAAGGCCCAGAGCGCAAGCTGAACGTGACCAATGCGTTCATCTCTTCCTGGAGCGGACGCACCGTGGAAGGCGCGCTCGTTGGCCGCGTCGCCATGGTTGCCTCCACCGCGCGCCTGGAAGCCGGCGAAAACCTGCGCCAGCGGTTGCTCTGGCTGACCGGCGTAGCGGGCCTGTTCGGCCTCGCGCTCAGCTTCTCCTTCGTCACGCTGTACGTGGGTCCGGTGCTGCGCGTCACGCACCGCGCGTTCGATGGTTTGGAACGCGCGGCCGTAGAGATGGCCAACAAGCAGCGCCTGGAAAAAGAGCTGGAAATCGGCGCCAAAATCCAGACCTGCTTGCTCCCCAACCAAATCGACATCCCCGGCTTGGAGGTCGCGGCGCGCATGACGCCAGCCAGTGAAGTCGGCGGCGACTACTACGACGCTTTCCCGGTTCCCGGCGGCGGCGGTTTCATCGGCATTGGCGACGTAGCGGGCCACGGGCTGACTTCGGGCCTGGTAATGTTGATGGTGCAGAGCGTGGTCGGCGCGCTCGGCCGCCGTTACCCGGACGCTGCCCCGCGCGACATCGTGAGCGCGCTGAACACCGTGCTACACGACAACATTCGGCACCGGCTGCACAACAAAGAGCACGTCACCTTCACGCTCTTCCGTTACTTCCGCGAAGGTCGCTTCGTGTTCGCCGGCGCTCACGAAGAGCTCGTGGTGTACCGCAAGCG
>FSWQ01002807.1_pt1 | contig 11574 bp, 9 predicted proteins | sample 1637691 | NCBI WGS metagenome assembly FSWQ01 (sample SAMEA3914814, study PRJEB12502) | metagenome | biome: forest; material: soil | place: USA | collected 2011-09-16 | depth 0.1 m | reverse complement strand
GGCGTGCTCTATCTGTACGACTTGAGCGGCAAATTTCTGCGCTGGAACCGCAGCTTCGAAACGGTCACCGAATACGGTCCGGACGAGATCGCGCGCATGCACCCGCTCGATTTTTTTGCCGGTGCGGACGCGGATCTGGTTCGGTCGCGCATTGCGGACGTGTTTACGCATGGCGAAGCGAGCGTGGAGGCGGGGTTCGTATCGAAAAGCGGCAAAGTAACCGCCTACTTCTTCACCGGGCTCGCCACTCGAGTCGAAGGTAAACAGTGTTTGGTTGGGGTTGGAATCGATATCTCGGGGCGCAAGCAGGCGGAGGCAGATCTACTCATTCGCACCGAGCAACAAGCGGCAACGCAAGGGGAGTTGGCGGAGCGCGATGCACTTCTGCGTATCGCGGGCCGCGTGGCGCGGATCGGCGGGTGGACCGTCACGCTGCCCGAGCGGGCTGTGCGCTGGTCCGAAGAGATGCGTGAGTTGCTCGATGTGGCGGCTGATCGCCAGCCGTCACTCGACGAGGCGTTCGCGCTGTATGAGCCGCAGTCGCGCTCGGCGCTGCAAGCCAAGTTCGAAGACTGCGCGAGCGAGGGCACCCCCTTCAACATCGAGGCCGAGCTCGACACGGAGGCGGGCCGGAGACTCTCGGTTCGGATCGTCGCCGAAGCGCATCGGAGCGATGACGGTCGTATTATTCGTGTCCAAGGTGCATTGCAGGACATCACGGACCAGGTGCGTCTCGCGCAACAATATCGGCAAGCGCAGAAGATGGAGGCAATCGGTCAACTTGCCGGTGGCGTCGCGCACGACTTCAACAATCTGCTCAGTGTGATCCTGAGCTATTCGGCGATCGTCTGCGAGCAACTGAAACCCGGGGATCGATCCCGGAATGACGTCGAAGAGATCCGGCGCGCTGGGGAGCGAGCCGCGGATCTCACGCAGCAGCTTCTCGCGTTCAGTCGGCAGCAGGTTCTGCAGCCGCGCGTATTCGTTCTCAGCGAAACGGTCGCGGGCATGGAGCGCCTATTGCGTCGGTTGTTGGGCGAGCACATCGAGCTGTCATTCGTTTCACGCCGAGCGAGCGGCAAAGTCTACGCCGACCCGAGTCAAGTCGAGCAGGTCGTGATGAATCTCGCCGTCAATGCGCGCGACGCGATGCCCCAGGGCGGTAAGCTGAGCATCGAAATCGGTGATGCCGATTTGGGGAGTGCCAATGCCGCCGAACACCACGGCGTCGATGCCGGCGATTACGTCATGTTGACCGTCTCGGACACCGGGACAGGCATGGATGCCAAGACCAAGGAACGCATCTTCGAGCCGTTTTTTACGACCAAGGACAAGGCAAAGGGCACCGGGCTCGGACTCGCGACCGTGTTCGGAATCGTGAAGCAAAGCAAGGGTCACGTCTTCGTCCAGTCCGAGCTCGGCCGGGGTAGCACGTTCCGGATCTACTTCCCCAGAACAGAGCAGAACCCGGCAGAGGTCGTGCGCACGGCACGAGCGCCGCAAGTCTTGCAAGGCACCGAGACGGTTCTACTGGTCGAGGACGAAGACCAACTACGAGTGGTGACGCGGGCGGTGCTCGAGCGCAATGGCTATCATGTACTCGACGCTTGCAACGGCGATCAAGCAATCTCCGTGTGCGTGGGGTACCCGAGCGAAATCGTACTCCTGATCACGGATGTCGTGATGCCGCGCATGAGCGGCAAGCAACTGGCGGATCGGGTGCTCCTGTTGCGACCCGAGCTCAAAGTCCTGTTCATGTCCGGCTACGCAGAAAACTCCATCGCGCACCACGGAGTATTGGATGACGGCATCGAATTTCTCCCGAAGCCGATCACGCCCGCCTCACTGCTCCGAAAGGTCCGAGAAGTTCTCGACGACCCCGCGCGAGGCCGACATGCGAGCCGCGCTTGACTGCACTTTCAGTCGGATTCGCGGAGGGGAGGGATTCGAACGCTTCGAGCGCCTTGGCAATATCTTCAAGCGGCACGCGACTTTGCACACCGATGCACGGAAATTTGGCTGACGCATCACACGAAGTAACCGCCGATACGGACCCAAGGTGCGGACGGCCCGTCATGTTGTACAGATGACTATCGCTCCGCTTGCGCTGCCCTGCTAGCTAGGACAGCGCATTCGCGAGATCGGCGCGCGCGACTTCGGGTCGGGTCTACCTTTGTCAGATCTAATTGGCGACATCCTTGAGGCCGCATTAGGCGCGTTGTTCGGCACCACGTTTGCGTACGTTTTTTGGATCCGAAAGCGCCTTATCGAGCTGAGGCATGGGCATGACACTTGGTTGAAAGAGGCGCGCTACCAGGCTTACAGAGCGTTGTGGAAAGTGCTCGAACCGTTGGCATTGTCGGCGCCCGACAAGGACTTTGACCACGAAATACTGGGCGCACTCGGCGGCGAGCTCCGCACTGCATATTTCGACAACGGCCTGCTATTGACTGCTCGCGCGCGCGACGTCTATCTGTTACTGCAGGCTAGTATCGAGCGCGCCCAGGAGATCCCTGGCACAATTCGCGCTAGGAGAGCGCGCATCACCAGCGATGACCTAGAAGAACTTCGCAAGCAGCTGCCGAAGTTGGGCGCCGAGCAGCTCACTCATGGCTCCTTGTTCGAACACTGGTTCACGGCACTGAAGAGCGCCGCGAAAGACTGGCAGCTCGGCCCGGAGGTTACGGTTCAAAGTGACGGCGCGGCCCCATTGCCAGCTCGGGTGCCGAGTGTCGTGCCACGGGCAACCCCCATTCCGCTGCCGGTAAAGGCTTCGCAGCCGCCACAAAAGCTGGCGAAAGCAACGCCCGGAGGGACGTTCGTACTTCTGCAATCCCTCGCCTCTTCGTTGCGCACGATCATGACTGCAGATCTGAACAGTCGAGACAATCCCGTTCTTCGACCAAGCGCTAGTTGCGATTGACTTTGGAGTCGACATGAACCTGCTCGGCGAGTTTGAGCGCCTTCTGAACTGGCTGGGTCGACATTCGACCGCGGCGCTCGCGTTCTTCGGCACGCTCGCCACGGCGCTGGCTGGCGCCTTCGGGCCTACCTGGGTGGAGGAGATCAAGGAACGGGTCGAGAAGCAACGAGCGCGCAGTGAGCTCGTAGTTCGCGTGATTGACGCTACCTCGAAGCTGGATCCGGCGGATCCCAAGACGGTGCTGCGCTTCGGAATCGTGGCGGACTTGGTGGCGGACAACAAGAGCGTTTTCGATCTCCGGATCGACGCGGCCAGCGAACGCCTGAAACACCTATCGGAAGACTTGAAACGTGGTTCAGTGGGCGTGCTCGACACGAGCATCGAGCACAAGGAAAAGGAGATCGCCGACCTGACCGAATCCAGCCAACAGTTACGAAATGCCGCCGCTACGCTGAAGATTGAAGTCGCCACGAGCACTACTGCGAGTGCCACCGCAAATAGCGAGGGCCAAGGCCCCGCCGCCCAAAAGGCAGATTCAGAAGAGGCCGGTGCGGCGAGACAGCAGAAGCAAGCCTTGCTCGAAAAGCTGGAGGCGATGGCGGCGCGGCAAGAAGCCCTGATCCAAGAGTTACAACGGGCACGGGAAGGCGAACAGCAAGCCCGCACCGATTTCGTCAAGAGCATCGAGGACGCGACGCGCAAGCGTCAAGAGGCGGAGCAGCTGATCACGAGGCTGGGCGATCTGAAGAAGGGGTTCTCGACTCAGGTCGACTCGCAGAAAGCGCTCGCGAGCCAATTCGAGTCCTTCAAGAGTAGCCTCTCCAACACGGTTCAAGCCGTCGGCTCGCGCATGCAGACGGACTTGAGCACCCTGGGCGCGGAGCGGGACGCCATCAAAGCGGAGCGTCTCGAGCTTGCGAACAAGAGCAGCTTGCTGGCCGAACAACAGACCGAGCTGAACGCCCAGGCCGCGCGCGTGGCGGCGCAAACCTGCGAGCGCACGCAGACTCAACAAGCGGTCACCGCCCTGCTGAACATTCCTGTACGAGCCGCCGAGAGCCCGCCGGGATCGGGAGCCATCGTTCTGTCGCTTCCGTATGGTGCCTTCGACAAAAAGATCCAAGGCACCTTGGGCCTGGTCGCCGATCAGCTGCTATGGCTGGGAGTTCAGGATCGCCAAGCACAGGTACGCGGCTATGTTTTCGACAAGAAGGGGCTGCGCAAAGTAAAGGATTCGGTCGACAAAGCATACACTGCGTTCAACTTCTTAGTTACTCGGTCGGCGGACGTTCGGCATCCCGTTCAAGCCACGAACATCTCGGTCGCCACGGACTCGTACCCACCCGATGCAACTGCTGCCAAGGACAACCGCATCGAGATCGCAATCAGCGCGAGCCCAACTCAAAGGGTTGCGACCAAATGAATGCACTCCGCGCACTGCGTAGTTGGATGATGCTCGTACTGGCGACGGCTTCGTTGGCCCTGCCCGGCGTTGCTCGTGCCGAGGATCCGCTAGTTGAAGTGCCAGAAATCGGCCAGCCCACGCCAGAGATCGCGGTGCGCGGCTCGACGGTCACGGTACCTGGCAATCACTTGCCCACGAAACCTGGCGAGATCGCGCTCATGCTCGGCTATACGGAAATCAAGCGGCTGTCTTCGGTGAGCGCCGACGGCAGGTCATTGAAGTTCGTGGTGCCCGACAGCGCTCCACTCGGCCCACAGCTGCTGCGGCTTGGCGTGGGTCAGCCTCGCTCGTGGTTGGTGCCAAGCGATTTTCCGATCGGGTTCTTGCGCGTCGTTGCTGACAGCAAGGAGCCACTCACGTTGAGCAAGGCGAGCCTCTCGGTGGTAGCGCCCGATAGCGCTGGGTTCTCACTCATCGGCGAAGGGATGGGCGGGGACATCGAGGACTACGTGTTACTACGCGACGGCTCGGCAATAAAGCTGTGTGCGGCGAAGAAGCCCGACTGTCTCGCGGCGCGATTCATCTCGCGCTACGAGCTCGAACTCTTCGCTCCGTTCGACAAGGCTTGGCTCGGCGTGCACGAGCTCAAACTACGTCGCGGAGACGTCACTGCAGACGGTTCCGTGTCGCTACGCTTCATGGCGTACAGCACCCTGCAAGTGCAAACACGCTCGCTGGGCGTGAGCGTGCTGCTACTCCTCTTCATCGCAGGTCTCGCGCTGGTCGGCCCCACGTATCGAATTGCACCAGAGAAGCTGATCAAGAATTCCGCTTACCGATTCACCGCGTTCTTGATCGACCCGGAGACGGACACGTATAGTCTGTCGAAGCTGCAGTTCTACCTGTGGTCAGTAACTGCTCTTATCGGCTATACCTATCTGACGCTGGCTCGCGCGTTCGCGCAAGGTCATCTCGAACTCGTGGATATTCCCGAGAATTTGCCGGGGATCTTGGCGGTTAGTAGCGGCACCACCGTGTTGAGCATGGTGGCCACGACCGTGAGAGGGCCTAAGGGAGCTGGTCCCGCAAGTCCGTCCATTTCAGATTTGGTGTGCGTGGGCGGCGTCGTGTCACCGGATCGCTTCCAATTCTTGCTCTGGACGCTGGTCGCGATCGGCTCATTCCTGTTTTCAGTGTACATGACAGATCCGGCGAGCATCAGCGATCTTCCCGGCATTCCCTCACGCCTGCTTTGGTTGTCCGGGGTCAGCGCCGCGGGTTATCTCGGCGGCAAGATGGCGCGCAAGCCAGGTCCGGTGATCGATCAAATTCGCATAGACCCGAGCTCATTCGCACTCGACATCGTTGGTCGCAACCTGGACGCGAACGCGATGTTCGAGATCGGCCAAGGGCACCCTCTAGAGCACTACCTGATCCCGAACGAAACCGATGGCCGTCTAGCCTCAGTCCGCGAACGCGCTCGCACGACCAGCACTACTCCGGACGCCGCAACCACGGACTTTGCGACCATTCTCCGGTTGCGGCTGCGCGGTCTCCCGGAAGACGTAGTCGGCCAATCGCCCCCGTTCACCCTGACCGTGATCAACTCGGATGGACAGCGCGCATCTTGGCCGTTCGAGGCCGACGGCGCAGCGGTGACACAGTGGAGTGTGTCGCCGACAAGCGCGGCACCGCCGCCAACCACACCCGTTGCGCCGCCCCGGGCAACCAGCGTCCCGTCCCGAGTGCTCGCACCTTGAACTATTTCGCGGAAGGGCGGCGGCGAGCGCAGCCTGGTGGTCGACGTGGATGTCGGCTATCACGCGCGTGGCCGTGCCGCGGACGCGAGTCGCGACCGTAAGCTCCGTCGCCTTGGCTACCGCGTCATCCGCGTGGACGCGGAACTCGTGCTTCGTGACCTCAGCGCCGCGCCTTCGCAGATCCGCGCCGCGCTCTCGCGCACCGACGGGTGCCAACGCCTCACCTCGTCGTATTACGAGGGGGCAGCTGCGGAGAGGAGGGATTCAAACCCATCGAGCGCCTTGGCAATATCTTCAGCGGCACGCAACCTTGCACACCAACGCCTCGACATTCGGATCGAAATGGTTCCGACCGCTCTCTCCGCTAGTCCCTGTGAGTCGACGTCAGTCGAGTGCAGTTAGGCAGAGTTTGGGCAGTGGGTGGGCAGTGATGTCGCGTTCACACGCCACCCAATGTGGCGGCGAAGCGGGCTCAGCGAGCGGTCACGCGAATCGACGCACGCTGGCGAAAGCATGCTGATCACCCCGAGTTTTTCTTCGAGGAGTCGTCAACATCGACAGCTTGGTCGAATTGTTACGCGGCAAGCTCTCGGAGAGCGTCATGCGAGCTACAACGTCTCGAGGTCGAGAGTGAAGTTGGGTGAGGGACTCCGTTTCGGCTGAGCGTGCCGCGCACGGAAAACGAACTGGCACGCGCGGCCACTGAGCGCTGAGTCTCAGCCAGCTGGGCGCCGCGAGTCGAAGTTTTTTGCGTTGCAGCGCCGCTGCTATCGGCGCGTGACACAGGGCTCGTGCAGAACGCTCTCGAATGTGGGGCGTGGCCGATACTGCCAGACGACGCGCGTCGTGAGTGTCAGAGACGTGAGCGCTGAGCCGCGAGCCGTACCCGCGTTCCATCGGCGACACACGACCCGCGCGAATGCCCGCGAGAACGCCTGATTTCCGAGCGTCAACGCATCGAGGATGATGTCAGCGCGGTAGCTCCGCGCCCAGTCTTCGAGCGGGGAGTCGAGCAGGTGCCCCTGGTCCGTTCGCAAATCCACACTGGTTCCATTTGCGAGAGTCGCCACGGTGCGGACCCGCGAGTAGTCGTTGTCGAAATCGCGGTACATGTACCAGCGTTGTGCGAACCCAAGCGTCATCGTCGCGTGCGCGATGAGGCCGCGAGCTTCAGTGCGCGCCAAGCCCACGACCGTTCCGAGCAGGAGCGCTACGAGCACGATGGCCTCCCTGACGAGCAGCCAATACCGAGGCCATGGGTGCCTTGGTGTGCTCGGTAGCGAGCGCCCAAGCATCGGCACTCGGCTCACGAGGAAGCGATCCCACCAGGTGCTGGGCACGAACGCGAGCCACGCAACCGACGAGTAAAACGGGAAAAAGTTCAAACGCAGACTCGTCGCGAGGCCAATCTGAAGCGCCACGAGCAAGGCAACCCCGAGCGCGCGAGCGCGCGCAGTGAAGACCGGCAAAAATAGCAGCACGGGCGCGCCGATTTCGACGACCCGCGTTGCGAACGTGAGCCATTCGACCAAGTGCGCCTGCTGGCTGAGCCAAACACCGAGTGGCCTGACCCACTCGGTTTGCTGCAGTGCCAGGAATACCGCGTAACCTGCTCGCCAAGGAGTGGTGTTCTTGAGCACCCCCGTGACGAGATAAAGTAGCGCTGGCTGAAGCAATAGCGCGGCACTCGCCGCCGAGTACACCGGCGATGGGGGCCGCTCACGAAAGCGCGCATCGACCGACCAGCAGCCACCAAGGGGCAGGAACATCGACCAAAACAAGAAGCAGCGCACGAGGCTGTCGCCCCCATCGGTGGCTAGCGGATTTCGACGCAAGAGCGCGGACATCAGCAGCCACAGCACTACCGTGGCAGAGCGAGTCCGACAGCCGACCGTGAACAGCAGGCTGCACGATAAAGTGAGCGCCATGCACCCGGCTGCCCAAGCGTACGAGCCGGACATGCGATACAAATCGAGCGAATCGACCAGAGAGCTTTTCAAAAGCTCGCGTGGCACTAGCCCCTCGTCGGTGTAGAGCACCTCAATCAGGGGCCAGCGAGCAACGAGGTCTAGGGTAACGAGCGCACCCAAGCCGACGCGAAACGCCGCCAGTGACCGCACGTCGATGCTGAAGAGTTGCCTCAGCTTTGGCCAAAAATCGCCTGTGGCGGCAAACATTAGCCCGCGTTCGCTCGAATGCACTCGCGCACGACCGCAGACTCCAGCATTTGCCGCGCACTCGCAACGTGATTGTGCGCAGCGACTCGCTTTCGCTTGTCCCCTGTTACGAGCTCAGAACAAATACATCAGCCGCAAACGACCGCCCCACATGCCGTTCGTGAAACTGTGCGACGGCGTCTGTAGGTTGTCTTCGAAGTGAAAGCTCGGGCGTGAGCCGACGAACTTGATGAACACGCGATCCCAGAGCCCATACTGCACGGCGAAAAAGCCCTGAAATTGGCTGGAGACGTCACCCTTGCCGCAGCCGCGGCTACCGACGATACTATTTTGTTGGAGATCGTCCCGGTACGTGTAGTTCGCGCCTAGGCCGACGAGCAAGGAGTCGACGACGCGGCCGTTCAGCTTTATTGCCGTCTACTTGGTCGACCGCCTTGCCCGTACTCCGAGCCCACTTTTGCTTTGAAGTACCCCAAATCGAGATCGAGCCCCATCCCGTAGTGATAAATCTCCCAACCTTGAAAGCGGCCGGCGGTGATGTCGAAGGCGTTCCATTTGCCGACACGAACGTATCGGTCATCGATGCTTCCCGAGTTGCCACTCGGGGGCACCGATTGATCGCCGTTGGCCACGAACTCGAGTTGGCCTTGCACGAACCAACCGTTGTTCGTCGAGTAAGTAGGCGTGCCACGCAACACGGCGCGGCCCTGGTGGGTCCAGCGCTTCAAGCTCTTGTCTGTGTCGGGCGTGCCAGAGACGATTCGAACATAGGCAATGTCGTCCCAGGCGTAGCCCGAGATGCCGACGCGCACGGGCGACTTGCCCGGCTGTTTGGGCAAACACGGGCCACTGCACTCCGGGCAGCGTCAACCACAGCGAGCTACCGACGATCTCGCGCACGTGGGCCTCTGGATGCCGGCTCGGCTCCCGTCGCTGACGAGTTCGAATCCGGCCTTAACTGGTGTCCGGTGCAGGGCTCGAGTCGTTCGAGGGCGGGGCGGTTGCGCATGGGCGGCCGTGAAAAACGCCAAACTGCACAGAGTGATGGACAGACCCGCAGCGAGTCCGCGAGCAATCGATCGGGATATCATGACCAACTTTCCCGTCGAACCGACGAGTCCGTCTCGGCTCTCAACCGTGGATATTGAGAGTGGCTGTTTGCTTCAAATCACTATCCGCGCCGCTCGGACCCACCTTGATGGTGTACTGGCCCTCATCGATGACTTACGAGCCCGTGGCGTCGCCCTCCCAGTGCCGCAGATCTCCGATGCGGAGCGGGATGGTCACGTGCTGCAGGCTCTGCTTGGCGACCTTCACCTTGCTGAAGCCCTTGAGCTCTTTGACCGGTCAATCGCCCATGATGTTGGCGGGCTTCGGCGGCCCGGAGACGAACAGCATCACCACTTCTTCGCCGTCGACTGCGCTGAGAATAGAAAGACCAAAGCGGTGTGCTCGTTCACGGGGCTCATGAACTTGCCCACCATCGCCGGTCGTGAGAGCCTCGTGGGTCGGCTGAGAAGCGCTCTAACTATTTTGTTAACCTAAGAGCTGTTACGCGAACAGGCCGTGCAGCGGGGGGGGGGCGCGCCGGTTTCGAGACGGGCCGCGCTGGCTCTAGATGCCATCGCTAGATGCCATCGCTAGCACACACGCAACACCGAGCGCCAAACGCCGGCCCACGAAGGCGGCACGCAAAGGCGACGAAGCACCGGCTCGAATTGTCCACGGAACATGCTTTGCATCCAGCGATGTGAGTCGCCGCGACTCACTCGAACACAGCGAGCCAGGTTTCACCTTCGCCGGACAAAGTTCCGAAATGCATCTCGCACGTTTCCGGGAAACGACGATTGGCAGTTTGTGCCACGATCGAAGCGCAAAAGGATCGTCAAAGGGCGCAGGTGCAATACGTGGCCACGACGGAACAAAATGCCCATTGGGTAGCTCGAAGACCCAGGTATGCTTCCCCTGCTAGGGGCACATGCCTGGCCAAAATCCAAAATAGCGGGGAACGGATGGATACGAGAACTATCCGGGAAAAGATTTTTCATGAGGAGCGCTTTGCGGACGGCGATGGCGCGCGACCGCAAGATCGCTTCTATGTTGCGGTCGATCGAGGAAAAGCCGCGCTCGATGCAAAGATCGATGCTGCGGCAGCGCGGGGCGGCACAGGCCTAGAGATTGGCTGCAGCACCGGCGTCAAGCTGGAGCAGCTGCTCCGCCAATATTCCTTCGAAGCGCACGGCATCGATATTTCCGATGCGGCAATCAGCACTGCCAATCACCGATTCGATCGAGCCCCCCGGCCTCCGCGGCTCTCGGTCATGGATGCAAACCATCTCGAGTATCCGAGTAACTTTTTCGACTTCGTGTTTGGCTGTGGAATCCTTCATCACTTGCAGTTGCCGCAGGCTCTGCAGGAAGTGCACCGCGTGCTGAAGCCCGGCGGCAGCATGATCTTCATGGAGCCCCTCGGAACGAACCCGATGATCGACTTGTACCGTTGGGCTACGCCGTCAGACCGCTCCCCGGACGAGACGCCGCTCACTCGCGCTCACCTGGGCAGCATCCGCCGCATATTCCAGGACACCCGGTTGGAATTTTTCGGTCTGTTCTCTCTAGCGGGGGTGCCGCTTCGGCGTTGGCCGAAAACACAGGCGCGCTTCATGTCCGTCTCTACGAGCATCGATCGCGCGCTGTTCAAGCTCCCTGCTGCCCGCTACCTCGCGTGGATGGTCGTGATGGACGGAAAGAAGCTCCCGTCCGCCTGAGCCCATCATCGGACCTGGCACGGAAGGCCAGCGCCCCCGCACGGCTTTGAACCGTTTTTTTTTGGCGGTGCTTGCGGCAGCTGGGCGTCACGGTGTGCGCGGTGGAACCGACGCGGTCGGATTGCGCCCCACCAAGTAGGCAAAGGACGACCGGCCGAGTCCTACTCCGGCACCCGGCAGGTCGCTTCAACTTCGCAGCAAACTCCGACGCAGGCCCGCGCGTAGCGCGAGCGAGCCGACCAGAGACGCAATGCGCAAAGCCGAGGCTGCGCTTGCCCCTAATCTCAGTGGCGTTCCCGGCGCCGCAGCTTGCGTGAGCAACGGCGTGAAAGAGGGTGCCAACTGCGCATCCGGAGGCAACGTAGTGGCCCCTCGGGCGTTCGCCGTGCGAGCCGGCCACTTCGACGACCCGCTACACGAACTGCCAAAACAAGGACGGCGGCTTGACCTTCGATCAGGTCACGGGAAGTATAGGCTCGGCGGGCGTTGAAATTTTCGACTTGAGGTGGGACGATGTTATCGTCGCTCATGACCTCCAAGC